>Ga0255338_1002008_pt1 | contig 33425 bp, 32 predicted proteins | sample MeOH1_35cm_T4_19_FD_203715 | JGI IMG/M metagenome (GOLD analysis project Ga0255338, IMG submission 203715) | Sandy soil microbial communities from University of British Columbia, Vancouver, Canada - MeOH1_35cm_T4_195 | ecosystem: Engineered > Artificial ecosystem > Sand microcosm > Unclassified ... | reverse complement strand
GCTGCTCCTGCGCGACCTGCCACGTCTATGTCGACCCGGCCTTTGCCGACAGCCTGCCGGCGGTCAGCGAAGATGAGAACGACCTGCTCGACAGCTCCGACCATCGCAACGGGACGAGCCGCCTGTCGTGCCAGCTCACCTTCAGCGATTCGCTCGACGGCCTGCGCATCACCATCGCGCCGGAAGATTGATTGAGCGCCGCCCGCCCGTCGCGCTAAGGCTTGAACCTTAGCGTGGCGGCGGGCGCCTCGCTGGTGAGCGGCGTCACCTTCCAGACGATCCGCTTGCCTTGTGGCGTGTTCTGCGCGCCGTCTTCCTGATTCTGGCTGACGATTTCGGCATTGGTGGTGAGGGTGAAGGTGCCGTCCAGCGCCTTGGCCGCATCATCGCCTGAACTGCTGCCGCCCATCGGGTTCTGGCTCTTGTCATAGCCGTTGGAATAGCCCGGCGCCTTTATCCGCGCCCGATCCTCCCCGCGCAGTTCTACCGCGACGAAGGGCAGCACGATCTGCGCGTCGCTGTTGAAGGGGAAGAGGAAGGCGTGGGTCAGCCTGCCGCTGATCGCATAGTCGATCTCGAAGCGGTGATTGCCCATGTAATGGGCGGCGCGGAATCCCTTTTCTTTGGAAAGCGCGACCGCGATTGCCTGCATCTGCTGCTCGTCGCTCTTGTCGTTCCCGCTTTTGCTGTCCGGGCCGTCGAACCGTTCCTCTGTGTTGCCCTGTTCCTTGGGCTGGAGGGCGGTGCGCAGCGTGCTCTGCTGCTCCTTGGGCGCAGCGTCGTCGATCGGATCGTCGCCTGAGGGCATCGAACCGAGGCCCTTGCCCATATCGGTCGCCAATATCTCGCCTTTATAGGTGAAGCTGAAGCTCCGGTCGGCGCGGATGTCGAGCGTCGATTCGAACTTGCCAGGCGTCACCAGACAGGAAGAGAGCAGCAGACTGGCCGCCAACCCGCCGATTGCGCGGAAAATGGCAGCGCGCAGAAAAGCGGCCATGTCGAACCCCCCTGTAGTTCAGCCTTTATGCGTCTACCGGCTGGCAGCCGCATAAAGGGCGATCGCCGCGGCATTGGAGACGTTCAGGCTTTCCATGCGCGGGCTGATCGGCAGTTTAGCCAAAATGTCGCAATGCGCCATGCTGTTGTGGCGCAGCCCTTCGCCCTCGGCCCCCAGCACCAGCGCAACGCGTGATGTGCCGATGGCTTCGCTCAGCGTCTGCTCCGCTTCGCCATCCAGCCCGATGCGCCAGTACCCCGCTTCCGCAATCTCATCGAGCGCGCGGGCCAGGTTGACCACCCGCACCCAGGGCACGATTTCCAGCGCGCCCGAAGCCGACCGCGCCAGCACCCCCGATTCGGGCGGTGTGTGCCGGTCCTGCGTCACGATGCACAGCGCATCGAACGCCGCCGCCGACCGCAGGATCGCGCCGACATTATGCGGGTCCGTCACCTGGTCCAGCACCAGCACGGGGCGACCATGACCCCGCTCTCCGTCATCCTGCCCCGCCTCCAGCGCATCGCCCAGCCAGACATCGTCCAGCGGCTCGACCTCCGCCACGATGCCCTGATGAGGCGCGTCCGACGGGACCATCCGGCCCAGATCCGCGACATCGGCATAGACGATGGGCAAGACCGGCGGCAGGTCGAGCGCGTTCAGCGCCTCCCGCGTCCCCCAGATCTTGCGCACGATCCGGTCCGGATTGGCGAGCGCGGCGATGACGGCATGCCGTCCATAAAAGCGGGGAAAGGTCCCTTTGGACTTTCCGGTGCGATTTCCTCTTTTCATGACGCGCTCTTTTCACATTGCACCATTGACAGGCAAGTCTCCTTTCGCCATTGGAGCGCCCTCCAGCCGATCGGGGCACTCTTCGACGCGGTTAGGCGACTGGACAGGTGGCCGAGTGGTTAAAGGCAGCAGACTGTAAATCTGCCCGGGTTTCCCGTACGCTGGTTCGAATCCAGCCCTGTCCACCATCGCCCGGTAAGGGCTGACATCGATCGGCCTTTAGGGCGCAGCCCATCTTTCCGCCAGTTGCTTTCTTGCACGCGTTGACGGGACAAGTGCGGTTCATCCGACATCTGCTACACTCCCCTCGATGACTATCGATCGCCGCGCCGTTCTGACCGCCGCCCTTGTCGGCTTTCTCACCATTCCGCTTCCCCGCCGCGCTTTCGCCGCGAGCGAGGTGGAGCGCGTGGACGACCTGATTGCGCGCATGACGATCGAGGAGAAAGCGGGCCAGATGACCTGTCTGGCCGACAGTTTCCGCCCCTATAATCCGCCCAATCCGCAGGTCGGCATCCAGAATGAAAAAGATCTGGCCGACGAAATCCGCAAGGGCCGCGTGGGTTGCCTGTTCAACGGCATCGGCGTGGCAGGCGCCCGCCGCGCCCAGGACATCGCGCTCAAGCAGAGCCGCTTGCGGATTCCGCTGCTGTTCGCGGGCGATGTGATTCATGGCATCAAGACGATCTTTCCGGTGACTTTGGGCGAATCGGCCAGCTTCGATCCTTCGCTGGCCGAACGCACCGCCCGCGCCATGGCGGTCGAAGCGACCGCAGCGGGGCTGCACCTGACCTTCGCGCCGATGGTCGACGTCGCCCGCGATCAACGCTGGGGTCGCGTGGTCGAAGGGGCAGGGGAAGATGTCTATCTCGGCGGCCTGTTCGCCGCCGCCCGGGTGCGCGGTTTTCAGGGGCGCGATCTGCGCCGTGACGACAGCCTGCTTGCCTGCCCCAAGCATTTCGCCGCCTATGGCGCCGTCGCCGGCGGCCTGGAATATGGCAGCGTCGACATCAGCGACGAAACCCTGCGCGAGACTCATCTTCCACCCTTCGGCGCGGCCTTCGCGGCGGGTGCGCTCACCACCATGGCGGCCTTCAGCGAGATCAACGGCGTCCCCGCCACCGCCGACCGCGACCTTCTGACCGACACGCTGCGCGGCGAGATGAAGTTCCGGGGCTTCGTCTTTTCCGATTATACCGCTGACGAGGAACTTATCGCCCACGGCTATGCCGAGGATGAGCGCGACGCCACCCGCCTTGCCATTCTGGCGGGCGTCGACATGTCTATGCAGAGCGGCCTTTATATCCGCCACATCCCCGATCTGGTGAAGAGCGGCGCCGTGCCGATGGAGACGGTCGACGTCGCCGTGCGCCGCATCCTCTATGTGAAGACCGCCATCGGCCTGTTCGATAATCCGTACCGCTCGCTCAACGAGGAAACGGAAAAGACCCGCATCTTCACCCCGGCCCATCGCGCACTGGCTCGCGAAGCCGCTATCCGTTCGATCGTGCTGCTGCAAAATAGCGGTATCCTTCCCCTCGATCCCGCCAAGGGGCAGAGCATTGCTCTGATCGGTCCCTTTGGCGAGGACAAGGCGAACATCTACGGCCCCTGGGCCTTTTACGGCGACAAGGGCAAGGGCATCGACATCGCCACCGGCCTGCGCGCCGCCATGCCTGATCCCTCGAAACTGCTCATCGCCCAGGGCAGCGACATCCTGTCCCCCATGGAGGGCGGCATCGCCAAGGCCGTGGACACCGCCAAGGCCGCTGACCTCATCATCCTCGCCATCGGTGAATCCCAGGACATGTCGGGCGAGGCCCAATCCCGCACCGCGATCGAAATCCCGCCGGCGCAGCAGGCTCTGGCCGACGCCGTCGCCGCCACCGGCAAGCCCGTCATCGTCCTACTCCGCCATGGCCGCGCGCTGGCGCTGCACGATGGCGTCGCCAATGCCCAGGCGATCCTGGCCACCTGGTTCCTTGGCTCGGAATCCGGCCACGCCATAGCCGACATCCTGTTCGGCAAGGAAAATCCGTCGGCCAAACTGCCGGTCAGCTTCCCCTGGGAATCGGGGCAGGAGCCATTCTTCTACGACCGCAAGTCGACCGGCCGCCCGGTGATCGACAACCGCACCGAATATCGCTCGCGCTATACCACAACGGACAATAGCGCCCGCTTCCCCTTCGGTCATGGCCTCAGCTACAGCGATTTCGCGCTGGATAATCTGAAGCTCTCCGACAGCGCGCTGCGCTGGGACCGCGCCATCGAAGTCACGGCCCGCCTCACCAACAAAGGCACCCGCAAGGGCAGCGAGGTCGTGCAACTCTACATCCGCGACCGCGTGGCCAGCCGCACCCGCCCGATCCGCGAACTCAAACGCATCGAGCGCGTCACTCTGGGGGCAGGAGAGAGCAAGACGGTCCGCTTCTCGCTCTCCCGCAGCGACCTGCAATTTGTGGGAGCGGGGAGCAGGATCATCGCGGAACCCGGTCTGTTCGACCTGTGGCTGGGGCAAAGCTCCAATGGCGGTCTGCATAGCCAGTTCACCCTTTATGCGGCGGAACCTTCCATAAGCTGACGTGCTCCTGCGCAGGAACACGCCACACCGCTTGGCATCCCCCGCCATCCTGCTAAAGGGCGCCCATGCTTACCCTGAACGGCATCACCGTGCGCCTTGGCGGCCGCACCATCATCGACCGCGCCAGCGCCTCGCTGCCGCCCCGCAGCCGCGTGGGCCTGATCGGCCGCAACGGCGCGGGCAAGTCGACGCTGATGAAGGTGATGATCGGCCAGCTCGATCCCGATGAAGGCAGTTGCGACATGCCCCGCGACACGCGCCTCGGCTATATCGCGCAGGAAGCGCCCTCCGGCACGGCCACCCCCTTCGACACGGTCCTCGCCGCCGACAAGGAGCGCGCGGCTCTGATGGCGGAGGCGGAGCATACCGAAGATCCCGACCGCCTCGGCCATATCTACGAACGCCTGAACGCCATCGACGCCTATACTGCCCCGGCCCGTGCTGCGCGTATCCTCGTCGGCCTCGGCTTCGACGAAGAAATGCAGGGCCGTCCGCTCGACAGCTATTCGGGCGGCTGGAAGATGCGCGTGGCGCTGGCCTCGCTGCTGTTCTCCAACCCCGAACTGCTGCTGCTTGACGAACCGTCGAACCATCTCGACCTCGAAGCGACGCTCTGGCTGGAAAATTTCCTGAAGGCTTATCGCGGCACCGTGGTCGTCATCAGCCATGAGCGCGATCTGCTCAATAATGTGGTCGACTATATCCTCCATCTGGAGGGCGGGAAGATCATGCTTTATCCCGGCGGCTACGACGCGTTCGAACGCCAGCGCGCCGAACGCCTCGCCCAGCAGGAAGCCGCCCGCGCCAAGCAGCAGGCGGAACGCGAGAAATTGCAGGACTATGTCGCCCGCAACTCGGCCCGCGCCTCGACCGCGAAACAGGCCCAGTCGCGCGCCAAGGCGCTCGCGAGGATGCAGCCCATTGCGGCGGCGATCGAAGATCCGACGCTGCATTTCGGCTTCCCCAGCCCGCCCGAACTGCGCCCGCCGCTCATCACTATGGACATGGCGGCGGTCGGCTATAACGACACGCCGGTTCTGAAGCGCGTCAACCTGCGCATCGATCCCGATGACCGCCTGGCGTTGCTCGGCCGCAACGGCAATGGCAAGACCACGCTCGCCCGCCTGATCGCCGCGCAGCTAAAGCCGATGGAAGGCGCGATGAACGCCTCGGCCAAGATGAATGTCGGCTATTTCACCCAATATCAGGTGGAGGAGCTGGACATCAGCGACACGCCGCTCGAACATATGAGCCGGGTGATGAAGGGCGCGACCCCCGCGGCCGTCCGCGCCCAGCTTGGCCGCTTCGGCTTTTCCGGCGAGCGCGCCACGCAGAAGGTCGGCAGCATGTCGGGCGGGGAGAGGGCACGGCTGGCGCTGGCGCTCATCACCCGCGACGCGCCGCATCTGCTGATCCTCGACGAGCCGACCAACCATCTGGACGTCGACAGCCGCGAGGCGTTGGTGCAGGCGCTCAACGACTATAGCGGCGCGGTGGTGATCGTTTCCCACGACCGCCACATGATCGAGCTGGTGGCGGACCGGCTGGTGCTGGTCGACGGCGGCACGGCCCAGCCCTTCGACGGCAGTCTGGAGGATTATACCGACATCATCCTGCGAAAGGCCGACGGCAACGGCTCGGGTGGCGACGCGCCGAAAGTCGACCGCAAGGCGGAAAAGCGCAACGCCGCCGAATGGCGCGAGAAGCAGAAAGCGGCGAAAACCGCCGTCAGCAAGGCTGAAAAGGAAATGGCGACGCTCAACGCCGAGCGCAGCCGGATCGACCAGGCGCTGTTCGATCCCAAGGCCGCCAGCGGTGCGGAGGCGAAGATGACCATGACGCAACTCATGGTGAAGCGCGCCGAAGTCGAGAAGAAGCTGGAAGCGGTGGAAGAAGCCTGGATCGAGGCCAGCGCCGCATTGGAGGAACTTTAAGGTTTAACCTCAACCCCGCCTTCGCGGGAATGACGAAGATGGCGAGTGGGAAGCCTCACTCCTTCACCGGCTCCTCCGTCAGCGGCCCTTCCAGCCCGTCGACCCCACTGCGCATCCGCGTCACGATATTCCAGGTGGCGATGAACAGCGCCGCGATCACCGGCCCGACGATGATGCCGTTGAACCCGAACAGATCGATCCCGCCCAGCGTGGTGATCAGCACCACATAGTCCGGAATCCGCGTATCCCGCCCGACCAGGACGGGGCGCAGAATATTATCCACCATCCCGATCACGAACATCCCGCAAAAGGCGAGGATCAAGCCCTTCGCCACCGCCCCGGTGACGAACAGATAGATCGCGACCGGCACCCAGACCAGCCCCGTCCCGACCGCCGGAATCAGCGAGAACGCCGCCATCAGCACGCCCCAAAGCAATGCCCCCGGCAGCCCCAGCGCCGAGAACACCACGCCGCCGATCATCCCCTGCACGATGGCGACGACGATGCTTCCCTTGATCGTCGCGCGGGTGACGATGACGAACTGCTGCATCAACGCCTGGCGATAGGTGGTCCGCATCGGCGCCGCCCGGTCCACCATCGCGGCCAGCTTTGGCCCGTCGCGCAACAGGAAGAAGGTGAGGTACAGCATCACGCCCAACGCCATAAGGAAACTGAACGCGCTCTGCCCGATCTGCAGCGCCTGCGTCGCGACCGTGCGGAAGCTGGAGGCGATCCCTTCGCTCAGCATTTCGCGCACGGCGGCGAAGTTGGTGATGCCCAGCCGTTCCATAAAGGCCACGGCCCATCCGGGCAGGCTCGCCTGGAACTGCGCGAACATATGGGCGAAATTGATTTCCCCCGACTGCACCCTGGCGTAGAAGATGGTCGCTTCCTGCACCAGCGCCACGGCGAGGATGATGGCGGGCACGATCACCAGCGCAACGATCAGCAGCAGCGTCAGCGCCGCCGCGCTGTTCCGCCGCCCGGGCATCGTCCCGAGCAAGGCCTGGTTGATCGGCGCGAACAGGATGGCGGCGATCACGCCCCACAGGATGGCGGCGAAAAACGGCTCGATCACAAGGGCAAAGGCAATCGAGACGATAAGGACGAAGCCCAGGAAAACCCCGTCCTCTATATGCGCGGCTGGCGACTGTCTGCTGTTCATGACGCCGCTTTGGCAGAAGTCCGGATGTAAATCTATCCGCCGGTCAATCCGCCCTGGCACTGAATCCGAAGCTGACCGCCACCTTGGGATCAAGTCCCGTGCCGCTCTCGCCATTGCCCACGCCGAAGGCTGCGCGGGCGATGGCGGCCGATCCCGATACCTTCCGCGTCTTGCCCGTGCCGGAGAGGGTGAAACGGATGCTCTGCGGCTTGCTCACGCCCTTCAGCGTCAGCGTGCCCGCGGCGCGGTAGCTGTTCGCGCCCGTCTTTTCCGCGCCCTTCGCAGCGAAGACCGCCTTGGGATGGACCGCCACGCCGAAAAATTCGTCCCCGGCCAGCATGCCGTCCTTATAGCTGTCGCCCACGCTGGCGCTCGAGAGATCGATCTCCACGCGTATGTCGGCGCTGTCCGGATGGTCAGGGTCCATCGCGATCTTCGCCGTCCATTTGGCAAAGCCGCCGCTGATCGTCTCGCCGCTGTTCCCGACGGAAAAGCCGATGGTCCCGCCCGGCTGCACGGCCCAGGAAGGCGGCGGCCCCAGCGGCTCTTCCGCCGCTATCGCATTGTCTGCTTCGACCGGGGTTGCCGCATTGGCGGAATTGCCGATCGCCTCGGCGGCATTGGCAGGCGCTTGCTCTTCGACCGCCGCCGGCAGGTTCGGCGCGGCCGCCGCCTTGGGCGCGGCTCCCGGTAGGATGACGCGACCCAGGACGAAGCCCGCCGCGATCAGCGCAGGCAAAGCCACCAGCAACACCGACGAGCGCGCCGGGATCATCCGCCACAGCAACCCGTCGCCGATCAGGAAATGATGCCGCAGCGCCCCCGCGACATGCAGCGCGAACAAGGCGATGCCGATCCAGGCGATCAGGCTATGCCCGCCCTCGGCCAGTTCATGCGCGCCCATGGGCAGGGGCAGGTGAGGCAGAGGGATGATCCCGAAGATCAGCGTCGGCACCTTCACCTTGGCGGTCGACACCAGCGCCCATCCGGTCAGCGGCGCCCCCAGCATGAAGACGTAAAGGCCCGCATGCACCGCCTTCGCCAGCGCGCCCTGCCAGCCGCCCTCGACCGGCGCCGGACGCGGCTTCCAGTAACGTACGGCGATCCGCGCCAAAGTCAGCAGCAGGATCGAAATGCCGATCGACTTGTGGAGCTGGAACAGCGCAAATCCCCGCGCCCCCAGATCTTCCAGCGCCCATCCCACGGCGATCTGAAAGGCCAGCAGGGCAGCGATCGCCCAATGCAAGAAAATGGCAATCCGACTATAGCGTTGCATGAATACCCCGTGCGCCAAAATCCGTCGCGCAAGCTATGCTGCACCTGCGCCGAAGTCCATCGCCGCACCTGGAAACGATCCGTTGCCGGCGCGGAACGATGGCCTTCGCGCCTGTGTCATAAAGGTCGCAGTCCGACCAATTTCGACCCGATGATTGCATCCCCGCCGCCAGGGGCTAAGAGCATAGGAAAAACAGGACATATGGAAAGCAGGATATGGCCAAACCCGAAGCCTGGCGTCTCCGCCCGGAAGCTTATCGTTTCGTCACCAGCATCGACACCCGCTTCCAGGACATCGACACGATGGGCCACATCAACAATGTGGCTATCTCCGGGATTTTCGAAACGGCCCGCATCCGCTTCCACCATCATCTGGGCCGTCACCCCCAGGAACAGGGCGTGCGCTGGCTGGTCGCCAATGTGAACCTCAATTTCGTCGAGGAATCGCACTTTCCCTATCCGTTCGAAGTGCATTGCGCGATCGGCCATATCGGCCGCACGAGCTGGACGATCAGCTCGGCGGGCTTTCAGAAGGGCGTGTGCGTGGCCACCGCCGACACCACCGTCGTGACCCACGGTTCCGAAGGGCGCCGCAGCATCGATGAAAGCCTGCGCGAAGCGATGGAGCGCAATTTCATCATCCGCCCGGAATGATTTTGCCGTGCTGATATTTTGAGGCGGCCTTAGCGGAAGCCGTCCATGCGGCGGCTCCATTGGAAGGCGATGACCGCCGCCTTGGCCGGCTGGATCATCGCCACCGCCAGCAGGATCGCGAGCCCCGGCCACAGCAGCGCCTGCAATCCCAGTGGAATGTCCAGCGCCGCGTTCACCTCTATCATCAGCGGCACGAGCAAGTGCCCCAGCAGCAATATGACGATATAGGCCGGGAAGTCGTCCGCCCGCGACTGATCCCAGGCCTGGCCACAATGGCGGCAGGCCGGGCTGGGCTTCAGGAAGCGCGCGAACATCCGGCCTTCGCCGCAGGCCGGGCAGCGGCCCCGCAGGGCAAGCGCCAGCGCCGGCCGCAATGGCCGTGCCGCATCGTTCCGGGGCAATCCTTGACTCATGGCGTCCTCCCTATGGTCAATGCCCGGCCCATGCAACTAAGCGGTGCCCTTAGAATCTGTTTGGAAATGCGGGGGTGCGCATTTCGTAACCGCACCAGCCCTCTCCCCCACCCGGCCACCCACAGAATTTTGCCGTTGGGTGGCCGGGTGGGGGAGAGGGCCGGTGCGGCTATGCGCCGGACGGCGCATTTCCAAACAATCTCTTAGAGCTTCCGTCCCGTGCAAAGCCTGTTAAGAGAGCGGCCATGCGCCTGCCGGGACCGACCGAAGCCTTTGTCCTGTTCGACGACGCCCGCATGCGCGGTGCGGCGCCCGCGCGCCTTTATCGCGATCCGGTGTCGGTCATTGCCGCGCACCGCCTGACGGAGGTGCAGCCCGCGCTCGACCGGCTGGCCGAAGCGGCGGAGGGCGGGCTGCACGCCGCCGGCTTCATCGCCTATGAAGCGGGCCTCGCGCTGGAGGAGCGCCTTCACCCGCTGGCCGAGCGGCGCCGGCAGGACCGGCCGAAGACCCCGTTGCTCTGGTTCGGCCTGTTCGAAGGCGTGCGCCTGATCGAACCTGCGGCCATGCCCGGCCTCCTGCCCGATCCGGCCGCCGCGAAAGTCAACCAGCTCCAGCCGCTCATCGATGAGGCGGCCTATCACGCCGCCTTTGCGCAGGTTCAGGATTTCATTCGCGCCGGCGACATCTACCAGGTCAACCTGACCTTTCCCTGCGCGGCGCATTTCACGGGCGATCTCATGGCGCTCTACGCCGCGCTCCGCCCACGTCAGCAGGCGGGCTATGGCGGCGTGCTCCGCACCGGCAAGCACGCCATCCTCTCCTTCTCTCCCGAACTGTTCTTCACCAATGTGCGGGGCCAACTGACCGCCCGCCCGATGAAGGGCACCGCCCCCCGCGATGCCGACCTCGCCCGCGATGCGGATCTCATCCACTGGCTGGAACGGGATGCCAAGCAGCGCGCCGAAAATCTGATGATCGTCGACCTGCTGCGCAACGATCTTTCGCGTGTCTCCCGCGCCGGCACGGTCACGGTGCCCGACCTGTTCAAGGTCGAAACCTATCCCACCGTCCACCAGATGGTATCGACCGTGCGCGCCCGGCTGCTGCCCGGCCTTTCCCCGGTCGACGTGCTGCGCGTTCTCTTTCCCTGCGGATCGATTACCGGCGCACCCAAGGTCCGCGCCATGGAGATCATCGATGCGGCCGAAGCCTTCCCGCGCGGCGTCTATACCGGCTCCATGGGCTGGATCGATCCGTCGGGTGACGCTGCCTTCAATGTTGCCATCCGCACCATTTCCGTTGAAGAAGGCAGCAGGGAGGGGCGCCTGGGTCTGGGATCGGGCATCGTCGCGGATTCGGATGTCGCGTCCGAATGGGCGGAATGTCTGGCCAAGGGGCGCTTCCTCACACCGGCTTGAACGGCTTGTTGGTTGTCCGCATTCTGCATGCCGTCGGCTGTTCCAGCCGATTTCAGAATGCTCTAGGGAGTTTGCGGGATTTTCATGGCATTGGCTGACGGACGGTTCGATCTGCTGGAAACCATGGCCTTCGATCCGGTCGATGGCGTCAGATTGCTGGAATTGCATCTGGAACGGCTGAAGGCCAGCGCGGACGCCCTCGACTTTGCCTTCGACCGCCATGATGTGCGCAATGAGCTGCAAGCGGCGACCTTCCGCCTGCGCGAACGCAGCCGTCTGCGCCTGCTCGTCTCCCGTCGCGGTTCGGTCGCCATCGAGGTGCGCGAGCATCGCACCTGGCCGCAGGCGATCGTGCCGGTGGCGCTCGTCCCCCGCAACGCGCCAGCCGCCGACCCGCGCCTGGCGCACAAGACCACCGACCGCGCGCTGTACCACGACGCATTGCGGCGCGGCGGCACCTATGAAGTGGTGATGACGGACGAACAGGGTTATCTGACGGAAGGCTGCTTCTCCTCCCTCTTCGTCGAGCGCGGCGACAAGCTGCTGACCCCGCCGCTCTCCCGCGGCCTGCTTCCGGGCGTGTTGCGCCGAAGCCTTATCGACATGGGAGAAGCAGTGGAGGCCGATCTGCGGCCGCACGATCTTGAAAATGGCTTCTTCATCGGCAATGCTGCGCGTGGCATGGTGGCGGCGTCTTTGGCGCGCTGACGCGGCTTTGCGGTTCAGACACGCGCAGGACACGCCCTTCCTGAACCGACCCTCCCAAACCCTATAATCTGCCGTTACGGCCAACGGAGGCCAACTGGCGGTTGCCCCTTCTTTCGTTGCGCACTAAGGAGCCTCGCGTCCGCGTTCATTGCGGACTCCAGGGATTCTTTGTTGTGCCGCGATTTCCGAGCCAGCGGGCGATCCGCCCGCTTCGAAATCGCTCTAGAGAAAGACTATTGCCATGAGCCAGACTTCCGCTGCCCTCGGTCGCATCCAGCCCTCCGCCACCCTGGCGATGAGCGCGCGTGTGAATGCCCTCAAAGCCGAAGGCGTGGACGTTATTGGCCTCTCCGCCGGCGAACCGGACTTCGACACGCCCGATTTCGTGAAAGAGGCGGGCATTGCGGCGATTCGCAACAATCTGACCCGCTATACCGACGTTGACGGCACCGCCGACGTCAAGGAAGCCGTCGCCTTCAAGTTCAAGCGCGACAATGGCCTGATTTACAAGCGCAGCCAGATCAGTGTGAATTCGGGCGGCAAGCATACGCTGTTCAACGCGCTGGTCGCGACCGTCGACGTGGGCGATGAGGTCATCATCCCGGCGCCCTATTGGGTGAGCTATCCTGACATCGTGAACTTTGCGGGCGGCACCCCGGTCTTCATCGAAGGCCCGGCCAGCCAGGGCTACAAGATCACCGCTGCCCAGCTCGAAGCCGCGATCACGCCGAAGACCAAGTGGGTCATGCTGAACTCCCCCTCCAACCCCTCGGGCGCGGCCTATTCGGCCGACGAGCTGAAGGCATTGGGCGAAGTGCTGCTGCGCCATCCGCATGTGCTGGTGATGACCGACGACATGTATGAGCATGTCTGGTACGCTCCGACCCCCTTCGCCACCATCGCGCAGGTCTGCCCCGACCTTTATGACCGCACGCTGACGGTCAATGGCTGCTCCAAGGCCTTCTCGATGACCGGCTGGCGTATCGGTTTCGCCGGTGGCCCGGAATGGATCATCAAGGCGATGGGCAAGCTGCAGTCGCAATCGACCAGCAACCCTTGCTCGATCAGCCAGGCGGCCGCCGTTGCCGCATTGACCGGCGACCAGGACTTCCTCGAAGAACGCAATGCCGCCTTCAAGAAGCGCCGCGACATGGTCGTCGCCATGCTGAACGACGCGCCGGGCCTGGATTGCCCCACGCCGGAAGGCGCCTTCTACGTCTATCCCGACGCCAGCGGCGTGATCGGCAAGGTGACGCCCAAGGGGCAGGTGATCGACAACGATGAAGCGTTGATCGGCTATTTCCTGGACGAAGCGAAGGTCGCCGCCGTCCATGGCGCCGCCTTTGGTCTCTCTCCGGCGTTCCGCATCAGCTACGCCACCTCGGAAGAAGTGCTGAAAAAGGCCTGCACCCGCATCCAGGAAGCCTGCGCCGCCCTCAAATGATGCGTCCGATCCTCCCCATCGAAAATGGGGAGGGGCGAAGAGAGGCGCATGACTCTCTTCGACAGTGTGGCTGGTGGAGGGGAAAGGGCCAGAGGCGACGCCTGACCTTTCCCGCCCCGATCACCACCATTTCGGAAACGGAAAATTTCCCTCGCGCCGTCTTGCAGATGGAGCGCCGGGCTCTATATCCCGTTTCGAACCGAAACTGGCTTTGCCCGTTATCCATCGTCTCGCATCGAGCGTTGGTCGAAACTGCCATAGTGCAGCGTTGATCCGGGACTAGGCCGCATGACATTCATTGCCGCTCGCTTGTGGCGGCCAAGACGACCGAAAGGAAGAACGCCATGGTGGCCTTCTTGAAATCAGACCTGTTCCTCCGTTTTCTAGGCGGGTTTGTGATCGGCGCCGTCGGCGTTTTCGCGCTTCAGCCAAATAGCGATGCGCCTCCGCTGACCAGCCCCGCCATGGCGGCGTCGGCCCCGGTTTCGGCCGCGGACAATGCGGCGCTCTGACGGCATAGCCCTTGCTCTTCTGGCGGCTTTGGCCGTCGCATCCCCGCTGCGCGCCGAACGCCCCGTCCTGGCTCCGGTCCCCGCGGTCGACGCCGCCCCCGGCCGCAAGCTGGAAACCGCCGTCTTTGCGGGGGGCTGCTATTGGGGCGTGGAAGGCGTCTTCTCGCATATAAAGGGCGTCCACCTGGCCGTGTCCGGTTTTGCCGGGGGGCCGCGCGACCGCAAGGTCGATTATGAACAGGTCAGCGAAGGCGATACCGGCTTTGCCGAGTCCGTCCGCGTCACCTATGACCCCAGGATGGTCAGCTATGGCACATTGCTGCGCGTCTTCTTTTCGGTGATCGCTGACCCCACGACGCTCAACTATCAGGGCCCCGACCACGGCACCCAATATCGCAGCGCGCTCTTCCCGCTAAATGTCGAGCAGGACAAGACTGCCAGAGCCTATCTCGCCCAACTCGGCCAATCCGGCCTCTGGCGCGATCCCATCGTCACCCGCATCGAACGCTTCACCGGCTTCCAGGACGCGGATGGATATCACCAGAATTTCCTGACCAGGAATCCGCGCCACCCCTATATACAACGCTGGGACATGCCGAAGCTGACGACCCTCAAAACGATGTTCCCCGCGCTCTACAGCGATCGCCCCTCAGCCTGAAACGGAGTCTTCATGAGCGATACACCGGGCCTCAAATTGCTTTCGACCCTGCATGAAGACGGCCGCCTGACTGTCGAACTGGCGGAAGAGACGCTTCCCGCTCCCAGGGGCGATGAAGTGCTGGTCCGGGTGGAAGCCGCGCCGATCAACCCCTCCGACCTGGGCCTGCTGTTCGCTGCCGCCGATGTGGAACATGCCGACTATGGCGAGGGCCGCATTGTCGCCCAGATGCCCGAGGCCGCCCGTCGCGCCCTCGCCGGGCGAGTCGGCCAGGCGATGGCGATCGGCAATGAAGGCGCTGGCACCGTCATCGCCGCAGGCGAAGCACCGGAAGCCCAGGCTTTGCTAGGCAAGCGGGTCGCGCTGATCGGCGGCGGCATGTTCGCGGAATATCGCCTTTTGGGCGCTGGCGGCTGCATGGTCCTGCCCGACGATGTGACAGCGGAACAGGGGGCTTCGGCCTTCGTCAATCCGCTGACCGCGCTCGGCTTCGTCGAGACCATGAAGCGGGAAGGGCATAAGGCGATTGTCCACACCGCCGCCGCCTCCAACCTCGGTCGGATGCTGGTGCGCATTTGCCAGGAGGACGGCATCCCGCTGGTGAACATCGTCCGCAATGAAGCGCAGGTGGCGATTCTGAAGGAAATGGGCGCCGAACATGTCCTCGACAGTTCGGCGGACGATTTCCCCGCCCAGCTTCGGACGGCGATCGCCGCCACCGGCGCCACCATCGCCTTCGACGCGATCGGCGGCGGCAATCTGGTCAGCCAGATCCTGCATGCCATGGAGCAGGTGCAGATCAAGGATGCGCCCTATAGCCGCTATGGCTCGAACAGCCTGAAACAGGCCTATATTTACGGCGCGTTGGATATGTTCCCGACCATCCTGACGCGCAGCTTCGGCTTTATGTGGAATGTCGGCGGCTGGCTGCTTTTCCCTTTTCTGCAAAATACCGACGCCGAAACGGCCGAACATTTGCGCCAGCGTGTCCGCGACGGCCTCACCACCACCTTCGCCAGCCATTACAAAGCCCGTATCTCCCTCAGGCAAGCGCTCAGCCGGGATGTGGTCCTGACCTACAACGCCCGCCGCACCGGAGAGAAATATCTGATCGTCCCGTATGGCTGATAGAGGTGGAAGGCGGCCGTAGCGCAGGCCCGCCCCCAACCCCTCAAGCGGGAGGGGAGCGAGACTTGCCGAACCGCAGCTTAGGCCTGGTCGCAGCGGGGTGAGCCTGCGCAAACGTCCATTTTTTTGGCCATTTGCGGCCATTCACCCCTTGATCCGTCCCACCATCGCCTGCCCGGCTACCCGCTGCCGCACATAGCGCCGCTTCAGCACCACGCTCGCCACCAGCAGCGGCACGCCAACGATAATGCAGATCGCTCCCATCATCGGCGGCCAGAGCCCGAACAGGCTATGCACATTCAGCGCGGAAGGAGTCAGCAACAGCAGGAAGCCTGCCGTCAGCAGCCACAACCCCCAACGGCGCGGCCTGACCGCCACCATGCGCATCTCATGCCGATGCGCCTTGCGCCCTTCCTTGGTGGACAGATCGGGATGCTTCATCGCGGGCCACTAAAGCGGAAAAGCCCATCGGCTGTCCAGCGCCAGAACAGGGCTTCCGTTCGCGCGCCGCATCGGCTATCCAGGCGCCATCCCCGGGGGACCGTCCACAGACGGTTGAGAGGCGGCTGACGTGGCCGCGACCCGCTGAACCTGATCCGGATAAGACCGGCGTAGGGAGGGAAAGGCTGTTCGCAAAAGCAGCCCGCGCCCGTCCTCCGCCCAAGAGTGCAAGAGGAGGACGGCGCTCCATGGATAGCATTTCCGTTCTGACCCTGCGCCTGGCCGAAGCCATCGGCCTTTATATGATCGTCACCGGCATAGGCGGCCTCACCGTCCCACAACGCTGGCGCCAGATGATGGACGATTTGGAGCGTTCGCCGGGCCTGGTCATGGCGCTCGGCTTCCCGGTCTTCGCGGTCGGGGCGGCACTGGTGCTGATACACAGCATCTGGCGCGATCCTCTGTCCATCATCGTGACGCTGATCGGCTATGCCGCCCTGATCGAAGGCGCACTGCTGCTCGCCGTTCCCGGTCCGCTTCTCAAGATCGGCCGCTGGTCCCTCCATTTCACCCGCGCCTGGGCGATCGTCAGCATCGTCCTCGGCATCCTCCTCTTCCTCGCCGGCCTTACCGGCCGCGCCACCGTCATCGCCTGAAAGGAATCCATATGGCCGACGTTCCAGCCCGCACAGAGATGCGCGTCACCACCGGCCCCATCCGGGGCAGCCGCAAAATCCATGTCGGCCCGCTCAAGGTCGCCATGCGCGAGATCGACCTGGAGCCCGGCAGCGGGGAGCCGCCCGTCCGCGTCTATGACACATCCGGCCCCTATACCGATCCCGATGCCCGCATCGACATCATGGCGGGCCTTCCCGCGCTGCGCCGCGACTGGATCGTCGGCCGGGGCGATGTCGAAGAATATGACGCTCGCGCGATCAAGCCGGAAGACAATGGCCTCAAGGGGCCGGACCGTTCGGGTGGCGTCCAGCCTTTCCCTAATCTTGTCAAGCGCCCCCTGCGCGCCAAGGCCGGCGCCAACGTCTCCCAGATGCACTATGCCCGCCGCGGCATCATCACGCCGGAGATGGAATATGTCGCGGAGCGCGAAAATCTCGGCCGCGCCCGCCTGGCCGAATATGTGCGCGACGGCCATGACTGGGGCGCGGAAATCCCCGACTATGTGACGCCGGAATTCGTCCGTGACGAGGTCGCTCGCGGCCGCGCCATCATCCCCAACAACATCAACCACCCGGAAAGCGAGCCGATGGCGATCGGCCGCAATTTCCTGGTGAAGATCAACGCCAATATTGGTAATTCGGCGGTCGCCTCCGACGTGGCGAGCGAAGTCGACAAGCTGGTCTGGTCGATCCGCTGGGGCGCCGACACGGTGATGGACCTGTCGACCGGCCGCAACATCCACGACACGCGCGAATGGATCATGCGCAACTCGCCGGTGCCGATCGGCACCGTGCCGATCTATCAGGCGCTGGAAAAGGTCGGCGGCATTGCCGAGGAACTGACCTGGGAAATCTTCCGCGACACGCTGATCGAGCAGGCCGAACAGGGCGTGGATTACTTCACCATCCATGCGGGCGTGCGCCTGCCCTATATCCCGATGACGGCGAAGCGCGTCACCGGCATCGTCTCGCGCGGCGGGTCGATCATGGCGAAATGGTGCCTCGCGCATCACAAGGAAAGCTTCCTCTACGAGCATTTCGACGAGATCACCGAAATCATGAAGGCCTATGACATCGCCTATTCTCTGGGCGATGGCCTGCGCCCCGGATCGATCGCGGACGCCAATGACGAGGCGCAGTTCGCCGAACTCTACACGCTGGGCGAACTGACCAAGCGCGCTTGGGAACAGGATGTGCAGGTGATGATCGAAGGGCCGGGCCATGTGCCGATGCACAAGATCAAGCAGAATATGGACAAGCAGCTTGAGGCCTGCGGCGAGGCGCCCTTCTATACGCTTGGGCCGCTCACCACGGACATCGCGCCGGGCTATGACCATATCACCAGCGGCATCGGCGCCGCGATGATCGGCTGGTATGGCACGGCGATGCTCTGCTATGTCACGCCCAAGGAGCATCTGGGCCTGCCCGACCGCGACGACGTGAAGGTGGGCGTGGTGACCTACAAGCTTGCGGCCCACGCCGCCGACCTCGCGAAAGGCCACCCGGCCGCGAAGGTTCGCGACGATGCGCTGTCCCGTGCCCGCTTCGAATTCCGCTGGCGCGACCAGTTCAACCTGTCGCTCGATCCCGACACAGCGGAGAAATATCACGACCAGACGCTCCCGGCCGAAGGGGCCAAGAGCGCGCATTTCTGCTCCATGTGCGGCCCCAAATTCTGTTCGATGAAGATCACGCAGGAGGTGAGGGACTTCGCGGCAAAGCAGAATCAGGCGGCGGACAGCTTCATCGCGGCGGAGGACGCCGAAAAGGGCATGAAGGAAATGAGCGAAATCTTCCGACAGACGGGCAGCGAGCTTTATATGGGCGCTGGCGACCGGGAGCATGATTGATTTGGCGTGAGTTGAAGGGTGTTTTGGGCGGCCTTGGCCGCCCCCCTTTGCTCGCGCCCAGGCCGAGCAAAGCTGCCCGCCAGCCGGCGCGCGGCGATGGGTTCGTGCGCACGACGGTAATGTCGCTCTCGAGTGAGCGATCTTGGTCGGTGTTCTGTTGGCGGCCGGGTACGAGCGCTGGTGATGTGAGCGGGTGACGCAACCTTGCAAAACTGGAATTATGATCCATAAATGCAAGGATGATCGAACGCAGAATCGCCGCCAATTAACTGAGCGATTGGACGCCATGTCCGCCGGTCCACTTCAAAAACGGAGTTGATATGGCGAGAATCTTCATCACCGGCAGCTCTACCGGCCTTGGCCTGGCGGCCGCACGGTCGCTGCTTGCCGCTGGACATGCCGTTGTTCTGCATGCGCGCAATGCCGAACGCGCCGAAGCTCTGAAAGCACAGGTGCCCCAAGCGTTGGCGATCGTGACCGGCGACCTGAGCCTGCTGTCCGAAACACGGGTCCTGGCCGATGCGGTGAATGCGATCGGCCCTATGGACGCGGTCATCCACAATGCCGGACTTTATGGCGCGACCGGTAGCGGTCGGACGGTGGAAGGGCACAGCGTCATGACAGCGGTCAATCTGCTCGCGCCCTATGTCCTGACCGCTGGCATCTATCAGCCCAGGCGCCTCGTCTACATGAGCAGCGGACTTCATCATGGTGGCCATCCAGGTCTCGACGACCTCGACTGGACCCGCCGCCGCTGGCAGCTGGACCAGGCCTATGCCGACACCAAGCTTCAGATCGTCGCGCTTGCCTTATCGATTGCGCGGCACTGGCCTGGCGTCCTGAGCAATGCCGTCGATCCGGGGTGGGTGCGCACACGCATGGGCGGCGCTTCGGCACCGGTCGACATCGCAACCGGGCAGGCGACACAGAGCTGGCTGGCCGCTAGCGATGATGAGGCGGCGCGGACCAGTGGCGGCTATTGGCACGCAATGCAGCGCGAAGCGCCGGCGGCTCCTGCGGCGAGCGCCGACTATGGGGATCGACTGTTTGCGGCGCTCGAGACGTTGACAGGCGTGACGATCTGCGCCGGCAACTGACCTCGACCGCAGGGCGCCTGGTCTTCATCTTGCTCCATCCGTTTGCGGCAAGTCTGAAAATCAGTCCTGACACCCTCGACTATCCCTTGGTCGCGAACGCGGCGTAGCGCTCTCGCCAGGCGGTCACTTCGGCTTTCAAATGTGCAGGTGGAGTGCCTCCAGACAGCACGAGGCTGGCGACGCTGCTGTCGGCTCGGCCTCTCCGAGCAACCCTCGCCACCACAGTGTAGAGCGAGCCACCCTCAGCCAAAGAGCGGACATACGGTCTTACGCTGATACGCGCCATTGTGGCCGTTCTTGGGCTCAAGTGGCTTTCCCAGAAGCCGTCGCTCGCTCAGTTCAGTGCAAGACCTCTGATCAGGGCCAAGACGCTACCGAGCGTGGACACATTCGGCGTGCGCATACGGTCGCCCGCAAATTGGAAGTGCGTGAGCGCCACCTGCTGCTGGGGCGAAAGGAGGATCTTGGCTCCCACGACACGGTCCGTGATCCGCGCAATAATCGCCGGAACCTGGCCCAGTTCTCTAATGGAAATCGTGCCTCTGTCACCGATGCGCCAATTGCCTTCGTTGGCGAAGGCTACGCCGCTCGATGAAATGTCGAGCAGCTGCACCGGGGTCGCACTGTCTTCGGCGTTGAAGAGGGCCGTTCCGCTGATCGGCGCCCGCTCTTCCGCTCTTCGCGGTGTTTCGACACAAACGATGATGGCGATGATGCAGACGAGCACATTGTACACGCTCCAGAACGCCACCACATCCTTCTGGTCTGAGAAGAAGGTCGGTGCAAGCGGCGAGCTATAGCTGAACAGCATCCCGCCAGCGGTCAGCAATAGGACGACCGCAAAACGCGACAGCAACTTCCAATGGATCACCGTCCGCGAACGGTCGCCGCCCTTGGCCGTCACCTTGAACGGACGCTCGCCTGGGAACAGCAGGGTATGGCACGAGGCCGCGACGATTTCCGGAGCGATCAGCAGCTGGGACGTGTCGGTCAACAGCGGCAGGATGCGCCCGTTGGAATACCAGCTGATGGCGAAAGCTTCGACTAGGATCCGAGGCAACAGGAAGGTCGCCAAATGTCCGATCGGCGCGTCCATGATGGTCAGCCCGGTCATCCAGTAGAGGATCGGCACCAGCAGGCAGGCGAGGCGGAAGGGAAAGCTGCCCATCCAGTAGAGCAGGGTTTCCAGCAGGCTCATCCTGTCGATCCAGCTCAGCCCCTTGCGCGAAAGCAGACCATCGGCGCTGCGCATGATCTGCATCGCGCCCACGCACCAGCGGATGCGCTGCGTACAATATTCGCCGATTCCCTCCGGCGCGAGGCCTAGGCTGAGCTTTTCGTTAAGGTAGGCGGTGACAAAGCCATGCTCTTTCATGCGGATCGAGAGCAGCATGTCTTCGGTGACGCTGTCGGTCGGAAATCCGCCGATGTCGATCAACGCGCTGGTGCGGACGACGGAGGATGTGCCGCAGGAAAAGGCGGTGCCCCATCCGTCCTTGGCGGGCAGCAAGGTGTCGAAGAAGAAGCGCTGCTCGTCGGGCAGGTCCATATGCCCCTTGATCCGGTGTTGCAGCGGATCGGGATTGAAGAAATGTTGCGGCGTCTGCACCACGCCGACGGCAGTGTCCTCGAACAGCGCCACGCAATGGGATATGAAATTGGGCAGGGCGACGAAATCCGCGTCCAATATGGCTATGAAATCCGGCGTCTCGCCGCGCGCCGCCAATGTCGCCATGCCCGCGTTCATGTTGCCGGCCTTGGCATGAACATTATCCGGGCGCGTCAGCCATTCCACCTCGCGGCGTTCGCATAACGCCTCGACCTCCGGCCGGCGGCCGTCGTCCAGCAGATAGACCTTTGCCGGGTAGTTCTGATTGAGCGCCCCGGTGATCGTGCGGTCCAGAATCCCGATATCTTCATTATAGGTGCAGATGAAGATCGCCGCGCTGGGTCTATTGGCGCGCAACCAGCCTATATTGTTGCGGACATCCTTCAAGCGGTCACGCTTCCGCGTCAGGACGATCAGCACCAGGGCTCCGCCCAGCGTGGAGCAGACCTCCAGCGTGAAGAAGCTCACGGAAAGCAGGGCGGCGCCAGGCGTGCCCAGGTCGAGCGTAGCCACTAGGCGCCATATCATATAGATCAGGATCGATCCGATCGCGGCGCCGCTGACGATCAGTCGATGCAGGGGGTTGGCTGGCGTGAGTTTGGGAAAGACCAGCAGGCAGAGGCCAAGGGTGGCCATGCCCCAGAAATAGGATGGGATTTCGGCCGCGTTCATAGCTGCGTTACAGCACCACCCGGCCCGCTGTGCCGACCGGACACTGCTTCTGGCCCTGTGCGTCAAGCGTGATCCGTGCGCCGATCAGATATTCGCCCGGGGCGGGGTTGGGAACATGGCTGGTGACGCGGAGCTGGGAAGGATCGCTCACCCCCATGTTGACGATGGCACCCGGCCAGCGATCGCCGCTCGAAAATGTGACGAATGTCACCGGCGCACCTATGTTGAGCTTGCTGTAGGTGCTACGGCCAACGGTGAAATAGGCGAAGAAGGACGAACAGTCGGCGAGCATGTAGATCGGATCGCCTTCACGCAGTGATTCCCCCGGGGCGGCGACCTTCGCCCAGACCCGGCCGTTGATACTTGCTTGCAACGGAAGTTGCAGCCGCCGCATAGCGCTGACCTTGCCGCCACCGCTCAATTTTTGCGCGGTGGCGAGCGCCGCAGTCAGGTTCTCCCTCTCGCCTTGGAGCTCGCTCAACGCCAGATTGAGATCGCTCAGGCGTTGGGTTGAATATTGGACGTTGCTATAGCCGTTGTTGAGGAACAGGCCTTGACCCGCGGCGCGTGCCTCGATCAGATTTGTGCGCCGGCGGGCCATGGCCGCATTCTGGTCTGCCAGAGCGGCGCGCTGATCCTGCTCTGCCCGCTGAAGTCCGGCGGCGCTGATGAATCCTCGATCGGCGAGCGCACGGGTGCGGTCCAACTGCTTTTGTGCGAAGGCCAGCCGTGCCTGCGCAGCGGAAAGTTCTGCGGAGCTTTCGTCCGCGACCGCATCCATCTGTACCAGCTTTTCAGAACGATAGACGCCCGATTCGCTGCGGATACGGTCGGCGTCAGCGCGCAGAGCGGCCATTCGGCCGTCGATACTGGCCAGTTTCGCCTGGAGTTGATCCACATCTTCCGATCCGGCACGGACAGCCGCCGACAGGCCCACCGGAGCAGCAAAGATTCCCAGCGGTTGGTCCCGCGCCACGCGATCACCGACATTCGCGCCGAGGCGATCGACCTCGCCGGAGATCGGCGCCCTGACAACGCCCATATCCGCCACTAATGTCGTGTTGTAGCCGGCTGTGAAGATAAAGCTGCGTACCAGCACCGCGAAGGCCATGACCAACAGCAGGCCACCGACCAGCATCCGGCGCGGCAGGTGAAACCATCGCCGCTTGGGCTGTTCGGGTAATTGCAGTTCTTCTGCGTCATCAGTTAAAAATTTGGCTTCTACGCTCATTTCGCCCTCGACCTCGTCGGCGAATCCTACGCAGATATGGTTAAGAAAGGTTGGATGGTCCGACATCCAGCAGCGTTGGATGTCAGTCACGATGCACTGCCCTTGCAGCGTGACCGGGGCGGTAGCGTGCCGAGGGTCCGACGCCCCGAGCACGCCTCAAATTAAACCGGCGCAGAACAGCAACTTGGGTCGGAACCGAAACGAAAAGCTGCGGCGGTCCCCATGAAGTGGTAAAAGGAAAGGGACGCATCGGAACCACGACGATGGCCGAGACGACCGAAGAATATCATCGCAGGCGCGCAGCGGAGGAGAAAGCTGAGGCTGATCGCCATCCCGACGATCTTACAGCCGAGCAACACAGGCGCTTGGCAAGGGAGCACCTAACGTTAGCACGAGAAGCAAAGAAGTTGCTTCCGCAGGACCGCGATGAAGGTGGCAAAGTCTCGCCCTGATCGAGCGGAGCGAGCCCTAGGTGCGACCCAATGCCCTAACGATGAGCAGCACAGAAATACCGACCCAATCGGCTTGTAGAAATGCACTTCCCTTTGACGGGGTATAACGTCAAGATCGATGGGGCCGGACGCCGCCTGGCAGCAAAACTGGATCATCAACAGAGAGAGATGGGGGCAAGATTGCAACTTGTGCTGAGTGGCGTGCGAAACGCTGCTGTCTAGGCCGTAAACTCATCAATGGCGCGCTCGAGGCGCCAAAATGGCGAACATATCGGGCCAAAATGCGCGCCGCGAAGGTTGGCACCTTTGCAAGCGCATTTTGGTTCGAGATGGAAGCCATTTTGGCGTCCTGCGGATTTGACCAAAAAGGCCCATATCGGCGTCGAGAAGGCTTGAAATATCGACATATTCCTGCGCCCTCTCTCCTGGTGCTGCGCCTTTTTGCCTCAAACCTCGAACGCGCCATTTATGAGTTTACGGCCTAATCCCTGTTACCGGATTTTCGTTGGCGCCAGCTCTCTCGGCGGGCCTGCTCGACCTCCGCCACGGTCAGCGGAGCGCCGATGATGCGCGAATCCACTTCTCGCATCAGCGATGGTGGAAACGCTTCGCCTGCGAGTGCGAAATCCGGGGAAGAAGGTGTTTCATCCTCGGAGCGGACCACCATCGGAATAGACCAGCCCGCATCCGATCTGCATGCTAGGCCGGCATAGCCATTGTCGACCCTGAAGGTGCGACACAGCCCCTCATCGGCGCGGAAAGTCAGGCCGATCCGAGCGTGATAGCCACGGCCGTTGTCGGGGAGATCGCTCAGCGCTGTTTCCAGATGGGTCGTGGCAAGCAGTCGGTTATTTCGCTCGACAAGAAATCCCCGTTGCCACAGGCTCAACTGCCCGATGGCGATGCCGCCGGCGAGTGACGCCGCAATCGCTGCGGTCCAGGCGGCGGTTGCCCAGCGCTTGTTTCTGGCGCGAGCCTGGCCCAGCTCGACCACAGGGGCGGGATCGAGCAATCCCAGGGCGGCCAGTTCGCGGTCGTCGAACCGTTTTTCCGGCGAGCCCGGGTAAGCGTGACGGAGCCTCACCAAGACCTCGCGATGGAGAGCCACCGCGCCCCTCAACATGGGGTCATCCTTCATCCGCGCCTCGAAGTCCGAAATCTCTGCGTCGCGCATTTCCCCGTCCAGATAGGCGACGATCTCCTGATCGATGCTGGTCATGATGTTTCACCCTCGACAATCAGCCGCGACAGGGCCGTGCGCCCTCTGGCAAGGCGGCTGGTCAATGTGCCTTCCGGAATTTCCATAATCTCCGCCGCTTCCGCATAGGAAAGCTCGTTGAGGACGACGAGTTTGATCGCCAGACGCTGCTCCTCAGGCAATGACTCGACAAGATCGCGGACGCGGCGGCTTTCGGCCGCCCGTTCCAGATCGCAGGCATGGTCGCCATCGTCGGACAGAATGTCGATGTCGGGCATGGGCTCGACCAGCCGAGCCCAGCGGGATCGCATGCGAAGTTCATCGAACCAGATATTCTTCATGATCCGCGCCGCCCATAAATCGAGCCGGCTTCCCGGCTCCCATCCCGATTCTCGCTCCAGCATTCGCGCCACGGTCTTCTGGAACAGGTCGTCGCCGTCCTGACCATTGCGTACGATCACTGCCGCCAAGCGATGCAGGCGCGGCAGCACCGCAATCAGTTGGCGACGCAGATCGGACAAATTAGACTTCCCTATGGATGAAACGTCCGGGACGAGACGTTTAATCCCAAGAGGGTGTATGAAAGCAAAAAAAATCTTCCGCGCGGTCCTGATAGCTACCCCGATTCTGGTTGGTGGAGTATTACCGATAGGCGGGGTGATGGCGCAGATGCGCGGCGGCCCGCCCCGGGAGATGCCGATGCCGCGCATGCCTTCCCCGATGGAAGGACGCGGTCGGCCCGATGGCGTTGGTCGGCCCGCCGATGCCGCGGCGAATGGCCTTGCCCATGCCGAAGCAGCGCAAACGCAACGTCTTGCGCGCGTCCAGCGGGATAAGGCGGAGGCTCTCGCGCGTCAGTTTCCGGACGATTATGAGTTGGACGGCAATGGCGCGCTTGCCGTTCGGGGTGAAGTTCTGGCGGTGAATCTCTCGGACCAGGCTCTGGCCACCGCGCGGCGGGCAGGTTTCACGATCGTGCGTCAGGATATGGTCGAGGGGCTGGGATTGCCCATGACGGTCCTGACCCACCCCGTTTGGCCATTGTCGAAGATGGTCGATAAGTTGCGTGACATCGCGCCGGATGCGGCGATCGAGGCCGATCACATCTTCTCGCCATCCGGTGCGACCCATTTTGGGGGTGTCGCGCCCGAGGAGAGGGACCCCGGCCGTGGATCGAACTGGCGCGTCGGGATGATCGACACCGGAGTGTCCTCAGGGGGCCGTACGACACGCATTGTCCAGCAGGGCTTTGCGCCGGGCGGCGTTGTGGCTCGCGCCCATGGGACAGCCGTCGCCGACATCCTTGCCCGTCATACCCCCGACGAACCTGGAGCCAGCGCTGCCGGGACCGTGTTCGCCGCGGACATCTTTGGCGCCGGCCGCCGGGGAGGAACGGCTGAACTGATGGTGAAGGCGCTGGGATGGCTGGTGCGGCAAGAGGTCCCGGTCGTCAATATCAGCATGGTCGGCCCCTATAACGGCGTCGTCGCCGCCGCTATTTCGATGGTGGTCAAACGGGGCATGTTGATAGTGGCGCCAGTGGGCAATGATGGCTCTGCCGCCAGACTGCTTTACCCGGCCTCGCTCGAAGGCGTGATCGCGGTCACCGGCGTAGACGCGCGCGGACAGCTTTTGCCGGAAGCCAGCCGCGTGTCGCGGGTCGATTTTGCAGGGCCGGGCGTGACAGCGGTTAGAGGAATGTCGGGTCAGATCATGGAAATGCGGGGCACGTCCTTTGCCGCGCCGGTTGTCGCCCACCGCCTGGCAGAGCTGTTGCCCGCGCCGGAGCCAGGCGCTGCTCGGCGCGTCTTGCGGACGATGGCGGAAACGGCCTGGAAACCCCGAAATGGCCGACCGGGGCTGGGGCGCGGCATCATAGGCATGGCGCCACTTTCTTCGCGATGAAGGATTATTTTCGATCCCGAGGGGAAGAAAGATTTTGGTTCGGACGTTTAGAATCCGTGGGGCGTATCAGACGGTCATAACGAATGGGAGTTTGGGATGTTTGACAGGAAATCGATCTTCGCCGTGAGCGCGCTCGCGCTGGCGAGCGCGGCGGTGGCGCAGACGGGCGATACGTCGACGCAGCGCAACCAGGGTCTTGGCGCCGACGTTTCTGCCATGGCGAAGGCGCAGAAGGACGCGGAAACCAAAGGCATCGGCGCTGACGTTTCGGCCATGGCCCATGCCCGCAATGACGCTCGTATCAAAAAGGATGACGGCGACGCCGGCGATGATTCCGACACCGCCGATAGCACGGATACGGCCACCACGGCCGACGCCCGGACTTCAGCGCATGTCTCCGGACGGGATCATGCCTCCGACAAATCCGCAGCAAGCGACGCGGCCACCGTTGCGGCCGCTCGCGGTGACAATGCGGCGGTGAAGGACAATGCCGGTGCTGTCGCGGCTCTGCGCGATGCCCGCTCCAGCAGCGCGGATGCCCGCGGTTCCGCTGCCGAGGCCCGTCAGACAGCCGCCGCAGCGCGAGGCGCCGCCGCTGAAGTGCGCGCCAGTGCCCAAGAGGCGCGCAGCAATGCGGCCGCCGTCCGTGAGAATGCGGCGGCGATCAAGGACACGGTACGCGCCGCTCGGCCCGGGCGCTGAGTAGATCGGGATCATAATCGGAGAGATGGGGCGGGCTCGGTCGGGTCCGCCTCCTTTGCATGAAGGGAGCAACATGAAGGGGATCATCGCAATCGCAATCGCCGCCATCGGCTGTGCCACCATCTCGCCTGCCATGGCGGAGGATGGGGACAGCCTGACCGCCACCACCGGCGTCGACTATTCCAGCGGCGATTATGGCACGAGCGTCGACACCAACATCCTCGTCGTGCCGATGAGCCTGCGTTACAAGACGGGGGATTTCCGACTGACTGCTACCTTGCCTTGGCTGCGCATCGACGGTTCGTCAGCCATTGTCGGCAATGGTTCGGGCGGCATCATCATCGACCCGAATGCTCCGCGCACAACGCGCAGCGGCCTGGGCGACCTGACCGTTGGCGCAGCCTATATGATCCCAGAGGAAAAGCTGGGCTTCGGGCTCGATCTTTCGGCGCGCGTGAAGGTGCCGACAGCGTCGCGCTCCAAATCATTGGGGACCGGCAAGGTGGATGTGACCGTCTCGGCCGAGCTTTCCAAGACATTCGACATCTTCACCCCCTTCGCCACTGTCGGCTATCGCATGCCGGGCGATCCGTCCGGAATTGACCTGCACAATGGCTGGACGGCATCGGGTGGCGTCAGCGCGGCTTTGGGTAAATCCGTCCTGATCGCTTCCTATGATTATCGCGAGTCCATCAGTGATTTGGCCCGCGACAGCCATGAGCTGTTCGGTGCTTTCAGCACCCCTTTCGCGGACAGGTTGACTTTCACTCTCTACGGCACCGGCGGACTCAGCAAGGGCGCACCAGATTACGGCGTGGGATCGATGATCAGCGTCAAATTCTGACTGGCCGAATATCTGCGCTAGGGAAGGGGCGGGCGAGCGCTCGCCTATCCCGAACCGCAGGCCGGACAGGTTGGGAAGAAGGTGATTTCCATGCGCAGGGCACCCTTTCCTAGCTCGCCGCGTTTAACCGGGGCGCAAACATGAGGTAGGTCATGGTGGAGACGAAAACCCTGTTGAGACAAGAAGAAGGTGTACAGCTATGGCAGCGCTGCTCTTCGGCGGGAGAAATCTTCATGATCCGTTCGCTCAGGACAAGAGAGCGATGGGAGTTCGAAACGGCAGATGAAGCCGGCAAGTTGTTCGACCGGGAAGTTGTGGAGTGCCGGAATTGTGCGATGGTTCAGAAGAAGCTCGGCAGCTTCTAGAACGTTTTCCAGGCAGCTAGAAGGGGAGAGCATGGGAGGGCTACGGCGCTCGCAGGCGCGGGAGCACCAGCGACCGGCGATTGGGAACCGCGGCGAACAAGCCAGCTCCGGTTTCCGGGTTTCCTGGTGATCAGCGTATGCCGATGATGTCGGCGTTTCCATCCGGATCGTTTGTCACCTGCCCGCCATTATTGGCGGCACCCAGCAAGAGCAGCCCCGCAAGGTGCGGCGCCGCCATCGACGTGCCGGACATCGTCACATAGGAACCGCCCTTGGTGGTCGAGTAGATCGCCACGCCAGGCTCCGCAAAGTCGATTCTCCAGCGCTAAAATCCCATTTTTGATCCCGTTCGGGGCAATCTCTTGACTTTTCCCATTCGGCGCGGCAATCTGCGCCCGAAAGGGAGCAAAATGTCGCTGCCAAAGGAAACCGATGCTGCGCGGCTTCTGCGCGAGATGCGAGAGCGCGACGCTGTGTTCAAGATGCTCGATCCCAACGGGCCGCTGAGGGGGCTGCGCGCGCCCTTGGCCGATATCCAGTCAACGGTCGACAAGCTCAAGCAGCCGCACTTTCAGGATTTGCTCCGCACGGTTCAAGATGCACCGGCACAACGGGCGGTCGATCTCGCGCGGCAACTGACCCGTCCCGTATCATCGGCGGTTGGGGCCAGCCCGGAGTCGAAGCCTTCCCCCATGCCGGCACCGATCCGCACCGTTTCGGATCTTGGGCCAATGATCCGCAACGCGCGCAAGGCCATGAAACTCAACCAGACCCAGTTCGCCGCGCACGCCGGTGTCGGACGACGGTTCGTCTCCGAACTCGAAAGCGGCAAAAGCTCCCTGGAATTCGACAAGGTGATCGCCTGCGCACTGGCTGCCGGCATCGATATAAGTGCACGCAGCAGGGCCTTGTGACGCTGATCCTCAACGTCTGGCTCGAAGCTTCGGCGGAGCCGGTGGGCCATCTGGTAAAAGGCGACGACTCCAGCCTGGCTTTTGCCTATACGCCCGAATGGCTTGGCAATGCCGAGCGCCATGCTTTGTCGCTGTCGCTGCCGCTCCGCGACGAACCGTTCGGCGACGCCCCCGTCCGCGCATTTTTCGACAATCTGCTCCAGGAGAATAATCTCCTCCAGACGATCATCGCGCGCGAAGGCATCGATCGCGGGGACGTTGCCGGGCTCCTGGCGCACATGGGAGCGGATTGCGCGGGCGCGGTCAGCGTGCTGCCGGTCGACCACCCGCCCATCAAGCGGCCAGGCCATATTCTCGAAGACTATGATCCTCTCGATGAAATGACATTTGCCGAGATCGTGACCCGGCTGGCAACGGGACGTCCGCTTCCTGACGAACTGCGCGACCCATCGCCTGTGGCCGGAGTGAGGCCAAAGATTTCGCTTGCTGCCATGCCGGACGGTCGGTTTGCCGTTCCCAAGCATCGCAGCGGCGCGCCTACCACCCACATCCTTAAATTGCCGGACCCCAATCATCGCCATGAAGCGCGTGACGAAGCGTTTCTCACGCTCCTTGCCGCACAATGCGGGTTCTCGGTCGGCAGCTCGATCGCGGACATGGTCAACGGCCACGAAATATTGCTGATTCAGCGCTTCGACCGGCAATTCGACGGCGCTCTCATCCGCCGCCAACATCAGGAAGATTTCGCACAGGCCGCGGGGCTTCCTGCCGACCTCAAATACGAGCGTCGGGGTACGCCGCAACGTCGTTTCGATGCGCAGGTGATCGGTAAGATCCTTGCGGCGACGGATCAACCCGCGCTTGCAAGAGAGACTTTCCTGCGCATGACGCTCTTCAATCTGCTGGTGGGCAACAACGACAATCACGCCAAGAACAATGCGCTTCTCTATGGATCCGGCCAATCGATCACGCTGGCACCCTTTTACGATCTGGTGCCGGTTCAAATGGTTGCCGGCTTCAAGGAAGACCTGACATTTCATCTGGGCGATGCCAGGCTCCCGTCAGAGCTGACCTCAGCCGATCTGCTGCGGTTCTGTACCGATATTGGCCTGCCCGAAAAGGGCGCCAAGCGTCTCCTGACAAATGCGGCCCGCGAGCTTGTTCATGCAATTGAACAACTCTCCGCCGATTTCCCGCTCGAGATGCGCGCGCTCGATCGATTGTTCGGGGAAACCGGGACCAGGCTCGTCACGATCCTTGAGCTGGGTATCGCTCTGCGCGAACGCGATGCTCACATCGTGACGGGAGGCGGTTGGGCGCTGAGTTGATCCCATAACGAACATGGCGGATCGACGGCGGGAGGATCGTGAAATACATCGCTCCGGCGAGCGGTGATGCGCTGATATTTTAAGAGGGCATCAGTGCAAGCGCCGGGGAGCCGCAAGAGGATCGTGTCCCCGAGCGTCACCATCTTTCGCATCGCCCCGGTCTGTTGCGGCTCGACCGTTGGGTGAGTGGGCAAGGATATATTGATCTGGCTCATGATCCGGATGAGGAAGTCACAGAAGGATTATGTCGGCCGATGGATCGTCTGGAATCCTCCGTTCTATCCCCCCGGATGAATAGGCGACTCGCCGGAAAAGGCGCATCAGGGACATCCCTCTACCTTGGAGGGTCCCGCAGCCCCGCCTCAGCCCCCTTCCTGAGGCGGGGCCAAAGCATTTCGCGCCCGGCCAAGGTCGAATTTCCGACCGTAATTTCGGCTTCTCATGGCACGCCTTTATTCGGCCCGTGCCTGATGCGCTTCGCCGGTAATATGATCCTATCTTGACCAAATGTGTAGATATTATACATAGGGAAAGTCAGAAGGAGATGGCCGATGGCCACAATTGCCCATTCCGGCGCGTCGGCCAAAGCGCCTAGCCGCAAGGATCTGACCGGTCCGGCGCTGCGCACCTTTTTCCGCATTGCCGACGCCTGGGGCCTAAAGGAAGCCGAGCAGATGAAGCTTCTCGGGCTCGACAGCCGCTCGACCTTCCAGACCTGGAAGCGCGGCACTGTCGCGGCGATTCCCAAGGACGCGCTCGAGCGAATCTCCTATGTCATGGGCATCTACAAGGGGCTGAAGGTGCTTCTGCCCCGGACCGCCGACAAATGGGTAAGAAAACCCAATGAGGCGCCGCTATTTGCCGGACGACCGGCGATCGAGCGCATGACCTCGGGCAATGTCGCCGATCTTTACGTGGTGCGCCAATATATCGACGCGCAGCGCGGCTGATGGAGGCCATTGCGACGGCGCAGGTGCGCTGGCAACCGTGCTACCGGATCGTGGCAAGCCGCTTCCCGCCCATATCGCTGTTCGAGGACGTTGCCGACCCGGCCGATCTTGAAGCGGTCTACGCGATCGAGGCGATGACCAACGACCGGCTGCGCGACGAGGTCGGTGATCTCGCGCTCGTGCCGCCGGAGGATCGCGTCTCGGGACCCGGCACCTCGGCGATCATGGCCGCCTTCACCCACCTCAATCCTGATGGCAGCCGGTTTTCCGACGGCAGCTTCGGGATATTCTATGCTGCCAATACCATCGAAACGGCCGTTGCTGAAACGAGCCATCACCGAACCCGCTTTATGACATTCACCCACGAACCGGCTCAGGAACTCGATATGCGCGTTTACGCAGTCGACCTGGACGCCAGGCTGCATGACATTCGAGGTCTGGGCGAGGAGCGCCCTGGCCTCTATGCCGCGGACAGCTATGTTGCCGGACAGGCGCTTGGCCGAGAACTGCGTGGTCAGGGTTCGGACGGCATCGCCTACCGGAGCGTGCGGCATGCCGCCGGCGAATGCGCCGCTGTGTTCCGTCCTCGCCTGCTCGCCAACTGCCGGCAAGAGCGGCATTTGTGCTATGTTTGGGATGGCCGCGCGATCGTCACCGTCTACGAGAAGAAGGCTTTTGGCTGAACCGCAACGGCGGCTTTCACCACAGCGCGCCTCAAGAACCACGTTGTCCCGCTGCTGGGCAAGAAACGGGTAAGGGAGATCACGCTGGGGGATATCGTGAAGTTTGTAAAAGACGTGGCGGCGGGCAAATCGGCCAAGAATGAGAAGGTGGGCCATCGGCGGCGCAGCGTCGTACGTGGCGGGGAGGGCGCCGCGCGCAAGGTGGTCCGTGACGTCTCCGTGCTGTTCACCTTCGCCCTGCAGCACCGCATCGTGAAGGAAAATCCGGTCGCTACGGCCGCCGTTCGCAAGATCGACAACAAGCGCGAGCGCTATCTTTCCCTTTCGGAGATGGAACGGTTGGGTGCGGCATTGATGGAATTGGAAGCGGAAGGCATGAATGCCAAGGCGGCGGACATCATAAGGCTTTGGGTGATCACAGGCTGCAGGCGGAACGAAATCTGCGCCTTGAAATGGTCCGAGGTCGACCTGACGCGTGGATTGCTGGTCCTTGAGGAGTCCAAAACCGGTCGTTCCGTCCGGCCGCTCGGATCAGCCGCCGCTGCCCTTCTCACGGAGCTTCGGGAGAAAGCGGAGGAGGATGCCGTCTATGTCTTCCCGGCTGAAAGCCGGGACAGCTTTTTCCAGGGTATGAAGAGCATCTGGCCCAGGGTGATCATGCGGGCGGGTCTGCCGGGCATCAGCCCCCATACATTGCGGCAGGGACTGTCAGGAATTTCGTGTGCGGCGAGGCGGTTGACCATCAGGCCGACATGGCCCTGATGAAACGTTCGCCGAAGAGCACGGCAAATTGCGCCTTCGCCATGTTCCACTCACGCGGTGGCATTT
>Ga0255338_1002007_pt1 | contig 33434 bp, 34 predicted proteins | sample MeOH1_35cm_T4_19_FD_203715 | JGI IMG/M metagenome (GOLD analysis project Ga0255338, IMG submission 203715) | Sandy soil microbial communities from University of British Columbia, Vancouver, Canada - MeOH1_35cm_T4_195 | ecosystem: Engineered > Artificial ecosystem > Sand microcosm > Unclassified ... | reverse complement strand
AGATCGGCTTCGACGATTTCGAAGTGAAAGCCGAAAACCTTCTCGGCGGCGAGGAAGGCCAGGGCTTCAAGCAGCTGATGCAGACCTTCGAGAGTGCCCGCATTCAAACGGCCGCCCGCGCCATCGGCGTCGCACAGGCCGCCCTCGAACTCGGCCTCAAATACGCGCAGGAGCGCATCCAGTTCGGCAAGCCGATCTTCAACTTCCCGCGCGTCTCGGGAAAGCTCGTGATGATGGCCGTCGAGATCCTCGTCGCCCGCCAGCTCACCTATCACGCAGCACGCGAGAAGGACGGCGGACGGCGCTGCGACCTCGAAGCGGGCATGGCGAAGCTTCTCGGTGCCCGCGTCGCCTGGGCGGCCGCCGACAATGCGTTGCAGATTCACGGCGGCAACGGCTTCGCGCTCGAATATCCGGTGAGCCGCGTCCTCTGCGACGCGCGCATCCTCAACATCTTCGAGGGCGCGGCCGAAATTCAGGCCCAGGTCATCGCCCGCCGCCTGCTTGAAGGCGCCAACTAGAGCAAGAAAACGAAGGAATGCATCGTGGAACAGCTTTTCCGCTATCTCGGTCCGATCGCCATGGCCGCCGTGGTCCTGGTGCTCGCCCTCGGCCTTTTCAACATGATGCGCGGCGGGTCCGCATCGAAATCGCAGACGCTGATGCGCTGGCGCGTCATCCTGCAATTTGTGGCCATCGTCTTCCTGATGGGGGCGCTCTACTTCACCACCCGCTGAGCCCGAGAACAGGAGACGGCGGTTTCATTTTCGGACGGGACTAGCGACAAATCGGCAACAGTTCGTCTAGATTTTGTCGGAACATGCCGAACCGGCGTGAAACTGGGTTATTTTGCGATGAAGGCTGATGCCGTCGAACGACGGCTATGATGAAGGGGAATATCGTGCTGAAGAGCAAGCTTCTGACGGCCGCCGCGGCGGCGACCGCCCTTGTGGCGTTGTCTGCGCCCGCGCTGGCGTCCGATTGGGTCGACGAGTTGCGCGTCGGCGTTTACGACCACAACACCGACCTGTTCGCGACGCGTCACGAGACGAGCAATCCGGACATCAACGCCGAGGTTCTCTTCAAGACGCCGACCTTCCTCGAATGGGCCTGGGCTCCGCGTCCGATCATCGGCGCGAACATCAACACCGGCAACGGCACGAGCATCGCCTATGCGGGCCTCGCTTGGGACTACGACTTCACGAAGTCGCTCTTCGTCGAAGGCACGTTCGGCGGCGCCATCCACAATGGCGAGACGGAACACGAGACGAGCACGAAGCTCAATCTCGGCTGCCGCGCCATGTTCCATGAGAGCGCTTCGCTCGGCTATCGCTTCGACGAGCATTCAAGCCTGATGCTCACCGTCGACCACATGTCGAATGCGAGCCTCTGCGACGCCAATCCCGGCCTCACCGATGTCGGCGTGCGCTACGGCTTCAAGTTCTGATTTCGGCGAAATGCCGCTGGAAAGGGCGCCTCCGGGCGCCCTTTTTTGTTGGCGCGCTCGGGCAGGTTTGATCGCGCGGGCGCAAGGCGTCTATCCTTCGGGAAAAGGGCGCAAGGGAGCGAAGGAGAAGTCGACCATGACAGAAATTTCCGCCGCAGAGCTTCCCAAGAAGACGGTCAACATAGCGGGCCGGCACATGGCCTATTCGGAGATGGGCGAAGGCGACCCCATCGTCTTCCTGCATGGCAACCCGACATCATCCTATCTCTGGCGCAACGTGATGCCGCATCTTGCCGATCAGGGCCGCTGCATCGCGCCCGATCTCATCGGCATGGGCGACAGCGACAAGCTCGAACCCTCAGGCGCCGAGCGCTATACGTTCCGTGAGCATCGCAATTTTCTCGATGCCTTTCTCGAGGCGGTCGGTGTTCGCGAAAAGGTCACGCTTGTCATCCACGACTGGGGCTCGGCGCTCGGCTTCGATTGGGCGAACCGTCACCGCAATGCGGTGGAAGGCATCGCCTATATGGAAGGGATCGTGCGCCCGCTCACATGGGACGAATGGAACCCCAGCGCGCGGCGCATCTTCGAGGGCTTCCGGTCGGACAAGGGCGAGGAAATGATCCTCGAGAAAAATCTCTTCATCGAAGCCGTGCTGCCCGGCTCGATCCTCCGCAAGCTGACGCCCGAGGAAATGGAGGTCTATCGCCGCCCCTTCCGCACGCCAGGCGAAGATCGCCGCCCGACCCTCACATGGCCGCGCCAGATTCCGCTCGACGGCGAACCAGCCTTCGTCGTCGACGTCGTGCAGTCCTATGCGGACTGGCTTTCGACGACCGACATCCCGAAGCTCTTCGTGAATGCGGACCCTGGCGCGATCCTGATCGGCGCGCAGCGCGAATTCTGCCGCACATGGAAGAACCAGACGGAAGTGACCGTGAAGGGCAATCACTTCCTTCAGGAAGACAGCCCGCATGAAATCGGCGAAGCCATCGCCAAATGGCGGCGTTCCTGGCGAACGGCGTGATTCGGCGAGGTGGGGCTTGATCGTGGACGCGTCTCGCGCGAGTCTGCCGTGAAACCTTTGAGGAGCGAAGCAAATGTCTGAGACAAGCATGTCGACCGTGCAGCCCTATTCGGGCGCGGCAAAGGCGTTCCACTGGACGATCGTCGTCCTCGTCGCACTGATGCTCTATGGCGGCTGGACGGTGGAAGACCTGCCGAAGGAAGAACGCCTCGGCATCATGCAGATTCACGCAGGCATCGGCATCACCGTTCTGGTGCTCATGCTCGCGCGCCTCATCTATCGCCTCGGCCATCCGGCGCCGGCACTCCCGGCCGATATGCCCCGCTGGCAGGTTATCGCGTCGAAGGCCGCGCACCACAGCCTGTATTTCTTCGTCATCCTTCAGCCGCTGATCGGGCTCGCCATCGCGACGACCTCGAAGTTCAATCTTCACGCCTTCGGCGTCCTCGGACTCCAGATCGCGCCCAACGAAGCAATCCACGACCTGGCCGAAGATCTGCACGGACTCAACGCGTGGATCATCACGGCCATCGTCGTCGTTCATGCAGGCGCCGCGCTCTATCATCACTTCATCCGTCACGACGCCGTGCTGAAGCGCATGCTACCCTTCGCGAAAGTCTAAGGTCCCGATGGTCACGCTCAACAAGATCTACACGCGCACCGGCGACAAAGGCACGACGGCGCTCGCCACCGGCGAACGTCTGCCCAAGCATGCGCTGCGGATCGAGAGCTACGGCACCGTGGACGAGACGAACTCCGCCGTCGGCATGGCGCGGCTCCATACCGGCGGCACTCCGGCGCTCGACGCCATGCTGGCCCGCATCCAGAACGACCTCTTCGACCTCGGCGCCGATCTCGCGACGCCGGGAAAGACCGCCGCCGAACTCGGCTACGAGCCCTTGCGCATCGTCGAGGCGCAGGTGACGCGGCTCGAGCGCGAAATCGACGAATTGAACGGCAATCTGGAGCCGCTCCGCTCCTTCGTTCTGCCGGGCGGGACGGCTGCCGCCGCCCATCTCCACCTCGCCCGCACCATCTGCCGTCGCGCCGAGCGCCTCGTCGTCGCGCTTGCCCATGAGACCCCCGATGGCGTGAGCGAAGCGGCGCTCAAATATCTCAATCGCCTCTCCGATTTCCTCTTTGTGGCGGCCCGTTATGCGAACTGGGCGCCCGACGGCCGCGGCGCGGGTGACGTCCTATGGACACCGGGCGCGCACCGCTGAACCGGTCCCCTGTTAAGCCATTTCAGACAAAAGACTTTTCGCCTCACCACGATGCCTTGCGTCGCCGCCCCCCTATGCGTTGACAGGGGCTTATGGCGGCTCTAGGTTGCCGCACCGCAACAACGGCCTTCTGTTTTTTTCGCGTGGCCGGACCTTCGTTCCCATCATGGGTGACCGCTCGAAAAGCGCCTTCTCGGGACGCTGGAAAGCGGATGGAAGGCCCGGAAACCTCAACACCAAGTCCGTCGCCGCGGTGAGCCATTTTGCTTCGGAAAACCAAGGCGACGCCCAGGGAGTCTATCTCGATGAAAGTCCTCGTGCCCGTGAAGCGCGTGGTCGACTACAACGTCAAGATCCGCGTGAAGTCGGATCAGACGGGCGTCGATCTCGCCAACGTGAAGATGTCCATGAATCCCTTCGACGAAATCGCCATCGAAGAGGCGGTCCGTCTGAAGGAAGCGGGCAAGGCGACGGAAATCGTCGCGGTGTCGATCGGCGTCGCTCAGTCGACCGAGACGATCCGCACGGCGCTCGCCATGGGTGCCGACCGCGGCATCCTCGTGAAGTCGGATGAGACGGTTGAGCCGCTCAACGTCGCGAAGATCCTGAAGGGCATCGTCGAGGCCGAAAAGCCCGACCTCGTCATTCTCGGCAAGCAGGCGATCGACGACGATTCGAACCAGACGGGCCAGATGCTCGCCGCTCTTCTTGGCTGGGCGCAGGGCACCTTCGCCTCGAAGGTCGAGTTCGAGGGCGACAAGCTCATCCTTACTCGTGAAATCGACGGCGGTCTCCAGACGCTGAAGCTCAACATGCCGGCGATCGTGACCGCGGACCTCCGCCTCAACGAGCCGCGCTATGCATCGCTGCCGAACATCATGAAGGCGAAGAAGAAGCCGATCGACGAAAAGACGCCTGCCGACTACGGCGTCGACGTCAAGGCGCGCCTTGAGGTGCTGAAAGTGACCGAGCCGCCGCAGCGTCAGGCCGGCATCAAGGTTGAATCTGTCGAGCAGCTTGTTTCGAAGCTCAAGGAAGCGGGAGTGATCGGATGACCACGCTGGTTATTGCTGAACACAACAACGAAAACCTCAACGACGCGACCGCCAAGGCCGTGACCGCCGCGACGAAGCTCGGCGGCGACGTGCATGTGCTCGTCGCTGGTCAGGGCGTCGATGGCGTCGCCGCTGCCGCCGCGAAGCTCGCGGGCGTCTCCAAGGTGCTCGTCGCCGACGACGCGCAGTATGCGCATCGCACGGCCGAGCCGCTCGCCGCTCTCGTCGTGAGCCTCGCCGGCTCCTATGACGCGATCGTCACCCCCGCCACAGGCGTGGGCAAGAACTTCGCCCCGCGCGCGGCCGCGCTGCTCGACGTGCAGCAGATCTCGGAAATCATCGAGGTCGACAGCGCCGACACGTTCAAGCGTCCGATCTATGCGGGCAACGCGATCCAGACCGTGAAGTCGACCGACGCGAAGAAGGTCATCACGGTCCGCACGACGGCCTTCCCGGCTGCCGCCCAGACGGGCTCGGCCTCGATTGAAAAGATCGGCGCCGCCGCCAATCCGGGCCTCTCGGAATGGGTCAGCGAGAACCTGACAAAGTCGGATCGTCCCGAACTCACCTCGGCCAAGATCATCGTCTCCGGCGGTCGCGGCATGCAGTCGGGCGACAACTTCCACATGCTCGACAAGATCGCCGACAAGCTCGGCGCCGCCGTGGGTGCCTCGCGCGCCGCGGTCGACGCCGGCTTCGTGCCGAACGATTACCAGGTCGGCCAGACCGGCAAGGTGGTCGCCCCCGACCTCTACATCGCGGTCGGCATCTCCGGTGCGATCCAGCATCTCGCCGGCATGAAGGACTCCAAGGTCATCGTCGCGATCAACAAGGACGAAGAGGCGCCGATCTTCCAGGTGGCCGATTACGGCCTCGTGGCGGACCTCTTCCAGGCCGTTCCGGCCCTTGAGCAGGAACTCGCCAAAATCGGTCTCTGATCGTCTGACGGTGAGAATCCATTGATGACAAACGGCGCTGCAGGCACTCCCCGCGGCGCCGTTTTTGTCAGACGGGTCTTCTGATAGGGTATTGTGTAGTTCCGGCGCCGGACATTCCGCGCCAGGTTTGGATGGACAGCATGAACATTCGCAAGGTCGGCGTTATCGGCGCAGGTCAGATGGGCAACGGCATCGCGCATGTCTGTGCGCTCGCAGGCTGCGAGGTCCTGCTGAACGACGTCAGCAAGGAACGTATCGAGGCAGGGCTCGCCACGATCGACGGCAATCTGAGCCGTCAGGTTCATTCCGGCCGCATCACCGCCGCCGACCGCGACGCCGCTCTCGACCGCATCTCGGCCGCCGTCACCTATGACGCTTTCGAGACGGCGGATTTCGTCATCGAGTCGGCCAGCGAACTTGAAGCCGTAAAACGCAAGATCTTCGCCGACCTCTGTCCGCATCTGCGCGATGACGCGATCATCGCCACCAACACGTCCTCGATTTCCATCACCCGTCTCGCCGCCTCCACCGACCGTCCCGAAAAATTCATCGGCATGCATTTCATGAACCCGGTTCCGGTCATGGAACTGGTGGAAGTGGTGCGCGGCATCGCGACGGATGACGAAACCTTCGACGCCGTGCGCGACCTCGCAGGCCGTCTTGGCAAGCAGACGGCAAATGCAGAGGATTACCCGGCCTTCATCGTCAACCGCATCCTGCTGCCGATGATCAACGAAGCCGTCTACACGCTTTATGAAGGCGTGGGCTCGGTCGAAAGCATCGACAAGGCCATGCGCCTCGGTGCAAACCACCCGATGGGGCCCCTGCAACTTGCCGACTTCATCGGCCTCGATACCTGCCTCTCCATCATGCAGGTTCTGCATGATGGGCTGTCGGACTCGAAATATCGCCCCTGCCCGCTTTTGGTTAAATATGTCGAGGCAGGCTGGCTCGGACGCAAGACGCAGCGCGGTTTTTATGATTACCGCGGCGAAAAGCCCGTGCCGACGCGCTGAATACTTTCCCAATTCGGATCATCCGCCGACAGAATTTGTTAACCCGCGGCTGTAAAGCTCAGCGTGCCATCTTTGAAAAGCGTGGCATTGCGGAGGCGGGACCCATATGGAGCGCAGCGCCGGCGGCGAAGAGCGGCTCGACCAGGGATTGCGATATTCCGATGGGCCGGACCATCCGGGCGTCGCAGCGCTCACCGACTATTGGCTGACCAAGCGCGGGGCGCGGCCCATGCCCGACCGCACCGACATCGCGCCATCGGAAATCGTCAAGCTCCTGCCAAACCTCATCATCTGCGACGTGCTCGGCGACGGTGAGGATTTCCGCACCCGCATCTTCGGCACCGCCCTCGTCCTCCTCGTCGGGGAGGAACGGACGGGCAAATGCCTCTCGGAATTCGGCGCCCGCGCCTCTGTGCCGACAAGGCCCGAAATCGTCCAGTTCCGATGGCTCGACGTGACCCGCCGCGCCTATGCGCTGAAAGGGCCGGTCTTCGTCAACGGCACCATGTCGAGTTCCGACCGTCCCTATCTAGCGCTGCACGCCGTCTCCATGCCCCTGACCGTGGGCGGGACCGGGATCGCGCAGATGATCGGCGGCATGTTCGTCACCGACAGACGTTGAGGCATCCCACCGCTTTGCGTCAGCGCGGGGGATAGGCCTTGAGGGCGGCCTCTATGAGCGCCTGAGCCTCCGGCCCGTCCCAATGGGCGGGCCCGACGAGCCGCCCGACTTCCTTGCCTTCAGGCGAAATCAACACTGTGGTCGGCAGGCCGAAAGCCTTCATGGCGAAGCTCGCCCGTGCGGTCGGATCGTTATAAAGGGCGATGTGGTCGGCCTTCACCTCGGCCAGAAACGACCTGGCAAGGTCGTGGCCGTTCAGGTCGACGCTGAGGGCGAGGACCTGGAACCGGTCCGAACCCTTCGCCGCCTGAAGCCGGTTCAGGGCGGGCATTTCCTCGCGGCAGGGCACGCACCAGGTCGCCCAGAGATTGAGGAGGATGAGCTTGCCCCGGAAGTCCGAAAGCCGGACGTCCTTGCCATCCCCATCCTTGAAGGCGAGGTCGGGAACGGGTTTCGCCAGCACTTCCTGCTTGAAATTCGCCATGGCGCCGGTGGCATAGGGCGCAAGCCCGCCCGCCGCGCCGCCCCCTGCCGGAGCCCCCCCGCCCCCCGTACCATTGCCTAAGGGGTCGACGATCAAGTATACCGCCGCAACGACGATAATGACGGCGGCAGCGATTATCAGGATAGTCTTGCGGCTGGAACGTAACATCGGGTCTCAGAACTCCGCGCCCCCGCTAATCCGGGCCGGGCTCGACGCCCGGGGAATCTCGCGATGAGCAACAAAATGTGGGGCGGCCGCTTCGGCGAAGGTCCCGACCGCATCATGGAGGAAATCAACGCCTCCATCGGCTTCGATCAGCGCTTCTTCGCCCAGGACATCCGGGGTTCGAAGGCACATTGCACCATGTTGGCCGAAACCGGAATTATCTCAAGAGCCGACGCCGATCAAATCATCGCCGGTCTCGACGCCGTGCTGGCCGAGATCGAGGGGGGCCGCTTCGAGTTCAAGCGCGCGCTGGAAGACATCCACATGAATGTGGAATCCCGGCTTGCAGACCTCATCGGCGCGGCGGCGGGCAGGCTCCATACGGGCCGCTCGCGCAACGATCAGGTGGCGCTCGACTTCAAGCTCTATATCCGTGACACGATCGACCACCTGGACGAACAGCTCGCCGATTTCCAGCAGGCGCTGCTCGACAAGGCTGAAGCGAACGCCGACACGATCATGCCGGGCTTCACGCATCTGCAGACCGCGCAGCCCGTCACCTTCGGCCATCACTGTCTCGCCTATGTCGAGATGACGGCGCGCGACCGCGGCCGTTTCGCAGATGCGCGCCGCCGCCTCAATGAAAGCCCGCTCGGTAGCGCCGCACTTGCCGGCACCTCATTCCCGATCGACCGCCACATGACGGCCAAGGCGCTCGGCTTCGACCGTCCGACCCGGAACTCTCTCGACAGCGTGTCCGATCGCGACTTCGTGCTCGAAACCATGTCGGCCGCCGCTATCGCCGCAACGCATCTCTCGCGCCTTGCCGAGGAAATCGTTATCTGGTCGACGCCAGGCTTCAACTTCGTGCGCCTGACGGACGGCTTCACCACCGGCTCTTCGATCATGCCGCAGAAGCGCAACCCGGATGCGGCGGAACTCGTGCGCGCGAAATCGGGCCGCGTCATCGGCGATCTCACCTCGCTTCTCATCGTCATGAAGGGCCTGCCGCTGGCCTATTCCAAGGACATGCAGGAAGACAAGGAAGCGGCCTTCGACGCGCTCGACGCGCTGTCGCTTTCGCTTGCCGCCATGACCGGCATGGTCTCGACGCTGACCGTCAACGCAAAGGAAATGCGCGCGGCGGCCTCGCGGGGCTTCGCCACCGCGACCGATCTTGCCGACTGGCTGGTCAGGCGCCTCAACGTGCCCTTCCGCCAGGCGCATCACATCACCGGGGCGCTCGTCGCCAAGGCCGAGAAGAAGGGCATCGATCTCGACGGGCTCTCGCTCGACGAAATGCGGGAAGTGGAGCCCGGCATCACCGATGAGGTATATTCGGTGCTGGGCGTCGACAATTCGGTCCGCAGCCGGACAAGCTTCGGCGGCACGGCCCCGGAAAATGTGCGCGCATCTGTCGCCTGGTGGCGGGGCGAGCTTGGCAGCAGGGAGAAGTGAGATGAACCGTCGAATGACGATCACGGCCGCACTCGGCCTTTCCGTTCTCCTCGCGCTCGGCGCTTGCGGCCGAAAGGGCGATCTCGAGCCGCCGCCCGGCGTCAGCCCCGACATGGCGCAGAAAGCACCCTGCGGCAACACGCCCAACGCCGCTCCGCAGGACGCGCCCATCGACGCGCAGAAGCGGCCAACCTCGACCGGCGCGCCCAGCCAGATGCCCACGCAGACGATTCCGCCCTGCTGAGGCGTTCCGAATTCCCGTTTCTCCGTAAGGCGACCGCGCCATGAATCATTTCGAGTACAAGGGCGGCGTTCTTCATGCCGAAGACGTCGCGATCGCCGATATTGCGGCGGCCGTCGGCACGCCCTTCTATTGCTATTCCTCCGCAACGCTGACGCGCCATGCTCAGGTCTTCATCGATGCCTTCCGGAACCAGCCGGCGCGGCTCTGCTATGCCGTGAAGGCCAATTCCAATCTTGCCGTCATCGCGACGCTCGCCAAGGTCGGTGCGGGCGCCGATGTCGTCTCGGAAGGCGAATTGCGCCGGGCGCTGGCCGCAGGCATCCCCGCCTCGAAGATCGTCTTTTCGGGCGTCGGCAAGACGGCGCAGGAAATCTCCTTCGCGCTCGAAACCGGCATCGACCAGTTCAACGTGGAGTCCGAGCCCGAACTCGAACAGATCTCGGCGCTCGCAAGCGCGCGCGGCCTCATCGCGAAGATCGCGATCCGCGTGAACCCCGATGTCGACGCGAAGACGCATGAAAAGATCGCGACCGGCAAGGCCGAGAACAAGTTCGGCATCTCCTGGAAGCGCGCGCCCGCCGTCTATGCCCGCGCCGAAGAGCTTCCGGGCATCGCCGCCATCGGCATCGACGTTCATATCGGCAGCCAGCTCACCTCGCTCGAACCTTTCGACGCCGCCTTCCGCCGCGTTGCGGGCATGGTCGAGGAGCTGCGCCGCGCGGGCCACGCCATCAGCCGCATCGACCTCGGCGGGGGCCTCGGCATCCCCTATCGCGGCGACAACGACGTTCCCCCGCATCCGGATGAATATGCCTCTATGGTGCAGCGCGCCGTCGGCCATCTGGGCTGCGAACTGACCTATGAGCCGGGCCGCCTCATCGTCGGCAATGCAGGCATCCTCGTCTCGCGCGTCATCTATGAGAAGCAGGGCGACGACCGGAAGTTCCTCATCATCGACGCGGCGATGAACGACCTGATCCGCCCGACGCTCTACGACGCCTTCCATGAGATCAAGCCGGTGGTCGAGCCCGCGCCGTCCGCGGAGCGCGCCGTCTATGACGTCGTCGGCCCCGTTTGTGAAACCGGCGACTATCTCGCCAAGGGCCGTGAAATGGCGCGGGCGAAGGCCGACGATCTCGTCGCCATCATGTCGGCGGGAGCCTATGGCGCGGTGCAGGCGTCGGAATACAACACACGGCCCCTCATCCCCGAGGTTCTCGTCAATGGCAGCGAATATGCGGTCATCCGCGCGCGCCCAAGTTATGACGAAATCCTGAAGCACGATATGATCCCCGCATGGCTCGGAGGACCTCGCTAGGCGCGAAGCGTCCACGGGCCGCAAACGGCTCCCGGAACAGCCTGACGAGAGGCGCGAGGATTTGAACGGCCCCAATGCGCGCAAGGCGACGAAGGTAACGGAGACGGGGAAAGAAGCGCCCCGCCGCGCCGAAGGCCCGCGCCTGCCGCCGCGCGTCGAGCGGCGCATCCGTGTCGCCCGTGCCATCCTCTTCTGGGAAGCGCTCTGGCCGGTCCTGTGGCCGCCGGCGGGCGTCGGCGGCATCTTTCTGGTGCTTGCGCTCTTCGACGTGTTCGCGGGCCTGCCCCTCGGCATCCATTGGGCCATTCTCGCCGGTTTCGGCGGGCTCATGGCCTGGATGCTCTGGCGCGGCCTCATGGGCTTTCGCTGGCCGGACCGGGAAGCGGCGCTGCGCCATCTGGAGCAAGTTTCCGGCCTCACCCATCAGCCGCTCGGCGCCTATGAGGACGCGCCCGCGCCGGGCACGGGCGATGCCGCGCTCTGGCGGGCTCATCAGCGGTGGGTGGCTGAGCGCATCCGCAAGCTCAAGCTCGGATTCACCTCGCCCGGCCTTGCCTCGCACGACCCCTATGCGCTCCGGGCCGCCGTGGCGCTCCTCCTCGCCATCGCCTTTCTGGGCACCAGCGGCGGCCAGATGAAGCGCATCGCCGCGGCGCTGCTCCCCGGTCTCGGGGTGGAGAAGGCCTTTTCGGTCGAGGCCTGGATTACGCCGCCCGCCTATACCGGTCAGGCCCCGATCTATCTGGAAGATCAACAGCCGGCCGATCACCCGGCGACGGCGGAACGAAAGCTCGTCGTGCCGGAAAACAGCGTGCTGTCGCTCCGCGTCCACGGACTGAAGAACGCCCCCTCGCTCGAAGCAGGACAGGGCGACCGTGGCCGCCCCGAACCGCTGAGGCATATGGGCGGTACGAATTACACCATCGACACGAAGATCACGGCCTCGACGGAATTCGCCCTCACGCAGGGCGGCCGCATGATGCGCGGCTGGGAGGTCGACGTCGTCGCCGACCGCAAGCCCCGGATCGCGCTCACCAAGCCGATCGAAAAGACGGCCACGGGCTCATTGCGCTTCGCCTACAAGGTCGATGACGACTACGGCGTAACCTCCGCCGAGGCCCGCATTGCCCTCGTCCTGCCGCCTCAACAGACATCGGCGGCCGCGACCAAGGCCGGCGCGAAGCCCGCGCAGTCCCGCGTGACGCCACCCGCGATCAACCTGCCGCTGCCGACGCTTCGCCCGCGCGACGCGAACGGCGAAACCTATATCGACCTCACGCCCCATCCCTGGGCGGGCCTGCCCGTCACCATCACGCTCGTGGCGAAGGACGACGCAGGCCAGGAAGGCACGGCACTGCCCGTCGCGCTCGTGCTGCCCGCCCGCGAGTTCAAGAAGCCGCTTGCCGCTGCCATCGTCGAGCAACGCCGCGCGCTGGCGCTCAACCCGCAGGCGACGGCGCATGTGGCCCGCGTGCTCGACGACTTCACGGCGGATGCCGATCGCTATATCGACGACATGCGCGTCTATCTCGCGCTCCGCGCCGCCTATTGGCGCCTCGCCAGCGCCCAGCGCGACAGCGATCTCGCCGGCATCTACGATCTCCTCTGGGCCACCGCCCTCCACATCGAGGATGGAGAAGTCTCGCTGGCCGAAACCGATATGCGCCGCGCGCGCGACGCGCTGGCCGATGCGCTTTCCAAGGGGGCGTCGGGCGAGGAGCTCGACCGCCTGCTCGCCGAACTGAAGGACGCCTTCAACCGCTACATGGAAGCCCTGGCGGCGAATGGCCAGATGCCCGGCGCGAACGACATGAAGCGCTTCGCGCCGCAGGACGGGCAGACCATCGACCGCTCCGACCTCGAAAAGATGCTGCGTTCGATCGAGGACATGACGAAGACCGGCGCACGCGATCAGGCGAAAGCCATGCTGCAGCAACTCCAGGCGATCATGGAGAACATGCGGACGCCCCAGAAGAATCCCGGCATGACACCGCAGGAACAGGCGATGCAGCAGGGCGTCGACAAGATCGGCAAGCTCATCGACAAGCAGCGCGAGTTGATGGACCAGACCTTCCGCCAGGGTGCGCAAATGGGGTCGGGCGCCGAGGGCGCAAGCCCGGGGGGCCAGAAGGGCGGCAAGGCCTCGATGCATGACCTCAAGAAAGCGCAGGCCGCGCTCCGCGAGGAGCTCGCAAAGGCGATGCGCGAACTCGAACAGGCGGGCACGAAAGCACCCTCCGCACTCGGCGACGCAGGCAATTCGATGAAGAGCGCCGAAGATCGCCTCAACGACCAGCGCAGCGATCGCGCCACCGCCGCGCAGGGCAAGGCCATCTCGGAAATGCGCGAAGGCGCGCAAGGTCTCGCCGATCAGATGATGAAGAGCATGGCGGGCCGCAGCGGCAGCGCCGGGGGCGGCCAAGGCAGCGCGCCCGATCCCTTCGGCCGCTCGTCCTCCAACGGAAACACCACGGCCGGGTCTGAAGTCGCCGTGCCGGACAAGATCAACACCCAGCGCGCGCGCAAGATCATTGAGGAACTGCGCCGCCGCGCCGGTGAACTCGGCCGCCCGAAGAGCGAGCTCGACTATCTCGACCGGCTGCTGAAGCGCTTCTGAGCCCTTCGGCTATTCCTTGTCCAGAACCGTCTGCACACGCATGACCAGCTCATCCAGCGTGAAGGGCTTCAGCAGAATGTCGTCGATGATCGCCTCGAGGCCATAGGCGCGTTCGCGCTGGTCGGAATAGCCGGTCATCAGCATGATCGGCATGTCGGGTGCGTCGCGGGAGGCGGAAAGGGCGAGCGAAATGCCGTCCATTACCGGCATCAGAATATCTGTGAGCAGCAGATCATGCGCCCTGCCCGCTTCCCTTGCACGGGCCAGTGCTGTCAGCGCCTCGCTTCCATCGCCAACCGCCTCGACCTCATGGCCGACGCCCGAAAGCGCGCGCGTGATGAACGCGCGCACGCTGGGCTCGTCCTCGGCGATCAGGATGCGCGCCATACCGCCGTCACCCCTCAACAACGCCGACGAACGGCAATTGCCGATAGGCATGGGCGACATCCATGCCATAGCCGACGACAAAACGGTCGGCGCACTTGAAGCCCGTGAAATCGGACTTCATCTGAACCGCGAGCTTGCCGGGCTTGTCCAGCAGCACGCAGGTTTTCACCGAGCGAGCGCGCCGCGCCATCATCAGATCCTTGGCGAAGGCGAGCGTGCGCCCAGATTCCAGAATATCGTCGACGATGAGCACGTCGCGTCCTTCGATCGCGGCTTCCGTGTCGCGGATGATCTTCACCTCGCCCAGCGACTGCGTTCCCTTGCCGTAGCTCGACAGGCTGATGAAGTCCATGTCGGGCTCGGCGCCTTCCTCATGGAGCGCGCGCAGCAAATCGGCGGCGAAGATGAAACTGCCCTTGAGGATCGGAATGACAAGCAGGTCCTTGCCCATGACGGCGACGATTTCCTTCGCCAGTTCCCGAACGCGGGCGGCGATTTCGTCTGCCGTAAACATAACCGATATCTGCGCGCCTTGCGCGACGAGCTTGCTCATGATCCGTGATCGCCTGTGCCTGATTGCCTATATGCCTGCGGCCAAGGGCACAAATTGACGGCGCGACGGCCCGAAGTCCAGCCCGTTTGCAATCTCGATTGACCGGATGGTCAGGGCTTGGGTGTCGTCGGCGGGCTCGCGGGCTCGCTCTCCTCGCCCTTCAGCACGAAGCGAAGTTCGAGATCGCGCACATCGACGGGCGGGCTCGAAAGCCGCGTCACGAAAGGCACGGCCTGCTTCGGATCGAGCTCCGCCTCGCTGAGCGCGAAGGTCCAGTGATAGAGCTCATGCTGCTTGGCATCGAGAAGGCCGACGCGAAGGCGCGGCACGGCGCGCCGCTCGTCGCCGATATTGACGACCTTGCCTTTGACGGCCAGCACCGGCAAACCGTTCTCGGTCTGGCGTTCGTAACCCACCTCGCGGAACTCGAAACCGCGCAGATTGACCGGCTTGTCGACTGCGCCATAGATCTTCGTCGTCGCGGGCCAGTACGCGGCAATGTCCTTGCGATAGTGCCAGGCGCAAAAGAGCGTCGTCCCGACAAAAGCAATGAGCAGCACCCAGCCGATCGCGGAGAGCACCCGCCCCCGCCGCGACGAGGCCGCGCGATTAACGAAGCTGCGAAGCTTTCCGCCATTGCCGAGCTGCGATTCGCCGGACTCTGCGGACGTCCCTTTATCGGCAAAGCCAATGTCGATGTCTTCTTCCGGCGCGGCAGCCGCCGCTTCTACAGGCGACGGCTTCCTGAAAATGGGCGTCGCCGGCGCCTCGAAAGGGAGGATGGGTTCCGGTGCCGAGACAACTTCATGCGCAGGTTCGGGTTCAGGCTGCGGCGCGGGAGCGGCAGGCTCCTCGCCCTTGCGCGGAAGGTCGGTCGGCGGGGCCTGATGCCAGCTATGGCCGCATTTGGCGCAACGCACCTTCCGCCCCGACGGCGCGAAGGAGGCCGCGTCCACCGGGTAGCGGGCCGAACATGCTGGACAGGTAATGATCATCAGGTTGATTGCCGAAACCGAAATGCCCAAGCGGGCGGACAGGAGGACGGAACGCTTCGCGCGACGCCTGTTCGCCACAGCCTATTGAAAGCCGGACCATGGTTAAAGTCCGGTTAAGTGCCATAACGAAAGCGTGTCGCATCGCGGTACATTTTCGCGAGGGGCCCCGCGCACCCGGCCGCTTCCATGTTACCTTGCGAGGCATGATTCGCTTCGAGAATGTGGGCATGCGCTACGGCATGGGGCCGGAGATCCTGCGCGATGTGAGCTTTCACCTCGCGCCGGGCTCGCTCCACTTTTTGACCGGCCCCTCGGGCGCGGGCAAAACCTCGCTTCTCAAGCTCATGTTCCTCGCCTCGCGCCCCTCGCGCGGCCTCATCACCATGTTCGGCCGCGATATCGCGACCCTGCCCCGCGCGGAGCTGCCAGACCTGCGCCGCCGCGTCGGCGTCGTCTTTCAGGAATTCCGCCTTCTCGACCATCTCACGACCTATGAGAACGTCGCCCTGCCGTTGAAGATTCAAGGGAGGGCCGAGGAAAGCTACCGCGCCGATGTGAAGGAACTGCTGGCCTGGGTGGGACTTGGCGAACGGATGACAGCCAAACCCCCGACGCTTTCGGGCGGCGAGAAGCAGCGCGCCGCCATCGCCCGCGCCGTGGTCGCGCAGCCGGACGTGCTGCTCGCCGACGAGCCGACCGGCAATGTGGACCCCGAAATGGGCAAGCGGCTGCTGCGCCTCTTCATCGAGCTCAATCGGCTCGGCACCTCCGTCCTCATCGCCACCCATGACCACGCGCTGGTCGAGGCAGCGGGCGCGCCGGAACTCATGCTCAATAGCGGGAGGCTAACCGTCCGTGGCTGACCCCCGCCCCAAAACCCGCCCCACCACGGCCAAAGAGGCCGCGAAGGCGCAAGCGCATCATGAACGCCGCAGCCTCGGCGGCAGGATCAGGGCCATCATGGTCGAGACGCGCAGCGTCATGCCGGCCGCCGATGGCGCCGGGCTTTCGCTGATCCTCGTCATCGCCGCGATGTGCTTTCTCGCAAGCCTCGCGCTCGGGGCGGCACTTACCGTCGGACGAACCTCGGCGGACTGGGCGCGCGACCTTTCGGGCGCGCTCACCGTGGAAGTGAAGCCCTCCGATGCCATGTCTCAGGACGAGCAGGTCGAAGCGGTCGTGAAGCTGTTGACCGGAACGCCGGGCATCCTCGGCGCCGAGGCGCTGAGCAAGGCCGATACGGAAGCCCTGCTCGAGCCCTGGCTCGGCAAGGGCAATGTGACCGAAGACCTGCCGCTGCCGCGCCTCGTCGATGTGCGCATCGACGCAAACGCGCCGCCCGATGTGGACGCCCTGGCCCAACGCCTTTCGGAGGCGGCCCCCGGCGCCATTCTCGATACGCATCGCCAATGGCAGACCGATCTCGTCCACGCCGCGCGCTCGGCGCAATGGCTGGCCTATGCGGTCCTCGCCGTCGTCGCGGCGACGACAATCGCCATCGTCACTTTCGCGACGCGGTCCGGCCTCTCCGCCAATCGCGAAGTCGTGGAAGTGCTGCACATGATCGGCGCGCGCGACAAATTCATCGCCTCCGAGGTGCAGCGCCATTTCCTGCATCTCGGCCTGCGCGGCGGCATCATCGGTCTTGCGCTCTCGATCGCGACCTTCCTCGGCATCGCCTGGTATGGAAGCTCGGCAAGCTCGTTCCTCGTGCCCGTATCGGGCCTGCGGCTTGAATTCTACCCGGCGCTCGCCGGCGTACCGATCATTGCGGCGCTGGTCGCCATGATCACGGCGCGGATTACCGTTCTCAGAACGCTGCACCGCCTGTTGTAACCGGTCGGCGAAAAAGGCGCTAAGCCGCGCCCGCAGGGGCACGGCTCCATCTTCTCTGTCTAGAATCCGAACTGCGACCGCAAGGCGATGGTGTCGATGCTCTGGCCGACATTCGTGTTGGCGACGACGGGCGACGCCGTCGAACCGAGCCGGTCGACACTTATGTGCTGATAGTCGAGCGCGAAGCGGATGAGGCTGTTCGGATACCAGTTGATGCCCGCAGTCCAGATCTTCTGCTCGCCACCGCGCACGCCATCGGCCGGCATCGCCGCGCCCGCATGGCCTTCATTGTAGTTGAGATCGAGATCGCTGTAGCGCGCGGCAAGTTCCCATGCGCCCCAACCGCCGCCCGAAAGCGAGAACGGAATGGAAGGCTTGGGCGAGGTGAAGGCACCGTTGGCAGCGCTATAGCCGCGCCGCTCGCCGGTCAGCACCCATGTCCCTTGCAGATACCAGCCGTCGAAATCCGGGTTGGAGAGCCCGGTGCCCGCGCGATCGATCCCGTAGCCGAAATATCCCGCCTGTGCGTAGAGGCTGCGCCATTGCGCGGCCCCTTCGACGCCCCACTGGCGCACATGATCGGCGTTGATCGCGCCGGTGCTGACAAGTTTCGAGCCGGTGTCGTCCACGGTGAGTTCCGGCCAGGTCGAGAGCGTGATCGTATGCGTCGCGCTCGGCCCGACCGTATTGGTGAAAGGCGGCGTGAACACATAGGTTCCGTTGGCGCCGAGAAGAAGGCGCCAGTCATTGTCGGAATAGACCATGTCCGACACGCGGCCTAGCACGGCGCGCTGCTCGCCTGCATAGGTGCTGCTATCGGCGACCTTGCCGCCCGTCAGCGAAAGCGCGGCAAAGAGTTTCTCGCCCGCATAAAGCGCCGTGATTGCGTCGCGGCCATCGCCGCCCGCAAGGCTGCGCGCGACTTCGGAAGGCGCGTTGCGCTCGAGGAAGATCGTGTCGCCGGACGCCGTGCCGTCTTCGAGGCCCGCCGGCGGCGGATAGGCGCCGATGCGGAGCGCGAAGGGCGCCAATCCGTCGTACTGCGCGTAAACGGCCTGAACGCGGCCCTGCTGTTCATTGCCGCTGCTCCCGCCGAAATCATAGTTGAAGAGATAGGACCAGTCGCCGAAGAGCTTGCCCTGAATGCCGAGCTGGGCGCGCCGGAAATTGGAACCGCTGCTGAGCGCGCCGCCATTCGCCGACGAGATCCGCGAAGCGCTGTCTCTCTGATCGTAATAGGCGGTGTCGAACTGGCCAAGACCGCGCAATCCGAGCGAGAACCGGCCGTCGGGCGACTGCACCATCGGGCGGCCCGAGGCGAAGCTCCAGACCGGCTCGTCCTGCTTTTCGAGCCGTTGCGTCGTCTTGTAGGAATGAAGTTCGGATTTCAGCGCGTCGATCTGCTCCTGCTGACTCGCAACCTGAGCAGGCGATGTTTTCGCGTCGGCTTGAGCGACGGCGGACTTCGTCGATGCCGAACGCCTCAGCTTCGCAATTTCATGCGACTGGCTTTCGATCTCGCTGCGCTGCTGCTCGATCTGGTGCTGCTGCGCTTCGAGCATCTTCTGCATGGCGTCGAGACGCTTCATGACCTCCGCGTCGGAGGCAAAGGCAGGCGCGGAAAGCGCGCAACAGGCAACCGTGGTGAGAAGAAAAAAGCGAGACCTCACTGCTGCGCCCCCTGTGCAATAATCGTGAACCCTGCCTTGAGGAAGGCGGCCTTCGCCTTGTCGCCATGCAGGAATTCGAGGAAGCGGGCGGCTTCGGGCGTCGCACCCCTGGTCAGCGCGGCCGGATAGATGATCGGCAGATGCGTATCTTCCGGGAAATAGCCGACGATACGAACCTTCGGCTCCTGCTTCGCGTCGGTCTCATAGACGATGCCGAGCGGCGTCTCGCCCCGCGCGACATAAGCAAGCGCGACGCGCACATTCTCCGCCGAAGCGGTGTGGTCGACGACATCGCCCCATACGCCGAGCGATGTGAGCGCGGTGCGGGCATATTTTCCGGCAGGCACGGATTCCGGATCGGCGATCGCCAGCCGTCCGTCGCCGAGCGCGGCGCGCAGCGGAAAGTTCGGACCGATGGCGAGAGAGATTTTCGAATCGGCGGGCGCGATCAGCACCAGACGATTGCCGAGCAGATCGGAACGGCTCTGCCCTTCGATGAGGCCGCGCTTGGCGAGATAATCCATCCAGTCCGTATCGGCGGAGATGAAGATGTCGGCCTTTGCGCCCGCCTCGATCTGGCGCGCGAGAACGGAACTCGCGGCATAGGACGCGACGATCTTGCCGCCACCTGCCGCGGCATATGCCTTGATCGCGTCGTCGAGCGCGTTCTTGAGGCTCGCCGCCGCAAAGACCAGCGGCTCCCCGGCGCGAGCAGGCGCAGCGCCGGCGGATAGCGCGCCCGCAAGCACGGCACAGCCCAACAGGGCCGACATGAACAAACGCCGGCCCATGCCGACAGGTTTTCCCGATAAGCGCAGCACGATGATTACCCCCGCCATTTACAAGCGATCTGCGCAGGCATTGCCGCCCGCGCTATATCCACGTGAACATAACGCATATAAAAAACCGCCCTGTCAAACCGAAAGCCGACCCGCATTTCCGGCCTATGCGTCGCCCTTGCCGCTTATGCTAAAGTCCAGCCGCCGCCGAACCCCACCAGGGTCCACGGGGCTCATGGAACTGGAACTGGCGAGACGGAATGGCGGCCGGAGAGAGCGAGCGGAATGGAGTGGGCCGGAGGCTAGTGACCTTGCTGGGCATGCTCGTGCTCGCCTGGGTCGTCGGCTTCTTCATCTTCGTCGCAGAACTCGACCGCAGGCCGCCTGCCGACATGCCGGTGGCCGACGGGATCGTCGCGCTGACGGGCGGCGAAGGCCGCCTCAACGAAGCGATGAAGCTCCTCGAAGATGGCAAGGGCAGGCGCCTGCTCATCACCGGTGTCCATCCGGAGGTGAAGCGCGCCGCCGTGAAGGCCGCTGTCGGCGGGTCGGGCGCCAAGTTCGATTGCTGCGTCGACATAGGGCGCCAGGCCGAAAACACCATCGGCAATGCGAATGAGACCGCCGAATGGGTGCGCGCGCATAAATACCGCTCGATCATCCTTGTGACCTCGACCTATCACATGCCGCGCGCGACGCTTGAGCTTCGCCGCGCCATGCCGGGCGTATCCATCACGCCCTTCCCTGTCGTGCAGGGCACGCTGCATCTCGACGGCTGGTGGGACTTTCCCGGTACGACGAAGCTGCTGGCCTCGGAATACTCGAAATATCTGCTGACGCTCGCCCATGCGCGCGCGCTCATCCGCCCCGAATCATATTAAGGCCAAAGGATCGCCGACCGTGCTGCTCTGGCTCCGCTCGATCGCCTACAACCTCGCGCTCTATCTGACCGCCATCGTGGTCGGCCTTGCCGCCACGCCCGCGCTCTTCATGCCGCGCGGCGCGGCCGTCTGGATCATCCACAGCCTCTCGGCGCTTGCGATCTGGCTCCTCAGGGTCATCGCGGGAACGCGTTATGAGGTGCGCGGCAAGCTGCCCGAGGGCGGCGTCCTCATCGCCGCCAAGCATCAGTCGATGTGGGACACGATCGCCATGCCGGTGATCCTGAAAGACCCGGCCATCGTGCTGAAGGCGGAACTCCTCTGGATTCCCTATTACGGCTGGTTCTCGAAAAAGGCCGACATGATCGGAATCGACCGCGGCGCGGGCGCCAAGGCGGTCCGCCACCTGATCCAGCAGGGCAAGGCGGCGCTCGCCCTCAAGCGACCCATCGTCATCTTCCCGGAAGGCACCCGCGCGGCACCCGGCGCGAAGCTCGACTACAAGCCCGGCGTGGCAGCGCTTTACCGCCAGCTCGGCGTCCCCTGCGTGCCCGTGGCCGTCAATTCCGGCCTCTTCTGGCCGCGCCGCAAATTCCTGCGGCGACCCGGCACCATCGTCGTCGAATTCCTCGATCCGATCCCGCCGGGGCTCGACCGCGAGACCTTCATGGAGATGCTCTCGGAACGCATCGAAGTGGCCACCGGTCGCCTGCTTTCTGAAGCCGGGCATCCTGTGGATAAGTAAGACAGTGTTATCCTGTGGATAATGTTGATAGCCGAAATTATATTTCTTTATCAGTGCATTAGCTAAGATGGCCCTGTGTTCTCATTGGGTACAAAATGAGAACACTCAAGGTCCGGTTCCGTGCTAGACTGTCGGCCCTTTCAACGCCGAGTGACTTGAGCGAGACCCGATGCATCCGATCGCCGAACAGATCTGGGACATGAAATACCGCCTTCACGGCGAGGACGGCACGCCTGTCGACCTCACCGTCGAGGACACATGGACCCGCGTGGCGACGGCGCTGGCCGAGGCCGAGGCGCCGGAGGCGCGCGGCGCCTGGGCCAGGCGTTTTCATGATGCGATGTCGGGCTACCGCTTCCTGCCTGCGGGACGCATTCTCGCAGGCTCGGGCACTGGCCGCGACGTAACGCTCTTCAACTGCTTCGTCATGGGCGAGATCCCCGACACCATGGGGGGCATCTTCGACAGCCTGAAGGAAGCGGCCCTGACCATGCAGCAGGGCGGCGGCATCGGCTACGACTTCTCGACGCTGCGCCCCAAGGGCGCGCCGGTGAAGGGCGTGGGCGCGGACGCATCCGGCCCCCTCTCCTTCATGGATGTCTGGGACGCCATGTGCCGCACCATCATGTCGGCAGGCTCGCGCCGCGGCGCCATGATGGCCGTGATGCGCTGCGATCACCCGGACATCGAAGCCTTCATCGACGCCAAGCGCACGCCCGGACGCCTCACCATGTTCAACCTGTCGGTGCTCGTCACCGACGCCCTCATGGCGGCGGTCAAGGCGGATGCCGACTGGCACCTCGTTTTCAACGGCACGACCTTCAAGACGCTGAAGGCCCGCGCGCTCTGGGACAAGATCATCGCCGCGACCTACGCCTATGCGGAACCCGGCGTGATCTTCATCGACCGCATCAATGCGCGGAACAATCTCCATTACTGCGAGACGATCAACGCGACGAATCCTTGCGGCGAGCAACCCCTTCCGCCCTACGGCGCCTGCCTTCTCGGCTCGATCAATCTCGCGGCGCTGGTGAAAGACGCCTTCAGCGACACGGCGCATATCGACGAGAAAGAACTCTCGGAACTCGTCTCCGTCGCCGTCCGCGCCATGGACAATGTGGTCGATGTCTCACGCTTCCCGCTGCCGCAGCAGGCGCATGAGGCGCACGCAAAGCGCCGCATCGGCCTTGGCGTCACGGGCCTCGCCGACGCCCTCATCATGTGCCGCTCGCGCTATGGCTCGGCGCAGTCGATCGAGCTCATCCGCCGCTGGATGCATGCGCTGACCCGCGCGGCCTATCTCGCCTCGGTCGAGATCGCCAGGGAAAAGAGCGCCTTCCCGCTTTTCGACCGCGACGCCTATCTCGCAAGCGAAACCATCAAGACGCTCGACGAGGATGTGCGCGAGGCGATTGCGCAGCATGGCATCCGCAATGCGCTCGTGACCTCCATCGCGCCGACCGGCACCATCTCGCTCTTCGCGGGCAATGTGTCCTCCGGCATCGAGCCCGTCTTCGCCTATTCCTACACGCGCAAGGTGTTGATGCCCGATGGCACGCGCCGCGAGGAAAAGGTCGTCGACTATGCGGTCGCGAAGTTCCACGAGGCTTTCGGCGAGACGGCGGCCCTGCCCGACTATTTCGTCAATGCGCAGGAGCTGACGCCCGCAGAACATCTCGCCGTGCAGGCCGCCGCGCAGGACTATATCGACAGCTCGATCTCCAAGACGATCAACGTGCCGGAGGATATTTCCTTCGACGACTTCAAGGACATCTACACCCACGCCTATGAGATGGGCCTGAAGGGCTGCACCACCTATCGCCCGAGCGATGTGCGCGGTTCCGTTCTCTCCGTCGAAGCACCGAAGCCCGAGGAGACGCAGTCCGCCCTGGCGCTCAGCGCACCGAAGCAGACGCCTTACGAAAAGGATGGCGTCGTCTACATGTCGAAGCCGCTCGAACGCGAGACGGTGCTGCCGGGCTTCACCTACAAGCTGCAATGGCCGGAATCGGACCACGCGATCTACATCACCATCAACGACATCCTGCAGGATGGCAGGAGACGTCCCTTCGAGATTTTCATCAACTCGAAGAACATGGAGCATTACGCCTGGACCGTGGCGCTGACGCGCATGATCTCGGCGGTCTTCCGCCGCGGCGGCGACGTCACTTTCGTCGTGGAAGAGCTGAAGGCCGTCTTCGATCCGCGCGGCGGCTCATGGATGAAAGGCCGCTATGTGCCGAGCCTGCTCGCCGCCATCGGCGAAATCATCGAACAACACATGATCGATACGGGCTTCATCGCGAAGGAAGACGGGCATCCGTTGAAGGAAGCCGTCCGCGCTGTCGTCGGCGAGCCCGTGGAGCCGAACGTCGGTGCGGTGAAACTCAAGGGCTGCCCGCGTTGCGGCGAACGCGCCATGATCCGGCAGGAGGGCTGCGAAACCTGCACCTCCTGCGGCTTCTCGAAATGCGGTTGAGTTAGACTTTCTATTTCATCTCGTCATGCCCCGCTTCATGCGGGGTATCCATGTCTTTCCATCCCGATCGCAAGACGTGGATGGCCCGGTCAAGCCGGGCCATGACGAAAGTGAAGACAAAGGAAAAGACGTGAAACCAATCCTCACAGCCGCCTTCCTGGCCCTTCTCGCAACCCCCGCCCTCGCAGACGACATAGACTGCGTCTCTACGACATTCCGTGTCATGGGCGCGAACGACAAGGTCTGCGTCTCGGCCTTCGACGATACGGAGGTGGGCGGCGTCACCTGCTATATCGCGCAGGCGCGCACCGGCGGCATGTCGGGCATGGTGGGGCTTGCGGAAGACCCGTCGCGCTTCTCGCTCTCCTGCATCCAGACCGGGCCGATCACGGCGGACCTCGCGAAGCTCCGGAACCGCGAGAAGGTCTATTCCGAAAAGACCTCCGTCTTCTTCAAGCACACCAAGGTCTATCGCATCGTCGATGCGAAGCGGAAAACGCTCGTCTATCTCGCAATCAGCGACAAGATCATCGACGGCTCGCCCTTCAACGCCGTCGCAAGCGTGCCCGTCACACCCTGGAGCGGCCACTGAGTCACATGCGCGGATTCCTTCACCACCTCGATCTCACCGTTTCCAAAGTCTCGCAGTCCGCGCCCTTCTACGACGCGGTGCTGGGCTTCATGGGTTATCGCCGCTGGTCGGAAGATGAGCGCGGCATCGACTGGGAACATGCAACCTCGCGCGACAGCCTGCCGACCATTGGCATTGTGGAAGCAACCGAACTCGGGCGCTCGCGCCGCCATGATCGCACTTCGCCGGGTCTTCACCATTTTGCGCTGCAGGCGGAGAGCCGCGCCGATGTCGATGCGCTCTACAAGCTCCTGCTCGACATCAAGGCGACGATCCTCGACGCGCCCGCCGACTATCCCCAATATGGCGAGGGCTATTACGCGGTGATGTTTGCCGATCCTGACGGGCTCAAGCTCGAATTCGTCTTCGAGCCGCGTGGATGACCGCCCTCGAAATTTCCAACGACGCGGCGCGGCGTCTTTTCCTCGAGCGCCACGCGCTTGGAAGCCGCCACGACGACGCCCTCGATCATGACGATCTTCTCGGGCTCGTTCGTCGCATCGGCTTCGTGCAGCTCGACTCCGTCAACACGGTCGAACGCGCGCATCACATGATCCTTTTCTCGCGGGCTGCGCAGTATGAACGCGAACTCCTGCACGCGTTGCACCACGACCACCGCGCTCTGTTCGAACACTGGACGCATGACGCGTCGCTGATCCCGATGGAGTTCTATCCGCACTGGCATCACCGCTTTCGAGCGGCCAAAGCGCGGATCGATCATCCGCGCTGGCGCGAGCGCTTCGGCTCGGAACCCGAGAAGACGATCCGCAAGGTCCGCTCGCGCATCCGCCGCGATGGCGAAGTCTCGACACGCGATTTCGAGGACAAGGGAGCAGGCGGCTGGTGGGGATGGGGCCCATCGAAAACGGCACTCGAATATCTCTGGCGCACAGGCGAACTCGCCATCTCGCGCCGCGACGGCTTCGAGAAAATCTACGATCTCGCCGAACGCGTGATCCCTGCCGAACTCCGCGCCGCTCGTCCGACACGCAAGCAAACCGTCGACTGGGCCTGCCGCGAAGCGCTCGTCCGCCTTGGGCTCGCCACACCTACGGAGCTTGCAGGCTTCTTCGATCTCATCGAAATCGCGGAAGCCAAGGACTGGACGAAATCCGCGATGCGGCGGAAAGAGATTATCGAGGTGAATGTCGAAGGCGCGGATGGGAGCCATCGCCACGCCTTCGCGCCCGCCTCCATCGAGGCCGACATCGCCGCACTTCCAGACCCCGACGAGGGCATGCGGCTCCTCTCTCCATTCGACCCCGCGATCCGCGACCGCAAGCGCACAGAGCGCCTTTTCGGCTTCGACTACACGATCGAAATCTTCGTTCCGGAAGCGAAGCGCCGCTATGGCTATTACGTGCTGCCGATCCTCGAAGGCACGCGCTTCACAGCACGCGCGGACCTCAAGGTCCATCGCGCCGAGGATCGGCTGGAAGTGAAGGGCTTCTGGCTCGAACCCGGCGTGAAACTCGACCGCGCCCGCAAGGCAGCCGTCGAAACCGCCCTCGAAGGGCTCGCCCGCTTCACCGGCGTCAGGCAGATAGACGCAGCCGCTCTTCGACGGCCTGCCAGAGCCGGGTGAGTTCCTTGTCGGCGATGCCCGCCTCTTCGAGATGCCGGACCGTGCTTTCGAGATATTCCGGGTTCTTGCCCGAACTTCCCTCGCCTGCGGCGATGAGCGCCACCTGCCGCTCGAAGGAAAGCTCGCCCGCATATTGCGGATGCGTCGGATCGACCAGATAGCAGAGCGCTTCCACATGGGAGCCGTCGTCGACCAGCTCCACCTGCTTCATCGCCTCGACATAAACGGATGTCACCTGTTCGCGCGCTTCGAGGTAGCGGCGCGTCTCCGAGGCCCGCGCGGCCTCCACGCGGAAAGCGACGCCACGGCACTCGCCACCTGTATCAAGCCCGAACACAAGGCCAGGCCGCTCTGGCGTGCCCCTGTGGACATGGCTATAAACGCAAAAGCCGCGATGATAGCCTTTGAGCATGGCCGGCCGGCGTTCCTCGAACTCGAAGCCGGGCCGCCACATCAGCGAGCCATATCCAAAGACCCATAAATCCTGCATCCTGTGCCTCGAAAAATGACGGGCCACTTTAGCGATCTCATGACCAGCACACCATCGGAAGCTCCTCTGCGGAAGCCTGCTTCGCGTGCGCGCATCTTCCTGCCGGCGATTGCGCTTGCCGTCCTCGCCGCCCTCTATTCCGTCTACTGGTATGTCATGGCCGGGAAGACGCGGGAATTCCTCGAAACCTTCGCCACCGAACATCAGTCGGGCAACGTCGCGGTCAACTGGGGCGGGCTCGCGATCTCCGGCTATCCCTATCGCATCGAGGCGAACTTCGCCGCGCCTGCGGTTTCGGCGCCCAATGCGCCCGAGGACTGGAGCTGGTCGGCACAGAGCCTGGACGCCGATTTCCTCCCCTATAGCCTCAACCATGTCGTCCTCAAGGTCGGCGGCGAGCAGATGCTGCAATATCGCGACGCGACGAACAAGGGCGGCAAGCGCCACACTGTTCGCGTGACGGCGGAAGGCACATGGGCGAGCTACGTCAATCTGAAGGACGCGCCCTTCGGCCGCCTCGCCATCGACATCAACAATCTCGTCGCGCTGAAGGACGGCACGGCGCCGAGCACCGGCCAGCGCTTCGCCGCCGGGCGGCTGCAATTCCACACGCGGCCCGCCGAACCGGCCAAGGGTTCCCCGGCCGCCGATGTGAGCTATGACGTCGCCATTCAGGGCAACGACATGGCGCTCGACAATTCCGACGCGCCGCGCGTCCTGGGGCCACGCATCGACATCATCGCCGCGCAGGCGCGGATCAGGAACCTGCCGCGCACCGTCAACGCGAGCCCCATCGAGTTCGGTCGCGCCTGGGCCACGGGCGGCGGCGTGGTGACGATTTCCGACATGCAGATCAAGTGGGGTCCGCTCGACCTCTGGGCGCAGGGCGAGCTTTCGCTGGACGCCGAGGCGCGGCCTCAGGGCCGCCTCGAAGCCTCGGTCGCGGATTACGCAGGTCTCCTGAAGGTCCTCGTCAAGAACAAGGTCATCAGCGCAAAGGACGAGCGTATCGCGACGGTCGGTCTCGGCATCGTCGCGGAATTGCAGGGCGATCAGGCGGGCCGCGTGCGCGTGCCCGTCACCATCACGGAAGGGAAGATCTTTCTCGGTCCGGTTCTGGTCGCGAAGCTCGAACCGCTGTTCTGACGAGCGCTATTTCTTCTGCGCAGGCGTGCGTCCGAAATTCGGCGCGGCCGTATCCTGACCCGCTTCGATGATCGAGCGGCGCACGGCGCGGGTTCGCGTGAAGAGATTGAACAATCCCTCGCCATCGCCCCAGCGGATCATGCGCTGCATGGCCGACAGATCCTCGGAGAAGCGTCCCAGCATTTCCAGGATCGCGTCCTTGTTGTTGAGGCAGATGTCGCGCCACATGGTCGGGTCGGACGAGGCAAGACGCGTGAAGTCGCGAAAGCCGCCCGCCGAATATTTGATGACTTCCGATTCTGTCACCGTCTCCAGATCGTCCGCCGTGCCGACGATGTTATAGGCGATGAGATGCGGGAGATGGCTGACGATGGCAAGCACCAGATCGTGGTGCTTCGGTTCCATGTAATCGACCTTCGAGCCGCAGGCCTGCCAGAAGGCGGTGAGCCTGGCGACGGCATCGCGATCCGCACCCGGACCCGGCGTGAGAATGCACCAGCGCCCGTCGAAGAGTTCGGCGAAGCCCGCATCGGGGCCCGATTGCTCCGTGCCCGCGATCGGATGGCCGGGAATGAAATGCACGCCTTCCGGCACATAGGGGCCGATGTCGCGCACGACCGCCATCTTGACCGAGCCCACATCCGTGAGGATCGCGCCACGCTTCAGATGCGGTTCGATTTCCGCCGCGACGGGACCAAGGGCGCCTACCGGCGTGCAGATGACGATAAGGTCCGCATCCTTCGCCGCTTCCGCCGCCGTATCATGGGCACTGTCGACGAAGCCGATTTCCAGCGCGCGCGCCCGCGTTTCCGCCGAACGCGCATAACCCGCCACATGGCCCGCAAGCCCGGCCCGTTTGATCGCATGGCCGAGCGAGCCGCCGATCAGGCCGAGGCCGATGATGGCGACGCGCTCGAAGCGCGGATCGGCGGCCTTATCGGCGCTCATGGCTTACGTCCCAGAAATTCCGCCAGCGCCGCGACGACGGCCCTGTTCGCCTCTTCGATGCCGACCGAGAGGCGAAGATAATCGGGCAGACCGTAGGACGAGACCTGACGCAGGATGAGGCCCCGCTTCATCAGGAACTCGTCGGCGTCTTTCGCCGTGCGGCCCGGCTCGCTCGGAAAGCGGATGAGCAGGAAGTTCGCGACGCTCGGCGAGACATCGAGGCCGAGCTTCGAGATCTCGACCGTCAGCCATTCGAGCCATTCGGCATTATGCGCCCGCGCCTTTTCGAAGTGATCGAGGTCGAGGATCGAGGCGATGCCGGCATGAAGCGCCGGGATCGACACATTGAACGGCCCGCGGATGCGGTTAATGACGTCGCAGATGTGAGCAGGCGCATACATCCAGCCAAGACGGAGCGCCGCAAGGCCGTGGATCTTCGAGAAGGTGCGCGTCATCACCACGTTCTGCGACGTGGCGACGAGTTCGATGCCGCACTCGTAATCGTTCCTGGCGACATATTCGCTATAGGCGGCGTCGATGACGAAGAGAATGTCGGGACGCAAGCCGGCATGGAGACGCCTCACCTCGTCCGCCGGAAGATAGCTTCCCGTCGGGTTGTTCGGATTGGCGAGGAAGACGATCTTCGTCTTCGGTGTCACGGCGGCGAGGATCGCATCGACATCGGCGCGAAGCCCCTTCTCCTTTACCTGAACGATCTTCGCGCCGGCAGCGCGCGTCACGATCGGATAGACGAGAAAGCCGTGCTCGGTCGCAATCGCCTCGTCACCCTCGCCGAGATAGGCCTGGGCGAGCAGGTGCAAAAGTTCATCCGAGCCCGAACCGCAAAGGATGTTGTCGGGGTTGAGGCCATAGCGTTCGCCGATCGCCGCGCGCAATTCGGCGGCCGAGCCTTCCGGGTAGAATTCGAGCTGGTCCGCCGAGCGGACGAAGGCCTCGCGCGCGAGCGGCGACGGCCCCAGCGGCGTCTCGTTGGCCGAGAGCTTGAAGACCTTGGCCACGCCATGTGCGTGTGCGCGGCCGCCGACATAGGGAGCGATCTCGAGAATGCCCTTCTGGGGAACTGGTTTCTTCGTCATTTTATTCGCCGTCTTTCGCGCGTTGAACCGGGTTCGCATAGCCGCCGATGATATGCGCGCTTTCGACCGTACCATCCGAGGTGATGGCTTCGAGCCGCGCGTCATCGGCGGTGATATGGCCCGCGATGGCGAAAAGATTATGTCTGAGCGCCTGCCCGTCCTTCGTCTCGGCAACGGCGATGCGCGTGGCGTCGAAGCCCGCCGCCTTCACACGGGCGGTCATCATGGCCTCGCTCACATTGCTCTCGACGGTGATGGCAAGAAGGCTCGTATCGTCTTCGGTCGCCTCGAACTCGGCCCGCGTCACGACGAGCGCGCTCACCGCATCGCTCTCGGTCCCGATCTCGAGGAAGGGTATGCGCGCGACGACGCGGGGCCCATCCTTCGCGCCATTCGCAAGCGCCGACCACCAGTCGCCGCCCTCGAAATTGCCGGGAAGCGGAAGGATGCCGACTGCCGAGCGGTCATGGGTCACCCGGCGCAACACCTCGCGCGCCGTGTCGTGAAGCTCCATCTCCGTCGACGAGCCGTAATAGCTCCGCGCGAGATCCCAATAGGCGAGCGCGTTGTCCGGCCCAAAAACCTCGATGCGGAAGGGGCCCTGAATGCGCGTCATGGTCGAGATGACTTCACGGAAAATGCGGAACACGACCTTGAGCGGCATGCGCCCCTTCTGCCGGGAAGCGAGACGGCGCAGCACCGAGGCCTCGCGGCCCGGCCGGAAGGCGATGAAACTGCCCTCCCCGTTCGCGCTCGCCGCGCGCGCCTTCGCATTCGCGACCTCGACCACGAGTTCCGTGCGCTTCATCAGCAGATCCTGGATCGCGTCGTCGATCGTATCGATCTCGCGGCGGACCTCGCTGAGCGCCTTGGCTGGTTCTTTGCTGGTGGTCGACATGGGCATCTGGAGACTGAAGGGGCGGGCTTTCCGGAAGCTCGGGAAACGGGCCGAAAGGCCCCCCGTGCCCCCACCCGCAAGAGCGGTATTCATAAGCGGCCAACCCGCCAAAATCAAAGAAAACATTGACATTTAGGGGGGTGCGTCCCTAGCTATGCACCCTGCCGCCGGGGGTCCGGCAAGGCCCGGCAAGCACCCGGAAAGGTCCCCGACCGCCCGCGGCCCAAGCCGGACTTGAGGCCGGGACTTGAGGAAAGATCGCCGGGCGATGAGCCAGACCGTGGAATTTCAGAAAGAGCCGGACGACGCGGCCGCAAGGGTGAGGGCCGTGAGCGCCGTCACGACCTTCGGGCCGGAGGCGCCGCTTGCGCTCGACTGCGGGGTCAGCCTCTCGCCCTTCACCATTGCCTACGAGACCTATGGCACGCTCAATGCCGACAAATCCAACGTCGTGCTGATCTGCCATGCGCTGACCGGCGACCAGCATGTCGCGAGCCGCCACCCCATCACCGGCAAGCCGGGCGGCTGGTGGCCGATGATGGTGGGTCCAGGCCTCCCCATCGACACGGACCGCTATTTCGTCATCTGCCAGAACGTCATCGGCGGCTGCATGGGCACGACCGGGCCAAAGGACATCGACCCGAAGACGGGCAAGCCCTACGGCCTGTCCTTCCCGGTCATCACCATCGGCGACATGGTGCGGGCGCAGGCGATGCTGCTCGACCGGCTCGGCATCAAGGATATTTTCTGCGCCATCGGCGGCTCCATGGGCGGCATGCAGGTGCTGCAATGGGCGGCCGCGTACCCTGAGCGTGTCTTCTCCGCGATCCCGATCGCCACGGCGGCGCGCCACTCAGCCCAGAACATCGCCTTCCACGAGGTCGGGCGGCAATCGATCATGGCCGATCCGGAATGGCGGGGCGGCGCCTATCTCGACGAGGGAACGAGCCCCGCGAAGGGCCTCGCCGTCGCGCGCATGGCGGCGCACATCACCTATCTCTCGGAAGCCGCCCTCCATCGCAAGTTCGGACGCAATCTCCAGAACCGCGACAAGGTGACCTACGGCTTCGACGCGGATTTCCAGATCGAGTCCTATCTGCGCTATCAGGGCTCGACCTTCGTCGATCGCTTCGACGCGAACTCCTATCTCTACATCACCCGCGCGATGGATTATTTCGACCTCGCGGCGGATTGCGGCGGCGTGCTTGCCAATGCCTTCAAGGACACGAAGACGCGCTTCTGCGTCGTCTCCTTCACGAGCGACTGGCTCTTTCCGACCTCGGACAATCGCCAGATCGTGCATGCGCTGAACGCGGCCGCCGCCAATGTGAGTTTCGTCGAGATCGAGACGGACAAAGGCCATGACGCTTTCCTGCTCGACGAGCCGGAAATGTTCGCGACGCTCAAGGGCTTCATCGGCGCCGCCGCCGACCGGCGAGGGCTGAAATGACGTCGAATGAAAGCCTGCCGGCGCATGGTTACGTGCAGAACCGCGTCGACCTCGCCCTTATCGCCGAGATGATCGAACCCAATGTGCGTGTGCTCGACGTCGGCTGTGGCGACGGGCAATTGCTCGCGCTGCTCGCCCGCACGAAGAATGTCGACGGGCGCGGCATCGAACTGAGCCAGGAAGGCGTCAATGCCTGCGTGACGCGCGGCCTTTCGGTCATACAGGGCGACGCGGATTCAGACCTCAGCGACTATCCGCAAGACGCCTTCGACTATGTGATCCTGAGCAAGACCATTCAGGCGACGCGCAATCCGCGCGAAGTGCTGCGCCAGATGCAGCGCATCGGGAAGCATTGCATCGTCTCCTTCCCGAACTTCGGCAACTGGCGCGTGCGTCTCCAGCTTCTCTGGACCGGCCGCATGCCGGTGACGAAGACGCTTGGACATGACTGGTACGACACGCCGAATATTCACCTCTGCACGGTGCGCGATTTCGTGGCTCTCTGCGAGGAAGTCGGCTTCCGCATCGACGACGCGGTGAGCGTCTCCGGCAACCGCGCGCGCCGCGTGGGCCGCCCCGGCACGCTCGACAATCTCATGGCCGAAGACGCCGTGCTGCTGATGTCGCGGAAGTAACTAGCTCTCTTTTCTCGGCCAGCCCTGCGACACTGGCGCAATGGCGCGAACGCGCTGGCGGATCGTCTCGATGCGCTTTGTCTCGCGGATCGGCGTCGCTGCATAAATCTGCTTCGTCGCTTCCACCAGAATGACGCCGGAAAAGCGCGGCCAGAGAAGCGCGCCCACACGCTCCCATGCGCGGGCCGAGCGCATCAGTGGGCGCCAGTCGAATGGCGGCACGAAAAGCGCCGTCTCCCACGCCGCGGGGCTGAACATCGACTCGCGCAGCGCCTGGGTGATCTGGCTGCGCGAGAAGGGCTGGCCCTGACCGAAGGGCGTCACCTCGCGCCGCGCCCAGAGGCCGCGCCGGTTCGGCACCACGATGATGACCCTTCCGCCTGGCGCCAGCGCGCGCCAGACCTGACGCAGCATGGCGCGCATGGCCTCGCTCGCCTCGAGCCCATGCACGACAAGCACACGGTCCATGCTCTCATCGTCGAGCGGCAATTCCTTTTCGTCGGTGAGGCCCGTGAGAGAGCGCCCCTCCGATGGCCAGCGAAGCACGCCCTGCTGCGCGGGCATGAGCCCGATGACGCGCCCGGCCTCGCCAAGGAACAAACCGAGATAGGGCGT
>Ga0255338_1002006_pt1 | contig 33438 bp, 28 predicted proteins | sample MeOH1_35cm_T4_19_FD_203715 | JGI IMG/M metagenome (GOLD analysis project Ga0255338, IMG submission 203715) | Sandy soil microbial communities from University of British Columbia, Vancouver, Canada - MeOH1_35cm_T4_195 | ecosystem: Engineered > Artificial ecosystem > Sand microcosm > Unclassified ... | reverse complement strand
GGGGGGGGGGGCGCTTCTTCAGCCCCGGAGCGCCCCCACCCCAGCCCTCCCCCAGGGGGGGAGGGAGCGAAGACCGCCACATCCGGCATGTCTTCCCAATTTCCGCGCCGCCGCAGGCCGCTGAGGAAACGCCCGGCATCTTGCGTGCCGAGCGTGACCTGCGCGTGACCCGGCAACAAGGCCTCCACCCGCAGCAGCCGGCCGAGCCTGTCTGATTCCGGCAGCGCCTCGAGTTCCGCCAACGTCAGGCACTGCGAAACGTCGAAGGGTCCGGTGCCGATTCTTCGCAGCGAGACCAGGCTCGCGCCGCATCCCAGCGCGAGGCCGATGTCTTCGCCCAGCGTGCGGATGTAGGTGCCCTTGCTGACCTTGGCAACGATCTTCAGCAGGTCGGGCGCGAGCAGGCTCAGCTGCAGCGCGAAGAGGGTGACCTGGCGCGGCTCGCGTTCGACCTCGATGCCGGCACGCGCGTACTCATATAGTGCCTTGCCGTCCTTCTTCAAGGCGCTGTGCATCGGCGGCACCTGGGTGATGACGCCCGTGAACCGGGCCTGCACTTCAGCCAGCCGTGCAGCCGTGATCGCCGGCACCTCGCGCCGTTCGATCACCTCGCCTTCGGAATCCCCCGAGGCCGTGCGCACGCCCAGTTGCGCCATCGCTTCGTAGCTCTTGTCCGCGTCGAGATGCAGCTGGCTGAACTTGGTGGCCGCGCCGAAGCACAGCGGCAGCACGCCGGTGGCCATCGGGTCGAGCGTGCCGGTGTGGCCGGCCTTTTCCGCCCGCAGCAGCCACTTGGCCTTCTGCAGTGCGTCGTTGCTGGACAGGCCCAGCGGCTTATCGAGCAGCAACACCCCATGCACAGGGCGCCGCTGCACCCTGGTGCGTGGCGCGTTCATCCCCTAGTCGTCCTTGGAACGGGAGGAAACGGCCTTCGCGATGAGGGCGTTCATGTCGGCCGCACGCTCGGTGGTGCGGTCGAAGTGGAAGTGCAGCGTCGGCACGGTGTGGATGTGCAGGCGCTTGAACAGGTGGGTGCGCAGGAAGCCGGCCGAATGATTCAGGGCGTCCTCGGTCTCCTGGGGATCGCCCACGAGGATGGTGAAGAACACCTTGGCATGCGCGTAATCCGGCGTGACCTCCACGGCGCTGATCGTGACCATGCCCACCCGCGGGTCCTTCAGCTCGCGCGCGATCAGCTCCGTCAGATCGCGCTGGATCTGGTCGGCGATCTGGTACGCGCGATTGGGTTTGACGGATTTCTTGGGCATGGTGGCTGTGCGCGGGCTGCTGAATGCGGATATCCGAACGCGAAGGGCGCAAAGGTTTCGCAAAGGGCGCAAAAGGAGGAAAGGAAATCCTTCGATGGATGTTCTTTCGCGTCCTTTGCGTACCTTGCGCCCTTTGCGTTCCGGTTGTCCGCTTTCGGGACTACAGCGTCCGCGCGACCTCCTTGACCTCGAAGAATTCGAGCTGGTCGCCTTCCTTGATGTCGTTGTAGCCCCTGAGCTTGATGCCGCACTCGAAGCCTTCCTTGACTTCGCGCACGTCGTCCTTCAGGCGCTTGAGCGACTCGAGCTCGCCGGTGTAGATCACCACGTTGTTGCGCAGCAGGCGGAAGTGCGCGCTGCGCGTGACCATGCCGGAGGTGACGTAGCAGCCCGCCACCGTGCCGATCTTGGACGCCACGAAGACGGTGCGGATCTCGGCGCCGCCGATGACCTCTTCCTTCTTCTCCGGCGCCAGCATGCCGGACATCGCCGTCTTCAGTTCATCGACGGCGTCGTAGATGATGCTGTAGTACCGCAGGTCGATGCCGTTGCCTTCGGCCAGCTTGCGCGCGCCGGCGTCGGCGCGCACGTTGAAGCCGATGATCACCGCCTTGGAGGCGATCGCCAGGTTGACGTCGGACTCGCTGATCGCGCCCACGGCCGCATACACCAGCTGCACCTTGACCTCTTCGGTCGACAGCTTCAGCAGCGACTGCGACAGCGCTTCCTGCGAACCCTGCACGTCGGCCTTGACGATGATCGGCAGCGTCTTGACCTCGCCGGCGGTCATGTCCGAGAACATGTTCTCCAGCTTGGCGGCCTGCTGCCTGGCCAGCTTCGTGTTGCGGAACTTGCCCGCGCGGTAGGTGGCGATCTCGCGCGCGCGGCGCTCGTCGGCCATCACCATGAACTCGTCGCCGGCCTGCGGCACTTCGGTCAGGCCCTGGATCTCCACCGGCATGGACGGGCCCGCCGACTTGATCGACTTGCCGTCCTCGTCCAGCATGGCGCGCACGCGGCCGAAGGTCTGGCCGGCCAGCACCACGTCGCCCACCTTGAGCGTGCCGGACTGCACCAGCACGGTGGCCACCGGGCCGCGGCCCTTGTCCAGCTGCGCCTCGATCACGAGGCCCTTGGCCATCGCGTCCACCGGCGCCTTGAGTTCCAGCACTTCGGCCTGCAGCAGCACCTGCTCCAGCAGTTCGTCGATGCCGGCGCCGGTCTTGGCCGACACCGCGACGAAGGGCGATTCGCCGCCGTATTCCTCGGGCACGACCTGCTCGGCCACCAGTTCCTGCTTCACGCGGTCGGGGTTGGCATCGGGCTTGTCGATCTTGTTCATCGCCACCACGATCGGCACACCCGCCGCCTTGGCGTGCTTGATGGCTTCCTTGGTCTGCGGCATGACGCCGTCGTCGGCCGCCACCACCAGGATCACGATGTCGGTGGCCTGGGCGCCGCGCGCCCGCATGGCGGTGAACGCCTCGTGGCCCGGGGTGTCCAGGAAGGCCACGGCGCCGCGCGGCGTCTCGACGTGGTAGGCGCCGATGTGCTGCGTGATGCCGCCCGCTTCGCCCGCCGCCACCTTGGTGCGGCGGATGTAGTCCAGCAGCGAGGTCTTGCCGTGGTCGACGTGGCCCATCACGGTCACGACCGGCGCCCGCGGCAGCGCCTCGGCGCTCTGGCCCTGCACCTCTTCCTCGGTGAAGGCTTCCGGATCGTCCAGGGCGGCCGTCACGGCCTTGTGGCCCATTTCCTCGACCACGATCATGGCCGTGTCCTGGTCCAGCGACTGGTTGATGGTGACCAGCTGGCCCATCTTCATCAGGGTCTTGATCACCTCGGAGGCCTTCACGGCCATCTTGTGCGCGAGTTCGGCGACGGTGATCGTCTCCGGCACGTGCACCTCGACGATCCGCTGCTCCTGTGCCGCGACCTGCTGGCGCTCGTCGCGGTCGCCCCCGCGATGGTCGCGCCGCCCGCCGCGCGGGCCACCGCGCCACGAATTGCGGCCGACGCCGCCGGACGAATCGCCGCGGGTCTTGATTTCCTTCTTCTTGGCCGGATCGTTGGCCCAGCTGGAAGACAGCTTGGCCGATTTCACCTCCTTGCCGGCACCGGGCGCGGCAGGTGCCGCGGCGGGGGCGCCACCGGGGCCGCCGGCACGCGCCTGCGTGCCCGCCGGCTTGTGCAGCGTGCCCTTGACGCCCGGCTTGGCGCCCTCCGGCCCCTTGGCGACCGGCTTGGCCTCTTCCGGCTTCTTGGCCACCAGCACCTTCTTGGGCTGGGCCATCATCTGGCGGATCGCGGCGGCCTCGGCCTCGGCCTTGCGGCGGCGCTCCTGCAGCTCGTTGGCGCGCTGCGCCTCTTCCGCCGCGCGCTGCTTCGATTCGGCGGCGGCCTTCTCGCGCGCTTCCGCGGCGGCCTTGTCGCGCGCCTCGGCCTGTGCCTTGGCGACGGCCTGGGCGGCTTCCGCCTCGGCGGCCTTGGCCGCGCTGGCACCGGCCTGCGCCGCGGCCCGCGCTTCGTCTTCCTGGCGCGCGCGCTCGGCGGCGGCACGCGATTCTTCCTCGGCGCGCGCACGGGCCTCGGCCTCCTCGCGCTCGCGGCGCTTGGCGGCCAGTTCCTCTTCCTGGCGGCGGATCAGTTCGGCCTGGCGGCGCGCTTCCTCCTCGCGGCGGGAGAGTTCGGCCTCGTCCGGGCCGCTCGGGGGCGGCGGCGCGGCGACCTCGGGCGCTTCGACCACGGCGGTGTCGGCGCCTTCGTCGCGCTTGACGAAGGTGCGTTTCTTGCGCACTTCCACCTGGATGGTGCGCGCCTTGCCGCTCGAGTCCGCCTGCTTGATCTCGCTGGTGGACTTCTTCACCAGGGTGATCTTCTTGCGCTCGGGCGAGGCCGTGCCGTGGCTGGCCTGCAGATAGCCCAGCAGCTTCTGCTTGTCGGCATCGCTCAGCGAGTCGGTCGGCGCGTTCTTCACCACGCCGGCGCTGCGCAACTGCTCCAGCAGCGTCTCGGTCGATTTCTTGAGTTCGTTCGCGAACTCGGCGACGGTGGTACTAGACATGTTCTGCTCGTCTTCCTCCCCTTACTCATGGGCGGCCGCCGCCGCCTGGCCCGTGAACCAGTGTTCGCGCGCCTTCATGATCAGGGTCTTGGCCTCGTCCGCGGACTGGCCGGTGATGTCCGTAAGTTCGTCGACGGCCAGGTCGGCCAGGTCGTCGCGGGTGTGCACGCCGTGCTCGGCGAGCTGCGCGATCAGCGGCGCCGTCAGGCCTTCCAGGTCGCGCAGGTCCTGCGAGACCTCCTCGACGCTCTCCTCGCGCGCGATCTCCATGGTCAGCAGAGCATCCTTGGCGCGCGTGCGCAGCTCGTTGACCGTGTCCTCGTCGAAGGACTCGATCTCCAGCATCTCCTGCAGCGGCACGTAGGCCACCTCTTCGAGGCTGGTGAAGCCCTCGACGATCAGGATGTCGGCGATCTCCTCGTCGACGTCGAGCTTTTCCATGAACAGCGCGCGCAGGCCCTGCTGCTCCTCGGCCTGCTTCTGCGCCGACTCGTTGGCGTCCATGATGTTGATCTTCCAGCCCGTGAGCTCGCTGGCCAGCCGCACGTTCTGGCCGCCGCGGCCGATGGCGATGGCGAGGTTCTCCTCGTCGACCACCACGTCCATCGCGTGCTTCTCCTCGTCCACGACGATGGAGCTCACGTTGGCGGGCGCCAGCGCGCCGATCACGAACTGCGCGGGGTCCTCGGACCACAGCACGATGTCGACGCGTTCGCCGGCGAGCTCGTTGGTCACGGCGTTCACGCGCGAGCCGCGCACGCCCACGCAGGTGCCGATCGGGTCGACCCGCTTGTCGTGGGAGATGACGGCGATCTTGGCGCGGCTGCCCGGATCGCGGGCGCAGCTCTTGATCTCCAGCAGGCCCTGCTCGATCTCGGGCACTTCCTGGCGGAACAGCTCGATCATGAACGCGGGGGCCGCGCGCGACAGGATGATGGGCGCGCCGCGCAGCGTCAGGTCCACCTCCATGATCATGGCGCGCACGCGGTCGCCGTTGCGCAGGTTCTCCTTGGGGATCATCTCGCCGCGGCGCAGGCGCCCTTCGACGCGGCCCGATTCGACGATGATGTCGCCCTTGTCCATGCGCTTGACGGTGCCCACGAAGATCTTGTCGCCGCGCGACATGAAGTCGTTCAGCAGCATCTCGCGCTCGGCATCGCGGATCTTCTGCAGGATCACCTGCTTGGCGGCCATGGCGCCGATGCGGCCGATCGGCAGCGACTCGATGCCTTCCTCGATGTGCTCGCCCGCCTCGGCGCCCTCGACGCGCTCCCTGGCGTCCATCAGCAGTTCCTCTGCGTCGGGGTTCTGCAGGCCGGCCTCGTCGGGCACCACGAGCCAGCGGCGGAAGGTTTCGTAGTCGCCGGTGTCGCGGTCTACGGCCACGCGGATGTCGACTTCGCCCTGATAGAGCTTCTTGGTGGCCTGGGCGAGGGCGGCCTCGACCGCACCGAACACGACATCGCGTTCCACGTTCTTCTCGCGCGAGATGGCATCCACCAGCATCAACAGTTCGCGATTCATGTCCTACTCCTGAACCCCGGCGCGCCTGCGCCCCTTGAAATCCACAATCGGCGCCAGACGGGCGTCCTTCACCTCGTCCAGCGTAAAACCCAGCACCTGCACTGCGGCAGGTTCCTTCTTCTTCACGCGCTTCTGTCCCGGTTGCGGGGCGGCCGGCTCGTCGCTCCAGGCGATCTCCCAGCCGGCGGCCGCCTTCTGCAGGGTGCCGCGGAACTTGCGGCGGTTCGGAGCCACCTGGCCGGCGGCGGCGGCGCCCATCGGCGCCTTCAAGGTGACATCGATCACCTCGCCGGCAAAGCGTTCGAAATCCTGCTCGCCGCGCAGGGGCCGATCGATCCCCGGCGAGGACACCTCGAGGCGCTTGTAGTCGATCTCCTCGACCTCCAGCGCGTACTGCAGCTGGCGCGTGACGCGCTCGCAGTCCTCGACGGACACGTTGCGCTCTTCGCTGCCGGCCTCCCACGGGAAATCGATGCTTACGCGCAGAGTGCCACCGGCGGAGCGCTCCAGCTCCACCAGTTCGTAGCCGAGTCCGGCCACCGTTTGCGAAACGATATCCTGCAGTGCCAAGGTCGTGGGACGATCTGCCAAAAAAAACGGGCGGTTGGTACCCGCCCGTTTGGTCGTGAAGCCGGTATTGTAGCGCGCGCAGCAGCGGCTCGCAAGGGATCAGGGGTTCTCCGCGCGCTGTGCGTGGGTGCGCGGGCCCAGGCTCAGCCGCACGAGCGTCTGCACCAGCGTGACGCTCGCCACCATGCCCCACACCATGCCCGCGAACATGCCCGCCAGCACCGCCGCCGGTTCGCGCACCGCCTGCGCCCAGCCCGCGAGCTCGAGGAAGACCAGCGAGCCGGCCGCCATCCCGACCACCATCCAGGCCGAACAGACGAGGTTCTGACCGAGCTGGGCGCACAGCTGGCGGCGGCAGCCGCGACGCAGCTTGGGCATCAGGGGCAGCACCAGCAGGCCGCCGGCGATCATGCCGATGTGGGCCAGGGGCAGCTGCGTCACGTGCAGCAGCACCATGGCGCCCAGGCCGCGCGGGCCGGTGCACAGGGCGCTCAGGGTTTCCAGGCCGCCTGCATAGGCATCGATCCCCATGCCCGCCAGCATGCCGACGGCGCCGAGCAGCAGCATCCATTGCGGCGAGTTCAGGCCGCCGCGGGCCGGGCGCAGCTTCGCCAGGGCGAGCAGGCCGGCGAGGACCAGGGTGGCGCCGAGGACGGCCCAGGCGGTGCCGGTCATTTCGCCCTCCGACCGGCCGCCGCGAATGTGGTGTTCGGCGCTTGACGGCACAAATGCGGGCCGCGCACATCGGTGTCGCCACGGAAGCGGCGAGCCAGAGGGCGCGCGCAGGCGAGTCGGTGTGGCGAGGGCGATGTGGCGCGGGTGGTGTGGCAAGAGCTCCCGGAAGGCGAACAGGGAGCAGCGTCGCCTCCGATACGGCCCGGAGCGGATTTGTCCGCTTCACTCCATGTCCCCCGGCACGGCCTGAAGGCCGTGCCTCCTCCTTTACTTCCGGAAGCGGACAAACCCGCTCCGGGCCTGCGTTGCGCGGTGCACGCACCCCCGTCCCCCTCAGGAGCACCGTTCGCCGTAGCGCTGCGCTCCTGCCTGATCGGAGCAAACGGCTCTCCACCATGCAACGCCGCAGGCGCAGGACGGCTTTGTCCGTCTCCGGAAGCAAAGGAGGAGGCACTGGCTTCAGCCAGTGCCGGGGGACATGGAGTGAGACGGACAAAGCCGTCCTGTGCCGGACCGAAGGGCAAAGAGCGCAGCGCGGCACCGCAACGCACTCGCTCGCGACAGCATCCCTTTGTCCCCGCGTGGGGGAGCAACAATAAGAAGGGCGGAGCGTGGGGGCTCATGTCGAGGCCTCCGCGGGCAGGCCCAGCCGCTCCAGCAGTTGCTGGTACGACTCCGGCGTGTCGCAGTCGGTGGTGAAGCGATCGTGGCCGGCCTCGTGCCAGAAGGTCTCCTCCGGGTACTGCTGGGCCAGCTTGCGGCAGCCGATCAGGCGGCGGCCGGCGGCCACCTCGGGCGCGTAGGCGGCGGCGAACACGATCGGGTTGCCGCGCTCGCCCCGGTGGCGCGGGATCACGATGGAGCTGGCGGGATGGGCCAGGTAGACGTCCATGAGTTCGTGCAGGTCCTGAGGGCGCAGCAACGGCAGATCGCCGGGGCAGACCACGATCGCGTCGGTGGCGCGGGTGAGCGCGGCCACGCCGGCTGCCACCGAGCGCATCTGGCCTTCCTCGTACAGGAGGTTGGGCTGCACGGTCACCGGCAGGTCCAGCACCGCGCGCATCACCTCGCGGCCCTGCCAGCCGGTGACGACCACCGTTTCCTGCACGCCGGCGGCCAGCACCGCGCGCACGGTGCGGCGCACCAGCGGCTCGCCTTCCAGCGGCAGCAGCAGCTTGTTGGCGCCGCCCATGCGGGTGGACTGGCCCGCGGCCAGCACCACGGCCGAAAAGCGGATGCTCGAACGTTCGGGACTCATTGCAGTGCCTCCAGGAGTCGGGGCAGGACGGCGCGGATGCTGGCCAGGTCGGCCCCCGGCGCCAGCAGGTCCAGGTGCGGCAGCGCCGCCTGCATGCCCTGGCTGACCGGCGCGAAGCCGGGCCGGCTGCACAGGGGGTTGAGCCAGACGATGCGGCGGGCGCGCCGCCGCAGCTGCGCCAGCGCGCCGGAAAGCTGCGCCGGCTCGCCGGTGTCGTAGCCGTCGCTCATCACCACGATCGCCGTGCGCGAGTGCACCAGCCGCGCCGCGTGCTGGGCGTTGAACTGCGCCAGGCTCTCGCCGATGCGCGTGCCGCCGCCCCAGCCCTGCGCCAGCAGGTGCAGGCGCTCCTGGGCGCGCCACGGGTCGGGGTCGCGCAGCGCTTCGGAAACCGCCGTGATGCGGGTGTGGAAGATGAAGGTGTGGACGTCGGCCAGCTCGCCGCTCAGCGCCCGGGCGAGCCGCAGGTAGAAGAAGCTGTAGGCGGCCATCGAGCGGCTCACATCGAGCAGCAGCACCAGGCGCGGCCGCACCCGGCGCGGGGCCTGCCAGGCCAGGTGGATCGGCGTGCCGCCGCTTTCGACGCTGCGGCGGATGGTGGCCGGCAGCGCGAGCCGCTGGTGCCGGTGGGCGCGGGCCTGGCGGCGCAGTTTGAGCTGCTTGAGGCGGCGCGCGAAGCGGCGCATCAGGGCCTCGATGTCCAGCGCGTGCTCGCGGGCGAGGTCGCGGAAGTCGGTGGCGGCCAGGGACTCGGAGCGGCTGGCGGCGTCGCGCGGCTGCAGCGGATCGCCCGCCTCCCTGCCCTGCTCGCCGGCGCCGGCGCGGCTCGCGCCTTGCTGCACCCCGCTTTCCACCAGCCGCTGCTGCGGCGCGGCCCAGCGGTTGGCCGGCAGGAACCAGGCGTCGAACAGATCGTCGAAGCGTCGCCATTCCTCGCAGCGGCCGCACAGCAGCGCCTTCAGGCTCCAGCGCAGGCGCTGCGCGTCGAGGATGCCGACGGCGCGCGCCGTGCGCAGCACCTGGACGGCGTCGGCGGCTCCGACCGCGAAGCCGTTGGCGCGCAGGAAGGCGGGGAAGCCGGCGAGGCGGTCGGAGGCGCGGAAGGCCAGTGCGTCATTGCCGCGCGGGCCGGAATCCAGCGTCGGAACACGCGCTGCACGCGTGCCCTGGGGCCCCGCCGGCGCGGGAAGGACGGGCGGGACTTTCAACATGCCGCCGCCAGCCGCGCGACCGCTTCGCGGGGGAAGGCGGCGCGGTCGTCGCGGGTCTTGATCAGGGCGCCCAGCGTCTCGAGGATGCGCTCGGCCCCATCGCGTTCGATCACCGAGATGCCCAGGCGCAGCAGGGCCGCCGTCCAGTCCAGCGTCTCGGCGATGCCGGGCTTCTTCTGCAGCTCCATGCGGCGCACGCCCTGCACGAAGGAGACGATCTGGCGCGCCAGCCCCGGCGCCGCCTGCGGCGCCTTCAGCCGCACGATCGCCAGTTCCTTCTCGGCGTCCGGGTAGTCGATGTACTGGTAGAGGCAGCGGCGGCGCAGCGCGTCGGACAGTTCGCGGGTGCCGTTGGACGTGATCACCACCAGCGGCCGCGTCGTCGCGCGCACGGTGCCCAGCTCGGGAATCGAGAGCTGGAAATCGGACAGCAGCTCCAGCAGGTAGGCCTCGAAGGCCTCGTCGGCGCGGTCCACCTCGTCGATCAGCAGCACCGGCGGCTCGCTGCAGGTGATCGCCTCCAGCAAGGGGCGCTTGAGCAGGTAGCGCTCCGAGAAGATGTCCTGCTCCTTCTGTGCCACGCTGCGGCCGTCCTGCTCCAGCAGCTTGATGGCGAGCAGCTGGCGCTGGTAGTTCCATTCGTAGAGGGCCGCGTGCGCGTCCAGGCCTTCGTAGCACTGCAGCCGGATCAGGCGGGCGGCGCGCACGGTGGCCAGCGCCTTGGCGATCTCCGTCTTGCCCACCCCGGCGTCGCCTTCCAGCAGCAAGGGGCGCTGCAGGTCCAGCATCAGCAGCAGGGCCGCGGCGAGCGAGGGCTCGGCGATGTAGCCGGTCTGCGCCAGTTCGGCCTGCAAGGCGCCGACTTCGCCCATGCGCCGGTCGGACATGCGGCTCCTTATGCCCGGCGTGCCGGGAACAGCTGGTGCAGCCAGTCGCGGAACACGGCCCACAGCAGCGCGAGGCCATTGAGTTCCCGGCCGGCCGCCGGCAGCGTCGACGCTGCCGATGCCGCAGATGCGGCCGATTCAGCCGATGCGGCAGAGGATGCAGATGCGGCAGATGCCGCAGATGGGGCTGCGGCGGAGGCCGCCTCGGCCGCAGCCGGTTCCCCGGGTGGCACGATGCCGCGCAGCTTCTCGGCGAAATTGGCCGCGAACTGCTGCAGCACCTGGTCTGCCACGGCGGACATCATGCGGCCGCCGAAGGTGGCGGCCTTGCCGCTCACCGACACTTCGGCGGCACCGACCAGCCGGCAGGCCGTGGTGCCGGCCTCCTCGATGTGCGCGCGCAGGTCCATGGCGGCGCCCGAAGTGCCGGTGGTATCCGTGCCGCGGCCCACCAGGAACAGGCTGCGCGCCTCCTGGTCGACATCCTTCACCTGCACCTCGCCGCGGAACACCAGGCTCGCCGGGCCGAGCTTCACGGTCACCGTTCCCTTCACGTGGCGATCGTCGACGCGCTCGGTGATGCGCGCCCCCGGCATGCAGGCGGCAACCGCCTCCAGGTCCTGCAACAGCATCCAGGCGGCGGCCGCGGGGGCGCCCAGCGCGAACGACTTCTCCAGCTGCACCTTCATCCGTTTTCTCCCCGAGGGTCTCGCTTGCGTGTGTGACGATTCAGTGGCGGTCGATGCCCAGCGCGTGGCACTGCTGCCAGACGCGGTACGCCGTGTGCGGCATGTCCATGTGCGTCACGCCCAGATGCGCGAAGGCGTCGATCACGGCGTTGCTGATGCATGGGATGCCGCCGACGTGCGGCGATTCGGCCACGCCCTTGGCGCCCAGCGGATGGTGCGGCGAGGGGGTGACGGTGTGGTCGGTCTCCCAGTGCGGCGTCTCGACGGCCGTCGGCAGGAAGTAGTCCATCAGGCTGTTGCCCAGGTGGTTGCCGTTCTCGTCGAACGGGACCTGCTGGCCCATGGCCACCGCGAAGGCCTCGGTGAGGCCGCCGTGGATCTGGCCCTCGATGATCATCGGGTTGATGCGCGTGCCGCAGTCGTCCAGGGCGTAGAAGCGCCGCACCTTCACCTCGCCGGTGTGCTTGTCGATGTCGACCACGCAGACGTAGGCGCCGAAGGGATAGGTGAGGTTGGGCGGGTCGTAGTAGGCCACGGCGTTCAAGCCCTGCTCCATCCCCTCCGGGATGTTGCCGGTGTGCGAGGCCATGCAGATCTCCTTCATGGTCTTGCTCGCCTCGGGGTTGCCCTTGACGCGGAAGCGGTCCACTTCCCATTCGAGGTCGCCATCGCCCACCTCCAGCAGGTGGGCGGCGATCTGGCGCGCCTTCTCCTTGATCTTGCGCGCGGCCTTGGCGGTGGCGGCGCCGGAGACCGGCGTGGAGCGCGAGCCCCAGGTGCCCGCGCCGTAGGGCGCCTTGTCGGTGTCGCCCTCTTCCACCACGATGTCGGCAGCCGGCAGGCCCAGCTCGGTGGCGATGATCTGGGCGTAGGTGGTCGCGTGGCCCTGGCCCTGGCTCATGGTGCCCAGGCGGGCGATCACGCCGCCGGTGGGATGGACACGGATCTCGCAGGAATCGAACAGGCCGATGCCCAGGATGTCGCAGGCCTTGGTGGGGCCGGCGCCGACGATCTCGGTGAAGGTGGAAAGGCCGATTCCCATCAGCTCGCCCCTGGCACGCTTCTCGGCCTGCTCGCGCCGCAGGCCTTCGTAGTCGACGGCCTGCAGCACCTTCTCCAGCGCCGGGGCGTAGTCGCCGCTGTCCATCGTCCAGCCGAGCGACGTGGTGTACGGGAACTGCTCCTTCGCCACGAAGTTGCGGCGCCGGATCTCCGCCTTGTCGATGCCCAGCTTCTGCGCCAGCACGTCCACCATGCGCTCGATCAGGTACACGGCTTCGGTCACCCGCAGCGAGCAGCGGTAGGCCACGCCGCCCGGTGCCTTGTTGGTGTAGACCGCGTCCACCCGGCAATACGCGTTCGGGACCGCGTAGGAGCCGGTGCAGATCGAGAACAGGCCGGCCGGGAACTTGGAGGCCGACACGTGCGAGTTGAAGGCGCCGTGGTCGGCCAGGGCCGTGAAGCGCAGGCCCTTGATGCGGCCGTCGGCGTCCGCCGCCAGCTCGCCCACGCAGTGGTAGTCGCGCGCGAAACCGGTGGTGGAGATGTTGTCGATGCGCGATTCGATCCACTTCACCGGCACGCCGGTGACGATGGAGGCGACGATCGCCACCACGTAGCCGGGATACACCGGCACCTTGTTGCCGAAGCCGCCGCCGATGTCGCCGCCGACCACGCGGATCTTGCTTTCGGCGATGCCCGAGAGCATGGCGAGCACCGTGCGCACCAGGTGCGGCGCCTGCGTCGTCATGTAGACGGTGAGGTAGCCGGTGGCCTTGTTGAAGGAGGCCACGCAACCGCAAGTCTCCAGCGGGCAGGGATGCACGCGCGGGTTCAGCAGCTCCTGCCGCACCGTGATGGGGGCGTTGTCGAAGGCCGCGTCGGCCGCCGCCTTGTCGCCGGCCTCCCAGGTGAAGATGTGGTTGGGATGGGTGCGCGGGCCGTGGCCCACCTCCTTCTTCTCGGCGATGTCCTCGCGGATGGTGGGCGCGTCGGCCGCCATCGCCTTCTTCGGGTCGACGATGGCCGGCAGCTCCTCGTAGTCGACTTCCACCAGGGCCGCGCCGTCGGCCGCGGCGTAGCGATCGGTTGCCAGCACCATCGCCACTTCCTGCAGCTGGAAGCAGACCTTCTGGTCCGCCAGCACCGCCTGCACGTCGCCGCCCAGCGTGGGCATCCAGTGCAGGTTGACCGGCTTCAGGTCGTCCGCCGTCAGCACCGCCACCACGCCCGGCGAGGCCAGGGCCTTGCTCTTGTCGATGCCGCGGATGCGCGCGTGCGCGTAGGGGCTGCGCACGAGCGCGCCGAACAGCATGCCCGGCAGCTTCACGTCGTCGATGTAGCTGCCCTGCCCGCGGATGAAGCGCGCGTCTTCCTTGCGCAGCAGCGAGGTGCCCATGCCCTGCAGCGCGTCTTCCCTTTGCTGGAGTTCCGACATGTCGCCCATGGTGCTCTCCTTCAGGCGGGTTGCGCAGCAAGTTTCTGCGCGGCGGCCTGCACGGCCTTGACGATGTTCTGGTAGCCGGTGCAGCGGCAGAGGTTGCCGGCGATCCAGTAGCGGATCTCCTCTTCGCTCGGGTTGGGGTTCTCCTGCAGCAGCCGGTAGGCCCGGGTGATCATGCCGGGCGTGCAGTAGCCGCACTGCAATCCGTGCTGCTCGTGGAAGGCCTGCTGCAGCGCGTGCAGCGTGCCGTTCTGCTCGAGCCCCTCGATGGTGAGCATGGAGGCGCCCTCGCACTGCACCGTCAGCAGGGTGCAGGACTTGACGCTCATGCCGTCGATGTCGACCGTGCAGGCGCCGCAGTGCGAGGTCTCGCAACCGATGTGCGGCCCGGTGTGCAGCAGCCGCTCGCGCAGCGTGTGGATCAGCAGTTCGCGCGGCTCGACCGCGACATCCACTTCCTTGCCGTTCAGCGTGAACGACACCAGGGTCTTCTGGGCCATGCTCGTCTCCTGGTGGGTTCGTTCAGGCGGCGGCGCGGGATTGCGCCTTCAGCAGGGCGCGGCGGGTCATCTCGCCGGCCATCGCGCGCTTGTAGTCGGCGTCGCCGCGCTGGTCGGCCACAGGGTCGCAGATCTCGCTGGCCAGCCGGGCGGCTTCGGCCAGGCTCGCCTCGTCCAGCGCCTGGCCGGCCAGGAAGGCCTCGGCGGCCGTGGCCTTCAGCGGCGTCGGGCCGACGTTGGTGAGCGCGATGCTCGCACTCGCGACCTTGCCGCCATCCAGGCGCAGCAGCACGGCCGAGGCGGCGGTGGCGAAGTCGCCGATCTTGCGTTTGAGCTTCTCGTAGGCGCAGCCGGTGCCCGCCGGCGGGATCGGAATCTGGATGCGCGTGAGCACCTCGCCCGGCTCCAGCGCCGTGGCGTAGAGGCCGAAGAAGAAGCCGGCCGCCTTCACGGTGCGCTCGCCGCTGGGGCCGCGCAGCAGGAAGGAGGCGTCCAGCGCCAGCATCAGCGCGGGGTGGTCGTTGCCGGGGTCGCCATGGGAGATGTCGCCGCCGATGGTGCCGCGGTAGCGCACCTGCGGATCGGCGATCGCGCGCGCGCCCTCCACCAGCAGCGGGATCTTCTCGGCCAGCAGCGGTGACCAGACCAGCTGGTTCTCGGTGGTCATGGCGCCGATGTGGATCTCGTTGCCGACCTGGGCGATGCCGCGCAGGTCCGGGATGCGGCCCAGGTCGATCAGGTGGGCCGGCTGGGCGAAGCGCAGCTTCATCATCGGCAGCAGGCTGTGGCCGCCGGCCAGCAGCTTGGCCTCGTCGCCGTAGCGGCCGAGCAGCGCGATGGCGTCGGGCAGGCTGGTGGGGGCGTGGTATTCGAACGGGCTGGGGATCACGCTGGTCTCCTTCCACGCCTCGGACCGCGGACGTGGTTCGGGTGACTTTAGGAAAAGCGCCGCGCGGCGAGCGGGGCGGCAAACCAAACACGGGATTCGCTGCACGAAGTGCAGCGGCGTTGCACGAACTGGAATTCAGTTACTCGCGCGAGGCGTGCGCGAGGGAATCGCCGAGGCCGAGCTGCTCCATCAGCTGCGGGGCGCTGCCGCGCGCGACCGGGATGTCGGCCGGCGTGGAGCCCATCATGCGCAGCATCATGCGGCCGTCGTCGCGCACGATCTCGTCTACCTGCGACAGGTTGACGATGTAGCTGCGGTGCACCCGCAGGAACAGCTGCGGATCGAGCCGCGCCTCCAGGTCGCTGATGTTGAGGTTGCAGAACTGTGCGCCCTGGCTGGTGTGCACCCAGGTGTAGTGCCCTTCGGAGCGGATGAAGGACACGGCGGGCACGTCCACCAGCAGCACCCGGTTCTTCTTGATGGTGGGGATCTTGCGCAGGCGCCGCGGCTCGGGGCTCTCGGCGCCGCCGTGGGCCGCGTGCTCCTCCGGCTTCTGGCTCACGACCTCGGTGATGTCGTAGAAGACCAGGGTGTAGCCGATGGTGGCGCCCAGCGCGTCGCCGATCTTGGAGACCTTGATCAGCAGCACCCGGTCGGGGATGTTGATCATCAGCGCCATCGGCGGCGCATTGTTGACCGGGCATTCGGCCTGGCCCAGCAGGAACTTGAGCTTGGCCTTCGCCGCCTCGGGGTGGAAGGAGGTGACGATCTTGCCGAAGGGCAGCTTCTCCTGCACCGGCAGGCTGCGGCGGGCGAAATCGTTCATGCCGACCACGTGCAGTTCCTTGTCCACGTGGACCACGCCGACGTCGAAACGCTCGAGCAGGTACAGCCAGGAACTCGAGGACGACGAGGACGGAACGGCAGCGCTGAACGGGCAGGACTTCACCTTGTCTCCTCGGGGGCGGGACGGGCAAAGTACTCCGTTCGCGATGCGCTCGCAAGGCACCAAGGAGCCTTGCTGTTGTGCAGCGCAGCGCAGCGCCGCCATGCCCCTTCCGCCTTCCGGGGGCTTGCTTCGCGCGGGCCGCCGTCGGAGCATGCATCTGCCGTGCGCCCGCGATGCGCGGCCGCGGTCACCTCGACGAGGAGCCCTCCATGATCGAAACGCTGCGACCGGACCCGACCTTCCACCCCTCGCCGAAGCTGGCGATGGAAGCCGAACCCGAACACCTCTGCTACACGGCGCTGCTGTCGCCGGACCGCTCGCGCCCCGATGCGCTGGCGGTGGTCGACCTCGATCCCTCGTCGCCCACCTATGCGTCGGTGCTGCATCGCATCGAGCTGCCCCACCGCGGCGACGAGCTGCACCACTTCGGCTGGAATGCGTGCAGTTCGGCCCTTTCGCCGCTGACCGGGCACGCCTTCCTGCAGCGCCGCTACCTGATCGTGCCGGGCATGCGCTCCTCGCGCATGTACGTGTTCGACACGCGACCCGATCCCGCGCAGCCGAAGCTGGTGAAGACCATCGAGCCGGACGAGATCCTGCGCAAGACCGGCTATTCGCGGCCGCACACCGTGCACTGCGGCCCGGAAGGCATCTATGTCAGCACCCTGGGCGGCGCGGGGCCCGACGGCACCCAGGGGCCACCCGGCATCTTCATCATGGACTGCCAGACCTTCGAGGTGCTGGGGCGCTGGGAGATCGACCGCGGGCCGCAGACGCGCCACTACGATTTCTGGTGGAACCTGCCGCGCGACTACATGGTGTCGAGCGAATGGGCGCTGCCGCCGCAGTTCGAGAACGGGCTGGTCGCGGAGGACCTCCTCGCCAACCGGTACGGCCACGCCCTGCACTTCTGGAACCTGCGCGAGCGCAGGCACGTGCAGACCATCGACCTCGGCGCCAACCACCAGATGGCGCTGGAGATCCGCCCGGCGCACGATCCGACGCGCGAGTACGGCTTCGTCGGCGTGGTGGTGGACACCACCAACCTGGAAGCGTCGATCTGGACCTGGTGGCGCGAGGACGGGAAGTTCCAGGCCCGCAAGACCGTGACCGTCCCGCCCGAGCCGGCGCCGGCCGGGCAGCTGCCCTCGCTGCTCAAGGGCTTCGGCGCCGTGCCGCCGCTGGTGAGCGACATCGACCTGTCGCTGGACGACAAATACCTGTACGTGGCCTGCTGGGGCACGGGCGAACTGCGCCAGTACGACGTGAGCGATCCGCAGCGGCCCGAGCTGGCCGGCAGCGTGCGCATCGGCGGCGTCGCGCGCCACGACCGGCACCCGACCGGGCGCGCCTTCGGCGGCGGCCCGCAGATGATCGAGATCAGCCGCGACGGCCGGCGCGTGTACTTCACCAACTCCCTCTACAGCAGCTGGGACGCGCAGTTCTACCCGGACGGCATCCCCGGCGTGCAGGCCATGTGCAAGGTGGGCGCGGGCGGCGGCATCGAGCTCGATCGCGAGTTCTGCGTCGAGTTCGGCTCCGGCTACGGCGCCCACCAGGTGCGGCTGCAGGGCGGCGACTGCTCCACCGACTCGTTCTGCTACCCCTCCGCTTGAACACCGGCGCGGCGCTCTGGACGACGGTGATCGTCCTGGGCGCATACCACGGGCTCAATCCCGCGATGGGCTGGCCGCTCGCGGTGGCGAACGGCCTCACGGCCCGCCGCGGCGGCGCCGTGCTGTCCACGGCGCTGCCGCTGGGCGGCGGGCACTTCGCGGCGATGGCCGTGGTGCTGGTGCCGCTGGCGGCGCTGGCGTGGCTGGTGGAGTGGAGCCGCGCGCTGCGGCTCGCGGCCGGCGTGCTGGTGCTGCTGTTCGGGCTGTGGAAGCTCGCCGATCCGCGGCATCCGCGGGCGCTGGCGCGCATCCCGCCTTCGCGGCTGGCGTGGTGGTCCTTCCTGATGGCGACCGCGCACGGTGCGGGCCTGATGCTGGTGCCGTTCATGCTGCGGCTGTGCGAGGCGCCGCTCGCCGCGGGCGGCATCGAGCGCGCCCATGGCCGCGTGATGCAGACGCTGGCCCGCTCCGACGTGGCGACCGCGCTGGCGGTGGCCGGCGTGCACACCCTGGCCATGCTGCTGGCGGGCGTCGCGATGGCTTATGCGGTGTACCGCTGGCTGGGGCTGCAGTTCCTGCGCCGCGCCTGGTTCAACCTGGATCGGGTTTGGGGGGCGAGCCTGGTTCTGGCGGGGGCGGCGGGGGTGTGGATGGCGCTTTGAGCCTCAGCTCGCCGCCGCCACCAAGGTCTGCGTGTACGGGTCCCGCGGGCTGCGCAGCACCTGCTCCACGCTGCCCGATTCCACCACCTGCCCGTCCTTCATCACCAGCACCTCGTGCGCCATCGCCCAGATCACGTCGACGTCGTGCGTGATCAGGAGATAGGACAGCCCGCGCTCCCGCTGCAGCCGCTGCAGCAGCTTCAGCACCTGCTTCTGGATCGTCACGTCCAGCGCGCTGGTCGGTTCGTCCAGCACCAGCACCTGCGGCTGCACGATCAGCGCCCGCGCGATGGCCAGCCGCTGGCGCTGGCCGCCGGAGAACTCGTGCGGATAGCGTCCCAGTAAGCCGGGGAACTGCGCCTCGCCGAGCCCCACCTCCTGCAGCACCTGGATCACCCGCTCGCGCCGCTGCTCCAGGTCGAGAGCGGGTTCGTGCACCAGCAGCCCTTCGCCCACGATCTCCTCCACGGTCATGCGCGGCGAGAGCGAGGAGAACGGGTCCTGGAACACCACCTGCACCAGCCGGCGGATCGAGCGGTTCTTCGTGCTGTCGGGGCCCCAGCGGGTGCCGACCAGCTCCAGCGCGCCCTGGTGCGGGATCAGCCCCAGCGCCGCCAGCGCCATGGTGGATTTGCCCGAGCCCGATTCGCCGACGATGCCCAGCGTGCCGCCCGGCGGCACCTGGAACTGCGCGCCCTGCACCGCCACGAACTCGCCCTTGCGGAACCAGCCGCGAAAGCCCGGGGTCGGGACGGGGTAGGACACGCGCAGTTCCTGCGCCTGCATCACGGGCGGCTCGCCGCTGCGCGGCTCCTGCACGTCGCGCTCCGGCCGGCTGTCCATCAGCTTGACCGTGTACGGGTCCTGCGGCTGCTCGAACACGCGGGCGACCGGCCCCTGTTCCACCAGGTTGCCGTTCTCCATCACGGCCACCCGGTCGGCGAAGCGCCGCACCAGGTTCAGGTCGTGCGTGATCAGCAGCACCGCCATCCCGTTCTGGCGCTGCAGGTCGGCCAGCAGCTCCAGGATCTGCTGGCGCAGCGTGACGTCCAGGGCGGTCGTGGGCTCGTCCGCGAGCAGCAGCCGCGGCCGGCAGGCCAGCGCCATGGCGATCATCGCGCGCTGCCGCTGCCCGCCGGAGAGCTGGTGCGGATAGGTGGAAGCGCGCCGCTGCGGCTCCGGGATGCCGGTGGCGGCCAGCGCCTCGATCGCCGCCTCCCAGGCCTGCCTGGGGCTCAGGCCCTGCTTGACCTGCAGCACCTCGGCGACCTGGTCTCCGATCGTGTAGACCGGGTTCAGGGCCGTCATCGGCTCCTGGAAGATCATGGCGATGTCGCGCCCGCGGATGGCCAGCAGCTCGCGTTCGGAGGCTTGCAGCAGCTCGATGGGCGGTGCGCCCGGCTCGCTCGCAGCGAGGCGGGCCGAGCCGCTGATGCGGGCGTTGTGGACCAGCTTGACCAGGCTCAGGGCCGTGACCGTCTTGCCGGAGCCGGATTCGCCGACGAGGGCCAGCTTCTCGCCCGGCGCGATGGAGAGGTCGACGCCGTGGACGACTTCCTTGGCGCCGAAGGAGACGCGGAGGTCCTTGACTTCGAGGAGGGGGGGAAGGGGCATGTTCTGTTTCACGAGCGGGGACCCTCACCCCGGCCCTCTCCCGCAAGCGGGAGAGGGTGAGAACGGCGCGGCGCGGACATCATGTGTCCGCTTTCCGCGGGTCAAGCGCATCGCGCAGGGCGTCGCCCATGAACGTCAGCAGCAGCAGCGTCAGCACCAGCACGGCGAAGGTGGACAGCGAGATCCACCAGGCATCGATGTTGTTCTTGCCCTGGCTCAGGAGTTCGCCCAGCGAGGGCGTGCCCGGCGGCACGCCCAGGCCCAGGAAGTCCAGCGAGGTCAGCGCCAGGATCGCCGCGCTCATGCGGAAAGGCAGGAAGGTGATCACGGGCACCATGCTGTTCGGCAGGATGTGCTTCCACATGATCCGGCCGTTGGCCACGCCCAGCGCCTTCGCCGCCCGCACGTAGTCCATCTGCCGGTTGCGCAGGAACTCCGCGCGCACGTACTGCGACAGCCCGGTCCACCCGAACAGCGACAGCAGGATCAGCAGCAGCGCCACGCTGGGCGAGAAGATGGCGCTGAAGATGATCAGCAGGTACAGCTCCGGCATCGACTCCCAGATCTCGATGAAGCGCTGGAACGCGAGGTCGGTCTTGCCGGCGAAGAAGCCCTGGATCGCGCCGCTGATCACGCCCAGCACCACCCCGATGAAGGTCAGCGCCAGGCCGAACAGCACGCTCAGGCGGAAGCCGTAAATGAGCTGCGCCAGCATGTCGCGGCCGCGGTCGTCGGTGCCCACCAGGTTCTCGCGCGTCGGCTTCGAGGGATTGGGGTCCTTGGCGAAGTAGTTGATCGTCTTGGGCCCGTAGGGATTGGGCGCGTAGACGGCGAAGTTGCCGTCCTTGTGCAACTGCTCCCGGATGAAGGGATCGAGGTAGTCGGTCTCGGTCAGGAAGTCGCCGCCGAAGGTGGTCTCCGGGTAGCTGTTCACCATCGGGAAGTAGTACTGGCCGTGGTAGCGCACCACGATCGGCCGGTCGTTGGAGATCACTTCCGCGAACAGGCTCAGGATCACCAGCACCAGGAAGATCACGAGACTCACGAAACCGAGCCGGTTCTTGCGGAAGCGCCGCCAGGCGCGCCGCGCCGGCGACACGTGCACCCAGATCGCGGGCGGCGTGATGTTGGCCGAGCCGGCGCCGGCGGTCTGGCCGGCCGCCGTGGGATCGGCCAGCAGGTTCGGGCTAGTCGAACTTGACACGCGGGTCGACCCAGACGTACATGAGGTCGCTGACCAGCTTGGTCAGCAATCCCAGCACCGTGAACAGGTAGAGCGTGCCCAGCACCACCGGATAGTCGCGGCGGATCACGCTTTCGTAGCTCAGGAGCCCCAGCCCGTCGAGCGAGAACAGGGTCTCGATCAGCAGCGAGCCCGTGAAGAAGGCACCGAGGAAGGCGGCCGGGAAGCCGGCGATGATCGGCATCAGCGCGTTGCGGAACACGTGCTTCCACAGCACCCGGCGCTCGTCCAGCCCCTTGGCGCGCGCGGTCAGCACGTATTGCTTGCGGATCTCCTCCAGGAAGGAGTTCTTGGTCAGCATGGTCGTCACCGCGAAGCTGCCCACCACCATCGCCGTGACCGGCAGCGTGATGTGCCACAGGTAGTCGACGATGCGCGCGCCCCAGCCCAGTTCCTCCCAGTTGCCGGAGGTCAGGCCGCGCAGCGGGAACCACCCCAGCTGGCCGCCGAAGATCACCAGCAGCGCCACGCCCAGCACGAAGCCCGGGATCGCATATCCGATCAGCACGATCAGCGTCGTCACCAGGTCGAAGCGGGAGCCGGCCCGCACCGCCTTGGCCACGCCCAGCGGCACGGCGATCAGGTAGCTGATGAAGAAGGTCCACAGCCCCAGGCTGACGGACACCGGCAGCTTCTCCTTGATCAGCGTGGAAACGTCCTTGTTCTGGAAGAAGCTCTGGCCCAGGTCGAAGCGGGCGTACTGCCCGAGCATCTGGAAGAAACGCTCGTGGGCCGGCTTGTCGAAGCCGTACAGGGCCTTGATCTGCTCGATGCGCTTCGGGTCCACGCCCTGCCCGCCGCGGTAGGCGAAGGCGCCGCCGCCCTCGCCCCCGCCGCCGCCGACGTTGGCGCGCGATTCGGCCAGGTACTGTTCCACCGGCCCCCCCGGCACGAACTGCGTGACGACGAAGGTGACCAGCAGCACGCCCAGCAGCGTGGGCAGCATCAGGAGCAGTCGCTTGAGGATGTAGGCGGCCATGGCGGAGGGTTGTGTGGTCTCACATGTTGGCTTGCTGCGGCTTGGCCCACCAGGTGTCGATGGCCCAGCCCTCGCCCTGCGAGTACGGCGGCATCGGCAGCATGGGCTGCAGCCGCCAGGCGTTGTAGACGATGCGGTGGGTGGGCGCCGTCCACTGCGGGATGAGGATGTGCGAGTGCATGATCACGCGCTCCAGCGCGCGGCACGCCGGCAGCATCTGCGCCTTGGTCTCGGCGCTGGTCATCCTGCGCAGCAGCTCGTCGACCGCGGGGCTCTTGATGCCGGTGAGGTTGCCGGAATCCTCGATGTCGGCCGACTTGCTGCCGAACAGGTCCACGTACTCCTGGCCCGGCGTGGCGGTGCCCGGATAGGCGAGCGAGATGATCTCGAATTCCTTGCGCTGGAAGCGCTGCTGGTACAGCGCGAAGTCCACGGTGCGGAAGTTCAGCGTGATCCCCAGCTTCTCCAGGTTGCGCATCCAGGGCGTGACCGTGCGGGCCCCGCCCTCCTGGCTGTCCAGGTACTCCAGCACCAGCGACTCGCCCTTGTCGTTGCGCAGCGCGCCGTCGCGCACGTGCCAGCCGGCCTGGTTCAGCAATTCCCGGGCGTGCCGCAGGTTGTCGCGCAGCGAGTGCGGCGGATCGGTGCGCGGCGCCACATAGGCGGGGCCGAACACGGCGTCCGGCACCTTGCCGCGCCAGGGCTCCAGCAGCGCCAGTTCCTCCTTCGAGGGCAGGCCCGAGGACTTGCATTCGGTGTTGCCGAACAGGCCCTGCACCCGCTGGTAGGAGTTGTAGAACAGCTGCCGGTTCATGTACTCGAAGTCCACCGCCAAGCCGAGGGCCTCGCGCACGCGCCGGTCCTGCAGCTTCGGGATCCGGATATTGAGCACGTAGCTCTGGAAACCCGAAGGCAGCTGGTGCCGGAACTCCGCCTTGACCAGCTCGCCGGTCTTGAAGCGCCGGCCGTTCACCCGCCGGGCCCAGTCGCCGGCGGAGAAGAAGCGCATCAGGTCGAACTCGCCGGCCTTCAGTGCCTCCAGCCGCGCCGTGTTGTCCTTGTAGATCTTGACGGTGATGCGATCGAAGTTGGAGGTGCCGCGCCGCACGTTCAGCTCGCGCCCCCAGTAGTTCGGGTCGCGCACGTAGGTGATGTCGCGGCCGAAGTTCACCGGTCCGATCTTGTAGGGACCGCTGCCGATCGGGATGTCCATCACGACTTCGTCGAAGCGCTTGGGCTTGCCGTCCACCATGCCCCACTTGTGGCTGAAGATCGGCATGCCGCCCACCGTGAGCGGCATCTCGCGGTTCTTGCGCTTGAAGCGGAAGCGCACCGTGCGCTCGTCCAGCACGTCCAGGCCCGCCAGGTCGTCCAGCGTGGTCTTGTACGCCGGCGAGGTGTAGGGGCCCAGCAGCGTATCGAAGGTGTACTTCACGTCCCGCGCCAGCACCGGATCGCCGTTGTGGAAGCGGGCCTGCCTGCGCAGCCGGAAGGTGGCGGCCAGGCCGTCGGGCGTGACCTCCACGTCCTCGGCCAGCAGGCCGTAGCCGGAGCCGATCTCGTCCGCCGCGCCGGCCAGCAGGCTGTCGAACATCAGCGCGCCCAGGTAGGCCGGCGGCGAGCCCTTGATCGTGAACGGGTTGTACTTGTCGAAGGTGGAATAGCGCAGGTTGCTCACCAGCCGCAATTCCCCGCCCTTGGGCGCCTGCGGGTTGACGTAGCCGAAGTTGGCGAAATCCGGCGGGTACTTGAGGTCGCCCCACAAGGCATAGCCATGGGCGGCCCGGGCGGCCGGGCAGATCATCGCCAGGGCCAGCAGTATCGGCAAACCTCGCATGCGACAATTCTGCCGAGAATTTTCAACCGAGAGACCCATGGGCTTCCTCACTGGCAAGAAATTGTTGATCACCGGCGTGCTGTCGAACCGCTCCATCGCCTACGGCGTGGCGCGGGCCTGCCGCGAACAAGGCGCGGAGCTGGCGTTCAGCTACGTCGGCGAGCGCTTCAAGGACCGCATCACCGAATTCGCGGCCGAGTTCGATTCGAAGCTCGTGTTCGAGTGCGACGTGGGCGACGACGCCCAGATCGACAAGCTGTTCAAGGACCTGTCGGCCAGCTGGCCGAAGTTCGACGGCTTCGTCCACAGCATCGGCTTCGCCCCGCGCGAGGCGATCGCCGGCGACTTCCTGGACGGCCTGTCGCGCGAAGCCTTCAAGATCGCACAGGACATCTCGGCCTACAGCTTCCCGGCCATGGCCAAGGCGGCGCTGCCCTATCTGAACCCGAAGGCGGCGCTGCTGACGCTTTCCTACCTCGGTTCGGTGCGGATCGTGCCGCACTACAACACCATGGGGCTGGCCAAGGCCTCGCTGGAAGCCTCGGTGCGCTACCTCGCCGGCTCGCTGGGCCCGAAGGGGATCCGCGTCAACGGCGTCAGCGCCGGCCCGATCAGGACGCTGGCCGCCAGCGGCATCAAGGATTTCGGCAAGCTCCTGAGCATCGTGGCCGGGGCCGCGCCGCTGCGGCGCAACGTGACGATCGAGGACGTGGGCAACGTCGCCGCCTTCCTGCTGAGCGATCTGGCCAGCGGCGTGACGGCGGAGATCACCTACGTGGACGGCGGCTTCTCGCAGGTGGCGATCGGGATCGAGGACCTGCCGGCGTAACAAGAAGGGGCGCCGCGGCGCCCCTTGCCTTCAGCCCTTCACGCAGTCCGCGTAGTAGCGGACCTTGCCTGTGGCGTCTTCCTCCGCCACCAGGCCGTGGATGTCGGTCTCGAAGCCGGGGCATTCGGCGTTGAAGGCCCGGGCGAACTTCAGGTAGTCGACGATCTTCCGGTTGAACACCTCGCCCGGAATCAGCAGCGGGATGCCCGGGGGGTACGGCGTGACCAGGCTGGTGGTGATGCGGCCTTCCAGTTCGTCGATCTCCACCCGTTCGGTCTTGCGGTGGGCGATGTACGCGAAGGCCTCGCTCGGCTTCATGGCCGGCTGCAGGTCGGACAGGTAGATGTCGGTGGACAGCCGCGCGATGTCGTACTTGGCGTACATCTCGTGCACGTACTGGCACAGGTCCGCCAGCCCCATGCGCTCGTAGCGCGGGTACTGCTGGCAGAACTCCGGCAGGATGCGCCACATCGGCTGGTTCTTGGCGTATTCGTCCTTGAACTGCTGCAGCGCCGACAGCAGCGTGTTCCAGCGGCCCTTGGTGATGCCGATGGTGAACAGGATGAAGAAGCTGTAGAGGCCCGTCTTCTCCACGATCACCCCGTGCTCCGCCAGGTACTTGGTGACGATGGAGGCCGGGATGCCGGTCTTGGCGAACTTTCCGTTCAGGTCCAGCCCCGGGGTGACCACGGTGGACTTGATCGGGTCCAGCATGTTGAAGCCCTCGGCCAGGTTGCCGAAGCCGTGCCACTTGGCGGAGCGCGACTCGCCCTTGATGATCCAGTCGTCGGCGCGGCCGATGCCCTCTTCCACCAGCTTGTCCGGCCCCCAGACCTTGAACCACCAGTCCTTGCCGTAGTCCTGGTCCACCTTGCGCATGGCGCGGCGGAAGTCCAGCGCCTCGGCGATCGACTCCTCCACCAGCGCGGTGCCGCCGGGCGGCTCCATCATGGCCGCCGCCACGTCGCAGCTGGCGATGATCGCGTACTGCGGGCTGGTGGAGGTGTGCATCAGGAAGGACTCGTTGAACAGGTGCCGGTCGAGCTTGTTCTCCTTGGCGTCCTGCACCAGCACATGGCTGGCCTGGCTGATGCCCGCCAGCAGCTTGTGGATGGACTGCGTCGCGTAGACCAGCGACTTCTGCGGCCGCGGCCGCTTCTTGCCCATGGCGTGGAAGGCGCCGTAGAAGGGGTGGAAGGCGGCGTGCGGCAGCCAGGCCTCGTCGAAGTGCAGCGCCTCGACGTAGCCATCGAGCATGCCCTTGATGGTCTCGGTGTTGTACAGGACGCCGTCGTAGGTGGACTGCGTCAGCGTCAGGATGCGCGGCTTGACCTTCTCGGGGTCCACCCCCTTGAGCAGCGGGTTGGCGCGGATCTTGGCCTTGATCGACTCCGGCGTGAACTCGCTCTGCGGGATCGGCCCGATGATGCCGAAGTGGTTGCGCGTGGGCCGCAGGAACACGGGAATGGCCCCGGTCAGGATGATCGAGTGCAGGATCGACTTGTGGCAGTTGCGGTCCACCACCACCACGTCGCCCGGCGCCACCTCGTGCTGCCACACCATCTTGTTGGAGGTGCTGGTGCCGTTGGTGACGAAGAAGCAGTGGTCGGCGTTGAAGATCCGCGCCGCGTTGCGCTCCGATGCCGCCACCGGCCCGGTGTGATCGAGCAGCTGGCCCAGCTCGTCCACCGCGTTGCAGACGTCGGCGCGCAGCATGTTCTCGCCGAAGAACTGGTGGAACATCTGGCCCACCGGCGACTTCAGGAAGGCCACGCCGCCCGAGTGCCCCGGGCAGTGCCAGGAGTAGGAGCCGTCCTCCGCGTAATCGAGCAGCGCCTTGAAGAACGGCGGCTGGATGCCTTCGAGGTACGCCCGCGCCTCGCGGATGATGTGGCGCGCCATGAACTCCGGCGTGTCCTCGTACATGTGGATGAAGCCGTGCAGCTCGCGCAGCACGTCGTTGGGCAGGTGGCGCGAGGTCTTGGTCTCGCCGTAGACGTAGATCGGCACCTCCGCGTTCTTGCGCCGCACCTCGAGGATGAAGTTGCGCAGCTTCACGATGGCGGGGTCGATCTCCGCGCCGCCGGTGACCTCCTCGTCGTCGATCGACAGGATGAAGGCGCTGGCGCGGCTTTGCTGCTGCGCGAACTGCGACAGGTCGCCGTAGCTGGTGGCGCCCAGGACCTCGAAGCCTTCCGCCTCGATCGCCTGCGCCAGCGCGCGGATGCCCAGGCCGGAGGTGTTCTCCGAGCGGTAGTCTTCGTCGATGATGACGATGGGGAATCGGAACTTCATGGAGGGGCGTCGCGGCGACAAAAGGGCGGTGAAGGGGCGAAGTGTATGAAATCCGCAGTGCCCGCATTGTCGGACGGATGAGGAATTGGCCCACAATGCTCCCAAAGGGGGCTTATGGCTGACTCCACTCTGTGGTGGCTGCTCGCCGGCGGGGCGGTGGCTGTCGAACTCCTGACGGGGACCTTCTACCTGCTGATGCTGGCGATCGGCCTGGCGGCCGCGGCCATCGCCGGCTCCGTCGGGGCCTCGCAGTCCACCCAGTTCGTGGCGGCGGCGGTGGTGGGCGGCGGGGCCGTCGCCGCCTGGCATTTCCTGCGCGGCAAGCGCCCGTCCGAGCCGCCGGCGCAGGCCAACGCCGCCGTGAATCCGGATGTCGGCGAATCGGTGCACGTGGAGCACTGGATGGCGGACCACACGGCCAGCGTGCGCTACCGCGGCGCGAACTGGACGGTCGTGCCCTTCGGCGGCACGCCGCAGGGTCCGGGCACCTACCGCGTGCGCGAGGTGGTGGGCAGCCGGCTCGTCGTCGAGAAAGTCTGAAAGAAGGAGAACAAGAAATGACCATTGCAGCCGTCCTGTTCATCGTGGCCGTCGTCTTCGTGGTGCAGGCGATCAAGGTCGTGCCGCACCAGCACGCCTGGGTGGTGGAGCGCCTGGGCAAGTACCACCAGACGCTCACCCCGGGCCTGAACTTCCTGATGCCCTTCGTCGACCGGGTGGCCTACCGCCACAGCCTGAAGGAGATCCCGCTGGACGTGCCCAGCCAGATCTGCATCACGCGCGACAACACCCAGCTCCAGGTGGACGGCATCCTCTACTTCCAGGTGACCGACCCGATGCGGGCCAGCTACGGCTCGTCCAACTACATCGTGGCCATCACCCAGCTGGCGCAGACCACGCTGCGCAGCGTGATCGGGCGGCTCGAACTGGACAAGACCTTCGAGGAGCGCGACCTGATCAACGCGCAGGTGGTGCAGGCGATCGACGAAGCGGCCCTGACCTGGGGCGTGAAGGTGCTGCGCTACGAGATCAAGGACCTGACGCCGCCCAAGGAGATCCTGCATGCCATGCAGCAGCAGATCACGGCGGAGCGGGAGAAGCGCGCCCTGATCGCGGCCTCCGAGGGCCGGCGGCAGGAGCAGATCAACATCGCCACCGGCGAGCGCGAGGCCTTCATCGCCCGCTCCGAGGGCGCCAAGCAGGCCGAGATCAACAAGGCGCAGGGCGAGGCGGCGGCCATCGTGGCGGTGGCGGACGCGACGGCGGACGCGATCCGCAAGGTGGCCGAGGCGATCCGCCAGCCGGGCGGCGAGCAGGCGGTGCAGCTGAAGGTGGCCGAACGGGCCGTCGACGCCTTCGGCAAGGTGGCCGAGGATTCCAACACCACGCTGGTCATTCCCGCCAACATGAGCGAGGTGTCGGGCCTCATCGCCTCGGCGATGAAGATGGTGGCCGGCACGCGTTCTTCGGCTCCGGCGGGCGCGGCACCTGCTCAGGTCTCCGGCGGCCGGCTGGAACGGTAGCTGCCGTCCAGGGGGCTGGGTCGCGAGCGCAGGCCGCGCGGCAGCAAGGCGGTGAACTGCGGGTCCAGCGCATCCACCCGTTCGCGCGCGAGCGCCTCGCCGTGCAGCTTGGCCAGCTGCCCCATCAGCTCGCCGCGGGCATACCACAGCGACTCGACGCTGACCGCATAACGGATACGACGCACCAGCAGCTCGGAGCGCCCGCCCTGCGATTCCAGCGCCATGGCGAGCATCTGCCGGCGCAGCTGGTCGAGCCGCTCGGCCTGCTCCGCGGGGTCCGGCTCCGCTGCGGTGCTCACGGTGAAGATCGCGGTGATGGTGCTTCTCAGGTCCTTGGTGTTGAACCAGCTCATGGGGAAGTCCTTCTTGTCTCTCTTGTGTATTCAGCGGGAACTGCCGGGGGGAAGCGTTGCGCTTGAGTGCAGGGCCAGGAGTTCGGCCACCGCGAGTTCGGCGACCGCGGCGGGGGCCGCACCGGGGCCGGCCAGGTCGGCCAGCCGGGCAAAGGTGAACAGCAGGGGTGCCTCGCCGTGCGTGCCCTCCAGGCGGGGCACCCCGTAAGTCAGTTGCTGGCGCTCCTCGCGCGTGAGCCTGCCCACCAGGTTGCGCGTGAGCAGGATCGCGCCCATGCGGCTGCAGCGCGCAAGATGGCCGGCGCGGTCGGCCGCGTCGCCGAGCACCCTGAGCTCGGATTGGCCCGGCAGGCCGAGGGTGCCGAGCCAGTCCTGGCCTTCGTCGATGCCGATGTTGATGCGCAGTTCCAGGTCCCAGCCCTTGCGCACGCGCCAGCGCTGGCTGACCTGCCGCATCGTCTCGCGGGCGCGGTGCGCCGCGGCCAGCGCGCTCCACAGGAAGCTGCCCTCGCCCTGCGGCAGGAAGTAGCAGACCAGCGCTTCGCCGGCGGGCCGGCCGGGGCGGCCGTGGTGGGCGCGGAAGATCGCATCGAGCTCCGTGCCGACTTCGTTCAGGAGCTCGAAATACTCCTCGGCGCTGAGGCGCACCCACAGGTCCGCGGCGTCCTGCAGCATGGCCACCAGCACGGCGACCGGCGTGAGCGTCGGCGCGGTCGCTTCCGCCCTTTCCGCCGCCGCATCCTGCGCGCCGGCGGCGCCGAGCGCGAACAGCACGCCTTCGTGGAAGTGCACGGCATGGATGCGGCGCGGGGGCATGGCGCCGGCGGCCGGCAGCAGCGACTGGACCACCAGCGGCAGCGCCGCCGGCCGCGGGATCTGGCCGTACAGGGCGTGCAGCGTGTTGGAAGCCGGAGCGTCCAGGCCGGCGAGCACCTGCGTGGCGGGCAGCCCGCGCGCGCGGGCCGCCTCCAGGTGGAAGCGCACGAGGACCTCCCGCCCGCGCGCCTCGTCCGCCGCCAGCAGGTGCCGGAGGACGTTGCCGGAGGCCGGGCGCCGCGCCAGCGGCGACAGCGGCGAGCTCGCCGCGGGCTCGTTCATCCACACCAGGACGAAGGCGTCGTTCACCAGGTAGGCCGGCTGGTCCGCCTCCGCCGGGGTGACGGCGGCGATCAGGTTGCGCGCGGCGGCGGGCGCCGGCGGCGGCACGGTGGCCAGCGGCGCGGGCGGCGGCGGAGCCTGAAGGCGGGTGGCTTCGCCGGCGGGCACGGGGCGCGGCGCCGGCGTCGGTGCGCCGGCCGGGGCCGCAGCGGCGAAGTGTCCGGCGATGCGCGTGATGCTCCAGCCCTCGCGCTTGAGGCGCTGGATGGTCTCGATGCGCGCGAGGGTGTCGTCCGGGAAGTAGCCGATGCGAGGCGCCGCGCCGTGCTCGGGCCCGGGCGGCAACACCTTCGGCTTCGCGATCAGGCCGCTGGCGATGTAGTTGTTGAGCGTGGCCCGCGAGATGCCGGTGCGCTCGATGATCTCCTTGCTGGTGAGCAAGACTGCACCTGTGTTCCTGGACTGTTTAGACACAACTGTAGACACAGGTCAACAGTTAGTCAAACATGTTTTGGACACTTGTCAGCGTTGAGCAACGCGCGTAGGGCAGGAGGTGACGCAGCTGCGACAGGCTTCGAAGGAGGAAAGGCGCTGGTGGTACAGGAGGATCACTGCTCGCAACTGTCCAATTGGCCTCTTAGACTGTTACGACTGTGTCTAATCCATTGTCTACGTATGTCCAAGATCAAATTGGACAGACAAGAAAACCCGCCAGCGGCGGGTTCCATGTTCGCAGGAGCACGCTCCGGTTAGGAACAGGCCATTCGGCCCCCTGCCCGCCCGCGCTTCACTGCGCGCGGCGCTTCAGGTCCATCAGCCGCAGGATCATGGGCGTGAAGATCAGCTGCATGGCCAGCCCCATCTTGCCGCCCGGCACCACGATGTTGTTCGGCCGGCTCATCCAGGCGTCGTGCAGCATGGAAATCAGGTAGGGGAAATCGATCCCCTTCGGGTCGGCGAAGCGGATGACCACCATGGACTCGTCCGGGCTCGGGATGTCCTTGGCGATGAAGGGATTGCTGGTGTCCACCGTCGGCACCCGCTGGAAGTTCACGTGCGTGCGGCTGAACTGCGGGCAGATGTGGTTCACGTAATCGGGCATGCGGCGCAGGATCGTGTCGACCACCGCCTCCTGGCTGAAGCCGCGCAGCTTCTGGTCGCGGTGCAGCTTCTGGATCCACTCCAGGTTGATGATGGGGACCACGCCCACCAGCAGGTCGACGTGCCGGGCCACGTTCACGCCCGGGCCGACATAGCCGCCGTGCAGCCCTTCGTAGAACAGCAGGTCGCTGGCGCCGGCCATCGGCTCCCAGGGCGTGAAGGTGCCGGGCTCGCGGCCCCCCGCCGCCGCGGCCTCGCCGCCGTGGACGTAGCGGCGGCACTGGCCGGTGCCGGTTTCGCCGTAGTCGGCGAAGGTGCGCTCCAGCTCCGCCAGCAGGTTCGCTTCCGGCCCGAAGTGGCTGATCGGCGGCCCCTCCCCCGCGTCGGCGGCCCGGATGCGATCACGCATGGCCGCCCGGTCGAAGCGGTGGAACGAGTCGCCCTCGATCGCCTGCGCGCTGAGGCCCTCGCGGCGGAAGATGTGCGAGAAGCTGTTCATCACGGTGGTGGTGCCGGCGCCGGAGGAGCCGGTCACGGCGATGATGGGATGGCGCAGGGACATGGCTTCCTCCTCCGGATCCGGATCGGCCTCAGGCCAGGGCTTCGGGCCGGTACAGCGAGCGCTCGTTGAACAGCGGCGAGACGTAGGGCCGGTCCGTCCCGCTGTCGTGCTCCAGGTGGTAGCGCTCGATGCGCTCCACCTCGGCGCGCGAGCCCAGGATCACCGGCACCCGCTCGTGCAGCGAGGCGGGCTGCAACTCCAGCAGCCGTTCGCGTCCGGTGCTCGCCGCCCCGCCCGCCTGCTCCACCAGCAGGGCCATCGGGTTGGCCTCGTACAGCAGGCGCAGCCGGCCGGGCCGCCGCGGCTCCCGCGTGTCGCGCGGGTACATGAAGACGCCGCCGCGCACCAGGATGCGGTGCACCTCGGCCACCAGGCAGGCGATCCAGCGCATGTTGAAGTCGCGCCCACGCACCCCGGCGCGCCCGGCCTCGCATTCCGCCACGTAGCGGTGCACCGGCGCCTCCCAGAAGCGCATGTTGCTGGCGTTGATGGCGAATTCGCCGGTCTCGTGCGGGATGTGCATGGCCGGATGCGTCAGGATGAAGTTGCCGATCTCGCGATCGAGCGTGAAGCCGTGGGTGCCCTGGCCGACCGTGAGGACCAGCATGGTCGCGGGGCCGTAGATCGCATAGCCGGCCGCGACCTGCTCGCGCCCGGGGCGCAGGAAGTCGCCGGTGGCCGGCGCCTCGCAGCCCGGGTGGCGCAGCACCGAGAAGATCGTGCCCACGGCCACGTTCACGTCGGTGTTGGAGGAGCCGTCCAGCGGATCGAAGACCAGCAGGAAGGGGCCGCGGCGAAATTCGGCCGGGATGGCCAGCGGCTGCTCGTTTTCCTCCGAGGCCATGCCGGCCACGAGGCCCTTGCATTCGCAGTGGCGGATCACCGTCTCGTCGGCCAGCACGTCCAGCTTCTTCTGCGTTTCGCCCTGCACGTTGATCCGCTCCAGCTCGCCCAGGTAGCCGCCGAGCGCGCCCTGGCCCGTCATGGCGGCGATCGCCTTGACCGCGGCGGCGACGTCGACCAGCAGCGCCGCGAGCTCGTTGCCGCCCTCGATGCCGGCCAGCTGCTGCAGCAGGAATCTGGACAGCGTGGTGCGTCCCAGGTGCATGGCGATCTCCTCCGTTCAGTGGTCCCGTGCCGGGCCGCCGGGCGCGAACACGCGGCTCGCGCGGATGTCGGCCTCGGCGATCGCGCTGAGCTCGTCGACGCCGAGCTCGCGCTGCGCCTGCGCGAACAGGCGGCTCGCCTGGCGCAGGCGGGCGCGGTCGAGCGCGTTGCGCACGCTGCGGGCGTTGGCGAAGTGCGGCTGGCGCGAGCGCAGCCGCAGGTAGGCCTCGAACGCCTCGCGCGCCCCGGGGCCGAAGCGGTAGTCCATGGCCTGCAGCATGCGGTCGGCGATCTGCAGCAGCTCGCCCGCGGCGTAGTCGGGAAACGCCAGGTGGTGCGCGATGCGCGAGCTCAGGCCGGGGTTGGAGCGGAAGAAGGTATCCATCCGGTCCTGGTAGCCCGCCAGGATCACGACCAGGTCGTCGCGCTGGTTCTCCATCACCTGCAGCAGGATCTCGATCGCCTCCTGGCCGTAGTCGCGCTCGTTCTCGGGCCGGAACAGGTAGTAGGCCTCGTCGATGAACAGCACGCCGCCCATGGCCTTCTTCAGCACCTCGCGCGTCTTCGGCGCGGTGTGGCCGATGTACTGGCCGACCAGGTCGTCGCGCGTCACCGCCACCAGGTGGCCTTTGCGCACGTAACCGAGGCGGTGCAGGATCTGCGCCATGCGCAGCGCCACCGTGGTCTTGCCG
>Ga0255338_1002005_pt1 | contig 33461 bp, 32 predicted proteins | sample MeOH1_35cm_T4_19_FD_203715 | JGI IMG/M metagenome (GOLD analysis project Ga0255338, IMG submission 203715) | Sandy soil microbial communities from University of British Columbia, Vancouver, Canada - MeOH1_35cm_T4_195 | ecosystem: Engineered > Artificial ecosystem > Sand microcosm > Unclassified ... | reverse complement strand
TAGGAACGTCGACTAGGCGGCCATCCAGATCGTAGGTCCAGCCATGGAACAAGCAGGTGAAGGCGCTGCGGCTGCCCTTGCTCTCACGCGAAACCAATGCACCCCTATGCGCACAGGAGTTGATGAAGGCTCGTAGCTCACCTTCTTTATTGCGTGTCACCAATATCGGCTGGCGACCACTGGTCAGAGTGAGGAAGTCTTTTGGTTGGGAAACCTGACTTTCATGACACAGGTATACCCAATTGCCTTCGAAGATATGTTCGAACTCCCATTCTAATAAATCGGGATTTGTGTAAGTGCGGCGGTCTACTCGAAGAACACCGTCTTCAAACCGCTCATCGATGCAGTTTTCTAGGAGTTTCCTGGCATCCATAAATAAATCTCCAATTCATACGCTTTTGCTTCTTGTGTCGCTAGATCGCAACGGGAGCGTTCTATCCTTGCTCTAGGCGCGGGCTCATCTTGCCATAACAGTTGGGTATCGAAGGTCCAACACATTATCCTTATCGTTGCGTTCTGCATTTTCGATAAGGCCATGCCTCGCTGCAGCTTCAAGCCTACCGGGCAAATGGCAGCATCCTGAATTCTCCGCGGAGGATCGCTTGAGCAAAGCGCAATGCGTTGAGATCACACCGATTTCGGCGGACGAACTCAAGTTGAAAAATGCGGAAGCTTTCGCGTGCGATCGGACAATCGATTTATAGGTCTTATTAAACCCACAAGAACTACTTGTTGGCTTTGGCGCGGCGGGGAAGCGAGGATAGCCTCGTGACGCACAGCCATTTCCCAACCCGGTCCCAAGTTTCTCGCACGGCGCTGCGCACGCTGCCGGGCGTGCTGCTCTGCGGGGTAATCACGGCGGTGGCAATTGGTTTGCAGACCGCCATGACCACGCTCTTCTATCACGCATGGTTAGAGGCGCTTGTGCTAGCGATATTGCTCGGCATGGTAGTGAGGGCCGTGTGGTGCCCGGGCGACCTGTGGAAATCAGGGATTGGGTTCAGCGCAAAATCCCTGTTGGAAATTGCCATCGTGCTGCTGGGGGCTTCGGTCAGCGCAGAGGCGGTCTTTGCCGCGGGGCCGATATTAATTGTCGGTATAATGGTGGTTGTCGCGATCGCGATCGTTGCAAGTTACAGCCTCGGTCGGCTTTTCGGCTTGCCGTGCCGCATGGCAATCCTCATCGCCTGCGGCAATTCCATATGCGGCAATTCGGCCATAGCAGCCGTCGCGCCCGTGATCGGCGCAGATGGTGAGGATGTCGCTGCTTCCATCAGTTTTACCGCCGTGCTTGGGGTCCTTGTCGTGCTCGCGCTGCCGCTGCTTGCAACATTTCTGGACATGAGCCCGCGATCGTTCGGCGTGTTCGCGGGCCTGACGGTTTACGCCGTTCCTCAGGTGCTTGCCGCCACTGCCCCAATCAGCTCGCTTTCCGTCCAAGTCGGAACGATCGTCAAACTCGTAAGGGTGCTGATGCTCGGGCCGGTCGTACTTGCCCTCTCGCTTCTGTATAACCGGCCAGGGAGGCACAGCAACTATCCGGTCGTCCACGACAACGCTCCTCGCTATCCTAGCGGGGTCCGGCCTCCCCTTCGCCACCTCGTGCCGTGGTTCATCGTGGGATTTCTTGCGGTCGCGGCCGGCCGATCGGCCGGCCTGATCCCAGAAGCCGCTCTTCATCCCTTGTCCGTGGCCGCCACATGGCTCACAATCGTTTCAATGGCGGCATTAGGGCTGGGCGTCGATGTGCGCGTAGTCGCGCGGGCAGGCCCAAGAATCATAGGTGTCGTCACGCTGTCCCTTGTCGCACTGGGGCTCATCGCTCTCGCCTTGATCCATGCGACTGCGTTGTGACTGCTTGTCTCCTGACCAACAGGGTTTAACGAGGGCCTAGTGGAATACAAGGGAAGCTTGAATGAGGATTTGATAACCGGTGGCTTGGTTGAGGACATATTCATGATGACATTCTGGAGACACGTCGCGCTCGCCGCTACAGCGGGCTGGCTCCTGACACACGTCGCCGAGGCAGCCCCACCGCCAGGCAAAGCGACGCTCGAAAGTTCCAAGCATGCTACAGCGCAGGCGCCGTTCCTTCGCGGGCACGCATTGCTTCATAACTTCGAATATCAGCGTGCCGCGCAGGCTTTTCGCGAAGCTCAGGCCGTGGCCGGGGGGTCTGCAATGGCCTATTGGGGCGAGACGATGACTCACAACCATCCGATTCGGATGGAGCAGGATTCACAAGTCGCCCGCGCGGTGCTGACGCGGTTGGGGGCAACCGCGGCCGAACGCGCGTCTCGCGCGGCAAACGAGCCGGAGCGTGCCTATCCGGAGGCAATCGAAGCGCTTTATCGGAAAGACAGCAAGGAAGAGCGGGACCGCGCTTATTCCGAGCGCATGGCCTGGTTGGCGGCGCACCTCCCCGATGATGTAGACGCCCAGGCCTTTTATGCTTTATCGTCGCGGGGCCTTGCCCCTAAGGGCCGCGATTACGGCCTCTACATACGCTCGGCAACCTTGCTCGAGGAGCTCGATCCGGCGAACGTGAGGCATCCCGGCGTCCTCCATTACCTGATCCATTTCTATGATGATCCGACGCACGCGCCGCTAGGCCGCGTGCGGCCCGCCGTTATGCGGACGTCGCACCTGACGCACCGCATGCGCTGCACATGACGTCTCGCATATTCCTCATGCAGGGCATGTGGGACGACGTCATCAGCTCGAACCAAGCAGCAAGCGCAGCCGCGCGTCATCGCGAGCGAAATGCCGAGGCGCAGACAATCACGGACGCCTGTCTCGGCGAAGCTCGTTCCGAACGACGAGGCCTGATGCATCTTGCATCAACCGGCCAGGATTGGTCCATCTCACCTCCTGGGCGGACATGGCGGTTCGCGGTGCGATCGGGACAGGTGAGCGGCCCCGCTTGGAGGAAATGGTCTTGTCGGCCTCCCAACTCGCTGCGCCCCAGGTCACCCTCGCGTTCGCCGATCTTGTCACTGCGGGGACAGAACTGCCACGCACCAGCAATGCCCGTTCCCGGCTGTCGGCGTTCAACCGGGTTTGGCGGGACAGAAGCAACCTCCTCAGGCGCCCCCGCCGCATCGTCATCCTCGAGCAGGCGGCCGGTCTTGAAATGCTGTGTGCCGGTTCGGTTGAGCCGGGGCTTGGCGGAACTCAGGCGCGCTGCCGAACTGGGGCGAACCATGCCTGTCGAATCCGGACCGCCGTTCGTGGAAAAACCAAGCTTCGAGTTGCTCGGCGACGAGTTGCGGCGCCTTGGCCGTTACGCGCAAGCGCGCGACGTCTTTCGTGCCGCACTGGAATTGGCACCCGGCCGTCGGCTGTCATTAAGAATTCATCACCATCTAGAATAAATTGCCAAATTGGACAAAAAAGAAAACCACGGATAGGAGGTTGTGATGGATACCAGGAAGCTTCTAGAAAACTGCATCGACGAACGGTTTGAAGATGGTGTACTTCGTTTAGACCGTCGAGCTTACACAAATCCCGATTTGTTAGAATGGGAGTTCGAACATATCTTCGAAGGCAATTGGGTATACCTGTGTCATGAAAGTCAGGTTTCCCAACCAAAAGATTTCCTCACTCTGACCGTAGGCCGCCAACCAGTGTTGGTGACACGCAATAAAGAAGGTGAGCTACGAGCCTTCATCAACTCTTGTGCGCATAGGGGTGCATTGGTTTCGCGTGAGAGCAAGGGCAGCCGCAGCGCCTTCACCTGCTTGTTCCATGGCTGGACCTACGATCTGGATGGCCGCCTAGTCGACGTTCCTATGGAAGAAGGAGCTGGCTATCCCTGTCAGTTCAATAAGAACGAACTTGGGCTGACACCGGTGCCTCGAGTGGAAAATTATCGCGGATTTGTATTCATCTCGTTTAACCCCGATGTCCAGTCGCTCGACGAATGGCTCGGAGATTCTACCACTTTCATAGATCTGATCGTTGATCAGGCTCCGGACGGCTTGGAGGTCTTGCCGGGCACTTCCAGCTATACCTTCAAGGGCAATTGGAAACTCGCCTATGAAAACCAGGCCGATGGTTATCACGCAGTAACGACTCACGGAAACTTTATCCGCACGATACAGAATAGAGAAGCCCTGTCCCGAGGCGAGAACGGGAAAACCCTTCAATCGATGGATCTCGCCCAAATTCTGGAAGGCGAAGGAGGCTTCTATGATCTCGTGAACGGACACGTAGCGATATGGTGGGATTGGACCGACCCAAAGAATAGACATAATTTCAATCAATATGAAGATTATGCGAAGCGCGTGGGCAAAGAGCGCGCAGATTGGATGGTGAACCGGGCTCGGAACATAATAATCTATCCAAACGTGCTTATAACCGATCATATGTCGATTCAAATTCGTGTTGTCCGACCGTTGGCCGTCGATCTTTCAGAGGTTACCATCTACTGTCTGGCGCCCAAGAATGAATCCGATGAAGATCGCACTCATCGACTTCGTCAATACGAAGACTTTTTTAACGTCAGCGGCCTTGGAACACCAGACGATACTGCGGAGTTCGAAGCGCAGCAGGCTGGGGTCCAAAGTGGTCGCTTTGTGCCTTGGAGCGATCTGAGCCGCGGGCTCGCTCACATGATCGATGGTCCTAATGAGCTTGCAACCCGATTGGGGATCAATCCCCGTTATTCGGGCTGTAGAATGGAAGATGAGCCGATTATGTGGGCCCAGTGTCGCCACTGGCGCGACACCTTACTGTCAAATATAACCGCATAAAAAAGACATATCTTCTACAATAAAATATGTAATCCTATAGGGGGGTCTTATGAAGAATTTTCTGGAATTGATTCCAGAAGTCATCGAACTGTTCAATTCGGAAGGATATTTCCTGGATCATGGAATGTGGGATGAGTGGCTTGATCTGTTTGCAGCGGATTGCGAATATTGGCTGCCCTCCTGGGACACCGATACAAAACTGATAACGAATCCCCAGAAGGAAGTGTCGCTGATATACTATAGCGACCGTACCGGTTTGGAAGATCGGGTGTTTCGCTTACGCACCGGAGCGGTTTCGTCAGCCACACCTATGTCCCGGACCGTTCATATCACAGGTGGTATTCGAATTCTTGCGGTCTCCGGGCCGGTTCTAGAGGTGGCTGCGAGTTGGGCTTGTCACTGGGTCTGGCGTAAGGAATTCAACACCTACGCGGGCCATTACGAATATACGCTTGAACGTACAAATGATGGACTTAAGATCAAGCGGAAGAAAATTATTCTGGCCAATGACGTGATCCCCCGGGTTCTGGACTTTTACCATATTTAGCCGATTGTGAGGATATGCACAGACAGGAAATAGGAGCTTTGCCGGAGGGTTACGCTGACAGGTCCAAATATACGGGCTTGCAAATACGGGTTGTAGCGCTGGCGTTCTTGACGGCGCTTCTGGATGGCCTGGATCTCCAGATAATCGCTTATGCCGCCCCGGCTATGGCTAGAGATTTGCGTCTGACGGAAACGTCCCTTGGCGTAATCTTCAGTGGCGGCTTTGCTGGCCTCGCCGCAGGTTCGATGCTCCTTGCTCCTCTGGGTGATCGATGGGGCCGCAGAACGATAATGATCCTTTGCCTTCTGTTATTTGGTATATGCGTATTGGCGACGCCACTGGCGGAGAATGCGGAGCAACTCTTCGTATTGCGAGTGCTGACGGGCCTCGGGCTTGGTGGCGTCATGCCAAACGCGATCGCGATCTCGATGGAGTTCTCACCATCCCGTCTACGGGCTTCGATGGTCTCGTTTACGTATTTCGGGTTTATCATTGGAGCAGCGGTGGGAGGAATTGTCGCAGCTAGCCTGATTCCGCTCGTGGGATGGAAGGGCATGTTGTTTATCGTGGGTGCGTTGCCGTTGGCCCTCGCCTTGACCGAATTCTTCTTTCTGCCTGAGTCACCGGAATATCTTTCCAATAGGAGGCATGTGGCGGACAGCACCGACCGCATCCAACGCGATCGGATCGCTGGATCAATCGAGCAAAGGCCTGCACCGCGAACTTCCCCGATGCGGGCAATCTTCTCCGCGGAAAACAGAAGAAACTCCACGCTTATGTGGATAGCAATGTTTGCCAACGTTTCAATTGCTTTTGCGGTCTTGCAGTGGCTTCCGACCATCTTGAACCGCACGGGCTTTGCGTTGGAGAACGCTAATTCCCTGGTGGGCCTGATGTGGGTGTCCGCGGTCCCTGGCGTGATCATCTTACTCTATCTCTCCAAAAGGATCGGACTTCAGAGATCTCTGGGCTCATTCCTTTGCCTTGGAAGCGTGGTCACCTGTGGCCTGGGGGCAGTCATAGCAGCCTCCGCCAGTGACGCAGTGTGGCTGCTGATGATGGGGTTTGGGATGACAATTGCGGGAGCGCAGGTCGGTTTCTACTCGTTGCTGGCGGCAGTCTATCCAGGGTCGAGCCGGGTGACGGGAATTGGCTGGGCGCAGGGAGTCGGCCGGCTGGGAGCGATCGTAGGTCCTGCGGCCATTGGGCTTTTGCTGGCTGACGGTATGAGCGTCGTGATTCTTTTCGTGTACCTCTCGATTCCGGTGCTAGTATCGGCGGTCGCGGTATGGAATGTTCGGCCGCGCCGTTCGCCCGCGGGATTCCTCTGACGTCGCCGGTCTTGACTTAGGTAATCGGTTAGGGAGTCCGCGCTTCCCGCTCGGGCCGACTCCGGATTGCTTTGGCTTGATCGATAACCTCATCGGGAATGTCGAACACAACGATCAACACTTTCGGCTCGCCGTCCCCGCGACCGAGCGCCGGTCCGTTTTGAGATCCGCTTGCCCCGGAGACCCCGTCGATCGTGAAGAACCCGGAAGCCTTTGATCTGCGGGGCTTTGCGCGGATTTGGAAGTAATGGATTTTGCAGGGAAGCGGCTTTGCGGGGTCGCAAAGCTTGCAATTTGGGGTGTCATTTTGGGGAGTCCCAAGCGGCTGATTTTGTGATTCAATGGCTGCTCGGGGAGGTGCGCGATGCGGCCGAAGAAGACACAGCCGAGCGGCTCGGGCGATCTGTTCCGCTCGAGGCTCGACCAGATCATCAACATGGACCACGAGCTGGTCCGGCTCGGGCAGAAGATCGACTGGGAGTGGATCGACGGCGAGCTGGCCGACCGGTTCAGCGACAAGGGCCGGCCGGCGACCGAGGCCCGCTTCATGGTTGGGCTCCTCATTCTCAAGCACATGTTCGGCCTGTCCGACGAAGGCGTATGCGAGCGCTGGGTGTACGACCCCTATTTCCAGTACTTCACCGGCGAGGAGTTCTTTCAGCACGCCTTCCCGCACGAGCGCTCGGGGCTGACCCACTGGCGCGGCCGGATCGGCGACAAGCTCGAGCTGCTCTTGCAAGAGAGCCTGCGGCTGGCGCACGACACGGGTGCGCTGAAGATGGACGATCTTTCCCGGATCACGGTCGACACCACGGTGCAGCCGAAGAACGTCACCCATCCCACCGACGCCAAGCTGATGCTCAAGGCGATCGAGCAGCTTGGCGCCCTGGCGAAGCGCCACGGCGTCGCCCTGCGCCAGTCCTACGTACGGGTGGCGAAGCGGGCGGCGCTGATGGCCGGACGCTACACCCATGCCAAGCAGTTCAAGCGCGCCAATCGCGAGCTTCGGTTCCTGCGCACCCGTCTCGGCCGGCTGAGCCGCGACATCGCCCGCAAGACCAGGGGCGATGCCGCCCTGCGGGAGATCTTCGAGGTGCCGCTGCGCAAGGCCCATCGGATCCGCTGGCAGCGCCAGAACGCCCGCGGTCCCAAGCTCTACTCCTGGCACGCGCCCGAGACCGAGTGCATCGGCAAGGGCAAGGCCCACAAGCCCTACGAGTTCGGCTGCAAGGTTTCGATCACAACCACCAACCGCCGCTCAAAGGGCGGTATGTTCGTGCTCCACGCCAAGGCGCTGCCGGGCAACCCGTATGACGGCCACACCCTCGCCGAGGTGATGAAGGAGACCCAGGCGCTCACCGGCCGCGAGGTGGAGCGCGCCTATGTCGACAAAGGCTATCGCGGCCACGATGCCCCGCAGCCGCGCCGCGTGTTCATCTCCGGCCAGAAGCGCGGCGTTCACGGCATCATCAAGCGCGAGCTCAGGCGCCGGTCCGCCATCGAGCCGGTGATCGGCCACATGAAGAACGACGGCCACCTCGGACGCAACTTCCTCAAGGGCTATGCCGGCGACCAGGCCAACGCCGTCCTCACCGCCGTCGGCTACAACTTCCGCCTGATCCTCACATGGCTCAGGCTTTTGTTGTGCCTGCTCCTGGCGATCATCGTAGAGACCCTCAGCCCCTCACCACGCCTCAGAGCAGCTTCTTAACGATCGACGACCCCGCTCCCGGCGCTCCGTCGCGGGGACGGCGAGCCGAAAGTATAATGTGTCGGACAAAAAAACCGTGCGGCCAGAGATGGTCGGACCGCGAGGGAGATAATGAACTGGATGGACGCTCGTTCGCCAGTTTCGCCGCGGAACTTACGAGCTGACCAGCTCACTTTTTCTGACAGGGGGTAGACGCTAGACCAACGAAAAGAAGAGTTTCGAACAAATCGAGGAGCTGTCGATCATCTGCAGATCGCCTTCGTAGGCTTACGACACGGCAGCGAAGATCCGGTCCCACACACCCAGCTTTCGCCATCGAACGAAGCGGTTGTAGCAGGTCGACGAAGGCCCATAGCGCTCGGGGATGTCCGCCCACGGCGAGCCCGTGCGCAAGCGCCAATAAATGCCGTTCAGCACCCGCCGATCATCGACACGCGCCACCCCGCGCGGCTTGCTCGGCAACAATGGCGCCATCACCGACCACTCAAAATCAGATAACTCATAGCGACGCACACTCATCACAGGCTCCCTTCAAGGAGCTTGAATCACGCCAGCACTCGAAAGGGAATCCCGTTTATGAGTTTGTGACCTAGAGTCGGTCCTTTCTTCCTGAATCTGGGGATTCCCAAGAGCTTTGATTTGTGATTCAAGCTGCTGGCTGGGATGGAGGCCAGCAGCCATGGCCAGAGCTTATTCGAATGATTTGTGGGAGCGGGTGGCGCGGTCGGTTGTTTCGGGCTGCTCGGTGCGTGAGACGGCTGCTCTGTTCGGGGTGAGCGTGGCGAGCGCGGTGAAGTGGTCGCAGCGGCTTCGGGGGACCGGCAGCGCGGCATCACGTCGGGTAGGCGGGCGTCGGCCGCGGATCCTGGCCGGCGAGCAGGAATGGCTTCTTGCGCGCATGGCCGAGCAGCCTGACCTGACGATGCGGGCGCTGGCGCACGAGCTGAAGGCAAGTGGCTACCGCATGGTCAGCCACAACACGGTCGGGAAGCAGCTGCGCCTGACTGGCTTCAGCTTCAAAAAAAACGCTGTTCGCCGCCGAGCAGCTGCGGCCGGCGATCGCCCGAAGGCGCGAGCAGTGGAAGAAGTACCAGGGCCGGCTTGATCCTGTGCGCCTGGTCTTCATCGACGAGACCTGGGCCAAGACCAACATGACGCCGATCCGCGGCTGGAGCCGGCGCGGGGACAAGCTTGTCGCCCGAGCGCCCTTCGGGCGATGGCGCACGCTCACCTTCCTCGCCGCGCTCCGCCACGACCGGATCGATGCGCCCTGCGTGCTCGACGGTCCGATCAACGGCCAGCTCTTCACCACCTATGTCGAGCAGTTCCTCGTGCCAACCCTCTCGCCCGGCGACATCGTCATCATGGACAACCTCGGCAGCCATGACGTGCTCCCCCTTTTCAGGCCGCGGATAAGTTAGCTTCGGTGTCGATATGCCCCTGGCGGGGGCGGTTGATGAACTCGGCGGGTGCCATGCCGCCGAGGCTGCTGTGCGGACGCAGGTTATTGTAGTCGGTCCGCCAGGCCTCGATGATCCGCCTCGCTGTAGCGAGCGAGGGGAACAGATGCTCGTTCAGGCACTCGTCGCGCAAGCGACCATTAAAGCTCTCGACGAAGCCGTTCTGCTGTGGCTTGCCCGGCGCGATGTAGTGCCACTCGACCCCCGTCTCCTGGCACCAGGCGAGGACAGCATGGCTGGTCAGCTCGGTGCCATTGTCGCTGACCACCATGCATGGCAGCCCGCGCCGCTCGGCGATGGCAGTCAGCTCGCGCACCACCCGCCGGCCTGACAGCGAGGTGTCGACGATACAGGCCAGACATTCCCGGCTATAGTCATCGATGACGTTGAGCAGCCGGAACCGCCGGCCGCAGGCCAACGAGTCCGATACGAAGTCGAGCGACCAACGCTGGTTAGGTTCCTGCGGGATCGCCATCGGTGCTCGCGTGCCAAGCGCCCGCTTGCGACCACCACGCTTGCGCACCGTTAGCCGCTCCTCGCGGTACAGCCGATACACCTTCTTCAGGTTCATCCCCTTGCCCTCACGCTTGAGCAGGATCGCCAGCCGGCGATAGCCGAACCGGCGACGCTCGTTGGCGATCTCGCGCAGCCGCGTCCGCACAGCACAGTCATCGCCGCGAAGCGGCTCATATTGCCACGCCGACCGGTTGACCCCGATCAGCCTGCAGGCACGACGCTCGGAGAAGCCATGGTCGGCCATCAGCCTCTCCACCGCAGCGTAGCGATCCACAGACCGGGTCAGTTTTTTCCCAGCAGGTCCTTCAGCGCCGACACGTCCAGCATCGACTCCGCGAGCAGCTTCTTCAGCCGCCGGTTCTCATCCTCCAGCGCACGCAGCCGGGCCGCATCCGACACCGTCAGGCCACCGTACTTCGCCTTCCAGTTATAGAACGTCGCATCGCTGATCCCGTGCTTGCGGCACAGCTCACTGGTCTTCACCCCAGCCTCGTGCTCACGCAGCACGCCGATAATCTGATCCTCGGTAAAACGGCCTCGCCGCATCGCTCGTCTCCATCTGACGAGCTAACTTAACAATGGCATGATTTCCGGGGAGCACGTCAGCCACAAAGGCAATGCCGTTCGCAAGGCGATCCGCGCCACCGGCGCCAAGCTCCTCTTCCTGCCGCATACTCACCCGACCTCAATCCGATCGAACAGGTCGTCGCCAAGCTCAAGCTGCTGCTCCGAAAAGCCGCCGAGCGAACCACCGAGGCCACCTGGAAGCGCATCGGCATCTTGCTCGACGCCTTCCCTCCCCAGGAGTGCGCAAACTACCTCCGCAACTCTGGATACGCTTCAATATGAAGAGGACCCACTCTAGTTAGGAGTGGTGCGTATTTAGATAGCTCGTAGCGCGGTGATCCATCAAAAGATATGATTGAATCTATAAGAATTTCTTGTTGGCTTTGCGATAGCGAAACGATGAAGACGGTGGGATGGATGATAGACTTGGATCTTCACCTCGGTAAGATCTTAAGTCTCGGCAGCTGCGGATCATGTCGGCGGGCAAGGATTTAATGCCATCGACGATACGGCTTTTGGAGGCAAAACATTCTCTTCATTGAAGAATATTTTCGAGCTGTATCTAAACCGAGATATTCTTCGGCACTTGATTGTTAGATAAGATATAAAAAAGGGAGGGCTAGCGTGCATAAATCAAGGCTTAAGCGAAGAACGTTGTGGGCACTGATGCCATCTTCAGCATTGTGCTGGAGCAGCCTTGCGCTGGCGCAGGCAAGCGGCCCCGTCGTTCCGGAAGATCCGGCAAATCCGCCGGTCGGAGAAGCGCCCGCCGTAGCGGGCGACAAGCCAGAGCCCGTCGGCGGGCTTGAGGACATCGTGGTGACCGCCACCCGCCGGGAGGAGCGCCTTCAGGACATTCCCGTGACTGTCACCGCGATCACCGCTCAGTCGCTTGCGAACGCCGACGTCGCGACGGTGCGCGACCTCACCCAGGTGATCCCTGGTTTCATCGGCAGCCGCAACGCCGGCGTGTTCCAGCCCGTCATCCGCGGGGTCGGCTCGACCGGCATCTCCACTGGCGACGAACCCAATGTCGCGACCTATATCGACGGCGTCTATCAGCCCGAGACCGGCGCCAACTGGATCGACCTCGTCGAGATCGAGCGCGTCGAAGTGCTGCGCGGCCCGCAGGGCACCGTATTCGGCCGTAACGCGACCGGCGGCCTGATCAACGTGATCACGCCTGATCCCAAATTCACCGCCGGCGGCCGCCTTGCTGCAAAATACGGCCGGATGCGCAACGATGCAGCCGATGTCGATATCCGTGGCTACGTCACGGGTCCGCTGAGTAGCAACTTCGCTGGCGATATCGCCGTCCTCTACAAGGACGTGGGCGGGTATATCGACGATCTGCTCCGTCCGGGCGGGGGGCTTGGCGACTTCAAGGTCATCGACGTGCGCTCCAAGCTCCTGTTCAAGCCGAGCGACCGGGTCCAGATCGTCATCACCGGCGAGGTTTTCGACCAGGAGAGCCACCTGACCGCATATCAACCGTACGAGAATAACACGATTGCGCGCAATGACCCGGGCGTAATCCTCCCCACGGGGCCGTGGCAGGCCTCGGTAAAGACCGAGGCCCCGGGAGACAGCCGACCCTATCTCAATCTGCGGCGTTACAATCTGGCGATCCATACGCGTCTCGAATTCGATGCGTTCAATCTCGAAACGACGACCGGCTATCTCGACTATGACTGGTACCAGAGGAACGATTCCGACTCCTCAAACATCTTCTACGGAGACTTCCCGGCGACCATCTTCTCGGAATCGCTCAGCCAGGAAGTCCGGCTTCTTTCCACCAGCTCGGGTCGCCTCCAGTGGCTTTTGGGCGGCTATTTCTACTATCTAGACGGAGGATCCTCGTTGCGGGTCCTCACCCGCACAAGCGCTAACCAGTTCGATCCCGAGCTGACCGTCAAGTCTTGGGCGGGCTTCGCCGAAGGCACCCTCGAGGTGGTCGATTCGCTCTTCGTCACCGCCGGTGTCCGCTACACGACCGAGGACAGGACGTTCAAGCAGACCGTGAACGGTCGACCGGTGACGGCACCTGCCCCCGGTTGGCCCGCAGATGGAAAGGCCGAGGCGTCGTCCGACAAATGGACGTACCGTGGCGCCGTGCGGTGGCAGTTCGCCGATGATGCGAACGTCTATGTGAGCTACGGCACGGGCTTCAAGAGCGGCGTTTTCAATATGGCAGGCGCGATTCCGTTCCCCGTCAATCCTGAAACCATCACGACGATCGAAGGTGGAATAAAGGCCGATCCACTTCCTTGGCTGCGAACCAACCTGTCGGTCTACCACAATGATTACAAGGATCTTCAGGTCCAGGCGAAGGATGCAGGGGGCGTCACCTTCATCCTCCAGAACGCCGCGAACGCCAAAGTCTACGGCGGCGAGTTCGAACTAACCGCGAGTCCCAACCCGGACCTCAATATACGTGGCGCGATCGCCTATATCCATGGGCGCTATGAGGATTTCCCGCTAGCGCAGGTCTTTATTCCCCGGACGAACGCCGCCGGCGTTCTCATCGGCGGCAACAACGTCGTTTCGGCCGATGCCTCGGGCAAGACTTTGACCCGCGCTCCGAAGTTCACGTTCAACCTCGGCTTCGACTGGACGACTGACATGGCCGGGGGCAGGCTTGGCTTTGCTAGCAACGTTTTCCACAGCACGAAGCTCTACTACGACTTCCTGAACATCTTCGTTCAGAAGGCCTACACGCTCACCAATGCCCAGGTTTCCTGGACGACGCCGAACGAAAAGTGGCGGTTCAGCATCTGGGCGACCAATCTGACCAACGAGAAAGTGTGGCAGACGCTCAGGCCGGGCGCGTTAAGCACCGATGGCTTCTACGAACAGCCTAGAAAAATAGGTGTCGGTGCCGAGGTTCGCTTCTAAGCTCGACTGGACAGATCGGAACTCGCTGGGCGCAGGGAACCGGCCGCCTGGTTGCCTGGGTACGATTGTAGGTCCGTTGGCTAAAGGCTTCTTGTTGGCTGTGGGTACGAGCAAGGTATCTTTGTATACCTCTCGATTCCGGAGGTGGTATCCGCAATTGCGGTATGGAATGTCAGGCCGCCGACGGTCGCCCGCCTAATTTGCGAGGAGCCCGCAAGCTTTCGCATGTTCAGCCGGTTATAGCCTTCAGCGATCAGCACCGGATGTGAATCTCTGCTCGAGGTCGGATTTGTTGTCGGATTTTCGGCAACGACCTTAACGGCCATTCACAGAGGTGTCTCCTCGCATCTAGCCGGATTCTGTCTGCCAAGATAACGGCGGGCGGATAACGGGGCGCAGCAGGATTAACGTCCAGAAAATAGTCGGCTGAGGCGCAGGCATGGGCCTGAGAACATATGGATATAGCGGCATGGTGGAGAGATAAGCCATCGGCGATCTCGAACGAAACGATAAATATAATTTGTTGGACGAAAATGAAACGGGGGGAGATAGTTGATTATGACTGAAATAAAGAGTGTCGAGACACGTTTTGCCTTGTGCCCAAATTATGGCTGGCACATGATCTGCCAATCGTTCCAGCAAATGATCATAACGAACTCGGGGTGGGGCGTCTAATATTCAATAAAGGCGTGGCACACGATAATAAACGATAATATTTTATCGAGTGGTGGGGGGGTCAAATGAATACAGTTAATACTCTGCGTCGTTCGACTGTGCTTGCTATACTCTTGGCGGGGGCGTGCATGCCTGCTTATGCTCAGGAAGCCAATGATGCTGCTGGGGTTGGTGCGCCTGAGCCGTCGCCCACCCCAGATACGTTGGGCTCCGACGGGTTGCAGGTTCAACGCACGACCGCCGGCGGTTCCGCTCCCACGGACTCGACTTCTGGTCTGGAGGACATCGTCGTCACGGCCACACGCCGTGAAGAACGACTTCAGGATGTTCCCGTTACCGTCACCGCAATCACAAGCCAGTCGCTCGCCTCCGCCGATGTGTCGACTACGCGCACGCTCACGCAGGTTATTCCGGGCTTCATCGGCGGACGAAACATGGGGGTTGCCCAACCGGTGATCCGCGGGGTGAGCTCGACCGGTACGTCCGTCGGAGACGAGCCGAATGTCGCAACCTATATCGATGGCGTTTATCAGCCTGAATCTGCGGCGAACTGGATCGATTTGGTGGAGGTGGACCGCGTGGAGGTGTTGCGCGGACCGCAGGGCACTGTTTTCGGACGCAATGCCACGGGCGGTCTAGTTAACGTCATCACGCCAGACCCGAAATTCGACTTCAGCGGCAAAGTTAGCGCACGCTACGGAAGAATGCGCAATGAGGCAAATGACTATGATCTGCGCGCATATTTCACTGGCGGCCTGACTGAGAAGATCGCGGCCGATTTCGCTGGTCTTTTCCGCAAGAATGACGGCTACATAAAAGATCTCGTAAACGGCGGAGAGGTCGGGGACCAGCGGGTTATCGACGTAAGGAGTAAGCTCCTGTTTCAGCCCAGCGATACTGCTAAAATCGTTTTGACGGGCGAATATTTCGACCAATCCAGCACGACAAACGCGCCACAGACGCTTAGGGGTAACGCTTTCGGAAAACGCTTTCCCGGCGTCATTTTACCCACCGGTGCTTGGCAGGCCTCCCTCTCCTACGAACCCGTTCTCGACTTGCATCGCTGGAATGCTGCGTTGCGGACGCAATTCCAGTTCGAAAACTTCAACCTTGAAACGACTACTGGTTACCTCAATCTGCGCTGGGTGCAGGACACCGATTTGGATGCCACTAACATCGCGCTCGCGAGTATCCCGGCCGTGTTCAGATCGGAATCAATTAGCCAGGAGATTCGGCTTCTTTCGACAGGTTCGGGGCGGTTTCAATGGATCGTAGGCGGTTATTTCTTCCAATGGGGCGGTTCGTCGACGCTGGACGTTATCCAGCGCACATCACCCACTGTTCCATTCGTGACCACCAGGTTCGAACCAGAATTGGATGGCAGGTCTTTCGCTGGATTTGCCGAGGGGACTTACGAGCTGGCGAGCTCACTTTTTCTCACGCTTGGCGGACGCTATACGACCGAAAAGAGAAGCTTCGAACAGGTTCTAAATGGAGTAAACCTTTTCGGCAAGGTGAGTAACACTGTGAAAAAGTGGACGTATCGGGCAGCGGTGAGATACAACTTCGCCGATGATGCAAACATCTATGCGAGCTATGGTACGGGATTTAAAAGCGGTGTTTACAACATGTTAGGACCGTCGCCTATCCCAGTCAAACCGGAAACGATTGAGGCGGCAGAAGTCGGCATCAAGGCCGACCCTCTGGACTGGCTGCGTACTAATCTATCCATCTACCGCTACGACTATAAGAACCTTCAATTGGTATCCAGGGCGGAAAACGGATCCTTCGTTCTCCAGAATGCGGCGACAGCAGAAATATACGGCGGAGAATTCGAGGTTACGATCGCGCCAAGCCGTGACTTGAACCTGCGCGGTTCGACTGCCTATTCGCATGCCCGTTACTCAGACTTTCCTGCGGCGCAGAGCTTCTTCCCGTTACCGCTGGGAGGCAACCAGGTAACGGCGGCCGACGCGTCGGGTAACGTTATGACCCGCGCACCGAAGTGGACATTCAGCGTCGGTGCTGACTGGGGTCATGATTTCGAAGCGGGGCGCCTGGGCGCATCATTGAACGTGTTTCACAGCACTAAGGTGTATTACGACTTCCAGAACATCTTTTTTCAAAAGGCTTATACGTTGCTGAACGGGTCGGTGTCCTGGGCTACAAATGACGAGCTCTGGAAATTGACCCTCGCCGTTTCGAACATCACCAACGCGAAGGTACTGCAGACGATGCGCGTTGGAGGTTTGGGCACCGATGGTTTCTACGAGCCACCCCGCAAAATCGCAATTGGGATCGAGCGCAAGTTCTAACAGAGGATCGCTGCTGGGGCGCCCTAAATAACCGCGTAGATAACGAGCAAGTGCAGCTGTCTAATTGACCAGTGCACCAAGAAATCGGTGTTCGGGCAAAGCCTGAGGCACATTTAAGGGTCGCTTTTGGGGGCTCTCTCGCTCCGGGGCGGACGTGGATCTGGGTGGTCGCGTTCAAGCCAGTTGGCGGCAAGGGTGACGAATTATGAAAGATGCGCGCCACATGTTTCTCCCCGGGAGTTCCTCACTCCCGAACTTAGCTCCGCTGGTTTCGACTGGCGGAGTCTTTTTTTTCAGCCAATGCCCAAGCAACTTTCGGTCATGTGCCGTCGTCAATGTCCTTTCGTGAACGCTGCTCCGGCCTGGCGACTTAGCTCGGGGCGCTATGGACTCGTTTTAGGGTTGGTCGCGCTTCCCTGTCCGCTCGGTTTCACGATGTATGTGCCTGCATTTCAACAAATGGCGGATGATCTGGACAGCTCCGTCGAGGCAGTGCCGTTCACTCTCGCGAGCTACTTTATAGCGCTGGCAGTGGGGCAGAACATCTATGGGCCTTTGTCGGACCGACATGGCCGCAAGTTGTCGCTGTACGTGGGCTTGAGCCTTTTCGTAGGAGCCTCTATTGCTGCAAGCTTTTCCCGCTCGATCGAGGAGCTGGTGATTTGGCGTTTCGGTCAGGGGCTTGGTGCCTGCGCATCGATCGCGATGACGCGAGCGTTCGTGCGTGATCTTCACACCGGGCCAGAGGCCGCGCACCTACTCGGGATCGTCCTGCTCCTAAGTTCGATTGCTCCGCTCCTGGCGCCAATGCTGGGGAGCGGCATAAGTGCCCTTTATTCTTGGCGCATCATCTTTTGGTTCCTGGCCGGGGCGGGTGCATTGGGTCTTCTCCTCGTCTACTCCCTGCTCCCTGAAACGCGTCCGCCAGAGAAGCGGACCGTGGCTCCAATTACAGCAATTCTCACAGATTATTGGAAGTTGTTGCGAGACCGCGAATTCATTAGTCTGGCCCTCACAATCGGTTTCGGTCAAGCAGCGTTCTTCGCATTTGTGGCTGGCTCACCTCTAATCTACATCTCGTGTTTCGCGCTGGAGCCTTGGCAATACAGCATCGTATTCGGGTTCATTGCCGCCATTTGGGGGGCGTCCGCCCAGTTCACTGCGCCCCTGATGCGCTGGCTCGGCACTGAGCGATTGGTTACGATTAGTGCAGGGGTTGGTGCGTCGATCTCGTTTCTTCTCATTACCATCGCTGAAGTCGAGCTCGGAGGTCTTTGGATCATGTCCGGCTTGTTCACTCTCGCATTCGTCGCGTCTGGTCTGATGATGCCAGCAGCGACGGTGCTGGCACTCCATCCACATGAAAGTGCAGCGGGTACGGCATCTGCCGTCCTCGGCACCACCGGTTTCGCATCGGGGGCTCTGGCAAGCGCGCTCGTTACTGCGCTGGCAGACGGAACAGCCGTGCCGACACTGGGCATCATGGCCGCTTGTGCACTAGGTTTCCTGGTCGCAGCCTGGTCCGCGTTCTTTGTTCCTCGAAGGGAACACAATTCATGATATCGGACGGTTCATTCTCGCCGCTCAAGATTTTGAAAGCCCTGATGGCCTGGGACCTTGTTGATCGGCCCGTGAGGCCATCGGAATGTAAGATCGTGTTCGTAGGCATTTTTAGAATGAATGCCTGAACGCGGGTGTCCGCCCTTTGTGCGAAGCGGGGAGCTGTCGCAGCAGGCAAACAAGGTGAGCGGGCTGAACCTCATGCTCCTTCGGACAGGCGTCTTAGCACAGCCCTTTCCAAATGTACGAGCTGCGGCGATCACTGCATTAAACTACCCCTACAGGGAATGACGAAATGATCTCAACTCTCGAACGGCCGGAGGCCAAGCCGGCGGGGCTACACGATATAGCTCAAGCGCTGGACGGACATATTATCAGCAATGCCGTGGTAGCGGCGTTATTCGCATGCACGGGACCACTGGCTATCCTTTTGCTGGTCGCGACGAAGGCAGGGCTGAGCATCGCGGAGACAAATGCTTGGATCCTGGGCGCCTATGGGATTGGTGGAAGCATCACTCTCGCGATGAGCGTCTTGTACAAACAGCCGCTCGTGTTCGCCTTCACGACGCCGGGCATGGTGCTAATGGCCACCGCCTTCGACAGCTTATCGTTGCCGGAAGCGGTCGGCGCATATCTGGTCGTGGGATTCTTGATAATTGTCTTGGGCCTAACTGGATTTGTGAGCCATTTGACACGGCTGTGTCCGCTCCCAATCGTTTTCGGGATGGTCGCTGGCGTGTTTCTGCCGATCAGCGTGAACGTTGTGACCGGCTTCTCCCAACAGCCGGTCGTAAGCCTTGTGACCGTGGCCGGTTTCGTGATCGTCTCAGCCATGCCGCGTTATGGGCGGGTCCTACCTCCGGTCTTGGCCTCTTTGCTATTCGGGGGAATTGTCATAGGCTTGACGGGTCGGTTCAGTCCGACTGTAATTCCACCGGGGATTTTCGCGCTCCCGGTAGTTGTCAAACCTGACTTTAACTGGATAGGGGTCGCCGAACTAGCGGCGCCGCTCGTCATCTCCGTGGTGGTCATCCAAAACATGCAGGGCTTTGCGATCTTGCGAAGCGTCGGCCATAAACCGCCGGTCAATGCGATGACCTTGATGTGCGGACTAGGATCCATCCCGATGGCATTCCTCGGCTCCGTGCCAACGTGCGTGACGGGTCCGGCCGCGGGGATCATCGTCGGATCGGCGCCGGTGAAGCGCCACTTCGCCAGCGCCATCGTCTTTGGAATAATTCTGATTGTCTTTGGCCTCGCAGCGCCGGCAATGACCTGGCTGGCAGCCGGTCTTCCTCCCACCTTCATTGCAACGGTCGGCGGCCTCGCCCTTCTCCCAGTCCTCCAACAGGCCTTTCGTGCTACTTTTTCAGGCCCTTTGGCCTTAGGTGGGCTCGTGGCTTTCTTGGTCACCGTTGCCGGTCAGCCGATTCTAAACATCGGCGCACCGTTTTGGGGACTTTTCTTCGGCATTCTAGTGGCCTGGTTGCTGGAATACAAAGAAATGCGGGCAGCAATCTCGCCGACCCAAGGCGTAAGCGCGTCGTGAGTGCGGCTCGCCCGAAGGTAGGGCCACACCGCCTGCGCGCCTGGTGATTGAAGACGGGGACGATCGGCTGCGTCAGTCTTAACGGTGCGCGCAACGGCGATCAGAATTTCCGGTGCACTCTTTCCTAAGGAGTAACGCCTTGCTGACCACCATTCATATCGTCGGTTTGGAAGTCTACGGGTATCACGGCTTCTTCGAGGAGGAGCGTAGCTTAGGCCAAAAGTTCGTTTTTGATATCGAGGCACGACTTTATCGAGTAGAGACACACCGTGCAGATGAACTAAGCGCGTCGGCGCGCTATGATACTATGGCGCACATGATCGTGGAATTCGTGACCGCGACGAAATACCGGACGCTCGAAGCCCTCGGCGAAGGGGTTGCACACAGGCTTATAGAAGGGTTCGCACCCATTGAGACTGTCTCGGTGCGAGTATCGAAGTCGAACGCTCCGGTTCCGCACGCGTTCGACAGTATCGGCATCAGTGTGGATGTCGCGCGCGCGGAGCTTAAACCAGCCGCCGCTGACGCGATCTAACCTACGGTTGTCATTGCGGGCCGACTCTCGCCACCCATTCGCTTATGCGGCCTGGTGACGAAGGGAATCGGGGGAGCTTCAAAAGCAGGACTTACTTCTCAACTGGAATTGAAAATGTACAGCGCTCCCGACATGCGCCGGCTGCAGAACTCGCTCCGGCTCAGGTGCTGTCAGGTGCTGATTGCCTTGATTGCCGATCAGGTAAGGTGAGAGCGATCTTGTCCATCTGGTCATTACCTGCCGCTACACCGCGCGCTCGGTCGCACCACCTGTGCGAGACTGATCCGCCTCCTCAGGGGCGCAGTTAATTGAAGTAGAAAGTTGCATGTGGCGCTCAGCGCTGATCGAAAAGATTTGCGGAAGGGGAGGGGCATGGCTGGTAACCTGATGAAGCCGCAGGCGAGGAAAACTTTTCCGATTGGCACTCGAGTGCGCATCGGCGGAGGTCGGATCTATTGGAACCGGCGATTGGAACGATCAGAACTGTGCGTTAGACAGAGGCCAAAGCTCTGCACTAATCGTAACGGTCAAAAAACGGGGTCGAGGTAACATAGACGAAGTGGTTTAGAAGGGGGGATGGGAATGAAGACTCCGCGACGCTCGCTGTTGATCGCCTTACTAACGGCTGGGACTTACGCACCCGCTTATGCTCAGGATCGCACCCAAACTGAACAGGACGAGGCAGTGTCTGGGCTCGAAGACATAATTGTCACGGCAACGCGCCGTGAGGAGCGTCTGGAGGACGTTCCGGTCGCTGTCACGGCTATCACTGCCGCAGCCATCCAAGGCGCCGGACTCACCGACACACGCAATCTCACCCAAGTCGTTCCCGGTTTTTTCGGAGGGCGCGCAGCAGGCGCCTTTTTTCCAGTAATCCGCGGTGTCGGCTCCAATGGCATTTCTGTCGGCGATGAGTCTAACGTGGCGAGCTACGTTGACGGCATTTATCAGGGCGACTCAATCTCTACCTGGACGGACTTGGTTGAGGTCGAGCGCGTTGAAGTGCTGCGTGGACCCCAGGGCACTGTTTTTGGGCGCAATGCAACCGGCGGCCTGATCAACGTCATCACCCCCGACCCGAGCTTTACGCCCCGCGGCAAAGTGGCCGGCCGATTGGCCAAATTGGCGGTGGGTGACGCCTTGGAGCACGATCTCCGCGCATATGTAACCGGCCCTTTGGGAAGCACCGTCGCTGCGGATTTTGCAGGTGTATACCGGAAAACGGGTGCGTACGTGAAAGACTTAGTCCGGGAAGGTAAGGAAGGCGAGGTTCGGGTCATCAACCTGCGCAGCAAGCTCCTGTTCGCGCCAACCGACCGCATCCGTCTTCTGCTGGCTGCAGAATATATGGATCAGAACAGTTCGACAAATCCGTTCCAGCCCTACAAGAACAATACCGCCGGACGCCGCTTTCCGGGGGTAATCGTGCCAAGCAAGCCTTGGCAATTTTCCACAGATGTTGAGCCGAAGGTCGATCTGGAGCATTCCGGAGTAAGCCTTCGCACGCGATTCGAATTCCAGGGTTTCAACCTCGAGACCACCAGCGCCTATCTTGACAATACTTTGATTCAGGTGGGCGATACCGACTCGTCCAATATCCCCCTTGCTACATTCGAAGTACCCGGACAGAATTCCAAAAACTTCTCTCAGGAAGTTCGATTGCTGTCGACCGGAGGAGGGCCGCTCAAATGGATCCTCGGTGCATATGCTTTCGATTTGAACGGGAAGTCTGATTTCAAACTAGGATCCTCCGCCGGCCCGCCGGCGCCGCTCGTCATCTCGCATTTCCAACCGCGTCTCACAACGCGATCCTACGCGGGTTTCGCTGAGGGAACTTATTCGCTCACCGATGAACTGTTTCTCACAGTCGGCGCGCGCTACACGTGGGAAAAGCGAACTTTCGACCAAAAGGTAAACGGGGTGAAAACCTTTCTTCGCCCGGCGAAGACATCCTTTGATAAGGTCACCTATCGGGCGGCGCTTCGCTACCAAATATCGGACGAGTCGAACATTTACGCCAGCTATGGTACCGGCTTCAAAAGCGGCGTTTTTAACATGACAGGAACGAGCCCGCTGGCCACGGACCCGGAAACGATTACCTCCTATGAGGCTGGTTTGAAGGCTGATCCCTTGCCATGGCTTCGAACTAACATTTCGCTTTTCTATTACGATTATGAAGATCTTCAGGTTTCGGCCCGAGCAGTTAGCGGGCCTGGCTACGTGCTTCAGAATGCCGCCTCGGCCGAGCTATATGGGGGTGAACTCGAGGTTATGGCGGCAGCGACCGAAGAACTCGACTTAAGAGGGTCTGTGGCCTATAACCATGCTGAATATGCCAATTTTCCTGCAGCCCAGACTTTCGTGCCGCGGCCTGATGGAGGCAATACGGTCCAACCAGGCGACGTTTCAGGCAATAATATGATTAGAGCCCCGCGATGGACGTTCAATCTTGGATTTAACTGGGGTCGCGAGTTCATCGGCGGCCATCTGAACCTCAACTCCAATCTTTTCTATAGTTCCAGAGTGTACTTCGACTTCGCTAATCTGACATCCCAGAAGCCTTACACGCTGGTCAGCGGGGAGCTGTCTTGGACCACGTCCGACGCAGCTTGGCGATTTAGCATCTGGACTACGAACGTGACGAACTCAAAGGTTTTTAGGGAAATAAGAACCGCGGCGCTCGCGACGGACTTCGCCCTTGAAGCTCCCCGTCGGGTGGGTATTGGCCTTGAGCGGAGGTTCTAGCGGATCATGAGCGAATCGAATTGCTTGCTGTCCGAATTCGCCGCTCCATCATTTCATGTCTGGGTCGATCCACGCTCCGCGCGCTATTTGCAAAGGCGGATTTGGTTTCTCTGTCCGTGCCCCTAACCGAGAGGTCAGCAAGCGACATAGAACGAGGGTCGGTTTTCGGCTCGGTGAAGGCGACGGCAACCATGTTGTTTGTTTGATCCAAAGATGGATGGCTTTGAAACTGGGAGTATTGTGATGGCACTGATAACCGGAGAAGTCTCCACTATGAGCACCCCTGATGCGCCAGAAACGAACGGCTACGCGAGCCTCTATCGTCCCGGCAAAGTGCATTCCTCAGTATACACCAGCTCCGACATATTCGAAGCGGAGATCGATCAGATCTTTTATCGAACATGGGTGTATATCGGGCACGAGAGTGAGGTGCCAAATGTGGGGGACTTCCAAACCCGCCAGTTGGGTCGTCAACCGGTTATCCTGGTGCGCGGAAAAAGCGGCGGGGTGAACGTGCTTTTCAACCGGTGCCGTCATCGTGGTGCGGTCGTCGCCGAAGCCGAATGCGGATACACAAAGTTTTTCAAATGCTGGTGGCACGGTTATGTCTACGATACGGATGGCGCGCTCGCTGAAGTCCCGCGCAAAGACGCGTACCCAGACGACTACATTGAAACTTTGGGGGGTCTTAGTCGCCCCGCGCGGGTCGATAATTACCGCGGGTTCGTGTTCGCGAGCATGCGCTCAACAGGTCAGAGTTTGACCGAATATTTGGGCCGCGCTGCAGCCATGATCGACTATCTGGTGGACGCGTCGCCCGAGGGGAAAATTCGTGTAGGACCCGGCGTTACCAAGACCAAATACGATGGTAATTGGAAGCTGCTCGGCATGGATGGGTACCACGCCGACACGGTTCACGCCTCCGTGTTTGCAGTTTGGCGTGCCAAACCGAATTCTGGCCTGGGTGCCACGCACCGGGGAGACGTCATGTCCGATAAATCGCCTACGGTAACCCGCGGGCTGGGCAACGGACATTCAATGCTTGATTACCGCCGCCAACGCCTTGGTCATCTGGAAGACTATCTCGACCATCTTCGATCCGTCGAAGGTGGTGCTGAATATATCGAAGCTATGTGGAAGAAGCATGGCAAGGAGCGCGGGGATGAGCTTCTTGCGGTTGCCGGGGACGCTCACGTGGCGATCTACCCTAACTTCCATATCGCGAATAATCACGTTCGGATAATCAGCCCTGTGTCAGCGAATGAAACCAAGCTCTTCATGTATCCGGTTACGTTGCTCGGGGTCTCGGATCAACTTAACGAGGCCCGCTTGAGGACGCACGAAAGCTTCTACGGATCTGCGTCGGCCGGCTCGCCTGACGACGCTGAAATCTTCGAGCGAGTGCAACGGGGAATGCAGACTAAAGCGGATCCGTGGCTTGACCTATCCCGCGGAATGCACAGAGAAAAGGTTGATTCTGACGGGTCGATTGTCGGAGCCATTTCAGACGAAGTGCCGCAAAGGGAGCAGATGCGCGAATGGGTGCGTCTAATGACCGCAGAATGAGAAAGGGTAAGGAGCGTGATCACTGCGAATCTCGATGAGAAGTCTTCCGCGAAGATTGAGCTTTGGCTCGAGTTTAGTGATTTCCTCTATGAAGAAGCGCGCTTCATGGATGATAGCTTGTACGACGACTGGTTCGAGCTGTGGGCCCCGGACTGCTTATATTGGGTGCCGTGTAATTCGGACGATGTGGATCCTGCCGTAGGTATCTCGATTATATACGAGAACCACGAAAAGATCGAGGAGCGCATTTTGCGATTGAAGAGCAAGTTTGCACTCGCGCAGTCCCCTCAATCGAGGCTCATCCGCTCGGTCTCCAATATACGGATCACTGAAGCTTCGACTGCCGGGATCAGCGGATCGTCCCGCTTCGTGATTGGGGAGGTTCGATACGACCGTCAGACTGCATGGTTTGGGAGGGCCGAGTATGAACTGGTACGGCTTGAGGGCGCCCTAAAAATCGCCAAAAAGAAAGTGTTCCTGTTGAACAACAACATCCCGACCGGGAATATGTCCTTTCTGATCTGATTGGCTTTTAATGGCCCTATCCATTTGGGAGCAATAAGGAGTTGGCCGGATTGGAGAGGGGCGTAGCAGGGTCCGTGGCCGAACACCAACGGAAGCCTGTCCTCAGATTCTTCCGCTTTCAGGCGAACCGTGAGCGAAGGTGTAGCCGACGGGTATGGTCTAGGCTGAGGCGATCTTAGGACGATCGTGGTCGAGGCTCGCTGGTAGTTTGCTCAGTTGCTGCGGCTGCGCGGGTTGAGAAAGCTCGTTTTCTTCGATGCCGTATCTGCTCATTCTGTATCTCCCACTTTTTGGGCTGGCGACAGATTCGGCCAAAAGAGATTCGACAACGCACAGGGTGGATTCTGAGCAATGTGCTGGAAGGTCCAAATATGAGTACTGCCGACCGTGTAGATGAGCGTGCGGGACCTGCGGCTCAGCAAGCTCTAACCAGCTTCCAGAGCGGATGGGCATTAGCACTTCTGACGCTCGTATTTTGTTTTAACCAGGTAGACCGTGGAATTGTAGCGATTGTGCTCGATTCGATCAAAGCGGAGATGAAACTTTCAGATACCACGCTCGGGCTTATGACCGGCCTCGGATTTGCGTTCGTCTATTTCTGCGCAGCATTTCCCCTTGGGCGCCTCGCCGATCGTACCGACCGGATCAAAATCATATCGGTCGGCGTGATGTTCTATTCAGTCATGGCCATGTTCATGGGGCTGGCACAAAATGTGTTTCATCTCATCACGTTTCGATCTTTGGTGGCAGTAGGAGAGGCGAGCGGCAACGCGCCATCCTCAGCAGTTATTGCGGATCTTTATCCTCACGAGAAGCGCCCGCGGGCCACCGCCATCTGGTCAGGGGGAAGTTATCTCGGTTTGTTTGTGGGCCTTACGGCTGGTGGTTGGATACACGAACATTATGGTTGGCGAGCAGCTCTATGGGGCACAGCGGGCCCCGGCATGCTCGTGGGGCTGCTTTTGATGTTGACGGTCCGGGATCCGCCGCGCGGCGCTTCGGAGGCGTTGCCGCAGAAGCAGGCGGCGACCGACTTGAAGGCCACGCTCAACTTCCTTCGTTCGCAGCGGAGTTACGTGCTTGTGGTGTTTGCAATGCTGTTATCGTCATTCACCGCATTTAGCGTTCAGACCTGGGTTCCATCATTTCTTGTCAGGGTCCATCATATGGACAAGGGAGAGATTGGTTTCTACGCGGGTCTTTTTAAAGGGCTGATGGGTCTTCTTGGTGTCCTGGCTGGCGGGTTCCTCACTCAGCAAATTATAAAAACTCGGCCTCACCTCATCGCGCTCGTACCCATAGTTGCTTCGTTACTCATCCCCTTTGCAGTTGCGGTCTTTATCCTCGCAGAGGAGGTGAATCACACGCTCGTTGCTCTCGCCGTCGCAGGATTCCTCATTCCTGCTTATCAAGGGGCAGGGATGACAATGCTGGTGAGTGTGGTGCCTCCTGCAATGCGCTCGTTTGCTATAACGATCATGTTCGCGGCACTCGCCTTAGGGGGACTAGGTTTGGGGCCGCTGGTAGTCGGAATGCTTTCGGATTACTTTACCGCCACAGCCGGAGCTGATTCGCTGAGATACGCACTCGTTTTTCCGGGCGTTCTCCCATTCGTGACGGCGTTCTTATTCTTTTGCGCAGCGCGCGGGCTCACGGGCGATCAGGAGCGTATATCCCAAAATTGAGGTTGGCTGAATAGGAGCTCAGCGCGCTCGCCGAGGCGTGCATTGGCAACTTTTCTCGGCTCGAAAGGGAATGTAATGAGAGTGCTCGTCTCCAGCGATTGGGTTTGCGCAGGCGTTGCCGACGCTTTGAGGCGCGATAATTTTGAGGTCGCGCCCATACCAGAACAAGTGCCCGCGGATGCTGATCTTACTTCGCCGGCGTGGCGGGATCTCCTGTCGGACGCTGACATTATTGTTACAAGCCCATACACCCGAGTTTCACGCGCAATGATGGATCAGGCACCAAAACTCAGAGCGATTATGTCGGCGGTAATCGGTGTCGAAAGCATCGACTTGGATGCGGCAGGCGAACTGGGTATCATTGTCGGTCACGGCGCGATGCCGGAAAATTTTCTTGGGATGGCTGAGGCCACCGTGCTCTGCATGTTGGCCGCAACGCTAGAACTGCAGGCAAAGCAACGCTTGCTGCGAGAAAATCTGCCGCGCCCACGCCAGTTAACCGCGAGATTACTACACGGTAAGATGATCGGTTTGATCGGTATGGGCCGCATCGGCCGTGCCGTGGTGGACCGGCTGCAGGGCTGGGAAGTGGAGTTGCAAGCCTATGACCCGTTCGTGTCGGACCCCTATCGCGGCACACGAATGGTCAGTTTCGAGCAACTGCTCTCCAGCAGTGACTTCGTAAGCATGCACGTCACATTGACGGCCGACACGCGCCATATGATGAACGAAGCGGCATTCAAGGCGATGAAGCCCACAGCCTATTTCATCAATACGGCCCGTGGAGCAGTGGTCGACGAGAGCGCCATGCATAAGGCGTTGGCCGAAAATTGGATCGCCGGGGCAGCGGTTGACGCGTTCGAAACCGAGCCATTGCCGCAGGAAAGTCGGCTGCGCGAATTCCTCTCCGCGGACAACGTCATCCTCACGCCACATATCATCGGCCATACCAAGGATGTAATGGACGCGATTCCCCGGGTGGCGGTTGAGAACGTTCGTCACGTCGCGCGAGGCAGCATACCACTGTATACAAAAAACCCCCGGATCGAGGCTCGGTGGCGTGAGCGCCTGTCCAAGATGCGGTGAGGGAGACCTACACCTTCTTTTGGAAGAGGGCTAATCAGGCAAGTTCATATTGTGACACATCCTCACGGGCGCAGGCTTGCGCGAGTGGTTCTGGGTCAAGCCAATCGAGCGTGTCGAAATTGCGTCGAATATAACCGCGCTCATGGAGGAACGTCTTCATGATTTCGAGCACATCGATCATTTTCTGCGTCGTTTGCGGCATTAGTTTGCGAGTAAAATCATGCTCGAAACAATTGATGTCTTCCGGCAAGAAACCAGACTCGGCCGCGACCAGACGCGTAGCTTCTTCCTTGTGCCCTCGTGCCCAGTGCGCCGTACGCACTAGCGTCTGCACATATTTCGTAACGGCTTCAGGGTCTGCCTGCAGCAGGTTAGCGCTCACCGTCAAAAGCCGCGGCGTTGAGTTGTTGACGCGGTCCTCGATCTCGCTCGACGTTTGCACATCATAGAGCAATCTGACCTTGCCTCCAGCTTGTCTCTCCAGCACCGCTGCTTCACCGCCCTTCGCGAAAAGGGCGTCGACCTCGCCCCGCAGTAGGCTTTCCAACTGCTCATGATAATATGAGCGTGGCAACCTTTTCACTCCATCTGCGAAATCCGGGTTGACGATATTGGCCGGGTCTTCGTTCTCCTCAACATCCACGATCCGCACATCCCGTTCACTCATCCCGTGCGCGCGCAGCGCGGAATAGAACCCTTTTTCAGCTGCAAACCGAAAAAAATTGAACACAAGTTTTGGCCACACCGGCAGGGCAATTCGCCGGCCGGCCAGATCGTGCATACCCGCTGCGGGGTCGTCCGAGCGAACGTAAATACCGAGCCTTTCCTCCATGAAGGTGATGCCGAGCAATTTAGTCTGAGCGCCATTGGCGTAGGCCCAGATCGGAGGCGAACCACCGCCTTCTCGAAAGGACGAGGCCAAGCCGTGGTGATAATGCGTGTTAGCATGCTCTTTACCCAGATGCTTAATGTTGCGAACTTGATAGGAGCCGTCGAACAATTCGTCGAACGTTCGGCGCTGATAGGCAAGACCCGAGGCAGTCGGCACCGGGCACCGTGTGTACCAGATCGTATTGTCGGACATCGTCACACCCCCACTTCATGAGTCTGCACCAGAGCATCACCAAGTTCGGGGATACCCTCCAACGAGGCTTTGATGTCTTCCCTTTCGAGCAGAACGAGGCGTCCTCGCTCCCAGATGACGTCGCCATCCATGCTGATCGTCGGGTCCAGCACCGGCACCGACATCTCGCCAGGTTGGACTTCGCCGACGGTGTGGAAATGAACAAGGCGGGGATTTGAATGTGCCATGAACATCCAGCGTTCGAGCGAGTCGGTGTCACGATAAGGCGAGAAGGCAAGCGGATTGAGCCCCGCGTGCCATGAATTGACGATGTAAGGATCCTTGCCGACTTCTCGGCCGACCGCTTCGAGGTAGGTTTTCAGCCGGGAAACTTCCTCGGGCCGCCCGGAAACACCGGTCACCCTTCCGTGGTCAATATCCATCACGACCGGCTCGGCGAGTCTGATACCTGCCGGATCGAATTCGTGAATGCCTGAAGGGGTGAGCCACCGAACGGCCAGCTGCCCGCTTGCCTGGAATGTAGAGAAGGGCCGATGCACCCCAAGTGGGAAGGTAAGGAGCGTAAAGCCGTCCGTCCGACCTTTGAGCGGCTTCGGTGCCAGTTCCTCGGCCGTGAGGGAGCCAGTAAGGTCGGTGCCTGCCGGGCAGGTGATACGCCAGCTGCGCGCGCTATCCAGCTGCTTTTGAACCACATTGAGTATCGCCGCGGAAACCTCGTAAGGCACTCGGCAAAATTGCGATCCGAGAATTTCGAGAGAGTCGGCGAAGCTGAAGCATTTCAGGCCGGTCCCGCCGATCGGCAGAAGCCTCAGCATTCCGCCAACCTGATGGTTGAATAGCGTAATCTCGGCCGCCTCGAACGCCTTCACGAGGGCATTGGACAAAACCTCTGGCCCCTTGAAACGATCGGTCCACATCGTCAGCACCCGCACGCCAAGTGCTTTGGCCTCCTCTTCGAGAATCTCGACGGCGCGACGGTCCATGGTGGGTTCGTTGACAATGAGAAGCTCGCTTCCCTGCTTTACCTTGAGATAGCTGATCAAAAGGTTGCGAGCACCGGCGCGTGCGTCACGCTCAAGCGTCTTTAGCTGTTCAGCGTGTATTGGAGTGATCTCATTCATGAAGGTTTCCTCCGCCTGCACATCACCCAGTCGCTGATGGGGCGAGTAACATCATAGATGGGCCACGCTGCGACTGTCGCTGTGTTCGACTGCCTCTCCCGCGCCAGAAGGCGTGCATCTTCGGCACGCCAGAAGGCGTGCATCTTCGGCTATATCATATCACACCACGTTTTCCCCCAGAATTTTGCAAGCGGGTGATCTGCCTTGGCCTGGCGCGGCGCCGTAAAGAGGGCGCGCCTTCAATTTGAAGAGCTTCTCGCGATATCAATCCGAGCAGATATTAAATCCAGCTGCACATCTCGGCCATCCAAATTGGCAGGCACGCCGGTCCGAAGCCGCAGGGGTTGCGTTTTCGGTAATTCTCATCTTCATGTTAGTTTAAGAGCGGCCGTAGTGGAGGATGTTGCATGCCATTCGATCTGGGAAATACCGCCAAAACCGCGCTTGTCGTGATGGATTTGCAGAACGACGTGGTGAATCCGGATTCGGAGATTGCCCAAAAACTTGGCTTCGCCAAGGCAGTCGAGGAATCGCGAGTTTTAGATAACATCAAACGCCTACTGGATGCCTTTCGCGGCGCTAAGCTGCCGGTGATCCACGTCGTCGTCGATTTCAGCGAAAGCAAAGCATTTCAAAAGCCCCATCGTGGGCAATTCATCAAGGCGATCGAGAGCTTTGGGCCGATTCTGGAAAAGGACAGCTGGGGTGGGCAAATTCACGAGGACTTCGTGCCAGCTGAGGGCGAGCCGGTGATTAGAAAGCCGTTTTTTTCTGCCTTTTCCGGTACCAACCTTCATGAGGTCCTGCGATCGCGCGACATTTCCCAGTTGATCCTGACCGGGGTTACGACAGATTTTGTGGTTGATTCGACTTCCTGGAGCGCGTCGGATCTTGGCTATGATGTGATTGTACCCCGCGATGCGTGCGTGTGCGCCAACATTGCTGACCATGAAAACGCGATCAAGCGATTGGCGGCAAGAGCCGATATCACTGATACCGCTTCCATCATTGAAGCTATTAGATAGTGTTTCCGGGCGATGCGATAGCCATTCTTGCAACCCGAAAATAGCGAATCATCGTTTGTACGAGGCCGGGCTGCGAGCTACTGCTGATGGTGCAGCTCGATTAGTTCTTTTTTAGTTCTCGCTGGTTGCGCGGTGGCGAGGTAGTCGAGGGATCGGCTTCGCCGGCGCTGTCGATGATCGGGAGGTGACTGTCTTCAGCCTCTATGTTGATCGCAGTTCCCTCGATCGCCGCTCCGGGCCTCGTCCAGGAGGATCGCCGCAAGTGAAGCTTTAAGGTGAGCGATGGAACGATCATCCCAAGCGGCGAGCGCGATCGCAGGGTACCGCCAGTTTTAAGGCAGCAGCTCGCCGTGCCGGTCTGCGGTAGATAGGAAATGTGTGCGAGCACGTCGGCGAGCATGCTATGTTTCTTTATCCTTCGGAGTTGCATTGTGAAATTCTGGAAACACCTCGGAATTGCGGCGGCGGTGTTGGTGCTGCCAGCAGGGGGCTTGGCACAGGTACCGCTTGGCGAACCGAGATCGGGGAGTGACCATCGTGATGCGGCCCAGGCCCCGTATCTCCGCGGGCTCGCGCTGTTGCACAATTTTGAATATCCGCGGGCGGCGAAGGCATTCCGCGAGGCCCAGGCTGCGGACCCGGCGTTCGTGATGGGCTATTGGGGCGAAGCCATGACCTACAATCATCCGGTTTGGATGGAGCAGGATACGCAAACCGCCCGCGCGGTGCTGGCGCGGTTGGGGGCAACTGCAGCAGAGCGCCAATCGCGTGCCTCGAACGAACGTGAGCGAGGCTATTTGCAGGCCATTGATGCGCTTTACGGGGAAGGCAGCAAGGAAGAGCGGGACCGCGCTTATTCGAAACGGATGGCGGACTTAGCTGCGCGCCACCCCGATGATGTCGACGCTGGCGCGTTCTACGCTTTGTCGTTGTTGGGGCTGGCTCACCAGGGTCGCGATTACGGCCTTTACATGCGCTCGGCCGCCGTGCTCGAAGAACTCTACCCGGCTAACCTGAGACATGCCGGCGTTCTTCATTACATGATCCATTCCTATGATGACCCGATACACGCGCCGCTCGGTCTTCGTGCGGCCCGCCGCTACGCGGACGTAGCGTCTGATGCACCGCATGCGCTGCATATGACGTCACATATATTCCTCATGCAGGGCATGTGGGACGACGTGATCAGCTCCAACCAGGCGGCAAGCGCAGCCGCGCGCCGACTGCATGCGTCGGTCCGCCAAGCGCAGTCATCATGCGGGCATTTTGCGCAGTGGCTGGTATATGGTCTCTATCAACGCGAGCGGAATACCGAGGCACGAGCAATGACGAGCGCCTGCCTCGGCGAGGCCCGCTCGGCCAGGGCGGGCCAGATGCCCCATGATTCAACCGGTCAGGATTGGTCATCGCTGACGTCTTGGGCGGACATGGCGGTCCGCGGTTCGATCGAGACTGGCGAGCGGCCGCGCCTGGAAGGGATGGATCTGTCCGGCCCGCAATTTGCGAGGGTGCGATTCACTCTCGCTTACGCTGATCTCATCACTGCAGGGACCGATCTGTCGCGCATTAGAATTGCCCGCTCGCAGCTTTCATCGGTCGATGGGGTTTTGAAAGGACAGCCCGAACCTTCCCACGCGTCTCGCCGCCGGGGCATCATCCTCGCACAGGCACGCGGTCTCGAGCTGCTCCGCACTGGGGAGGTTGAACCGGGATTGGCCGAACTCAGGCGAGCGGCTGAACTCGAGCGGGCCATGCCTGTGGAATCTGGACCGCCGCTCGTGGAAAAACCAAGTTTCGAGTTGCTCGGCGACGAGCTGTGGCGTCTTCGTCGGCACTCGGAAGCGCGCGAGGCTTACCGCGCCGCACTCGATTTGACACCGGGCCGACGGCTGTCTTCAGGTAACCATTGAAGCAAGGTCAGGGTTGATCGCCACTCGAGCATTGGCTGAAAGTGGCGATTTCACGTCGGTCCGAGGAGGAGTAACGATGTCTCAACACATCATCCGGGGCTATAAAACCCTTGTCAATGAAGCCAATGCGAGGGTGCAGACGCTTTCGGTCGCAAGTGCTGAAGCGCTGATCTCGCAAGGGGAGGCGGTGCTTGTCGATGTACGGGACGTGCGAGAATTAGAACGGGACGGCCGCATTCCCGGGGCATTCCATTGCCCCCGTGGCATGATGGAGTTTTGGATCGATCCCGAGAGTCCTT
>Ga0255338_1002004_pt1 | contig 33462 bp, 31 predicted proteins | sample MeOH1_35cm_T4_19_FD_203715 | JGI IMG/M metagenome (GOLD analysis project Ga0255338, IMG submission 203715) | Sandy soil microbial communities from University of British Columbia, Vancouver, Canada - MeOH1_35cm_T4_195 | ecosystem: Engineered > Artificial ecosystem > Sand microcosm > Unclassified ... | reverse complement strand
TGCGCCTTGGGGCCGTAGGCCGTCATGTCGCTGTCCCAGCCGAAGGCGCGCTTGCCCATCTTCTCCGCCGTCTGCAGCACGGCCGACGAGTCGGTGTTCTGCATCAGCACGTCGGCGCCACCGTTGATCAGCGACGTGGCGGCCTCGGTTTCCTTGGGCGGGTTGAACCATTCGTTCACCCACACCACCTTGACCTTGACCTTCGGGTTCATCGACTGCGCGCCCAGCGTGAAGCTGTTGATGTTGCGCACGACTTCCGGGATCGGGATCGAGGCCACCACGCCCAGCGTGTTGGTCTTGGTCATCTTGCCGGCGATCACGCCCGCCATGTAGGCGCCCTCATAGGTGCGGCTGTCGTAGGTGCGCATGTTCTCGGCCGTCTTGTAGCCGGTGGCGTGCTCGAACTTCACGTCCTTGCTGTCGGCCGCGACCTTCAGCATCGGCTCCATGTAGCCGAACGTGGTGCCGAAGATCAGCTTGTTGCCCTGGCCCACCATGTCGCGGATCACCCGCTCGGCGTCGGCCGACTCGGGCACCTTCTCGACGAAGCTGGTGGCGACCTTGTCGCCGAATTCCTTCTCCACCGCCTTGCGGCCGTTGTCGTGCGCGAAGGTCCAGCCGCCGTCGCCCACCGGGCCGACATAGGCGAAGGCGATCTTCAGCGGTTCGGGCTTGGGCGCGGGAGCGGCTGCGGGAGCCGGCGCCGGCGCGGGCGGCGGTGCCGGCGGCTCGGATTTGCCGCAGCCCACCAGGGCGGCAGCGGCGAGCGCGGACAGCGTCGCCAGCTTCAACATCGAACGCTTCTTCAGGTCTGTCATGTCGGTTCCTTCTCCGGGATGGTTATTGGCAAAGACGAGATTATGAGCCGGGATAAAACGGCTTGCCCAGCGACGCCGGCATGTTGATCCGGATCCAGGCGGGGTTGCGGGAAATGAGCGCCAGCACCACGATGGTGGCGACGTAGGGCAGCATGGTGAGGAACTGGCTGGGGATGTCCACGCCGATGCCCTGGAAGTGGAACTGCAGCATGGTCACGCCGCCGAACAGGTAGGCGCCCAGCAGTACCCGCGCCGGCCGCCAGGTGGCGAAAGTCGTCAGCGCCAGCGCGATCCAGCCCTTGCCGGCGACCATGCCCTCGACCCACAGCGGCGTGTAGATGACCGAGATGTAGGCGCCCGCCAGCCCGCAGAGCGCCCCGCCCGCCACGACGGCCGCGAGGCGGATGCGGCGCACCGGGTAGCCCAGGGCGTGGGCGGAATCCGGCGACTCCCCCACGGAGCGCAGCACCAGCCCCGTGCGGGAGCGATAAAGGAACCAGACCAGCCAGGCCACGAGGGCGATGGCCAGGTACACGATGGGGTGCTGGCGGAACACCGCCGGCCCGACCAGCGGGATGTCGCCCAGCAGCGGGAAGGCGAAATGCGGCCGCTCGGGCAGTTTCTCCTGCACATAGGCGATGCCCGCGAAGGCCGAGAAGCCCGCGCCGAACAGGCTGAGCGCCAGGCCGGTGGCGTACTGGTTGGTGTTGAGCCAGATCACCAGCAGGCCGAACACCGCCGCCAGCAGCGCGCCGGCGCCCATGCCCGCGGCGAAGCCCAGCCAGTCGTTGCCGGTGTGGACGACCGTCGCGAAGCCCGCGATCGCGGCGCAGAGCATCAGGCCCTCCGCGCCGAGGTTGACGATGCCCGCCTTCTCGTTGATCAGCAAGCCCAGGGCCGCGATGGCGAGCACGGTGCCCGCGTTGAGCGTGGCCGCGAACAGCAGTGCGTAGGATTCCATGTCAGCGGGCTTCCTTCAGGAGCGCGGGCGCGGAGAAGCGGATGCGATACGCCATCAGCGTGTCGCACGCGAGCAGCGTGAACAGCAGCAGCCCCTGGAACACGCCGGTCAGCGACTTGGGCAGGCCCAGGCGCGTCTGCGCGAGCTCGCCGCCGATGTAGAACATGCTCATGAGGATGGCCGAGAACACCATGCCCACCGGGTGCAGGCGGCCGACGAAGGCGACGATGATCGCCGCAAAGCCGTAGCCGGCCGGCACGTAAGGCGTGAGCTGGCCGATCGGGCCCGCCACCTCCAGCGCGCCGGCCAGGCCCGCGGCCCCGCCGGACACGAGCAAGGCGACCCACAGGCCCTTGCGGGAGGAAAATCCCGCGTAGCGCGCCGCGGCGGGCGCCAGCCCGCCCACCTGCTGGGCGAACCCGGCGCGGGTGCGGAACAGGAAGACCCACAACGCCGCCGCGCCCACGAGCGCGACCAGCAGGCCGACGCTCACCCGCGAGCCCTGCATCAGGCGCGGGATCTGCGTCACGGCCTCGAAGGTCTTGGTCTGCGGAAAGTTGTAGCCGCCGGGGTCTTTCCAGGGCCCATACACCAGCAGGCTCAGCACCATGTCGGCCACATAGACCAGCATCAGGCTCACCAGGATCTCGTTGGCGTTGAACCTGTCGCGCAGGAGCGCCGTCAGGCTCGCCCAGGCCATGCCGCCCAGCGTGCCGGCGAGCACGATCGCCACCACGATCCAGCGGCCGCTGTCCTTGTCGGCGAGCAGCGCGACGCCGCCCGCCACGACGGCGCCGATGATGAACTGCCCCTCTGCGCCGATGTTCCAGACGTTCGAGCGAAAACACACCGCCAGGCCCAGCGCGATGATCAGCAACGGCGTCGCCTTCACCATCAGTTCGCCCAGGGCGTACGGCGACTTGACCGGCTCCCAGAAGAACACCTGCAGGCCCTTGACGGGGTCCTTGCCCAGCAGCATGAAGAGAAAGACGCCGATGACGACGGTGATGGCCAGGGCCAGCAGCGGCGAAGCCAGGCTCCAGAACCGGGAGGCCTGCGGACGGGGTTCGAGCTTAAGCATGGTTGCGCCCTTCGTCTTGCCCCCTCCCCCTTTGGGGGAGGGTTGGCGTGGGGGCTTCGCGCAGGGGCGACACCACCCACAACCCGCTCATCCATTCGCCGACCAGCTGCACCGTGGCGCGGGCGCGATCGATCGAGGGCGACAGGCGCCCTTTCGCGATCACGTGCAGCCGGTCGGAAATCTCGAACAGCTCTTCCAGCTCCTCGCTCACCACGAGGACGGCGCAGCCGGCGTCGCGCAAGGCCAGGATCTCGCCGCGAATCTGCGCCGCGGCACCGACGTCCACCCCCCAGGTCGGCTGCGACACGATCAGCAGCCTGGGGTTGGCGTCGATCTCGCGGCCGACGATGAACTTCTGCAGGTTGCCGCCCGAAAGCGACCGGGCCGCCGCGTGCGGGCCACCGGCTTTCACGTTGAAGCGCCCGATGATGTCCCGGGCCTGCTTCTCCAGCGCCTTGACGTCGATCCATCCGCTCTTGCCGATGGCGTCGGTACGCGTGAGCATGAGGTTGTGCGCCAGGCCGAGCGTGGGCACGGCGCCTCGCCCCAGCCGCTCCTCCGGCACGAAATGCACGCCCAGGTGGCGGCGGTGCGCGGGCCCGAAGCGTCCGACGTCCTGGCCGAAGACCTGGATGGAGGAATGCGCGGCGCGCGTGTCCTCGCCGGACAGCGCGTACAGCAACTCCTGCTGCCCGTTGCCGGAGACGCCCGCGACGCCGACCACTTCACCGGCACGCACCTCCAGCGTGACGCCGTCCAGGTCGACGCCGAACTGGTCCTCGCGCGCCAGGCGCAGGTCGCGCACCTGCAGCACCACCTCGCCGGGCTTGCGGTCGTGGTGTTCCAGCTCGGGCGGCTCCGCGCCGATCATGAGGCGCGAGAGCGATGCGTTCGATTCCAGGCGCGGGTTGCACACGCCGGTGACCTTGCCGCCGCGCAGCACGGTGCAGGCGCTGCACAGCTCGCGGATCTCGTGCAGCTTGTGGCTGATGTACAGGATGCTGCAGCCTTCGCCCGCCAGCTTCTTGAGCACCACGAACAGCTTGTCCACGGCCTGCGGCGTCAACACCGAGGTCGGCTCGTCCAGGATCAGCAGCTTGGGATTGGTGAGCAGGGACCGGATGATCTCCACGCGCTGCATCTCGCCCACGGACAGCGTGTGCACGGGCCGCTGCGGGTCGATGTCCAGGCCGTACTCGCCGGCCTTGGCCGTGATGCTGTGCGTGACCTGGTTCAGCGTGAGGCCCTTGTCCAGTCCGAGCCACACGTTCTCGGCCACGGTGAGCGTGTCGAACAGGCTGAAGTGCTGGAACACCATGCTGATGCCCAGCGCCCTCGCCTCCTGCGGGTTGCGGATGTGCACGGGCTGGCCGTTCCACAGCACGCTGCCCTCGTCGGGCTTCACGCTGCCGTAGATGATCTTCATCAGGGTGGACTTGCCGGCCCCGTTCTCGCCCAGCACGGCGTGGATCTCGCCGGGCTGCACGGTAAGCGACACGTCACTGTTGGCCACCACCGCCGGGTAGCGCTTCGTGATGTGCGCGAGTTGGAGTCTGGGAATCACTGGGTTCGTCTCGCTCTGGTCATCTGGCCTGTCCGTCGCGTCATTCGTCTTGCAGGTTCGCTGCCACCGATTTGACCTGATCGCGCAGCCACCTGGCCGAGGCGGAGGCGTGCGTGCGCTCGTGCCACAACTGGTAGTACATGAGCTGCGGGAAATCGATGGGGCATTCCAGGATTTTCACAGGAAGACGGTCCACGTAACGCTCGCAGTACTGGCGGCCGGTGGTCATCACCAGCAAGGTCGATGCCACCATGGCCGGAATCAGCCCGAAGTGCGGACAGCGCGCCGTGATGCTGCGGGCCAGGCCCAGGCTTTCGAGGTGATCGTCGATGACGCCGCGCGCCCCGGGGTGGGTGGGCGTCGGCGCGATGTGCTCGGCCTCCAGCCAGCCCTCCGGAGTCCAGCCGCGGCGGACGGCCGGATGGTCCTTCGACACCATGCACACGACCTCGTCCGCGAACAGCTTGCCCAGGTGCAGGTTTTCCGGGGGCTTGAGCCAGTTGCCCACCACCACATCCACGTCGCCGTGCGCGAGCTGGGCCTGGTAGTCGGAAGCCGCGGACAGCGGGTGGACCTCGATATGGCAGAGCGGCGCCCGGGCCTTGATCTGCGAGACCAGCCGGGGCAGGAAGTACGGGTCCAGGTAGTCGCTGGCCGCGACCCGGAAGGTGTTGGTCGAGGTCTGCGGATCGAAGCCGCGCGCGCCGGTGAACAGCACCTCGGCGGCGCGCAGGATGCTGGCGCTGGGTTCGATCATGCGCAGGCCCGCGTCGGTCGGCACCATCCGCGCGCCCGAACGCACCAGGAGCGGGTCCCCGGAGAGTTCACGCAGGCGCTTGAGCGCCGCCGAGACCGCGGGCTGGTACATGCCCAACCGGAGGGCGGCGCGGGAGACACTGCGTTCGGCCAACACGGTGTGCAAGACCCTGATCAAGTGGAGGTCTATCTTGTCGAAAAGCGCTTGATCTCTCATACCTGGGCCTGCATTCTTCTCATATGAGCGGGCTTATGTTGCAGTGCGGCCGCCTCTTTACCCTTAACGGACACGCCCCAAATCAACCATACTGGGTTTCATGGAATCGAAGACCATCAGGTTCATCCGCGGCGGAGAGCTTGTCTCGCTCGGCAATGTACCACCCGACCGCACGCTGCTGGAATTGCTGCGCGAGGACCTGTCCTGCACCGGCACCAAGGAGGGCTGCGGCGAAGGCGACTGCGGCGCCTGCACCGTCGTGCTGGGCGAGCTGGTGGGTGAAGGCATTCGCTACCGCGCGATCAACAGCTGCATCCGCCTGGCGCACTCCATCGACGGCATGGCGCTGTGGACGGTGCAGGACCTCGCCGCCACCGACGGCGCGCTGCACCCGGCCCAGGAGGCGATGGTGCAGTGCCACGGCTCGCAATGCGGCTTCTGCACGCCGGGCTTCGTGATGAGCCTGTTCGGCATGTACCAGAACCATGTCTGCCAGGGCGACGGCATCAGCCGCGAGCTGGCGCAGGAAGAGCTTTCGGGCAACCTGTGCCGCTGCACCGGCTACCGCCCGATCCTGGACGCGGCGCAGAAGATGGCCCAACTTCCGGCGGTGCGTGTGGATGAAGCCGCCCTGCGCGCGCAACTGAAGGGGCTGGCGGCGGCCAGCACCGCGCAGGCCTGGTCGTACCTGGCGCCCAAGACATTGCCGGCGCTGCTGCTGGCGCGCGCGACGCATCCCGGCGCGCAGCTGGTCGCGGGCTGCACCGACGTGGGCCTGTGGGTCACGAAGATGCACAAGCGGTTCGACCAGGTGCTGGATGTGACCGCGGCCGAAGAACTCAGGCGCATCGAGCCCTACGACAACCACGTCGCCATCGGCGCGGCCGTGACACTCACCGACGCCTTCGGGGCGCTGGTGGCCGAGCGGCCGCAGCTCAAGACCTTCGCCAGCCGCTTCGCCGGCTTGCCGGTGCGCAACTCGGGCACGCTGGGCGGCAACGTCGCCAACGGCTCGCCCATCGGCGACTCGATGCCGCTCCTGATCGCGCTGAACGCCCACGTCGTCCTCATGAGCGCGCGCGGCCACCGCGAGATGCCGCTGGAAGATTTCTACACCGGCTACCGGCGGACCGTGCTGGCGCCGGACGAGGTGCTGGCGTGGATCAAGGTGCCGCGCCCCTCGCAAGGCGAGTTCCTGCGCGCCTACAAGATCAGCAAGCGCTACGACGACGACATCTCGGCCGTATGCCTGGTGGTGAACATGCTGCTCGAAGGCGGCAACGTGGCCCGGGTGTCCGTCGGCGCCGGCGGAGTTGCCGCCACGCCGGCGCGCGCCAAGCGCGCCGAGTCGGCGCTGCGAGGCAGGCCCTGGACGGCGGCGGCCGCGCAGCAGGCCGCCGATGCGCTGCGCGCCGAGTTCCAGCCGATCTCCGACATGCGCGCCTCCGCCGCGTATCGCAGCCAGGTGCTGGGCAACTTGATGCAGCGGTTCTGGCTGGAAAGCCAGGGCGCCGCGCAGATCAACCTCGAGAACTTCCAGCTCGTGGAGCCGACATGAACGCCCCCGAACAGTTCTTCGGCAAGAGCGCCGCCGCGCAGCCGGCCTCGGGCACCGCGCATTTCCACGAAAGCGCCCGGGCGCAGGTCGCCGGCTCGGCAACGTATGTCGACGACATCCCCGAGGTCAAGGGCACGCTCTACGCAGCGCCGATCCTGTCCACCGTTGCGCACGGCAACCTCCGCGGCATCGACGCCGGCTTGGCGCTGGCCATGCCCGGCGTGCGCGACGTGATCCTGCCGCGCGACATTCCCGGCGACCCGAAACTCGCAACGTTCGCGCACGACGAGCCGATCTTCGCGATGGACCAGGTCGAGCACATCGGCCAGGTGGTCGGCATCGTGGTGGCCGATACGGTGATGAACGCGCGGCGCGCCGCCCGCCAGGTCCAGCTCGACATCGAGCCGCTGCCGGCCGTCCTCACCGTCAAGGAGGCGCTCGAGGCCCGGAGCTTCGTGCTGCCCCCGGTCTTCGTGCGCCGCGGCGACGCCGCCGCCGGACTGGCGCGCGCCGCGCACCGCCTCACCGGCGAGCTCGAGGTAGGCGGGCAGGAGCACTTCTACCTGGAGGGCCAGGTGGCCTATGCGCTGCCGCTGGAGCAGGACCAGTTCTGGATCTACTCCAGCACCCAGCATCCCGGCGAAGTTCAGCACTGGGTGGCGCACGCCCTCGGGCTGGAGAACAGCGCCGTCACCGTCGAATGCCGCCGCATGGGCGGCGCCTTCGGCGGCAAGGAGACGCAGGCCGGGCACCTGGCCGTGTGGTCGGCGCTGGCCGCCCACAAGCTGCACCGCCCCGTGAAGCTGCGCCTGGACCGCGACGACGACTTCATGATCACCGGCAAGCGCCACCCGTTTGCCTACGAATACACGGTGGGGTTCGACGACCGCGGGCTCATCATCGGGCTGAAGCTGATGCTGGCGGCCAACTGCGGTTTCAGCGCCGACCTGAGCGGCCCCGTGAACGACCGCGCCGTCTTCCACGCCGACAACGCCTATTTCCTCGGCGATGTCGAGATCGCCTCCTACCGCTGCAAGACCAACACGCAGAGCCACACGGCGTTTCGCGGCTTCGGCGGCCCGCAAGGGATGATCGTGATCGAGGCGATCCTGGGCGACATCGCCCGGCACCTCGGCCTGGACCCGCTGGACGTGCGCAAACGCAACCTGTACGGCATCCAGGACCGCAACGTCACGCATTACCAGATGCAGGTGGAAGACAACATCCTGCATCCGCTGATCGACCGGCTGGAAGCCACCGCCGGCTACCGTGCCCGGCGCGAAGCCATCGCGCAGTGGAATGCCCAAAGCCCCGTGATCAAGCGCGGCCTCGCGCTCACGCCGGTGAAGTTCGGCATCTCGTTCACGGCGACCTTCTTCAACCAGGCCGGCGCGCTGGTGCATGTGTACACCGACGGCAGCGTGCAGGTGAACCATGGCGGCACCGAGATGGGCCAGGGCCTGAACACCAAGGTGGCGCAGATCGTCGCCGATGAGCTGGGCATCCCGTTCGAGCGCGTGCGCGCCACGGCCAGCGACACCAGCAAGGTGCCCAACGCCAGCGCCACGGCCGCGTCGAGCGGCACCGACCTGAACGGCCGGGCCGCGCAGTTCGCCGCGCGCCAGGTGCGCGAGCGCCTCGCCAACTTCGTGAGCCAGCGCCAGCATGGCGACCCGGGGAAGGTCATCTTCGCGCACGGCCAGGTCAGCAGCCCCGATGCGGCGATCAGCTGGGAGCAGCTCATCGACGACGCGTACAAGGCGCGCGTGCAGCTGTGGAGCGACGGCTTCTACAAGACGCCCAAGATCCATTACGACAAGCACACGCTCACCGGGCGGCCGTTCTACTACTTCTCGTACGGCGCGGCCTGCAGTGAAGTGGCGATCGACACGCTCACCGGCGAGAGCCGCCTGCTCAAGGTGGACATCCTGCACGACGTGGGCACGTCCATCAACCCGGCCATCGACCTGGGACAGATCGAGGGCGGCTTCATCCAGGGCGTGGGCTGGCTCACCACCGAGCAGCTGGTGTGGGACGGCAAGGGTGACCTCGCCACGCACGCGCCCAGCACCTACAAGATTCCCGCCACCGGCGATGTGCCGGAGCATTTCAGGATCGAACTCTGGCCCGAGCCGAACCGCGAGGACAACGTGTTCGGCAGCAAGGCCGTGGGCGAGCCGCCTTTCATGCTGGCCATCAGCGTCTGGGAGGCGTTGCGCGACGCCGCCGCAGCAGCGCGGGGCGGCAGGTCCGTGCACATGGACGCGCCGGCGACGGCGGAGAACGTGCTGCGCGCACTGAAGTCACCTTGAATAAGGCTGCTCAGCAGGACTTTTATGAAAGATTTGATCGATTTTTTTTAGCAAAAAGTAGAATCGGCCTCTCTTATTAAAGGGGAGCGAAGCCCCTGCCTCCGCTACCCACTACAGCGCGCCCGGGCGCTGATCTGATCTGAATACCGAACCATGCCCACTCTCGTCTGGGCCGCAGCCCGTGGCAGCGGTGTGTGTTCGCCTTCGTCTGCAAGCTCACAATGAGACGAGCAGCTCGCAGCACCTTGATGCGGCACTGCGGTAGCGGCACTGCGGTAGCGGCACTGCGGTAGCGCAGGGCGTCAGCCGAGAGGCACCCGGCCCCTTGTCCTGCCTCAGCAGTTGCCTTCTCCGACACATCCTGTCGGAAAAAGTCACATGCCCATGAGCCAGCCGCCTACAAGCTGCCTCTGCCGCATGGGCCCCAATACAGTCCATGAAGATCCTCAACCTCATCCACGTCATGGTCGCGCAGGCGTTCTACAGCTGGGCGCTGCGCGAGATCAATCCGATGCATCCGGACGTGCCGCGCATCATGCTTCGCCGGATGGAACTGGCCGACAAGGCTCACCGCGTTTTCGGCTGAGTAACTCCTCGAGCCGGTCGGCAGCGCGCAGGCTCGCGCTGCGATCGGGCGCGGCCAGCGCGGCCTGGTACCACGCAATGGCCTTGTCCTTGTCGTCGGCCGCCGCGTACGCGACACCGAAAGCTTCCGCGACCGCGCCCATGGCGCCCCACAGCGGCGCGAACTCCGCCTCCAGGAAACGCAGCCGGTCCAGCAGGTAGGCCGGCGCCCTGCCCCCGTACTCCCCCTGGATCGCGAGTGTCTCCAGCGCCAGCGTCAGCGACACCGGCGACGCCACGCCCGCGAGTTCGTCCGCCAGCGGCTGAGCGGGCCGCTGCGCGTCCACGCCTTCGCGCCGCCACATCCATTCCGGGTCGCCGTAGCACTGGTAGGCCGCCCAGGTGTTGCCGCGCGGGTTGGCGCGCAGCGCCGCGGCACGGCCCGCGCCGACGGCGTCGATGAAGCGCTCGCCGGCCAGCAGCTTCTCGTAGAAGCGCGCGGCGAACGCGGCCGCCGGCTCGTCCTCCACGGCCCAGCCCGCCGCGACGACGCACCGCACCCCCACGCGGATCAGCGCCTCCGCGATGTTCGCGGCGAACAGCGCGCGGTCGTACGCAGGCAGCGCGATCGTCGCCTCGCGGCCCGCCAGGTGGCAGCAGTTGAGGAAAACCAGCTCGGGCACCACGCGCATGGCCTCGACTTCGGCCGAACCCAGGTAGATGCCCTCGCCCGACAGCACGACGCCGCCGCTCGCGCCGGCCTCGCCATGGCCCGCGATGTGCACGATGCGATAGGGCCGCTCGAACAGCGCGTTGACGATGGTCTGCGCATCGGCCTGGTCCACCAGCGCATGCACCCGCTCCGCCGGAGTAGGTGAGGAAGAAGAAGTCGCCCTTCTTCAGCGCCTTGGCCGCGCCGCGCATCGCGGCGAGCACCTTGGCGCGCGTGGCCTTCTTCGTCAGCAGCACCGTGGGCTTCATGGCCTTCGACATCGCGATGGCCGCCATGTCGTTGGCGTCGAACTCGCAGGCCGCGAGCGGGCCGTCCCAGCCGCTGTAGTCGGCGGCGCTGACGGCATTGAGCCCGATGTGAAGGGAAACGGCTTTCGCCGCGCGAGCGGCGGACTTGGCCCGAGTCGCCATCGAAACCTCCCTCGCCGGCGTCAAGGCCCGCGCGAGCGAAGTATGGATTTCGCGCCCGGCAGCGTCAACGGGTGTTTTTCGGCGGTCAGCGCTCGATCACCTGGCCGCGGCGGATCTTCGACTGCAACTGCAGCACGCCGTACAGGAGCGCTTCGGGCGTGGGCGGGCAGCCCGGCACATAGACGTCGACGGGAATGATCCGGTCGCACCCGCGGACGACCGAATACGAGTCGTGGTAGTAGCCCCCGCCGTTGGCGCAGGAACCCATGGCGATGACATAACGCGGCTCCGCCATCTGGTCGTACACCTTGCGCAGCGCGGGCGCCATCTTGTTGGTCAGCGTCCCCGAGATGATGATGAGATCGGCATGCCGGGGACTGGCGCGCGGGATCATGCCGAACCGGTCGAAGTCGTACCGGGCTGCTGCCGTATGCATCATCTCGACGGCGCAGCACGCGAGGCCGAACGTGAGGTACCAGAGGCTCCCCGCGTGCGCGGCCAGCACGGCGGCTTCGAGTGTGGTGATCACATAGCCGGGCTCACCGGTCGGGGCGGACGACGTTTCCAAAGTCATCCGCCAAGCGTATTCAGGGGCGGCGGCGGCGTCTTGAATAAATCGGACGCACGGCCCTGAGTGGCCATGGCGCCTCTTCCTGCCCGCGAAGCGTGCGCTGCAAGGCACTCGGGGACTGGCGCAGCAGCGCCCGCGCTTCGCGCGACATGTGCGCCTGGTCCGCATAACCCGTGTCGATTGCCAAGGCGCTCAGGCTCGGGGCGTCTTGCGCGCTCATCCCCTGCAGCACGTTTTCCAGCCTGGCGATGCGCACCCATGCGCCGGGCCTCAGGCCCATTGCCTGCTCGAAGCGGCGGCGGTACTGCCGTTCACCCAGTCCGCATTCGGCAGCGGCGGCCCGCACGCCGCGGGCGCGCAACACGGCAAGGGCCAGCGGGGGCTCGGCCAGCCCCGGGCCGGATGGCAGCCACGCGGCCAGAGCCCGCCAGAAGGCGTCCGCAGCCGTGCGTTCGCCCGCCAGCCGGCGCGCAGCGCCGACAACGTCCTGGAGCCCCGCGTCCCGGCTGGGGTCCAGCGGAAGGAACTGGTCGACCAGTTCGACAGTCGGCCGGCCGGTCAGGTGGGGCAGCACCCAGGGCTGGATCACGACGCTGGTGGATCGCAGCGCGCCCGCGGCCCTGGTTTCGACCGGTGCGGAAAAAGGACCCGTCAGGAACAGCGGCGGGAGCGGCTGGCCAGCCGCGCTGACCGAGCCGTCGCAGACCACGTTCAGGCACCCATACGGATTGGCCTGCACGCTCGACCGCAACGCAGCCGCGGAGGCCGCATGCCCGACGCGCCGGACAATCGCACAAACCACCTGCGCGTCCAGCGGCGCGGGCGGTAACAGCACCTCGACCTGCTCGCGGCTCTCCTGCATCTCGCCGGCAGTTTACGCCTCGGCTCAGCCCCTGAAATGACAGGCCACCCAATGGCCGTCCGTCGATTCCTCGAGCGGCGGCGTTTCGGCGCTGCAAATCGGGAACTGCGCGATCGGGCAGCGCGTGTGGAAGCGGCAACCCGTGGGCGGGCGCACGGGGCTGGGCACGTCGCCCTGCAGCATGATGCGCTTGCGCTTGACCCGCGGGTCCGGGATGGGCACCGCGGACAGCAGCGCCTCCGTGTACGGGTGCAGGGGGTTGGCGTAGAGGCTGCGCGCCGGCGCGATCTCGGCGACGCGGCCGAGGTACATCACGGCCACCCGGTCGCTGAAGTGCTCCACCACGGACAGGTCGTGCGCGATGAACATGTAGGTGAGCTGCAGTTTCTCCTGCAGGTCTTCCAGCAGGTTCACCACCTGGGCCTGGACCGAGACGTCCAGCGCCGAGACGGGCTCGTCGCACACCACCAGCCGCGGGTTCACCGCGAGAGCGCGCGCGATGCCGATGCGCTGGCGCTGGCCGCCGGAGAATTCGTGCGGGTAGCGCCGCATGTAATCGGGGCTCAGGCCCACCAGCTGCAGCAGCTCGGCAATGCGGTCTCGGTATTGGCCCGGGCCTTGCGACAGCTTGTGGATGGTGAGCGCCTCGCCGATGATCGCGCCCACCGTCATGCGCGGGTTGAGCGACGCGTACGGGTCCTGGAAGATGATCTGCATGTCGCGCGCCAGGGCGCGCAGCTCGTCCTTGCCCATCGCGGTGACGTTGCGGCCGTCGAACCAGACCTCGCCCGAGGTGGGCTCGATCAGCCTCAGGATGCAGCGCCCGGTGGTGCTCTTGCCGCAACCGGACTCGCCGACCACGCCCAGCGTCTCGCCGGCGTTGATGTCGAAGCTCACGCCGTCCACGGCGTGCACCTTGTCCACCTGGCGCGAGAACAGCCCGCCCTTCACCGGGAAGTGCTTGACCAGGTCGCGAACGCGCAGCAACGGTTCCGTCATATCCCGATTTCCTCGGCGCGGATGCACGCGACCTTGTGGCCGGCCGCGATCTCGCGCAGCGGCGGCGTGGCCGCGGTGCAGGCGGGGATGGCGTACTTGCAGCGCGGCGCGAAGCGGCAGCCCTCGGGCGGCTCGATCAGCTTGGGGACGTTGCCGGCGATCGATTCGAGGCGCACGCGGTGCGTCGCGGCGCGGTCGATGCGCGGAATCGAGCGAATCAGCCCCTGCGTGTACGGGTGGCGGGGCCGCGCGAAGAGCTCGGTCGCGCTCGCCTCCTCCACCACCTTGCCCGCGTACATCACGACGACGCGCTGCGCCATCTCCGCGACCACGCCCATCGCGTGCGTGATCAGCAGGATCGACATGCCCAGCCGCGACTTGAGCTCGTTGAGCAGGTCCAGGATCTGCGCCTGGATGGTCACGTCAAGCGCCGTGGTGGGCTCGTCGGCGATCAGCAGGTGCGGGTTGCAAGCCAGCGCCATCGCGATCATCACCCGCTGGCGCATGCCGCCCGAGAACTGGTGCGGGTAGTCGTGGATGCGGCGCTCGGGCATCGGGATGTGCACCAGCTTGAGCATCTCCGCCGCGCGGTCCAGCGCGGCGCGCCGGCTGAAGCCGCCATGCAGCCGCACCGATTCGGCGATCTGCTCGCCCACGGTGTACACCGGGTTCAGCGACGTCATCGGCTCCTGGAAGACGATGGCAATCTCCCGGGCCCGCACCCGCCGCATGCCCGTGTTGTCGAGCGGCACCAGGTCGCGCCCCTGCCACAGCACCTCGCCGGCGACGATGCGCCCGGGCGGCATCGGGATGAGCTTGAGGATGGTCATCGCCGTCACGGTCTTGCCGCAGCCCGATTCGCCCACGACGCACACCGTCTCGCCGCGATCGACCGTCAGGTCGACGCCGTCGACGGCATGCAGCCAGCCGTCCTCGGTCTTGAAGTGGGTCTTGAGGCCCTTGATTTCTAGCAACGCCATTCAATACCTGTATGCACTGTTGGCGGGATCAGGGCGACGGGGCGCTCTACTCCGCGAATGTCCCCCGCCGCCGGGAGGGCGGCTCCTCCTTGATTTCGCTGCGTAGAACGCCCCGCCGCCCTGATCTATCCACCGTCGTGGCTGTTCGATGCGTCGAGAAAGGCCATGCCACGTCCAGGGCCGTGGATGGCGGGGGGCCAACGCAGCGAAATCAAGGGGGAGGAGCGGGCGCAGCCCGCGACGGAGGACATTCGCGGAGTCGGCCACCCGCCGTTCACGGCCCGCCGCCCGCACCTCGCCGCTCGCGCGCTCAGCGATCGGCCCTCTTGATGCGCTCCGACATGAACAATGCATATGAAACCTAGAGAACATCTCGCGGATCGAGCGCGTCGCGCAGGCCGTCGCCGATGAAGTTGATGCACAGCACCGCCAGGAAGATCGCGGCGCCGGGGAACATGGCCCAGTACGGCGCGATGTCCAGGTATTCCTTGCTGTCGTACAGGATGCGGCCCCAGGTCGGGATGTCCGGCGGGAAGCCCAGCCCGAGGAAGGACAGCGTCGACTCGGCGATGATGGCCGCGGCCACGTCGATGGTGCCGGCCACGATCACCGGACCCAGGGCGTTGGGCAGGATGTGCCGCACCACCTGGCGCGAGGTGCTGGCGCCGAGCGCCCGCGCGGCCTCCACGAACTCCTTTTCGCGCAGCGAGAAGAACTGCGCCCGCACCAGCCGCGCCACCGGCATCCAGCGGAAGCCCCCGATCACGCACACGATCAGCATGAACACGCCCACTTCGGGCCCGAAGGCGGCCTTGAGCCCGTCGCGAAACAGGTAGATCAGCAGCAGCAGCAGCGGCAGCTGCGGCAGCGAAAGGAACAGGTCCGTGAGCCACATCAGCGCGGTGTCGATCGGCCCGCGCGATATGCCGGCGATCGCGCCGATGGTCACGCCCACCAGGATCGCCATGCCCATGGCCGCGAGCCCCACCGCCAGCGAGATCCGCCCGCCGTAGAGCATGCGCGCGAAGATGTCCTGGCCCAGGTCGTCGGTGCCGAACGGGTGGCGCCAGGCCGGTGGCTTCAGGCGGGCGCTGAAGTCGATTTCGTTGATCGCGAGCTTCCACACCAGCGGCCCGAACAACACTGCCAGCACCATCAGGCCGAGCACGAACACGCTGGCCACGGCCAGCTTGTGCCGGCGGAATCGCCGCCACGCGTCGCGCCACGGCGAGATGCCACGCGCGCTCGCGGCGGCCTGCACGGCCGCGACAGGCGCTTCGAGCGGCGTTTCGCTAGCGATAGCTGATGCGGGGGTCGAGCCAGCCATAGAGCAAGTCGGCAATCAGGTTGAAGAGGATCACGAGGCAGGAGAAGACGAAGGTCACGCCCATGATCACGGGGGTGTCATTGCGCAGGATGGCGTCGATCAGCAGCGAGCCGATGCCCGGGATGCGGAAGATCTGCTCGGTCACGATGGCGCCGCCGAAGATCGCGGGCATCTGCAGGGCCACCAGCGTCACGACCGGGATCAGCGCGTTGCGCACCACGTGCTTCATCACGATGTCCCAGTCGGACAGGCCCTTGCTGCGCGCCGTCGTCACGTGGTCGAGGCGGATCACGTCGAGCATCGCCGAGCGCACATAGCGCGTCCAGCTCGCGCCCTGGAACAGGCCGAGCACCATGACGGGCATGATCGCCTGGCGCAGGTGCTCCCACCACCATTGCCAGCCGGTGGCCGCGATGTCGGCGCGATAGACGAACGGCAGCCAGTCGAGCTTGATCGAGAACAGCAGGATCAGCAGCAGGCCGGTGAAGAACGTCGGCAGCGAAAAGCCGACGAAAGCCAGGGCGCTGGCGATGCGGTCGAACCAGGAATAGGGCCGCATGGCCGAGTAGATGCCCACCGGCAGCGCCACCATCAACGCGATCACCTGCGACGCGCCGATCACCGCCAGCGTCACGGGCACCCGTTGCAGGATGAGGCTGTCCACGTCGACGCGGCTGATGAAGGAAAAGCCCCAGTCGCCCTGCACCATGGCCCACAGCCAGCGGAAATAGCGCTGCCAGATCGGATCGTCCAGCCCGAACTGCTTGCGCAGGTTGGCCTGCACCTCGGGCGGCACGTTCGGGTTCAGCGCCATCTCGGCGAACGGGTCGCCCGGCGCCAGCGCCAGCACGGTGAACAGCACCACGCTGATGCCCAGCAGGCTGGGCAGCGCGATCAGGAGGCGCCGCAGGAGGTAAGAGCCCACGGCCTAGCAGCGTCCGGTATCTGTCAAGCTTCCCTGTACCAGTTGTGCAACCCGGAGAAGTCGAGGTCCCACCCGGTGAGGGCCGTCATCAGCTTGTGGCTGGCGCCGCGCACGCGCGGCCGGCTGATCAGCGGGATGATGGCGTTGTCGCCCACCACGAGGTCGTTCATGCGGATGAACAGGGCGGCGCGCTTGACCGGGTCGAGCTCGGCCTCGGCCTGGGCATAGACCTTCTCGTACTCGTCGTTGCGCCAGCGCGCGATGTTGCGGCCCTGCCATTTGTTGGCCTTGGCGGAAATCTCGTGGGCGCGGTACTGGTCCATGAAGCGCTCGGGGTCGGGCTGGGTCATGGTCGTGGTGTACATCTGCATGTCGCACCAGAACTTGCCATAGGTGTCCGGGTTGGCGACGTCCGAGGAGAAGAACACCGACGCGGTGACCGATTTCAGCTCCAGGTCGATGCCGGCCTTCTGGCAGGCCTGCTTGATGACGGCCTGCTCCTTTTGCCGGATGCCGTTGACCGACGTCTGGTAGACGAACTTCATCTTCTTGCCGCCCTTCTCGCGGATGCCGTCGGCGCCCTTCTTCCAGCCGGCGGCGTCGAGCAGGGCGTTGGCCTTGTCCACGTTGAACTCCATCTTCGTGTTGGGCGAGCGGAACTTGGCCGGGTTGTTCAGGAAGTTCGCCGTCGCGACGCCGGTGCGCCCGTAGATGAACTGCTGGATGCCGGCCCGGTCGGCCAGCAGCGCCATGGCCTGGCGCACCGCCGGGTCGGTGAAGGCGAAATGCTTGCTCTTGATGCTGGCGCGCTCGCCGTCGACTTCGGTCCAGGGGTCCGTCAGGTTGAGCTGGATGAACTCGATGTCGCCGCTGGGGATGATGTGGGCCTTGCCCTTGCCGCCCTCTTCCATCCGCTTGAGGACCTCGTCTTCCACCTGCAGGTTCCATGCGTAGTCGTACTCGCCGGTCTGCAGCACGGCACGCGCCGCCGATGCCGCATCGCCGCCGCCCTTCATCTCGATCGTGTCGAAGTACGGCCGGTTCGGCATGTGGTAGTTGTTGTTGATCTCCCCGCGCACCATGTCGCCCGGCTTGAAATCGACGAACTTGTAGGGGCCGGTGCCGACAGGCTTCAGGTTGTTGGGCGCCTCGCGCGACCTGGCGCCGGCATACGGCCCGAACAGGTGTTTGGGGATGATCATGCCCTCGGCCGCGACGAAGGCGGTGGCCCAGAACGGCGTCGCCTTGGCGAAGGTCACGCGGATGGTGTGCGAATCGACCGTCTCGACCTTGACGTCCTTGTAGACGCCGGAGGTCACGGCGGCGGTGGCCGGGTCCTTCGCGTATTCCCAGGTGAAGAGGCAGTCGTCGGCGGTGAACGGCTGGCCATCGTGCCAGGTCACGCCACGCTTGAGCTTCCAGGTCACCGACTTGCCGTCCGCGGACAGCCCGCCGTTCTCGCGCGTGGGCACTTCCGCCGCGAGGATCGGCACCAGGTTGCCATCGCGGTCCCAGGAGCCGAGCGGCTCGTAGAAGATCCGCGAGCCTTCCTGGTCCTTGGTGCCGTTGGCGAAGTGCGGCTGCAGGAGCGTCGCGCCTTGCCACCACAACGCCTTGAGTGCGCCGCCGCCGCCCCGCTTGGTCGGCTTGTAGGCCTGGGCGGGCTGGGCGTTCGCGACGCCGGCGTGCATCAGCAGCATGGACGCCATCGGGGCGGTGAGCCCGAGCGAGACCATCTGATGGATGAAAGTACGGCGGGGTAGCCGGCCGCTACGGACTTCCTCGATCGATTCCCGGATTTGTCGTTCCTGCATGGCGTTGCTCCTGAGTGAGAACGGAAGGATGGGCGCAAGCCGTCCGCGGGGCCACCGTGCAAACACCAATACCCAGCGGCCTGGCTTTGGGCAGCCCCGACCTCAGGAAGCAAAGAACCTGCCTGAATGGCTCAGGCAATGCGGCTCAGGCAGTCGCTGCGGCGCTCACCCGCTGCGGCTGGCCCGCACCGGTGTACTTCCACACCGTGAAGGCGAAGACCAGGATGGCGATGCCCACCAGGGACGAGGCGGCGCCGAGCAGCGGCTCGATCGCCGTGACGCCGCGGAACAGTGCCGCCAGCGAGACCATCTGGACAAAATGGGCGGGGACGTAAAGCCAGAACTGCACCTTGGCCAGGCGGCTGGCGGCGGCCTCCGGCCAGGCACGGTAGAACAAGGCGAACAAGGCCATGGTCACCCAGCCGAGCAGGTTGAGGTGCGCGTGCACCGGGTGCATGGTGTGGTCGTGGCTGGCCGCCATGAAGATGCCGAGCGACACGCCGGCGATCAGGTAGAGCACCGCGAGGCGCAGGAACCATTGGCTGATGCTTTTCATGGTGTGTCTCCTTGGAGGTGGGGAGGCGCAGTTTAGGCGCACACGGTGCCCGCGGGTAGCTGCGCCTGCGCATAATGGGGCCGCAAGAATGCATACCCCGTCCCATTTCGACTGGAGCGACCTGCAATACCTGCTGGCAGTGGCACGCCACGGCAGCACGTTGGGGGCCAGCCGCGCCATGGGCGTCAACCAGTCGACTGTGCAGCGGCGCCTGGTTGAGCTGGAGCGGTGCATCGGCCAGCCGCTGGTCACGCGCCAGCCCACCGGCTGCCGCCTGACGGCGCTGGGGGAACGGCTGCTGCCGCATGCGCGCCGGGTCGAGGAGGCGGTGCGGGTCCTGCAGGAGCAGGTGAACAGCGCGCGGCGCGACCTGATCGGCGTGATCCGCGTGACCTGCCCCGAACCGCTGGTCACGCGCCTCGTCCAGTCGGCTCTGCTCAAGCGCTTCAGCGCGCTTTACCCGGGGCTGCAGGTCGAGTTCGTCATGACCGACAAGTACCTCGACCTCAGCCGGGGCGATGCCGATATCGCCTTGCGCGCCGGCGAAGGCAACGACGACACGCTCGTGGGCCGCAAGATCTGCGATTCGACCTGGTCGGTCTTCGCGAGCCGCCGGTATGCGCAGCGGCACGGGCTACCGGCGAGCGCCGCCGATCTTGCGCGGCATACGCTGGTCGGCCTGGACGACACCATGTCGCACCATCGCACGGCCGTGTGGCTGCGGCAGGCGGCACCTCACGCCAACTACACGGCGCGCAACAACAGCGTGCTGGGCCTGGTGCAATCGGTCAAGGCCGCCGTGGGCGTGTCGCCGCTGCCCGACCTGCTCGGAGAGGCCGAGCCGGATCTGGTGCGTGCCTTCGGCCCGGTCCCGGAACTGGGACGGATCTGGCGGCTGCTCACGACACCCGATCTGCGACACTCGCCGCGGGTCGAGGCGCTGTTCGATTTTTTCGCTGAGGAAGTGGACGCGCTGGCCGCCCTCCTGACCAAGAACCAAGGAAGCTGAATGCGCCTGCCCAACCTGCTCGCCACACGCCGCGGACGCCTGTTCGCGTTCTTCAGCCTGTACGTCACCGAGGGCATTCCCCTCGGTTTCGCCGCGACGGCGGTGGCGACGCAGTTGCGCCGGCAGGGCGTGGGCCCCGCGGAGATCGGGGCGTTCGTCGCCTCCTTCTACCTGCCCTGGGCGTTCAAGTGGGCTTTCGGTCCCTTCGTGGACGTCTTCCGTTCGAAGCGCTTCGGCCACCGGCGCGGCTGGATCCTGCTCACCCAGGTGGTCATGGCGGCGACGCTCCTGTCACTGGTGGCGGTGCCGCTGCCCGCCGGGCTGGGCCTTTTCACCATGATCCTGCTGGTGCACAACACGTTCGGCGCCATCCAGGACGTGGCGATCGACTCGCTCGCCGTCAACACGCTGAGCGAGGACGAGCGCGGGCTGGCCAACGGACTGATGTTCGCCGGCGCGTCGGTGGGGCAGGCCGTCGGCGGCAGCGGCGTGCTGTTCCTGATCGGCATCACCGGCTTCCAGTTCACTTTCGTCGCCGTCGCCGCGGCGATCCTCGCCGTCACCGGCTTCATCGTGTTGCCGATGAAGGAGGCCGTGGCCGAAAGCCTCGGTGCCGCGGCGGACAGCGCGGGCAGCGCGTGGCGCAGGGCGGGCGCGGAAATGAAGAGCTTCGCGGTGCAGTCGTTCCGCTCCTTCATCGGCACGCGCGGCGCCTTCTCGGGCGTGTTCTTCGCGCTGCTGCCCGCGGGCGCCATGTCGCTGGGTCTCGCGCTGCAGTCCAACCTCGCGGTGGAAGTGGGCATGAACGACGACCAGGTGGGCGCGCTCAACCTGTGGACCTCGATCATTTCCGCCGCCTGCATGGTTCTGGGCGGCTGGCTCTCCGACAAGTGGGGGCGCCGCCGCACGCTGTTCGTCTACCTCGCCGGCATGAGCCTGCCGGTCCTCTACCTGATGTGGGTGCTGCAGCAGCACGGCTACGTGATGCCGCGCGCGCCGGGCGGACCGGAATTGCCCGCGCTGATCACCGCCTTGTGGATTTCCTCGATCGTGTACGCGGTGTTCCAGGGCCTGATGTACGGCACGCGCTCGGCCATCATGATGGACATCACCAACCCGGCGGTGGCGGCCACGCAGTTCACCGCCTACATGGCCATGATGAACCTGGCCATCGCCATTGCCGCCAGCTGGCAGGGCGCGGCCGTCGAGGCCTGGGGCTATCCCGTCACGCTGCTGGTCGATGCGATCACCGGCCTGCTCTGCCTGCTGCTGCTGCCCATGCTGAAGCGGCAGACCGCGGCGTTCAGCGACGCGCTGGCCGAAGGGCGGGCGCGCAAGTCCTCGCTGGTGCTGGGCATCTGCTGCCTCGCCTGGCTGCCCTACTGGGCCAACCACGAACTGCTGGGCAAGGGCCAGCCGATGATGGGCACGTTCTTCACCCTGGTGTTCATCGCGTCGGCCCTCTTCCTGCTGGCGGGGCGCGAGGTGCTGGGGCGGGACGCGGGCGTGTGGCGCCGCGCGGCCCTGTGGGTCTCGCCCCTGCTGCTGCTGATGTACGGCCGGTACTGGGTCGCCAAGCTCGACGGCATCCCCGCCCTGCGCAACGCCGCCGAGGTGCTGCTGTATGCCGTGCCCCTCGCCGCCGGCATCGTGCTGGTGGCGATGGCCTTCCGCGACTGGCGCACGGTGAACGCGCAGCCGCAACCGGCGTGAGAAAATCGGCGCGATGAGCAAGGAATTCGTTTACGTCCATCATGTCCAGTTCGGCGATTGCGACCCGGCGCGCATCGTCTGGTTCCCCAATTTCTTCCGCTGGATTGACGCGGCATCGCGTCACTTCTTCGCCGAGTGCGGCGTGCCGCCCTGGTACGAAACCGAACGCGCGACGGGCATGCTGGGAACCCCGCTGGTCGACACCCACGCCCGGTTCATCAAGACAGCGAGCTACCCCGACGTGCTGCACATCCACACGTCGATCGCCGAGTGGCGCACCAAGAGCTTCGTGCAGCGCCATCGCGTGCTGCGGCCCGCGAGTGGCGACCTGATCATGGAATGCGACGAGGTCCGCATCTTCGCGGCCCGGCACGGGGACGACCCGAAGGCGATCCACGCGGTGCCGATCCCGGAGGACATCCGGCGGCTTTGCGAGTGACTTCCGGCCTGTCATGCCGGGCTTGACCCGGCATCCATGCCCCCTGTGTTGTACGCCTGCGCCTCGCGGCAAACCCGCGCACGGGTGGGCTGTGCCGCGAGGTGGTGGAATGTGAAAAGCGCCGTGGGCACAGGTGCCCACCCTAAGATCATGGATGCTGGATCAAGTCCGGCATGTCAGACACGCTACACCCGACGCACGAATGACAGCCGCTGCGACGGCGTGAACCCCGCGTCCTGGAAGAACCCGAGCAACGCCAGGTCCGCCGCCTGGACGATGGTTTCCATGCGCTCCACCTGAAGCGCCGAAAGGTTCGCCGTCAGCTGCGCCAGCATGGCGTGGCCCAGCCCGCGATGGGCGTAGTCGGGGTCGATGCCGATGGTGTCCACCACGGCGACGGGCTCGGTGCGGCCGAAGTCGCCCAAGTCGGCGCGCGCCATCAGGTAACCGACGATTGCGCCGTCGAGCCGCGCGGCGAGCGAGACGCGGATCGCCGAATCGTGCATCGCCTCGGCGAGCCGGGCGGCGATGTAGCCGCCGCGGTCACGGCCGGTGATCGAGCGATCGATGCGCACGATCTCCTGCAAATCGGCCGGTGTCATGGGGCGCACTTCGGCGGCGTCCCGCGCGAGGCGCTCGAAATCGTTGGCTTCGGGCGAGCCGAAGTTCACCTCATGGCCCGGGCCCTCGCCCTGCGGCAACGTGATGGACTCGTTCGCTTCCTGGCTGCCCTCCGGGTTCACGGCCATGCCCAGAATCAGGTCGGGCGCCAGTTCGAATCCCACCGCGGCCAACCATTGCAGCATGCCGGCGTCGCGCCAGCGCGCGGCCGTGCGGAACTCGGTGACCCCGCGGCGCGCGGCCCACTGCGCCAGCGCATCGAACAACAGGCGGCCGCCGCCCCGACGGTGGGCGCCGTCGCGCATGCCGACCATTTCCAGGCGCAGCCCGCGCTCGCTGCGGCCGAACTCGCCCTCCAGCACCCGCGCGAGGATGTAGCCGGCCAGGCCCCCTTCGTCGCAGACCGCGAACTGCGCGTGCAGCGCGGGTTCGCAGAGGGCCGAGGCCAGCCTGCGCTCGACGTACGCGCGGCGCGGCCGGCCTTCCAGGGCCGCGTCGATCGCAACGACCAGCGGCAGGTCGCCCGGTGCGAGCGGGCGGATCGTCATCTGGGCCGTGCCCGTGGTGTCCAGCGTCATGGCAGTGCCTTTCTCGTGGTCAAAGGCTGGCGTAGCCGAAAGCCAGCTCGCGGTCGGTTTCCTCGTCGAGCAGGTCGGCGAGCAACGGCAGCAGCGCCATGGTTTCCTTCTGGATGTGCGCGACCTGCCGCTCCACCAGTTCCAGAGAATTGCGGCGCAGCGCGGCCCATTGCGCGTCATCGACGGGGCCCGCGGCGGCGGCGCGCGCGAGCGGGAGCAATTCGGCCGCAACTTCGCGGATCGCGTCATGCTCCTCGACCAGCAGTGCCGCCATGTCGCCGTCGCCGGCGTCGGACATCAGGGGAAAGAGCGACTCCTCCTCGAAGCGGAAGTGGCGCTCGATGTCCTGCTCCAGTGCCCGGGCGAATTGCCCGATGAGGCCGCCCAGCGCTTCGTCATGGCGCTGCGCCCGGCCCAGCGCCTGTTCGACCTTGCCCAGCAGGTCGAGGTTGGCACGGTGTTCCTCGTGCAGGACGCGGCAGACCTGGCCGTCGAAATTCATGGCGGGACCTCAAAAATGGTATTGAAGTACCAGAATAGCACCGCCACGGCGGCAGACCTTGAGCTAGCTCAAACCCGCCGGCCGTCCCATGCGCCGCAGCGCCACCGCGAAAAACCAGGCGAACGCGGCGGCGCCGACGGCGCCGGTCGCGGCTGCCGCCCTCACCAGCCACGCGTTGTCCAGCGCTGCGGCGAGTCCGAGCAGCACCAGCGCTGCGACGTGGCAGGCGAAATGCACGCGCAGCGCCGCCTCGTGCGTGAGCGACGACGGCGTGCGGGCGCGCCTTCCGCTGCCGCCGGCGTGCATCGCGGCCAGGAACGGCACGATGCGCTGCAGCATGCCCAGCAGCAGGCTGAGCAGCCATACGCCCACCAGGCACAGCCCGAACAGCGTCGCCAGCCGGGGCACCGGAAGTTCCAGCACCAGCGCCCAGGCCAGCGCAAGGCTGGCCGCGAGGCCGGCCCAGCCGATCTTCACCAGCGTGAACGAGCGCCCCAGTTCGCCGCGCATGCCACTTTTCAGCGTCCGCAGCATCAGCCGCAAATGCAGCGCCGCCCCGGCGCTGCCGGCGATCAGCGCGGCGATGCGCACGGCGAATGCCGCCTGCGCGAACAGCACGGCCACGGCGGCCAGCACCAGCGCCGCCAGCGCCAAGCCCCACGAGGCCAGCTGCTCGCGCTCGCCGGGCCGGTCGGCGAGCGCGAACATCGGCACCAGGATGTACGACAGCCCCAGCGCCAGCATGCCCATGAAGCCGTAAGGCGCCCACACGGCATGCACGGCAAGCACGGCGTCGCGGCTGGGCGCGGGCAGGCCGAGCCAGGTGGCCGCGAGCGACAACGCGCTCGCCAGCACGATGAGCAACGCAACCAGCGCTCCCCAGCCATGCGCCACGACGCCGGGCATCCCGCGCGCGCCAAGCAGGTTGCGCAACATCAGGACCGCCCAGGCCAGGAACGCGAGCGTCACGGCCACCGCGCCCACGGCAAGCCATGGGGGCTGGGCAAAACCCATGCCCAACACCAGTACCGCGACGCCGGCGGTGTAAGGCCACCAGAGCGCGCCCAGCAGGCGATGGCCGGGCGCGGGCTGCCGCGTCGCCACCGGCAGCAGCTGCGCCCCCGCGCCCATCGCCGTCATGCCCAGCACACCGAGTGTCACCAGGTGCAGCGATGCCAGCGGCCAGCCCAGTGCGCCGGGCGCGGCGGGCCAGGCCTCGGCGCCCGCCGCCAGCGCGAGCCACGCGAGGCAGTGGAACACCACCGCGGCGCCGAAGAACCGGAAAGGAACCGAGGCCGGCAGCAGCCGGCCTTTCGCGCCGCCGAGGAAGGCGCCGCTGGCGGTCACACAGACCTTCGCAGCCGCAGCCGCACCTCGCCGGGCCCGCCCTCGACGCGCTCGGCTTCCCAGCCGATCTGCGCCAGCTCGGGGTACAGCATGGCGGGGTCGCGGTCGAGGTGGGCGGTCACACGGGCCTCATCGCCCAGCGTGCGCAACAGGCGCAGGATCGCGACCAGGGGATCGGGCGGGACGAGGCCGCGCACATCGATGTGCGCCTCGCCTGCCTCGGTCCATTGCCGCGCCGCGGGGGTGCCTGTCATGCGGCAATGGTAGCGGGCGATTCCGTCAGGGGTGGGGCGGCTTCGAGCGCTTGCCGCCATTCGGCCCGCGTCAGGACGAAGTCCCGCATCGCGGCGGGCTGTCCTTCGCGCGATTCGGCGAGGATGAAGCGCCAGCCGCCCTGGGCCAACAGCTGTTCGATCTCGCGCGGCGAGCGCGCGGGGTCCACCACGACCGCGACACCGCCCGCCCTTGCCACACCGAGGCAGGCGACGATGGTTTCCGCAGGGCTCGCCAGGGCGATGGCCACACGCTCGCCGGGCTCGACGCCGCAGTCGCGCCACACGGCCGCGGCGCGCGCCATCGCCAGCCGCAGTTCGGCGCGCAGCGCGGCCGCGGCACGCCGCTCGCTGCCCGCGCGGGTCTCGTCGCCGCGCTGTTCCTGGATTTCTTCGAGATCGGCATTCATCGTCATTCGTCTCCTTGCGCGGCCGTCAGCATCCCGGCCAGTGCCCTTCGCAGGAGCTTGCCGGTGGCCGTGCGCGGCAAGGCGTCCACGGCGTGCCAGCTCGACGGCCGCTGGTGGGGCGGCAAGCCGGACGCGCGCTCGCGCAGGTCGTGCCCGACTTCGCGGCGATCCTGCGGCCGGGCCACGTAGAACAGCGCGATGGACTGCACCCCGCCCGCATCCGGCACGCACACGGCCGCCGCATCGAGCAGGCCCTGCACGCCGGCCGCGAGCTTGTCCTCCAGTTCGGCCAGGTTCACCCAGCGGCCCATGGTCTTCACGAGCCCGTCCTCGCGGCCGGCAAAGCGCCAGCCCCCGGTATCGGTGCCGATGAAGAGGTCCTGCGGACAGAATGCGCCGTCCTGGAAGCTCTCGGCCTGGGCCGCCGGCCGGTCGAGGTAGCCCAGCGCCAGCGTCGACACGCGAATGGAGAGGCGCGTCGGGATCCCCGCGGCCGCCGCTTCGGCGTCCAGCGCCCGCACCTCGACGCCGGGCGAAGGCCGCAGTCCGTCTTCCCCCGGCTCCGCGGTGAGCACCAACGCCTGTGTTTCCGACGTGCCGTAGCCATCGACCAGGCCCAGCCCGGTCGCTTCGCGCCAGGCCTGCCTCAGGCTGGGCGAGACCGGCTCGCCCGCCGACACGCAACGCCGCACACCGCTGGCCGCCAGCGCGGGCGCGAGGCCGGCGTGCAGCAGGTCGCGGTACAGCGCCGGAACGCTGAAGAACACGCTCGGCCGCATGCGCGCCACCGTCGCCGCCGCCGATGCGGCTGTCGGCCATTGCGGGTCGAGGATCACCGTGGCGCCGATCTTCAGGCCGGCGAAGAGGCTGTTGGCCTGCGCGTAGGAGAGGAAGAGCCGCGGCGTCGCGAACAGGCGGTCGGAGGACATCACGCCCAGGCGCTCGCGCGGGATGCGCTCGACCTCGCGCGCGAAACCGTGGCGGTGCACCACCGCCTTGGGCTTGCCGGACGTGCCCGAGGAATGGTTCCAGAAAGCGGGGGTGTCCGCGGGGACATAGAGCGGCGCGGCCTCCGCGGCGGCCGCGAACTCCCGCCGCGCATCGTCCACCGCCACCACCCGGTCCTTCCACGGCGGCGGGGTATCGTCGGCGTCGTCGGCGACGATGATGCTGAAGCCGGCCTCGTCGAGGATGTCGTGCCAATCGGTTTGCGGCGCCCGCGGGTTCACGCCCACGGCGATGCCGCCGGCCCAGATCGTGCCGAGGAAGGCGACCACCCAGTCGATGCCGTCGGCCAGCTTCACGGCGACGCGGTCGCCCGGGCGCAGCCCGCGCCGCCGCCACGCGCCCGCGGCCCGCGCCACGCGCGCCCGCAACTCGCGGTAGTCGAGGTACTCGGTGCCGCAGGCGACGGCGACACGGGACGGGTCCGCCTGCGCCAGCAGCAGCTCGGCCGCGTTGAGGAACGATGCCGGGGCGGCCGCATCCGGCACGTCCATTGCACGCGCCGCGCCGCGGCGGGCCCGGCGCTCGCGCCACAGCCTGAACTCCGTGCTCAGCGTCTGCGCGTGGTCGTGCTCCTCGGCGGCCAGCTGCAGGCACTGGCGCTGGTCGGCCGACCCCGCGCGGGCGCGCGCCGCGCGCGCAAGGAAGAACCCGGCGGCGCGGTGCTCGGCCGCGATGGCGATGCGAAACAGGTTCCCGGGTTCCTGGGGCCGGCTCTCCACGCCGGCGAACAGCGCGGCCAGCTCGGTGCCGAACACCTCGGGCGTCGGCGGGATCTGCGTGACGTGGTGGCGCCGCGCGAGCGCCTCCATGTGCTGGCCCTCCATCGCCGCGAACCGGCGGAACAGCGCGCGCATGGAATCGTCCGCGGCCTCGACGGCGGCGCGCTGGTAGAACGCGCGGCCGCCGAGCTCGATCTCGAACGCGGTGCGCACGGCCGCAATCGCGGCGGTGTCCGGGCCCGGGTCCAGGCTGGATTGGCTCAGCGCCAGCGGGCCGCCGCAGCGCGGGCAGCGGCCGTAGGGGAAGGCGAAGGCCATGCTGGTCTCGCCGCACTGTCGGCAATGCCAGTGGGCCCAGGCGGCCGCGCAGCACAACACCTCGGCCCCGTCGTGGTCCGTGCGCGGCTGGCCGCAGTGCGGGCACAGCATGCTGCCCACGTGGCGCCGTGTCATCGCGCGGCCCGTCCGATCAGGCCCATGTCCGCCGTCCCATCAGCGGTCGTACTGCCGGATCAGCGCGCGCGCATCCTCCAGCAGCGCGCCGCCATTGGCGCCCTTGGCCGACACTTCCTTGACCCAGAGCTCGTCGATCTCGGCGGTGGCCTTGGTCCAGCGCGCCAGTTCCTCCGGCGAGAGCACGAAGACCTGGTTGCCACGGTCGGTCGCCAGCTTGTGGAAGGGCACCACCACGGCATCGAACTTCTCGCCGGCCCAGGCCGACACCTGCACGCCGCTGTTGGCGTCGATGACCTTCTTCAGGTCGGCGGGCAGGCTGTCGTACTTCGCCCGGTTCATCACGAAGGCGAAGATCGAGTTCGCGAACTTGGGCTGGCCCGGCCCCACGTCGAGGTGGCTCCTCGCGATCTCCTGCAGCTTCGCCGCGGGCACGCCTTCCCAAGGCACCATGGCGCCGTCGATGACGCCCTTGGCCATGGACTCGGGCACCGCCGGCAGCGGCATCTGCACGGGGGTCGCGCCCAGCGCGGCAAGCATCCGCGAATTCAGGCGCGTGGCCGCGCGGATCTTCAGGCCCTTGAGCTCCTCCAGCGTCTTCAGGCCCTTGGCGCTGGTCATGTGGAACGAGGAGCCGTCGTTGGTGTGCAGCCAGAGCGGCTTCGTGCCCGCGAACTCGTCCAGCGCGCTCTTCTGCACGTACTGCCAGAAGGCCTGGCTGGAGCCCCGGCCGCTGCGTGTGAAGAACGGCAGCTCGAAGACTTCGCTCTTGACGAACCGGCCCGCCGAGTAGGTCGGCAGCGTCCACACGATGTCCGCCACCCCGTCGCGGGCCTGGTCGAACAGCTGGGCCGGCGTGCCGCCCAGTTGCATCGAGGGGTAGATCTGGCACTTGAGCCGGTCACCCGACTCCTTGGCGACCTTGTCGCACCACGGCTCGATGATGTTCTTCTGCACGTTCGACGTCGCGGGCAGGAAGTGATGCACCTTGAGCACCACCGGCTGCGCCAGCGCGGGCGCGAGCGCGAAGGCCGCGAAGGCCGCGGCGGCGGCAAGACGGAGGGCGGGTCGGATACGCATGGCGATGTCTCCTATTGTTGGAACGACGGGCTTTTCAAGGGGCCACCGCGGAACCGGCTTTGCCGGGCCGCTGGTGGCGCCCCCTTGAGGGGGAGGCGGCCGCAGGCCGCTTCGGGTGTGCGTCATATATGGAAGGTGCGCACCAGCACCAGCGAGATGGCGGGGACGAACAGCAGCAGCGTGATGCGCACGAAGTCCGAGAGCAGGAACGGGACCACGCCCTTGAACGTTTCGGTCAGCGGCACGTTGCGGGCCAGCCGGTTGATGATGTAGACGTTCATGCCCACCGGGGGGTGCACCAGGCCGATCTCGACCACCATCAGCGCGAGGATGCCGAACCAGATCGACTTGTCGGTCTGCCCGAGCCCCCAGAAGTCCAGGCCCATCACCACCGGGTAGAAGACCGGGATGGTGAGCAGGATCATCGCCAGCGAATCCATGACGCACCCCAGCAGCACGTAGGTCAGCAGGATGGCGATCATCACCAGCAGCGGCGGAAAGCCGCTCTGCTGGACCCAGGCCGCGAGCTCGCCCGGCATCTGCGACAGCGCCAGCGCGGTATTGAGCTGGTCGGCGCCGAGCAGCACCAGGAAGATCATGGCCGTCGTCTGGGCGGTCCCCAGGCCCACCGCCCACAGCCCGCGCCAGCGCATGCCGCCGCCGACGGCCAGCAGCCCGCAGGCCGCGGCGCCGATGGCCGCCGCCTCGGTTGGGTTGGCCCAGCCGCCGTAGATGCCGACGATGACCACCACGAACACCGCCAGCACCGGCAGCACCACCACCAGGGCCTTGAACCGCTCCGCCCACCCGGCGCGCGCGCCCGCCGGGCCGAGCAACGGCTTCCAGGCCACCAGCAACTGGATCACGACCATGTAGCCCACCATCGCGATCAGCCCGGGAACGATCGCGGCCATGAACAGCTTGCCGATCGACTCCTGCGTGAGGATGGCGTAGATCACCAGCGGCACCGAGGGCGGGATCATGATGCCCAGCGTACCGCCCGCGGCCAGCGCGCCGGTGGCCAGCGCGCCGGAGTACTTGGCGCGATCGAGCTCGGGCAGCGCCACCTGGCCCATGGTCGCCGCCGTGGCCAGCGAGGAGCCGCAGATCGCGCCGAAGGCGGCGCACGCGCCGACCGCGGCCATGGCGATGCCGCCCGGCCAGTGGCCCATGAAGGCCTTGACGAACCGGAACAGCGACCGCGACAGGCCGCCATGGGTCGCGAACTGCCCCATCAGCAGGAACAGCGGGATCACGACCAGGTCGTAATTGGACAGCCGCGCATAGGCGAGGTTCTTCAGCGAGTTGAGCAGCGGCGACCACTCGCCCCCCGTGAAGGCGACATAGCCGCCGGCGCCGACCATGAACATCGCCACGCCGATCGGCACGCGCACGACCAGCAGCACCATGAGGATGCCGAACAGCACGAGCCCGGACTGGATACCTGTCATGGAAGTCCCCTTCGCACCGCGCGACGCACGTGCCATACGGCCATGTAGAAGCCGGCCAGCGCCAGCAGCACGAAACCCGGAACCATCAGGGCCTCGCCGATCCACAGCGGCAGGCCCAGGATCATGGAAGTTTCCCCCGCGGCGCGCAGCATCTCCGCACCGGCACCGGTGCGCCACGCAATCAGCGCGCCGAACAGCCCGACCAGCAGCGAACCGATCGCGTCCAGGCTGTGCACGGCGCGCCACGGCAGGCGGTCGGTGAAGAAATCCACCTTCACGTCGCCGCGGATCAGGTGGCAGTAAGCGAAGAAACTGGCCGCCGCGAACGCCGAGCACATCTGCAGCAATTCGACGTCGCCCGGCACCGGGGCCGACCACAGCTTGCGCCCGGTGATGGACACGACGGACATGACCACCAGCGCGGTGAACACCAGCGCGCCGGCCACGGCGGCCGTCTTGCAGACCGACAGCAGCGCCATGCCGCCCGGCCCGAACTGGACGAACGGGTCCGGCGACTCATCGTGCGGCAACTCGCCCGGCACCGTCGTCATGCGGCCGCCGCGCGACGCGCGGCCTCCAGGTGCTTGCCGCCGACGATCAACTGCAGCACTTCGGACGCGCCCTCGTAGATGCGCAGGGCGCGGATCTCGCGGTACAGCCGTTCCACGGTCGCGCCGCTCACCACGCCCAGGCCGCCGTGCAACTGCACCGCGGCGTCGATCACCCGCTGCGCCGCCTCGGTGGCGTACAGCTTGGCCATCGAGGCTTCGCGCGTCACCCGCGTGCCGGCGACGTCGCGGGTCCAGGCACTGCGGTACACCAGCAGGGCCGAGGCGTCGATCGCCGTCGCCATCTCGCCCATCCGGGCCTGCGTGAGCTGGAAATCGGCCAGCGCCTGGCCGAACATCCGCCGCCCCAGCGCGCGCGTGGTCGCCTCGTCGAGCGCGCGCCGAGCCAGTCCCAGCGCCGCGGCACCGACACTGGTGCGAAACAGGTCCAGCGTTCCCATCGCGATCGCGAAGCCCTGGCCGGGTGCGCCGATCAGCCGGTCGGCGCCGACGCGGCAGTTCGAAAGGCGCAGCGTCGCCAGCGGGTGCGGCGCGATCACCGGGATGCGTTCGCTCGCGTCGAGGCCCGGCGTGCCGGCGTCGACCAGGAACGCCGAGATGCCCTTGGCACCCGGTGCCTCGCCGCTGCGCGCGAAGATGACGTAACGGTCGGCCAGGCCGCCGTTGGAGATCCAGGTCTTCACGCCGTCGAGCACCCACCCGTCGCCGTCCTGCCGCGCGCTGGCGGACATGGCCGCCACGTCCGACCCGGCGTCCGGTTCCGACAGGGCGAAGGCCGCGATCAGTTCGCCGGTGCATACGCCCGGCAGCAGCGCCTGCTTCTGCGCCGCGCTGCCGAACAGGCTGACCGGCGCGCTGCCCAGGCCCTGCATCGCCAGCGCGAAATCGGCCAGCCCGCCGGCGCGCGCCAGCGTTTCGCGCGCCAGCGACAGGGTGCGCACGTCCACGCCCTCGCGCAAGCCGCCATAGGCCTGCGGCACGCAGGCGCGCAGCCAGCCGGCCCGGCCCAGCGCACTCACCAGCGCGCCCACGCAGGCGTAGACGCTGTCGAGGTCGCGTTCGTCGTGCGCGAGCAGCGGCGGCAACGCGTCTCGGGCCCAGCCCTCCAGGTCGCGCGCGAAAGCACGGTGGCCGTCATCGAAGAACGGCCAGGCAAGGAAGCTGGTGTCGGCCATCGTTATGTCCCAGTCAGTTGGGGACAGAGCAAAATTGCTTCGCCATTCTTGATCTGTCCCGCAAAGTCACTTAGTTTCCTTCGAACACCGGCTTCTGCTTGGCGGCGAACGCGTGGTAGGCGCGCTCGAAGTCGTTGGTCTGCATGCAGATCGCCTGCGCCTGCGCTTCGGCCTCGATGCATTCGCCCAGGCCCGAGCTCCATTCCTGCCACAGCATGGTCTTGGTCATCGCGTGGCCGAAGGTCGGGCCGTCCGCCAGTTCGCGCGCCAGCGCGTCGGCCGTGGCCAGCACCGCGTCGGGATCGACCAGCCGGTTGTAGAAGCCGAAGCGCTCGGCCTCCTCGCCCCCGACGACACGGCCCGTGTACAGCAGGTCCGCGGCGCGCGACAGGCCGATCAGCCGCGGCAGCAGCGTGCAGGCGCCCATGTCGGCGCCGGCCAGCCCGACCCGCACGAACAGGAAGGCCAGCTTGCTGCGCGGTGTCGCCACGCGCATGTCCGAGGCGCACGCGATCATCGCGCCGGCGCCGGTGCACACGCCGTCGATGGCCGCGACGATGGGCTGCGGGCAGGCGCGCATCGCCTTGACCATGTCGCCCGTCATGCGCGTGAACTGCAGCAGCTCGGGCATGTCCATCTTGACCAGCGGGCCGATGATCTCGTGCACGTCGCCACCGGAGCAGAAGTTGCCGCCCGAGCCGGTGAAGACCACGGCCTTGATGTCGGTGGCGTAGACCATTTCGCGGAACAGGTCGCGCAGTTCGCCGTAGGAGTCGAAGGTCAGCGGGTTCTTGCGGTCGGGGCGGTTGAGCGTGATGGTGGCGACCTTGCCGCTGACCGAATAGCCGAAATGGGTCGCCTGGTAGCCGGCAAGCTGGATGCGTTTCATGGAGGCGCTCCTGAAGTGATGGGTTGGGTTCAACCGTGCATCGTCAGGCCGCCGCTGACGCTCAGCACCTGGCCGGTGATGTAGCGCGAGCGGTCGCTGGCGAAGAACAGGATCGCGTCGGCCACCTCCTCCGGCTTGCCGAGGCGGCGGAACGGGATGGCCTTGGTCAGCGCCTCCTTCACGCCGTCGGGCACGGCGGCCATCAGCGGGGTGTCGGTC
>Ga0255338_1002003_pt1 | contig 33478 bp, 22 predicted proteins | sample MeOH1_35cm_T4_19_FD_203715 | JGI IMG/M metagenome (GOLD analysis project Ga0255338, IMG submission 203715) | Sandy soil microbial communities from University of British Columbia, Vancouver, Canada - MeOH1_35cm_T4_195 | ecosystem: Engineered > Artificial ecosystem > Sand microcosm > Unclassified ... | reverse complement strand
GAGCCCACCTGGGCGACTCTGATGTAGCCCGGGTGCCCTCTGGGCGGGTTCCACCCCCTGGCGGCCTGCCGGCGAAACGCGACACTATCGTCCCTTCTCAAGCCATTCCATCAGCTCCTCCGCATAGGCGGCAATGCCCTTGTAAGCCCGGCTCTCCGGCGACATCCCCCGCAGCGCGCTCACCAGTGCGCGGCGCCGCTCCGGATCTGCGCGGACCTCCGCGCCTTCCGTGAGGTAGAGCCGGATGAAGAACAGCGCGGCCCCGGCTTCGGGTAGGCCCACCATCACCTGGCGCTCCACCCGGAACACGAAGGGCGAGGGTAGTCCCGGATCGAACGGCGGGCTCGGCCAGCCGTGCTCTTCTCCGGGCAGCGGTACGGGGTGGCGGTTCGGGCGGCGGTCCGTGTCGAGGCCCCAGACGAAGCGCACGAAGGGGCCGCGGTGGATCATGGCGTCCACCATAGCGCCTGCTACCCGGGTGATCGGCTCGATGCCCGGGACGGGTACGTGGATCGCGGCGAAGCTCTGGCCCGCCTTTTCTTCCGGCGCCCAGTGCGTGGGGGCGCAGATCTGGTAGGCGGCCAGCCAGTCGGCCCGGCCCGGCTCGGCGCGGACGATGGCCAGGTCTTCCTGGAACTGGCTGCAGAGCGCGTCCAGCGCGTCCGCGTAAGTCACTTCCCCCTCGCTGCGGGTCAGCCGCATGGCGCGGTCGAAGTGCAGCGTCTCGCCGGTTAGCCGGCAGTCCAGGCGGGTTCCGTCCGGCGTCCCGTCCAGCGAGAACCAGGCCGGGTGCTCCCGCGCGAGCTGCTGCGCGAGGAACCCGGCCGTCTGGCTCGCGGCTTCCGGTTCGAGATCACTTGTGTAGCGGTGCCTTCCGGGTGGGGCCGAGCGGCACGCCAGCTTGTTGGCCCGGTACTCGGAGAACCGGTGGTCCAGTTGGAAGACGTGGCTGTCTGCCTCCCCGTTCCCGAACGGCGTGCCCAGCGGACGAAGCGCGGGCGCCACGTCGTAGCGGCCGCCGCGGATCGGGAAGTAGCGGGCGGGAGGCGGGAGGGTCATACGGAACCGGTTGGACGGGCCGGCAGTTCCTCCCTGCCGGCTCACCCGCAGCTGCCTTTTCGCGAGCCAAACGAACGGTGATCGATTAAGAAAGGGGTTTCTCGTTCGAAGTAAGAACTGGCGACCCGTGTCGAAGCCTTACGATTCCGTGTTCAAAGACCTCCTGGAGCGCGATCCGGCCGGCTGGGTCCACCTGGCGCTGGGGCCGGTGGAGGGGGAGTCGCGCTTGGTGGACGCGGATATCTCCACGGTCTCCGGCGCGGCGGACAAGGTGGTGCTGCTGGCGGGCCCGGAGCCGTTCGTGGTGCACTTCGAGGCGTTCGCCTCCTGGGACCCCAGCATCCTGGCGCGCGCCATGAACTACAACGGCGCCCATCACCGGCGGCACCTGCTGCCGGTGTACACCGTCCTCGTGGTGCTCCGGCCCGAGGCAGACCACGCCAGCCTCACCGGGGAATACTGCGTGGTCACGCCCGTCAACCGGCAGGCCCACCTCCTCCAGTACCAGGTGCTGCGGGCCTGGGAATTAGATCTGGACACCGTGCTGCACGGCTCCCTGGCCACCCTGCCCCTGGCACCGCTCTCCGATGCGGCCCGTTCCCAGATCCCGGTGGTCCTGCGGCAGATGGAAACACGGCTGGCGGCGGAAGCGTCGCCGGAGGAGCGGAAGGACCTCTGGACGGATACGTTCGTCTTGCTGGGCTTGCGCTATCCGCACGAAAGCGTGGCACAATGGTTTAGGGGGATTCCAGCGATGCGAGAGTCAGACACCTATCAAGCGATCTTGGAAGAAGGCCGGGAAGAAGGCCGGGGCGAGGGCATGGTCATCGGTGCCCGCCGCTTGTTGCTGACAGTAGGCACGCCGCGCTTTGGGGAGCCGGACGCCACCACGCGCCGGCGGATCGAGGCTGAAACCAGCTTTGCGCGGCTGGAAGAGTGGCTGCGTCAAGCGGGCAGCGCCGAATCATGGTCTGATCTTCCGGGCCTGTAGCGCGGGCTTCGGGAATGGGGAGAGCACCTGCTCCATTCCCCATTCTTGACACATTCTTGACACCCGCTTTGCGGTGCGGAGGGCTACATTATCAGTCGGATGGCGCTGATTGCTTGCGCTGTCCGGCGGCTCCCCAGAGGGGGAGCGAGGATGATGTATGCCGAACAACTGGCGCCGCCTGATCTTCGGGCGTCCTCTCGAAACCCACCAGTCGCACCACCAGCGGCTGCCGAAATACCTGGCCCTGCCGGTCTTCTCCTCCGACGCGATCTCGTCGGTCGCCTACGCCACGGAGGAGATCCTGCTGGCGCTCACGCTCACCAGCGGGGTGGCGGCGGGGATCGCGCTGAAGTCCGTGTTCCCCATCTCGGCGGCCATCGCGCTGCTGCTGGTGATCGTGGTCTACTCCTACCGCCAGACGATCTACGCCTACCCGAACGGCGGCGGCTCGTACATCGTGGCGAAGGAGAACCTGGGCACAATTGCCGGGCTCACGGCGGGCGGGGCGCTCCTGATCGACTACATCCTCACGGTGGCGGTGTCCATCGCGGCGGGGGTAGCGGCGATCATCTCCGCCTTTCCGCCGCTGGAGCCGTACCGGGTGCCGATCTGCATGGGGTTCATTGCGCTGCTTACGGTGGCGAACCTGCGCGGGCTGAAGGAGTCGGGGACCGTGTTCATGCTCCCCACCTACAGCTTCCTCTTCTTCCTGTACGCGCTCATCGGCTTCGGGCTGTTCAAGTACATGAATGGAAGCCTGGGGCACGCCGCGCCGCTGGAAGCGCCCACCGGTGCCGGGAACGCCCTGCAGTCGCTGGCCCCGTTCCTGATCCTGAAGGCGTTCGCCTCCGGGTGCGCGGCGATGACCGGCACCGAGGCCGTGAGCAACGGCGTTCCGGCGTTCCGCGCGCCGGAGTCGCGGAACGCCTCGGTGACCCTCTACTGGATGGCGGGGATCCTGGCCACGCTCTTCCTGGGCACCAGCTTCCTGGCCTGGCACTACGGCGCGGTGCCTAACCCGGAGCACTCGGAGACGGTGCTCTCCATCCTCTCCGCCGGGGTCTTCGGCCGCGGCACGCTGTTCTATTACGGCATCCAGTTCGCCACCTGCGCCATCCTCATCGTGGCGGCGAACACCTCCTACGCGGACTTCCCACGCCTCACCATGCTGCTGGCGCAGGACAGCTTCCTGCCGCGACAGCTCGCGAGCATCGGCGACCGGCTGGTGTTCAACAACGGCATCGTGGTGCTCTCGGTGCTCTCCGGCGTGCTGGTGCTGGGCTTCGGTGGGATCACGCACCACCTCATCCCGCTCTACGCGGTGGGCGTGTTCCTCTCGTTCACGCTCTCCCAGGCAGGAATGGTGCGCCACTGGTTCCACGAGCGCTCGCCGGGGTGGGTGCAGAGCGCCCTCGTCAACGGCATCGGGGCGCTCTGCACGTTCGTGGTGCTCGGGGTCATCGCGGTTACCAAGTTCACCGCGGGCGAGGCGATCCACGTGGGCCTGCTCACCACCCCGCTCGGGATCTGGGTGGCGCTCTCGGCGGTCGGCTTCCTGCTCATCTCCATGTGGCACCGGCACCTGGGTCGCCGCTTCCTGGTGATCAGCCTCCTCGGCCTGCTGGTGTTCGCCGCCGTCCGCAAAGAAGCGGTGCTGGCGCAGGCGGAGGTGCACCTGGGCGCGTGGCTGGTGGTGGTGCTCATCCCGATCCTGGTCTGGATGTTCAGCCGCATCCACGCCCACTACGACGAGGTGGCTCAGCACCTCACGATGGAGCGCTACCTGCCCGTGGGCAAGTTCCGCCACACCGTGCTGGTGTCCGTCTCCGGCATCCACCGCGGCGTGATGCCCGCCCTGGAGTACGCCCGCTCCATCGGCGACGACGTCCGCGCCGTGTACGTGGAAGTGGACCCCGCCAAAACGCCGCAAGTCCTCAGCCGCTGGGGCCGCTGGGTGGACGACATCCCCCTGATCGTGCTGGAGTCCCCCTACCGCGCCCTCACGGAGCCGCTGCTGGAATACGTGGACCGCGTGGAGCGCGAGCGCGACGACGACGTGGTCACCGTGATCATTCCCGAGTTCGTGACGGACAAGTGGTGGACCACCCTGCTGCACGGCCAGAGCGGCATGCTGCTGAAGTGGGCGCTGCTGTTCAAGAAGGGGATCGTGGTGGTGAACATCCGCTACTACCTGGACCAGAGCGTGGACGAGGCGCTGGGCCTCCATCCCCTCACCAGCGCCGCGGAATTGGGACGGCAAGAGCAACCCATAGGATAAGGAAGCCACAAACGGAAGAGGGCAGGAGCGAAGGAGGTCGGGAAGCGGCGAGCCCGACCTCCCGCCGGGTGGGTCACTTCGGCTTCGGGCTGGGTTAACCGCCGCGGGCCTCCGTTCGAGGCGCGGCGCCGCGAGGCGGAGTGTGAAGTCCGCTCCGGCGGCAAGCAGGCCATACGGGCAGGCTTGTGCCTGGCCCGGACGTCGTCGGCCGAGGCGGCCGAGAGTTCCGTATCGCCTTCCGGAGCCACTTCTCGCACCGTCTCTTAGTTAGCGCGCTACGCCCAGGTTGGCGGCGGTGTCGGTGATCTGGCCCCAGGTCGTCTCGTCCAGGTCGATGCCGTCCCGGAGGTGGCGGGCGCGGTTGCGTCGCTCCACGTCGCCGGGCATCAGGATCTCGCCGTCCGGGGTAACGGTTTCGGAGCTCTTCACCCACGCGATGAAGCGGCGCGCCTCCGCGGAGAACTCCGCGTTGCTGCCGAAGGCGGCGGGGTCGAGGTAGATGGAGAGCATCCCGTTTGCCACGCGTCCCGCGTTCTCGGGGTTGGAGCAGGAGCCGCCAGTGAGCGCGCCCGCCAGCATCTCGGCGATGATGCCCAGCCCGTAGCCTTTGTGTCCGGCGATGGGCAGGATGGCGCCGGGGTCCGCGTAGAAGGTGCGGGGATCGTTGGTGGGGCGGCCGCGGCCATCGATGAGGCAGCCGTCCGGCACCGGCACGCCCTTGTTCAGGGCCACGCGGATCTTCCCTTCGGCGATGGTGCAGGCGGAGATGTCCAGGATCAGCGGCTCGGCCTCCTCCACCGGCACGCCGGCGGCGATGGGGTTGGCGGAGACGCGGCGGTTGATCCCCCCGAACGGGGCCACCAGAATCCCCGCGCCGCTGGTGTTGACCCAGTGCAGCGAGATGCGGCCCGCGCGCGCCGCCATGAGCGCCCACTCCCCGATGCGCCCCAGGTGGCCCGAGTTCCGGAGCGCGATCACCGAGACCCCGTGCCGGCCGGACTTCTCCACGCCCAGCCGCACCGCCTGCTCGCCCACGCTCTGCCCCATCCCGAACTCGCCGTCCACTACCGCAATCGCCTCGCTCTCCAGCACCACGGAGGCGGTCTTGTTCGCGAGGACCTTGCCGGAGCGCAGCCAGTCCACGTAGGAGGGGATGCGGATCACGCCGTGGGAGTCGTGGCCGGTGAGGTTGGCCTCCACCAGGTGGTGGGCCACCCGCTCCGCCTCCTCCGGCCCGCAGCCCGCCGCGGCGAAGATCTCTTGCGTGAGCGCCAGCAGCTCATCGTATCGGATTAACATTCGGGATCGATCCTTCGGGACCAAAAGGGATGTAGTCTACGATGCGACTGCCGGGCGGTCGTTTCCTCTCCGGTTCTTGCGCCGGGAAGGTTTGTCGCTGATCGGCCGCGAACGGTCAGCGACCCGACCGCCGCTCCTCCGCACAGGACCCATCCGCCATGATCGACTCCACTCCCTCCTCCGCGCCACTCGTGGGCAGCGGCGACTTTCGCTATCGGGCCCTGGGCGCCTGGGGCGACCTGCCGGAGGGCTGGAGCTATGGCGAGGTGGCCGCCGTGGCGACCGACTCGGCGGGGAACGTCACGGTGTTCAACCGCGGGGAGCATCCGGTGATCCGGCTCGACTCCGCGGGCCGGTTCCTGTCCGCCTGGGGCGAGGGGGTATTCCGCCGGCCGCACGGGCTCTGCATCGCGCCGGACGACACCCTCTTCTACATCGATGACCTGGACCACACGGTGAGCCAGTACTCGCCGGACGGACGGCTGCTGCTGAAGTTGGGCGAGAGCGGCCGCCCGTCTGACACGGGCGCCACCAGCGTGGATTACCGCACCATCCGCCGCGCCGGCCCGCCGTTCCACTTCCCCACCGATCTCGCCGTGGCGCCGAACGGCGACCTGTACGTGGCGGACGGCTATGGGAACGCGCGCATCCACCGGTTCAGCCCGGACGGTCGGCTGCTCCACTCCTGGGGCGAGCCGGGCGACGGGCCGGGCGAGTTCCACGTCCCGCACGGGATCGCGGTGGGCGCGGATGGGCGGGTATGGGTGGCGGACCGGGAGAACTGCCGCCTCCAGATCTTCGACCCGAATGGGCGGTTCCTCTTCGAGTGGCGGGAGCTGGCCCGCCCGTGCGCGGTGTTCCTGGACGCGGCGGGCGTGGTCTACGTGGCGGAGCTGGGGTTCAAGGCCGGGATGTGGCCCGGCACCCACGCCCCCACCCCGGACGCGACCGGCGGCCGGCTGAGCCTCTTCGACCCGGAAGGCCGGCTCCTGGCCCGCTGGGGCGGCGGCTCGGACCCTCTGGCCCCAGACGACTTCTTCGCGCCGCACGACCTGTGGGTAGACGCCGCCGGCTCCATCTACCTGGGCGAGGTGACCCTCTCCGCGGGTGGCAACCGGGGCCTCGTGGACCCCGGCTGCCCGTGCCTGCGGAAGTTCGCGCGGGTGGAATGATTCACCACAGCGCATGCGCCCGTAAGATTGCAAATTGACAATTTTCAATTGCAAATTTGAAATCCGCACAACTCGCTACGCCGCGCGGCCGACGAGGGGCTTTTCTGCGGCGCCGACGTTCATCTTGGACGCGACCGAAACCTGGTCGTCGGTGAACTTCCAGGTGAGGGTCTGGATGAACGGGGTTTCGTAGAAGGCGAGCGTCATCTCGTAGGTGTCGTCCGCGGTCCAGCCGCCGCGGGCGGCGACCTTCGCGTCGATGGTGCCGGCGAGGGGGGCGGTGACTACGCCCGCGCCGTGCGCCCATTCGCCGGCGCCGCACTCGATCTTGTGCTCGCCTTTCGCGTCGCGGATCGCCAGCGTGCACTTGCCGCCGCGGAAGGTGGGAGTGATGGCCTCGATCTTCGCGGCGTTGTCTTCGAAGCGGTAGGTCTTGCCGGAGACGCGCTTCGCGGTGGCGGGCTCCGTTTTCCCCTCCGGGTGGCGGATCTCGAGCTGGTCGAGGCGGCGCTTCAGCTCTTCCCAGCGGTTCGCCTGCAGATGGCTCGGCGCCATGCCGGGCAGCAGCTGGTCCCACGCCACGTTCAGCACCGCCTGCATGTCGCCGATGCCGCTGGTGATGGCGAGTACGGCGTCTTGCTCCGGCATCACCACGCAGTACTGGCCGAAGGCACCGTCGCCGCGGAACGCGCCGTGGCGGCAGCGCCAGAACTGATAGCCGTAGCCCTGCGCCCAATCGCTGGCGGGGTTGTCGCCGTTGGAGATGTGCTTGGTGGTCGCCTCCGCCACCCACGCTTCCGGGACCAGCTGGCGATCGGCCCACTTGCCCTTCTGGAGGTAAAGCTGGCCGAAGCGGGCGATGTCTTCCGTCTTCACGGCGAGGCCCCAGCCGCCGGTGTTGATGCCGCGCGGGCAGACTTCCCACGTCTGGCCCTGGATGCCGAGCGGGTCGAAGAGGCGGGGCGTGAGGTAGTCCACCACCTTCTGGCCGGTGAGCTTCTGCACGAGTGCGGAGAGCATGTAGGTGGCGGCGCTGTTGTAGACGAACTTGCTGCCCGGCTCATGCTCCACCGGCAGCGCGAGGAATTGCTTCACCCAGTTGCCGTCCGGCGCCTGGCGGGTGGGGCCGGTGGCGTCCTTGTCGTGCCCGGTGGACATGGAGAGCAGGTGCTTCACCCGCATCGCGGCGAGGTTGGGCTCCACCTTCGCCGGGAGGTACTCCGGGAAGAAGGAGACGACCGGCGCCTCTACCGTGAGCTTCCCCTGCTCCACCGCGAGGCCGACGGCCGTGGACGTGAAGCTCTTGCTGAGGGAGAAGAGCATGTGCGGGTGCTGCGGGGCGTACGGCGCCCACCAGCCCTCGGCCGCCACCTGGCCGTGACGCAGCAGCATGAAGCTGTGCAGCCCGCCCACCTTTTGCTCCACCTCGTTCACGAACGCCAGCACGGCGGCCGGGTTCACGCCCAGCGCGTCGGGGGAGACGCGGGTGAGCTTCCCCTTCCCGCCCACCGCGGCGAGCGCCGGATAATCGCCCAGCACCAGGGCGGCGGAGCCGGCGGCCAGTCCCTTCAAGACGGTGCGGCGGCTGAACGCAGGCTGATGGTTCGACATAGCGACATTCCTTTCACGCGGGCGCAGCGCTTGATGCGAGCCGGCGGTTCTAATGAGCCGGCGTAGTGGAGTGCTGGCGTGCTGGAGTAACCAGGCCCGCTACCCCATACTCCGGTGCTCCGTTGGTTCCGTCCGGTAAGTGGCTTCAACTCGCTTCAATGAATACCAGGTTGGACCCGGCGGCACGAAGACCCTTCCATGCCCGGCGGCGGGCCTCGCCGCAGTGGCATTGTTCGATAGTTTCTCTGCTGCGAGGCTGCTGCTTCCGGTTGTAGAACTGCCGAAATGGGGGCTGAGGCGTGCCATGGGGCCGGGCGGTCCGTGCCTGGCGTGGCAGTGTTTGGCACGTTTTGGCAGGCCCATGGAAAAAGGGGGCGGGGAGTCGGGAGACAGGAGTCGGAGGGGGAGAACTGGGGATGGGAGGAGGCCGGAACATAAGCTATCGTTCTATGGGGGTGGCAGGTTTACCTTCGAGCTTTCTTGGGGGTATGGGGGCGTTGGATCCGCGTGCCGGACCGTCAGCTCTCGGGCCGGTAACCGCTTAGCCGTCAGTTCCCGGGACGGTGCGAGCACATCGGGTATCCCTACGTGCCCGCTGGGGTACAGCCGAGATTCCTCGCGCAGCTCGGAATGACGCTCGCGGCAGGTTTGCCGGGGGTGCAACGACTTGCTCCCGCACGGAGTGTTGACGAGCGCCACTCTGGGGGCCTCAGTTATCCGGCGTCTCTTCACCCAGGAGGTGACGCACGGAGTAGATCTGCCCCGTGTGGTACGAGATGTGGAACACCGCGTACTCCAGGTATTCGCGGTAGGTGAAGCCGGTGGGGCAGCCGGGGATGCGGGTGTCCGGATCGGGATTCAGCGCGTGGAATTGGGCCACCGCTTCCTGGTGCACGCGGAGCAGCTCCCGGTAGACCTGGTCCGCGGTCATGGCCAGGTGCTGCTCCGAGGGCGGGGCCGCGAGGGTGGCGGGGTAATACCGGAACCGGGCGTCGATTAGCGGGCTGCTCAGGCGGCACTGCGCGGGGTCCGGGCCGTTTCCTGCCAGGCGCACCGCTTCCCAGAAGGCCATATGCCCCGCCAGCTCGCCCACGGAGAGGAGGCCCGGCGCGGGGCGTTTCCACACGTGCTCGTCCGCGAGGCCTTCGAACGCGAACTGCACCTCGTAATAGCCCAGCTCCAGGAGCTTCAGGCACGCTTCAATCATTTGTCTGTCCCCGGGGGACCGGTTCTGCGGGCTTGCGCCGGTGCCCTGCATTGGGAGAGCTTAGGTGTAAATGGGGAAATGAGTAAACGAGGAAATGGAAGACTCTTGCTGACCATCATTTCCCCATTTACCCCCAAGCTCGGCACGAGCGTGCTGCCGAGAGGAGGGAGGCTGGCGCGTGGAGAAGTGCCTGCCGACTCCCCTGACGCTCCGGACCTTCATTCCTGATGAACCTTCGCTCCCTGGGCTACCGTACCGACCTGTTCTTCGTCCGGTTCGACGGCGAGGTGCTGGACCGCGGCGACTACGTGGTGGCGCGCAGCCCGCTGAACCCCACGCACTACTGGGGCAACTTCCTGCTGTTCGAGCGCTTTCCCGAGCCTGGGGAGATGCACCGCTGGCGGGAGCTGTTTGCGGCCGAGGTGGGCACGCCACCGCGGACCGAGCACGTCAACTTCGCCATCGACCTGCCCAACGAAGAGCCGGAAGACCTGGCCGCGCGGCTCATCCCCGGGTTCGAGGTGCTGCGGTCGCTGGTCCTCACCTCGCGCCTGCCCTGTCCACCCTCCGCGCAGGAGTCCGGAGCGGTGGTGCGGGTCCTCACCGAGGCGTGGGAGTGGGAGCAGGCGTGGGAGAACCAGGTGGAATGCCGGGACGTGGTCCACGAGCTGGAGGGGTACCGGGTCTTCAAGCGCCGGCAGATGGACCGCTACCGCCGCATGACGGAGGCCGGGCTGGGCGCATGGTTCGGTGCGTTCGTGGAGGGCCGGCTGGTGGGTGACCTGGGGATCTTCACGCGGGAGGGGCTGGGGCGGTTCCAGGCGGTGGGCGTACACCCGGACTTCCGCCGCCGCGGGATCTGCCGGGCGCTGCTGCACCACGCCTCCCGCTACGGGTTCGAGGAGCTGGGGGCGGAGGAGCTGGTAATCGTGGCGGACCCGGATTACCACGCGGCGCCGCTTTACCAGTCGGCGGGGTTCGCGCCGGCGGAGCGGCTGGTGGCGTTTACCAGGTGGCCGCGGGCGGACGAGGAGTAGGGGGAGTTTTAGACAGGATTGACAGGATTGACAGGATTTTCGGGTTAGGAAAGAACTGAGGCCGGTCTGGATTACCGGACAGACTCCCGGTGCGGCGGCCGAGCAAACCAGAGCGAGAATGGTATCCTCTACGTACGGAAGAGTGATCCAGGGGGTGCGAAAGGACGCCAAGGGACGTCAAGGGACGGCTTTGCGAGCTTCCAGCTTCGATGAAGACCTCTGGTGCTCGACTAGTACCCTCCAGACCGGTGAATTACTTTCCGGATGCACCCCCTAGCCGATACAGCCGGGAGCCGAACCGATGGGCGCGGTCTACGAGGAGTTCGAGCGGGAGCTGGCCCGGTGGAAGCGGGGGTACGCCGGCCGGCCGCGGGAGGAGATCCTCCACCTGCTGCTGCTCTCGCTGGAGCGGGAGGGGCTGGTGAGCGTGGCCTACCGGGAGGACACGATGCTGCACCGGCTGCGCAGCGCCCCGATCCCGGCGGAGGCGCGCAGCCTCATCCATCAAGCGCTGCTCTGGGCGTGGAAGGATGAGGAGATGCACGCCATCTACATCCGCGGCGCACTGCTCAAGCTGGGGCACCTGCCGATGCGGGTACGCGCCCTGGCGCGGCAGACGGCGGGCAACACGGGCGGCTGGGCCAGCTCCGTGCGGCAGCACGTGCGGTGGAGCGAGGCGCCGCTATCGCGCGCGCTGGCAACGGCGGTGATCGGGGTGGGCACGCTCACGGGGCAGGTTCCGCGGGAGGTGACCGACTACCTCCGCTACCGCCCGTTCCGCGACTTCTGCCAGTTCAACGTGGACGCGGAGCAGACGGCGTGGCTCTGTTACGCGCGGCTGCTGGAGCTGGGTCGCGAGCATCCGGACTACTTTCCCAGCCTGGTGGAGGACTTCGCGCGCATCCAGGCGGACGAGGAGCGACACGGCCGGATCTTCGAGCTGATCCGCGCCTCGCTGGACGCGGAAGACCGCCTCCTGCCGGGCGTGACGGCGGACGGGCTGGCGGAGCAGATCGCGGCGGTGGGCGATTACTTCCTGCCACGCGCCCGGCGGAGCGCCTCCAGCCTGGAGCACCCGGTGGGGAGCGGCGGTGCGGTGCACGTGGCGCTGGGGGTCACTGCCGCGGAGAAGCTGCCGCTGTTCCGGCGGCTGCTGGAAGACGCCGGGCTGCCGGCACTGCTGGCTGCGCGGGCGCAGGCGCTGGGGAAGCCGGTCTCCGCGCTGCGGGTGGCGATCAAGCCCGCGTTCATGATGGGCTACCACCGGAAGGACCGCTCCCCCATCACGGACCCGGAATTGCTGGACGCGCTGGCGCAGGCCCTCCACGCCCTCGGCTGCCGGGACCTCGCCGTGGTGGAGGCGCGGAACATCTACGACCGCTTCTACCAGCGCCGCACCGTGCGGGAAGTGGCGCGCTACTTCGGGATCGAGTCGCCGCTCTACCGGGTCGCAGACCTCTCCGAGGAGCAGGAGGCGTACTCGTACGCCCGCGGCCTGGCGCAGTACCACGTGGGGAAGACGTGGCGGGACGCGGACTTCCGCATCTCGTTCGGGAAGCTGCGGAGCCATCCGGTGGAAGGCGTCTCCCTCGCCATCGGCAACCTGGAGGGCACCGGCGCTCGGTGCGACGAGTTCTTCTTCGCGGAGCGCCAGGCGCACCGGGACACCGCCCTCATGATGCTGCTGGACGCTTTCCCGCCCCACTTCTCCCTGCTGGACGGCTACGACGAAGCCCCGGACGGCCTGGTGGGGATCATGGGCTGTCCCCGGCCGAAGACCCCGCGGCGCCTGTACGCCGGGGTGGATCCGCTGGCCGTGGACCTGGTCGCCGCCCGCCACCTGCGCCTCCGGGAGCCGAAGCGCAGCCCATTCCTGCGCGCCGCGTGCCACTGGTTCGGGGACCCCACGGAGACGCTGCGGGTGATCGGGCCGGACACGCCGGTGGAGGGCTGGCGCGATCCGTACCACAACGAGTGGGCGACCCTGCTGAGCCTGGCTGCCATGCCGATCTATCGCTTCGGAAGCTGCCGGGGGGCGCTGTTCGTGCCGGAGATGGACACGGAGGCGTTCCCTCCGGTGGCGCGGGAGCCGCGGCGGCTGCAGTGGGCGCGGCGGGCGGTGCAGGCGCTGCTGGGACTGCGTCACGGGCGAGGTACGGCCTAATGGATCGGGCGCAGCAGGAGGCGCTGGCGCGGCTGCGCGCGCCCCGGCCGGACCGCTGGCTGGCGGGCGTGGGGCTGGACTGGGCGCTCATCCTGCTGGCAGTGGGCGCGGCGGCCCGGTGGGCGCGGCCGGAGGGGTACCTGCTCGCCATGCTGGTGGTGGGCAACCGGCAGCACGCACTGGCGATCATCGGGCATGACGGCGCCCATCGCTCCATCAGCCGCTGCCGGTGGCTGAACGACGCCCTGACGTGCCTGCTCTGCTTCTGGCCCCTGGGGCTGGGGCTGGACGGTTACCGCAAGCATCATTACCTTCACCATCGCCACACGGGCACCGCGCAGGACCCGGAGCTCACCTACAAAGGCTGGAACGCGCCGCAGTGGGATCTGCCCCTCAGCGGCCGGCGGTTGGGCCGCCTGCTCTGCCGGGATCTGCTGGCGCTCTCTCCCCGGGCGCTGCTGAACCTCCGCCGCACCATCCCGCCGGTGAGCCTGCGCGACGTGGCCGGTCCGCTGCTCTGGTGGGCGGTGGCGCTGGCGGTGATGCTGCACTATGGCTGCGCCTGGATCGCGCTGCTCTGGGCCGGCAGCCTGGCCACCACCTACTGGGCCACCTTTCGCCTGCGGGTCTGGACGGAGCACATGGGCACGCGGGGGACGCATCGCATCTCGGTGACGTGGTGGCAGCGGCTCTTCGCGCCCCACAACACCTGGTGCCACTGGGAGCACCATCGCTGGCCGTCGCTCCCCTCCGCGCAGCTTCCGGCGACGCGAGCCCTGAAAGCGGCGCCGGAGTGCCAACCGTTAACTCGTCTCTTCCGCAGTTACCGGCAAACGCCCCGCGTTCCCTCGGGATACGCGACGACACCCGGTCCAGGCGCGGAGGCGGCCGGAGGGGGCGAGTGATGGCGCGGAAGGTGGTCATCATCGGCGCGGGGATGGGCGGGCTGAGCGCGGCGGTGCGGCTGGCCGGGAGCGGCTGCGCCGTGACGGTGCTGGAGGCGCGGCCGGAGCCGGGCGGGCTGGCCTCCGGGCTGGTGCGAGAAGGGCTGAGGTTCGACGCGGGCCCGTACATCCTGCTGGATCGGCCGGGGCTGGAATGGGCCTTCCGCGCGCTGGGGCTGGAGCTGTCGGAGCACGTGCCGCTGCGGAAGATCGAGGACGTGTACGAAGTGCAGCCCGGCGAGGAGGAGCCGGTGCGGTTCCACGCGGATCTGGAGCAGACGGCCGCGGGGCTGGAGCGCCGCTGGCCGGGGAGCGGGTCGCGGTACCGGCGGTTCGTGGAGGAGACGCGGGCTACGTATGCCCGGCTGGAGCCGCTGCTCCACGCCCCGCCCCATCCGATGGGCCTGCTGCGCAGCGGCGCGTGGCGGGATGCGCCGTTCCTGCTGCGGCCGCTCGGCGCGATCCTGGCACGCACCGGTCTGCCGGAACCAGTACAGCAGGCAATCGGCATCTGGACGCACGTGGCGGGACAGAAGCTGGCGGAGGCGCCCAGCCCGCTCGCCTTCGTGCCGTCGCTGATCCACACCGCGGGATGCTACTACCCGCTGCAGGGGATCGGCTCCATCCCGCGCGCCCTGGCCGCGGAGGCCACGCGGGCCGGGGCCGAGCTGCGCCATGGGGTGGAGGTGCGCGAGATCCGCTGCTCCGGCGGCCGGGTGACGGGGGTCGAGACCGGCGACGGCTTCCTCCCCGCGGACGCGGTGCTCTCCAACGTGGGCGGTATCCGCACCTACGTGGAGCTGCTGCGCGAGACGCCGCCTGCCGTGCGGCAGTCGCTGAAGCAACTGCCGCTGCAATCGCCCGGGGTGTGCGCCTACCTGGCGGTGCGCGGCGCTCTGCGGCAGCCCTACCTCCGCTTCCGGCTGCCTCCCGGCGAGCTGTGCCGCCTCTTCATCGCCCCGGCCAACGTGGCTCCGGAGGTGGCGCGCGAGGGATGGTCGCCCGCGCGCCTCCTCGCGCCGATGCACCACGACGAGGCGGAGCGCCTGGGACCGGGGGGGCAGGCCGCCTACCTGGAGCGCCTCCTGGAGGAGCCGTGGTGGCGGGAGGGGCTGGATGAGGTGCGCGTCCTGGAGCGGCGCATCCCTTCCGGCTGGGGCCAGGAGTTCGGCCTCTACCGCAACAGCATGAACCCCGTGATGACCGCCCGGTTCATGCGCGCCGGGCGGATTGCGCACCGCAGCCCCTCCGTGCGCGGCCTCTACCTAGCGGGCAGCTCCACGCATCCCGGGCAGTGGGTGAGTTTTTGCGCGATTTCGGGGGTGCTGGCGGCGGATCGGTTACGGGAGGATCTGGCGTAAGGTGTTCAGGTGTTCAGGCGCTCAGGCGTTCAGGCACTTAAGACGTTCAGGCGTTCAGGCACTTAAGACGTTCAGGCGTTCAGGCACTTAAGACGTTCAGGCGTTCAGGCACTTAAGGCTTGGCTTGGTGCTCAGCCTTCATCCTTCTGCCTTCGTCCTTTCTGACGCCTGTCATCCTGGAGCGCAGTGCATGCACCCGTATGGGCGAAGGATCCGACCCCGCGCGGGGGTGCTTCCGGCGCGCCATTTGCACGGAGGCGAGATCCTTCACTGCGCTCCGCTTCGTTCCGGACGACGGGGTACCGGGGACGGTGCCTCGACCGACGGTCTATTTTCACAGCAGCGGCGTATACGGAGCTGTGTTTCATCCGCGTGGATGAAATGCGCCGCCGGCTTTGGAGACCTGGCGGCGGGCGGGGTGAGGAGGTTCCGGGCTCCGCTCCGGTGTATCTGGCAGGGTTGTTACCGTGTAAGCCTGGAGAGTATTGATGCGCCCCACCTGTTCGTTCTTTCCCAAGCCGTTGGCCCTGCTGATGCTGTTGGCGGCGACCGGATTCGTCTCCAGCGCTCACTCCGCGACGCGCCTCAAGCTGCGCTGCACGGTGACGCCGCGCACGCTGCCGCAGGCGGGCGGCACGGTCACCGTGCGCGTGAGCACGGGCGCCCAGACGGCCGAAGCGCTGCTGGTGACGCTCACCCGGCCGGACCGCACGGCGGACACGCAGGTGCTGGCGCCGCTGGGGTCCGGCCAGTTCCAGGCGGCCTTTACGCTGCCTCCCAACACCGGCCGCACGACGCTGAAGTACTCCCTCACGGCCTTTGGGCGCGGGGACGACCCGGCCGGCGCCACCGCCAACTGCGGCACGGTGCGCGTGAAGTCGGACGCAGACGCCTCGCCGTTCGCGATTACCGCGTGTCGCATCACACCGCGCGCGCTGCCTGCCACGGGGGGCGCGGTCCACGTGGAGGCGCAGCTCACGGGGAAGCGCAAGGGTGTGCAGGTGCGGGCGCTGGTGCCCGGGGGAGGCACCGGCCTCCAGGTGGACCTGACCGCCAGCGCGGCCGGGATCTACCGCGGCGATCTCATGCTGCCCGCCAACCCCGTGGATCCGCAGCAGAACTACAACGTCTCCATCGCGGCGCAGTTACCGGGCGAGGAAGTGGGCGTGAGCAGGGATTGCGGCTACGTTACGGTGGATGCCGCGGACACCTCCGCGCGGATCAACCGCCTCGTGGTGGCCGGCGCGAACGGCGGCATTCCGCAGGTGCGGACCTTCAATAGCGCGACGCTCGCTCCCCTCGATAGCTTCCTGCCGTTCGGGCGCAGCTTCGAGGGCACGGCCTCGGTGGCCGTCGCCGACCTGGATGGGGACGGCCTCCCGGACACGATCAGCGCGGCCGGGCCGGGCGGCACCCCGCAGGTCCGCGTGAACCGGGGCAGCGACAACCAGGAGTTTGTGAACTTCTTCGCCTACGACGCCAGCTTTGCCGGCGGGGTCTACGTGGCGGCGGGAGACGTGAACGGAGACGGCGTGGCGGACGTGATCACCGGCGCGGGCACGGGAAGCACCGGCGGGCACGTGAAGGTGTTCAGTGGTCGCGATGGGGGTGAGCTCTCCAGCTTCCTGGCTTACTCGCCCGGCTTCACCGGCGGGGTGCGCGTAGCCGCCGGCGACGTGAACGGGGACGGCCACGCAGACATCATCACGGGCACCGGCGAGGGCACCGGCAGCCAGGTAAAGGTCTTCAGCGGCGCCGACGGCTCCGTGCTCCGGAGCTTCTTCGCATTCACTCCCACCTACACGGGCGGGGTGTACGTGGGCGCGGGCGACCTGGACGGCGATGGCCGGGCCGACATCATCGTCGGGGCCGGAGGAACCGCCGGCGGCCCGCACGTGAAGGTGTTCGATGGAAAGACCGGCCTGGTGCAGCGGGACTTCTTTGCCTACGACGCGGCGTTCATGGGCGGCGTGCGGGTGGCCACCGGCGACGTGAACGGGGACGGCCACGCGGACGTGATCACCGGCGCGGGACCGGGAATCGCTGGCGGGCACGTGAAGGTGTTCGATGGAAACACGGGCGCCGAGATTCGCAGCTTCTTCGCCTATGACGCGGGGTTCACGGGCGGGGTGTCCGTGGCGGCGTGGAAGTGAGCAAAATGAATGCGGAACTATTTGAAATTTGAAATTTGAAGTTTTAGATTTTGAACTTCAAATTGAATTCTTCCACACTCCGATACGCTCTGCGGGCTAAGGTGGCCGGGGTAAGCCGAGGAGGGCGGTGAGGCCGGCGGTGAATTCGTCCGGGGTTAGCTGGCCGTTCCGGTCGCGGTCCCACTGGCGGAGCCAGGCTTGCGCCGCGCCGGCAAGTTCCGGGCCGGTGGCGCGGCCGTCCTGGTTCGCGTCGAACGTGCGGAAGAGCGGCGGCCCCAGGAACGCGCCCGGGCCGTTGCCTTCGCGGGGGTCGCCGGGCGCGAGGCCGAAGAGCTGGTTCAGGCCGCGCACCAGCTCCGACGGGGCGAGCGAGCCGCTGCGGTCGCTGTCCCACTCGCTCGTCCAGCGCGCCAGCATTCCGGACAGCTCCGCGGCGGTCAGCCGGCCGTCTCGATCGCGGTCGGCGGTGCCGAACAGCGGGCGGCCGAGCATTGCTCCCGGGCCTCCTTGGCCACCCGCGCCTGGACCTCCGCCCGGGAGGGATTGGATCGTGTAGCCCGCGCGCGTGCCGGCCAACTGGCTGTTAACCGACTGCACCCGCTGGCGGATGAAGCTCCGGAGCGGGAGAGAAGGCATCCCCTGCGGCATGCCTGCCGGACGCCCGAACGCCGTGCCGCCCCCTGCAAACATCACGCTCGTGGAGGTGCCGGTCGCAAGGTCGAACGCGGCGAGGGCATCCGCGCCCTCCTCGGTGACCGCAGCGCGGACGGCAGAGCGGGTGGCGTCGAGCTGCGCGTTCAGGCGCGGGAGGGAGAAGGCGTCGTGGACCAGCTCCTTGACGAGCGCGAGGTAGGCCGCGCGGTGCTCCGGCGCACGCAGGAGGCGCTCGATCAGCGGGTTCTTGCCGGCGTACGGATGCAGGAGGCTGAGATCCGCCTGCTGCTCGGGCGAGCCGCCCATCGGCCAGGCGCCGAAGGCGAGGTCGAGGTCCCAGGGCAGCCAGGTGAAGCGGTCCTTGCCCGGATCGTGGTAGAGGTAGTAGTTCTGGCCCATGGCCAGGAAGCTGTCGAGGTTCACCAGCAGCACGTTGGCGGCCAGGAAGCGGAGGAACTCGTCCACGTCGAGCAAGCCGCCGATGTCCCGGCGGAACGCGGCATCGCTGCCCTGGCTCACCAGCCGGGAGAGGGCGATGTAGCGCGCCGTTGAAGCGGCCGGCGCCTCGCCTTTGAGGGTGTCGCCGAAGCGCGCGGCGTAGGCGGGCCACTCCTCGCCCAGGTAGGCGAGGCCCTGGCCTTGGGGCTTGAGGAGGAGGCCGGCGTCCGAGCCGAGCTGCGCTTTGAGGAAGCGGTCGTCAATCGCCTCCACCAGGGTGTACAGCCCCAGGTAGCGGCGCTCCCAGCGGCCCGGCACCGTGAGGTAGACCCGCGCGAAGCCCGTGCGCGGGGCCGGCACCTTCGCCTGGCGGAACACGTCGTAGGCCAGCGCCTCCCGCAGGCGGGAGGGGTCCGACACGTTGTTGTTGAGGCTGAACTTGCTCACCGCGTGGACGGTCCGCCCCTTGACGAACCGGCTCAGGTCCACCCGGAACGGCCGGTTGAGCCCCTGCGCGGTGGCCTGGTAGGTGAAGTTGCCCTTGAAGCGAAGCGCCACGTCCGGGTACTCGGCCTGGTCCAGCTTGAGGGTGGCGTGAACGATGGGGTACTCCGCCCCCAGCACCGTGCGATGCGTCCCGCGCTTCTCCTTCGCGCCGGGTTTGCCTGCTCGTGGGGGTGCGCCGGGAACGGGAGGGGCGCCCGGCCCCGGCGGGGCGGACGGCTGCATCTGGTCCCAGGCCTCCGGCGTAAGGCGAAGCTCCACCTGCAGCACCCGCGTGAGCCCGAAGAGCTCCGGCCCGGCGCCCTCGGCCGGCGGCGCGGCGGCGGCACGGCCCGCGGCGAGACTGCCCGCCAGGACGAGAGCGCCTGCGAAGAGCGCGCGGTAGGAGCGCATGGTGGAGCCGGTCCCTCCGGAGTGAGCGGGGGCAGTGGGGTGCTGCCGCCCGGTTCGGCGGCGGCGCCCCCGCAACCTGCACCCGGTGACGCTGGTGAAATCTACGGAGGGGGCGCCGCAGTCTGGGGATGGACCGGGACGACGGTGTTTGGCGGACGGACCGACCACGTGCAGGGTGACTACTTCGCCTCGGCTGCCGGCTTCACCGGCGGTATTTCCGTGGCGGCAGAGCCTACCGCTCTCAATCAGTGCCGGTGACCCGGTAGTCGAAATAGAGAGCATGACCGGTGCAGTGGGCCTGAAACCGTTTCCAGTCCGCAACCGACCCGTTTGCCGGAGGCTTCATCTGTGCCAGGGGAGTGTCGGTCTGGAATACCCGACCGGAGGCTTTAAGCAGCAGGGCGTCCTTAATCGATTGCAGCGGATGATCCCAGCCCTTCTGGGTCTCGGCCCAGGCGCGAACCGCCGTGATCATGGCGGTAAACTCCCGTGCATGCTCCCCCTGGGCCATCCAGGAAAGGTTGGGAGTCTGGGAGTCGCGATCGCCATTCAAGGTGGCGTTGTGGCTGCCGTGATGCCCCACCTTGTAAAGCACGGTGCGCGCGAGCAGGTCCCGGGTGGTGACCTTTTCTGCGCCGTCGTTCCAGTCTGCCCGCGCCCAGGACACCCAGTTGCCGCGCTGGGCGTCCGCAGCAAACAGCAGCACCTTGCCGCCTTTGCCCAGCTCAAAGGCGAGCACCAGGCTGGCGTTATTGGTGTAATCACTCATGTCCAGCGCGAGCTGCTCGGCCGAGTATAGCCATTCCTCATCGATCCGGCGCCACTCCGGATTATCGGGAGCCTGGTTCTCTTCGTCCGCGAAGGACCGGGACGTGTAGGAAAGCGGGGTGTTCCGGTCTCCGTACCGGCTTCGGAAGAACGCGGCATACTCCGAGTCCGTAGGCGCGGCAGCCAGCGGGACACAGTAGCGCCTGGCGAACGGGGATTCGCCGCCGCGCGCCGCCGCCGCGAAGTAGTTTCCGGGAGAAGCCGCCGCCAGCCCGAACCGGTGAAACGCTTCCTCTCCTTGCGGATCTAGGTCTTTCAACTGCGCCTCGTCACAAGGGGGCCCCAAAGTGAACGCGCGCGCGTTGCCGGCGCCGGGAATAAGAAGGATCTCCTGATGCGGACGGAGGTACCGGATCCCTTTTTGCGCACGGTCTTTAAACAGCTTCATCGATTTCTTGTTCATCGAATTCGCCGCATTGCCGCCAGCGCCGAGCAGAGCGGCGGCCGACTTCAGATCAAACCTTTTGTTCCCGCCCAGCTCGAACTCCAGCAGATCGTCGATCCGGCCAACCAGCTTCTGACCCTCATCCCCCGCCGCGGCCAGCCGGTTGCGGGCGGCGATCAGCCCGAGCAGCTTGTCTTTAAAGAGCAGGCGGAGACGATTTGCCAAAGGGTCTTCGGGATCTTCCGTCCAGGCGAACCACACCTCTCCGATGGTGATGCTCTTGAAGTTCGCTTCCGTAATGCCGTTGACGTGATCCTGATGCTCGTGAGTGATGACGGCGATATCTACGTGACCACCGGTGGCCACGCGGATGCTTTCACCAATCTTCTTGGACGAAGTCTTGATGTACTTCGGAGATCCGGGTTTGTAACCGCAGTCGATCAGGACGTAGACCGGCTTATCTTCCGTCTTCCCGGCAAACGCGAGGAGAAAGCAGTCGCCGTGGCCGGTGCGGTACATCCGCACGGTACAGCCATCGGTGGGCGGGATGAGCCGCTCATTGGGAACTACCTGGTCACTCATGCTGTGCTCCTTCCTACCTGAAGGTGATGGGCGTGCGGCCGGCGCCTAACTGTGTCCACCGCCATGCAGCAGGGAGAACGGCTCGCGAGCGTTGAGCGCGGCGCGGGCAGAATCGAACGCGTTGCTGGGTTCCAGACCCCCACCCATCAGGAAGCGCCGCTGGCGATCGAGCTCGCCATTGTCCGCGATGGTCGCGCGGGTGCGAATGACCCTGCGGACTTCCATCGTGGTGGGGTTGATGAGCAGGGTGCAGCCGGCGCGATAGAAGAAATCGCACTCTTCCGGCAGGACCGGGACCGGGACCGGGGGTGCGGCGTCCAGGGACTGCTGTTTCGCCGCATCGAAATAGCCGCGCCGGCGCTGGGTGATCTCGACCACCAGGTCGGTGGTCGGAGCGCCGCGGGGGGTCCGGCGGATCGCGGTGCGCACGGAGTGGACCTCCACGGCCACCCGCTCGCCGTTCCGGGAGCGGAAGACGGTGGGAGGGGGATTGTCCTCGTCTAGCACCAATCCGAACGCGCGGGCCAGACTCCGCCCGTTCCCCTTGATCAGCCATCTCCAAAGCACCCGGGCGTTAGCGTCCATGCCCTCCCAGGTCTGGTACCGGTCGGTTTCCAGGCTCCAGGGCCGGATGTGCGCGGATACGGGCCGGGGAGGACGGCTAGAAGACTCCATCTGATCGGGATCATTCACCAGCTGGTCTTCAGACAGGAGCGCGCGTACGTGCTGCCGCTCAATCCGAACGTCCGCCTCTTCGGCGGCGATCTCCCCCGTGGGCCAGAGCAAGCTCTCCACCGACATACTGCGCATCCCTTCCGGATGGATGCCCCACTGGCGGAAGGACTCGACGAAAGCGAGACGATGGCCGTTCGGATCGTCCGGATTCATGTCGAAATCCGCGGTCACGATGGCGCGCAGGTAGTCCCCGAACGTGATCCCCACCGGCGGGCAATAGTCGATGGCGCGGATGCACATCTGCAGCGTCTGCTGGGCACAACGAGACGCTTCCGCCGCCAGCCGGGTAGCGAGATCCGGGTGAATGTCCCCCTCACGCAGCACCCCCGTCCCTTCACTGGCGATGCGATAGAGGTCCAGTGTGCGAGAGCGGTAGACCTTGAGGAACGCCCCGAACACCGCCGCGACGAGGATGGCGCCGCGGTCATGGGGCTCGTGGATCGTGTCCAGGCTGCGGACGTCCGGTTTGTGCGCTTCCCACTTTCCGGTCTTCGGGTTCACCCCACCCAGGGCGTCACGCAGGGCTCGGCCGCGCCCAGAGGCCTGGCCGAACTGTTGTGCAAGCTGCCCCAGGAGGTTTTCTCCCGCCAGGTCACCCCGCGTGCGAGAGATCTGGTCGCGCAGTACCCCCGGATACGAGAAATGCTGGAACAGCGCCACGATATCGGCGAACGCCTCGTGGAACGCCAGCACGTCTCCATTCACCGGCTCGTTGAAGCGGGGATGCACTCCGTCAAGGAGTGCGTGCGTGGTTTCGTGCGCCACGATGTCATGCGAAAGGCAGGTGTAGACCAGCGTGCCCGGAGTGTTATCGGCATCTTTGATCCCCACCGGGAAGTAGCCGAAAAGCAGCGCCTTCTTCTCCGGACTGTAAAAAGCGTTGCGATCCCGGAGCGCGTGCGGGTAGATTCGCAGGCGGCGCACAAACAGCTCATCCACCTCCTGCTGCTCCCGCCGGGAAGACCACAGGGCCACCCGTCCCAGCGCCTGCTCGAAGTGGCTAATAGTCGTCATCGCCACGGCGTACACCATCTGCTGGTGAAACTGCGGATTGATCTCGGAAGGAGCCAGCCCGTTTTGCGCAAGGATACGTGGGTCGTTCAGATCGACGGGCTTGTAAAGCACCCCGCTGGCCGGGTCAACGTCGACGACCTCCACGTATTCACCCACCGGCCCGGGCTTCAGATCCTTCTCCCACGGAATGGCGATGGTGATCTCGCCGATCGCGGACGTGTCGAACCGGGCGGTAAGACTGGGATCGAACGCAAATACGCGCAGGCTGCGTGAAGTCGGTTCGGAAATGAGTTCACTCTTGCTCATGGCGCAGCCTTTCAGATCAGGTAATGGTCAACTCGGCCGGTTTGGAACGAAGCTCGGCCCCTTTACTGGGCGCCACGACGATGAGGTGCTTTGGCCCAACCGGGAGCGATTGCGGATCAACCGGTACCTGGATCTCCGTGGGAGCTGCCACCGTCGCCTTTTGCGGGACTCCATCGAGCAAGACGACTGAGTCCTTGGGAAACCCGCTCCCTACGAGCTTCACCGTGGTGATTGCGGCATTCCGGGCCAGCACCGGCGGATTCACCCCGGTGATCGCCGGCATCGTGAGCGACGCTAGCGATTCGCTCTGCGTGGGCGGCGCCTTTCCACCAAAGGCCTGCTGGAGCTTCTGCATCGCGACCTTAGTGAAGAGGCCCACGAGCCCGGCGGTACCGGTAATGAAGAAGACGTTGATCTTATCGACCGAAGCGTCTGCCGCGAGGATGCCGCCCCGGCCCACGCAGTAGTAGATGATGGCCAGGGCTCCGCCAATGGGCGCCCGCAGGAGGTTCCAGAGCACCCAGCTCTCCTCCATCCTGCGTCCGCCGATGAACGCGGTAGTGGTCCAGGTAGCACTAACAGCGCCCCCCAGCGCGCCGAAGAGCAGCACGGCCAGTAACAGGTGGCCTTCTTCGGACGTTTTCGAAGCGTCTGGATCCGTTGTCTTCGGAGCGCTCTGGCCGGCGGTCTTCGAAGCGCCCGGAGCGGGCGGTTCGGCGGGTCGCTCGATGAAGCTGCCGGCGAAGGAGGCGGCCAGGAGAGACCGGTTCAACCCTCGGAGCGCGTCGCCACTCGGCTTCGGGTTTTTGGGATCAGCGAGCCGCTTCACCACCTCCGGGTCCGCTTTGGCGGAGAGCGCAGAATCGTTGAGAGCGGTATTCAGCCTTTTGAGCAGGGCTGCCTGCAGAGCTGCCGGCGGCGGCGTATCTACCACGAAATCAGTCACGCCCTTGGTAAACTCGGGCGACGACCCGACCACGAGGTACCTGGCCAGGCCGCTTGTCGAGGTCTTCAACTGCCCGAGCAGCTTCGCCCCCCCATCCACGAGATCGGCGGGCACCAGGTCGGCGATGGGAGCCATTACCGGGGCTGGTGGCGCTACTGGGGCCCCGGCAGACACCGGCAATAACCGGGGCCAGAGCAGGCAGATAGAGACGAACAACCCGATCAGTTGAAGCGCCATCCAGGCGCACAGCGCCCCGGCAGCGACCTTTCCTAACGGATCATTGACGGTATGCTCGCCCTCGACGATTTCGCTCATAGCAGTGCTCTCCAGGCAACGAACCCGGCGGGGAAGGCGAGTACGAGCTAGCCACCCACCGGACACCACCCACCGGACGCCACCCACCGGGCGCCACCCACATTGCGTTTTTTGCTGGAACTGCTAGGAAGTACGCGGCCTGGCACGACTTTCTTATTCCTGGTCTCAAAATAGTGGGATGGCCGGGCGCAGCACGTAACCGGAACGGCCCCCGGCGCGAGGTACGGCGCCGTCCCGGAGTTGGCTAACGGAAGGAATTCCTGCCGGGGACGCAGCAGTCTGGGGATGAACCTGGGCGGTGACGGAGGAGGGACACGGGATGTCGACGCGGATGGGCGGGAGGAGCGCAAACCCCGGGCGGCGGGCGCTGCCGGCCTGGATCGGATGCCTGGCGGCGCTGCTGCTCGGGGTGCGGGCCGCGCAGCCGGTGCGGGCGGCGGCCCGGGCCGCGGTCCGGCCGAACGTGCTCTTCATCCTCTGCGACGACCTCCGCCCCGACGCCCTGGGCTGCGGCGGCTCGAAGTGGGTGCAGACGCCCAACATCGACGCCCTCGCCCGCGGCGGGGTGCGGTTCGCGAACACCTTCTGCACCACCTCGCTCTGCTCGCCCAGCCGCGCCAGCATCTTCACCGGGCTGTACGCGCACCGGCACGGGGTGCGCGACAACTTCACGGAGCTGCCCGCCGCGCTGCCCCACTGGGCCGGCCGGCTGCGGGAAAGCGGCTACGCCACCGCCTACGTGGGCAAGTGGCACATGGGCGAGAACAACGACGCGCCCCGCCCCGGCTTCGACTGGTTTGTCACCCACAAGGGCCAGGGGAAGTACTTCGACACTGAGTGGAGCCTGAACGGCGAGCGGCACGAAACCCCGAAGGGCTACTACACTCAGGTGGTGACCGACTACGCCCTGGACTGGCTCAAGAAGCAGCCGGCGGAGAAGCCGTGGGCGCTCTGCGTGGGCCAGAAAGCGCCGCACTCCTTCTACCTGCCCGAGGAGAAGTACGCCCACTCGTTCGACGAGGTGCGCGTGCCGTACCCCGCCAGCGCCTTCCACCTGGAGGGCAAGCCGGAGTGGGTGAAGCAGCGGCTGGACACCTGGCACGGGATCTACGGCCCGCTCTTCGAGTGGCGTAAGAACTTCCCGGACCGCCGCCCCGAGGCCGTGCGGGACTTCGAGCGGATGGTCCACGCCTACTGGGGCACCATCCGCAGCGTGGACGACAGCGTGGGCCGCATGGTGGCGTGGCTGAAGCAGACCGGACAGTGGGACCACACGATCGTCATCTTCATGGGCGACAACGGCCTGCTGGAAGGCGAGCATGGGATGGTCGACAAGCGGACCATGCACGAACCAAGCCTCCGCATCCCCCTGATTGCGCGCGGTCCCGGCCTGCCGCAGGGCAAGGTGGTGCGCGAGCAGGTGCTCACCGAGGACCTTGCGCCCAGCCTCCTCGACCTGTGCGGTGCGGCACCCCTACCGAACATCCAGGGCCGCTCCTGGAAACGCCTCGCGAACGGCGGCGACCGGAAGTGGAGGCGCTCGTGGCTGTATGAGTACAACTACGAAAAGCAGTTCCCCTACACCCCGAACATCCGGGGCATCCGTACGGATAGCTGGAAGTTCATCCGCTACCCCCACGGCGACGGCTCCCCCGACCGCTACGTGCCTGAGCTATACGACCTAAAAGCCGACCCGGGCGAGCTTCACAACCTGGCAAACGATCCCCGGCACGTCGCCGTCCGGCGCAAGCTGGAGGGCGAGCTGGCGGGGCTCCTCGCCGCGGAAGGTCTCACCCCGGACCGAGACAAGATGCCGCTGGACGAGGGGATCAAGCAGGAGCTTCCCGATCAGAAGATCCGGTGAAGACGGTCCCTGCCGCTACGCTCCGAAACCAGACAGTGCTGGCCCGATGAGGCAGTGTGTATCCTTGCACGAGTTCCGCCCCATGAGGCGGTGCCGAGGATTCCACGCGCTGCTCTCAACCTACGTACGTCTGTAGATCTGCGACCAAGCTCAAACTCAAGGGTGCAGTGCCAGAGAGGCAACCGATCAAACAGCCGTGAAATTCGGTGGATTACGTAGAGGGAGCTCATTGTCGTCCAATGAAATTAGAATTACATATTGCGCCACTTGTTGGACGAGACCGTCTCTCCGATGGGCGTTCGGCTTGTGCTAGCGGTGCCCCCTGTGGCAGGAGCATTGGAAGGAGACTGGAAAACCGTGGATTACCTGGTAAGTCCTCCTCAATTCAGCAGCCTCTCCCTGCGAGACGTGCTGGAAGCACGCGATCAATTCCACGTGCACCTGATGCACAAGCCCAATGTGGTCGGCACTGCCGTAGGCCGGTACCTGATCCGCACCTCCGATCCCTATCCGCATCCCGAACCGGAAGATGCACTGGCGGATGCCGCACCCACGCCACCGGCGCCAAAGTCCAAGCGCACCCTGGAGAATTCCGAGGTGCGGGGGTACTCCTGGCCGTGCGTGCTGGTGTTCGTCTCTCGCTGGGTCGACGAGGACGAGTTCGGCGGCGGGCAGCGCTACTCATCCGCCGACTTCGTTCCCGGCACCATCTACCTGGAAGACGGTCGCCGCGTGCCGATCTGTGTTGTGGAGGCGCCACTGGTAGAGGAAGCGCCGCCCCCGCTGGACCCGACAAAACTGGAACTCCCGCCAAGTCTCCAGGGCGGCTACCCGGTATACGTCGATGTCCAAAATCAGCGACACGTCGCTTCGATCGGCTGCCTTCTGACTGATGGCCATACGATCTATGCACTTACGAACCGCCATGTGGCCGGGCGATCCGGCGAGCAGCTCTTTACGTTCGTAGATGGACAGGAAGTGCCGGTTGGGCGCACCTCCGACAAGCAGCTCACCCGGTTACCGTTTTCTCGCCTCTATGAAAACTGGCCGGCCCGCAACGTCTGCGTCAACGTGGACGTCGGGCTGATCGAGTTGGAGGACGTCACGCAGTGGAGTCCCTCCGTCTACCGGATCGGGACCCTCGGGCCGCTCGCGGACCTCAGCGTGCACAACCTCACGCTGAACCTGATCGGTTGCCCGGTGCAGGCCTACGGCTGCGCCAGCGGACGCCTGCAGGGCCAGATCTCGGCGCTGTTCTATCGCTACCAGTCGGTAGGCGGACTGGAGTATGTAGCCGACTTCTTGATCGGTTCCCGTGGGGGCGAGCCGCTCCTGACTCGTCCTGGCGACTCGGGCACGGCGTGGGTGCTCGACACGGACAGCCCCGCGCAGGGCCGGATGCCGCTCGCGGTACAATGGGGTGGCACGGTATTCTCCGCGGCCGAGGGACGCCTGCCGTTCGCATTGGCGACGAACCTCAGCAACGTATGCCGTGAACTCGACGTGGACCTCTTCCGCTCGCGAGGGCTCGCGACCTTTGACTACTGGGGAGCGGTAGGGCACTACACGATCGGTTCTTTCGCCTGTACGCTGCCGTCGGACCCGGATCTGAAGCAGCTCATGCTGAAGAATCGCACGCGCATCAGCTTCGATCCGGCGCAGATTGGGCCGGGGTTGAATAACATTCATACCCCCGGGTTCGTGCAGCTTGCCGACGTGCCGGACAAGACCTGGAAAGATCGACGGAGTCCACAGACCCCGTGGGGCCGGTCGCCGCTCGAGAACCCGAGCCACTACGCAGACATGGACTTCCGGCCGCCGGGCGGTGGACCATCGCTCTTCGACCTCACGCCAAATGCCGCGGCGCTGCACCCCAATACCTGGATCCATTACTACCAGGGGATCGGGTGGAATCTTGTCTCCCAGCGCGGCCTGCTCCCGTTTCGAGTGTGGCAGATCTACAAAAAGATGGTGGAGTTCGTCGCCGCAGGGAAGGTGGCGGAATTCCTCACGGCCGCCGGGGTGCTGACCCACTATGTAGGGGATGCTTGCCAGCCGCTGCACGGATCGATGTACGACGATGGCGACCCCTTCCGCCACCCGGACGGCAGCCCCTCGACGGAGTTCCTCCACCACGGTAAGGCCTTCGCCCACGGCGTCCACTCGGCGTATGAATCGGCGATGCTGGACGATACGGTCGATCAGCAGAACGGCCTCCTCGCCTTACTACCCGCTCAACTGAATGGCCCACACGGTATGCCCCTCCTCCAGGGCGGCCAGGAAGCCGGCTTTGCGGCCATCGAGTTGTCGAAGCGGAGCCAGGCGACGATCCCGCCGAAGGATATCGTCACCGCGTATGCGACCATCCAGGCGAATCACCAGCGCTCCCAGGCCTCGACCCTCCTCTGGCAGCAGTTCGGACCGAAGACGGTGCAGGTGATTGCCGACGGTTGTCGCACGCTGGCGATGCTCTGGGACAGCGCCTGGGCGGAAGGGATCGCTCAGCGCGGCCAGTCGATTCCGGCCGCCGATATCCGCACCTACGCTCCGAGTGAGCTACAGCCGATCTACGAGGACCAGAGTTTCCTCCCCTCGGTCGCGCTGGGGCAGATCGCACCGCACCTCTGAGCTGGCAGTGGGTGACACGTAATCGCTTTGCGAGCCACCCGTCCGTCCCTCTCCACCAGCGGTAAGACGCATGCTGGAGCAGGAGGGCGCTCGGCTCCTCGCTCTGGAGGGGCTCCCGCCGGAGCGGGATAAGATGCCGCAGGATCACGATACTTACCAACGCGCGTCCCCGTGGCTGCTCTGAGACCTGAAGCCGGAGCCCGTACGGCGGCTACGGCAGGGTGTCTGCCCTCGGCCGCCTATGCCGGATGTAAGGCGCGGGATCTGGCTGATCCCAGAGCAGGATGCGGTAGCCGTCCGGGTTCTTCGTCAGGTAGTAGTGCCCGGTCACCTCGTCACTCTGCCCTTCTCCCCAGGCGACCCGGGTGGTGGTGACGACCATGGTGATCCCGGGCTCGCTCCTCGGAATGCTGCCGTACGGGATGAGGTAGTGCTGCGCCGCCGCGAACTTCGTCCGCGACTCAACGCTGCGCCACGGCCGATAGATGGCATGGTTCTCAAGACGAACCCGCCAGATTTCCCGCCGCTGTTCCGGCCCTGGCTTGACGAGGGGGAACCGGTCCAGGGCCGCGAAGTCCCAGGCGGAAGCGAACAGCTCCCAGTCGCCCTTTGCCCAGCCCGCCTCGGAGCGCCGGATCACCGTTTCCATCGCCCGCAGTTCCCCGGCAGGCACGGGGGGCTCGCCGAAAGAGGTGTAATCTTCCGCGACCACTCGCATGCCGGGATGCGGGCTCCAGTCGAAAGTTTCCGCAGGCGGGGGAGTGTTGTACCGGTAGTCGTGCGACACCACTTCGAACTGGATCTGCGTGCTTCCTGGGAACGACTGGCGGGACTCACTCCGGACCACCTGCAGCGTCGCAGGATCCACGCGCACCCCCTGCGTGGTGCGCACCGGCGGCGATCCCGTCTCGCGCTCACGCCGGAACTCCGTGTAGGAGCGCCCACCCTCGGTCACCGAAGACCGCTTCCAGCCGGGCCCCAGCAGACTCGCCTGTCCCTCCGACGGTACGGCAATGGCAGAGGTTACCATCTGGCGGCTGACCTTCCCCACGGTCTCGCCGAGTGAGTATTGGTCTTGCGGCTTCGGCTTGTACACGAGTTGCCCGCGCGAGTCGATGAGGCTGCGGAACCCGTTGGGATTTCGCCGCGCCAGCGCCGGGGGATTCATCCGGACCCACATCTCGGAGGAACTCTCACTGGGCTCAGATTGATTGAGGGCAAACGTTCGGCGCGTTTCGACCCAGGTAGCCGTTTGCACGTCGCCGAGGGAGCGCACCACGTCCGCCATGACCGGTCCGGAACGATCCACCCGGGCGAAGAGCAAGACTGCCGCCGCGCAGCAACCAGCGAAAACGGCCACAACCCGGCGCCGGGCCGCAGGCCGGCTCGACCTGGCCAGGCCGGCAGTCTGGGGCACAGCATACAGACGGTCTCGCAGCCCTTCGGAAGGGCGAGGAGCTTCCAGGGCGCCGAGGCGGCCCTCCAGTTCGGGATCACTGGGTTTGAAGATCGACCACACGGGTTGTTCCCTCCACATCATCGACCACCGTTCCTTGCAAACTCGTGCGCAGCATCCGGAGCCCGGCGGCCACCCGCCATTTGAGTGTCCCCTGCGGAATACCGAGCGTCTGCGCCGCTTCCGAGGTCGTGAGACCCTCGACGCGGGTCAGCGCGAGCGCGCTACGATACGGCTCGGGTAGCGCCAACAGGGCGGAGTAGAGCTGCGCGCGCTCCGCATCCGCCATCACCTGATCCGGTACGGACGGACCGCCCACGGCGATCTCGCTCGCGGCTTCCAGGGGGACCGCCTCCAGCCGCCGATTGCGGCGGTGGTCCAATGCCACCCGGCGGGCGATTGCGGCCAGCCAGGCTCGGGCCACGGCGCGCCCGGAGCGGCGCTGGGGCGCGCCCTGCCACGCGCGCAGGAACGTCTCCTGCGTCAGGTCTTCCGCCAGCGAGCGATCGCCGTGAAGCCAGAACAACAGGCGGTAAATGAACTGATAATGCGCGTCCACCAGCTCATAGTAATCTGCGGCAGTATCTGGCAAGGACGCCTCCCCATCATTCAAGCGCGGGTCATCTGGCACGTTCCGAGAGGAAGACGGGGTTTTACGCGGAGCGGTTGGGTTATTTTCGCGCGGCCGTTACCGGGCAGATCATCACCCGTGTGGTTTCCGCGCCGCCACGACGATAGTTAGGATCACGCTCTCCCGCAGATGGATCGCCGAGATGCGCTCCATCTGGGTCAGTAACCGGTAAAGGTGGCGGATGTTGCCGCCCGTCACCCGTACACCTGCGGCGACGGGTTCCGCATACCCGGGCTTCGCGACTTAGGGAACTACCAGCAACTAACCGCCCCAGGTTGGCTGACTGCCTCAAAGCGAACGGCCCGAGTCCAGAGCGGGACAAGATGCCGCTGGACGCGGGGATCGAGCAGGAGTTGCCGGACCAGAAGATCCGGTGAGGCCGATCTAAATCATAAATCCGGTTACCAAATAGCCATCCGGGTTGACGGATAGCAAGCAAAACGGGAAGAATTGGGTAGACAGGTTGTGTCATGGCTACACACGATCTAGTTCCGGATGAAGTGCTGGAAGACGCCGAGGAGGACGAGATGATCAAGGAGCGAAAGGTGCAGGCTCCACGAACCATGAACGTCTCTCCGGAAGCGGCGGAAGACATTCGCTGGATCAACGCGACTCCCCAGCCGCCCACCGAGAAGATGCGTAAGCTGCTGGCCAACTACCAGGAGTATGCCAAAAACAACCCGGGCTGGTAGGGATGGCAGCGCCCCCCGGGCTGCTGATCAAGCGGCTAACTGAAGATTACGAAGTAGGGTCGTTCCGTTGCAGTGACAGCAACGTGAACGGCTTTCTTCTGAATGACGCTCTTCTGGACTCCGAGACGATCACCTATGTGGTGACGCACTCGAGTGCTCCGTTCCAGGTCATCGCGTTCTACGCGGTCTATCCCACCCCTACCCGCCTTGAATCCTCTGCGCTGACCGAGGAACTAGATGTGTTCTCGCTGGAATACCTGGGGACCGACCTGCAGTGGGAAGGGAAGGGAATTGGCAGCCTCCTCCTTGCTCGTCAGATGCGACACGCGGCTTACGCGCACCAGCAATTCGGAATATGCGGAGTGATCTCCCGCCCGACCCACCCCCGAACGCACTGCTGGCTACACCAGTTAGGCTTTCGCCCGCACGCGGACGGCGGGGTGTTCCTCTCTGTTGAGGAACTGCTGAACCTGGGGCTGGATCCACTTCCGTTCTAGCCCGCACCCACCACATCTACCGCACTACCTGTAATCTCCAGGATTCCGCGGCGCTCTCTAGAATCCGTTGGCACATCCTTCGTGCGCGTGGGCTACGCGTGATCGACAGCGAGGCTTTCGCGGCATCTACTACGATGCTCGTCACTCGAGGGAGTCCAGTGATCTCCACGATGCGCTCAATCCGCTCCGCCATTGTGTCGGGCTCTGCGGTCTGGAGAGAACGGGGGACTCTGCCCCAGATACCCCGGGCATGCTGTCACCCAACCCCTCCTACTTTGCCGGGGTCACGGTGTAGCTGTGGGTCACCGCGCCGTTCCGGCGCTCGCCGCCCTCGCTGACGGAAGGGTAGGCGCGGACGTACTCCACCCGCGTCTTTTCCGGGGAGACGCTCACCCGCAGGATGCCGGAGCTTCCCTGGATGACGCCGCTCTTGTAGCCGTATTCCTCGGCGCTGCGGACGTTGTCCACGCCGGCGTGGCCCGGCTGCGGAACCTCCTGGTACACCACCCCGTCCCGCTCCTGGCGCACGTACAGGTGGTCGTGACCGTGGAAGACGATGCTGACGCCGTTTTTGACCAGGAGGTCGTGGATGGGCGCGGGCCAGCCGGGCCGCTTTTCCGCGAAGGCAGGCGCCCCGCTCAGCTCCTGGCCGCCCCACTCGAAGTAGCGCGAGGCTTCCGCGCCCCCGCGCCCCTCCCGGGTCTCCCCACCCACCAGGTGGTGGATGAAGACGAACTTGAACCGCGCGCGGCTGCCTTCCAGCGTCCGCTTGAGCCAGCCGTACTGCTCGCCGCCCAGCGTCCGGTTCCAGTTGTTCACGGTCTCGCTCCGGCCGCGCGGGCGCTCGGAGTACCAGAACGGGTCCAGCACGAGGAACTGGGCATCGCCCCAGGTCCAGGCGTAGTAATCCTGCAGCAGCCCGGCCTGGGGGTCCGGCGTCCCGTTGCCGGAGTAGAACTCATCCGGCAGGGGGTTGGGGAAGTAGCGCTTTCGCATGGCGTTCGACCATCCGGCCATCGACTCCGGGCCGGAGCCGCCGCGCGCCGGCTCCTCACCATCGTGGTTGCCCAGCACCAGGAACACCGGGACGCTGTGGCCCACCAGGCCCAGGTAATAGCGCTGCGCCAGGTACTGGGGCGCGGCCTGGCGGAACTCGGGGTACTTGTCCGTCATGAACGTGTCGCCGAGGTCGATGTGGAAGTCGGGATGGGAGGCCAGGGCTTGCGCCAGGGAATTCCGGTACACCTCTGGGTCCGTGCCGCCGTCCAGGTGGGAGTCCGCCTGGAGGGTGAAGGTGAACGGCACCCCGGCCGGGCGGGCCGTATGGAAGGAGT
>Ga0255338_1002002_pt1 | contig 33501 bp, 32 predicted proteins | sample MeOH1_35cm_T4_19_FD_203715 | JGI IMG/M metagenome (GOLD analysis project Ga0255338, IMG submission 203715) | Sandy soil microbial communities from University of British Columbia, Vancouver, Canada - MeOH1_35cm_T4_195 | ecosystem: Engineered > Artificial ecosystem > Sand microcosm > Unclassified ... | reverse complement strand
TGGTCTACCTTTTTTGCTATCCTCTAACCCTTAGTTTATCGAGCTCTTCCAGCAAATACTCGTTCAACACCCGAATATAGGTGCCCTTCATCCCTAAGGACTTGGACTCAATCACTCCAGCGGATTCAAACTTTCTCAGTGCGTTAACGATTACTGAGCGTGTAATCCCAACCCGGTCCGCGATCTTGCTGGCTACCAGCAAGCCTTCGCTCCCACCCAGCTCGGCAAAGATGTGTTCCACAGCCTCAAGCTCAGAATAAGAAAGAGTCCCCACCGCGATCTGAACCGCAGCCTTCTTGCGGGCTTCTTCCTCAACCCGTTCCGCTTTAACCCTCAGGATCTCCATCCCTACCACGGTAGCGCCATATTCTGCCATTACCAAATCGGAATTGGAAAACTCCTTGTTGTATTTGGCTAAGACCAGAGTACCAACCCGGTCCCCACCTCCCATAATAGGAACGATGGTAGTGATTTTGCCCCCGAACGGACATCCGTCTTCCGTGAACACGCAAAGATCACCAGGCTGGTTCAGATTCGCTCTGGTTTCATTGCTGCGCATCAAGTCCTCATTGTAGCCTTCCGGAAACCTCTCTGAGTGCACCACGATCTCTTCCATGATTCCACAGGTAAAATCCGGCATAAAATGATAGCCCATGAGTTTACCCCGGCGCCCGACAATGTAGCAGTTGCACTCAATGTTCTCGCTGAGAACTTTTGACATCTCCTCAAAGTCAACTGGATGGCCTGCAGACCTCTGAATCATTTTGCTGATCACTCTGCATTTATCCAATAGTGTTCGCATTCACAAATACCCCCCTGATAGTAATTAAGACTACAAAATATAACGAGAGAGATCCTCATCTTTGACGACCGCTCCTAATTTACTCTGCACATAATTGCGGTTGATAGTGACAACCGTTTGCTCGCAGTTTATCTCAGATGCATCAAAAGACAAATCCTCTAATAATTTTTCAAGAATCGTGTGCAATCGACGCGCTCCGATATTTTCCGTAGTCGTATTAACAGTATACGCGATAGATGCAATTTCATCAATAGCATTCTCAGAAAATTGGACTTCTATTCCTTCAGTTTCCAATAATGCTATATATTGTTTTATTAGTGAATTAGTGGGTTCGGTAAGAATTCGCTTAAAATCCTCCACAGTAAGGCTTTCCAGTTCCACCCTGATAGGAAACCGGCCTTGAAGTTCAGGGATTAAGTCTGAGGGCTTGCTAACGTGAAAAGCTCCTGCCGCAATAAACAGCATGTGATCAGTTTTTACAGGCCCATATTTAGTGACCACGGTCGACCCCTCAACAATCGGCAGAATGTCGCGTTGTACCCCTCCTCTGGAAACATCCGGGCCATGGGCATTGTCCTTGCCGGCGATCTTATCGATCTCATCCAGAAAAACTATCCCTGCCTGCTCTGCCTGCTTCACAGCAGTGGAAGTCACTTCATCCATATCGATTAGTTTTTGAGCTTCTTCCTGAGTGAGAATCTTTCTGGCTTCAGCAACAGTTACCTTGCGCTGTTTTCTCTTTTTAGGGAACATATTCCCCAGCATATCCTGAAGATTAATCCCCATCTCCTCAACCCCGGCCCCGGAGAACATCTCCAGCATGGGATTGGCACTCTCTTCAACCTCTATTTGTACTGTTACTTTTTCCAGCTCCCCTTGGCGCAAGCGCTGGGCCAGATCCTTGCGCTTGTTATCCAAATCCCCGTACTCAGGAGCGCTTTCAGGTTCAGGATGGGCTTCACTCTGTCCGCCGAAGATCAGCTCAAAGGGGTTCTTCATCGACCTTTCCTTTGCCGGAGTGGGAGCCAGCAGCTCCAGAAGCCTTTCCTCAGCAGCTATTGCAGCCTTTGTTTCAACCTCTTTCATTTTGGCTGCCTTGACCATCCTGACCGAAACTTCTACCAGGTCTCTGACAATTGATTCCACATCACGGCCAACATATCCGACTTCAGTAAACTTTGTAGCTTCAACCTTAATGAAAGGAGCCTTGACTAATTTAGCTAACCGCCTGGCTATCTCAGTTTTCCCCACACCCGTGGGACCGATCATAATTATGTTTTTGGGTACAATCTCCTCCTGAAGGTCCACCGGCAATTTGCTGCGCCGAAAACGGTTGCGCAGGGCAACTGCAACGGACCTTTTGGCATTTTCCTGGCCCACAATATATTTATCCAGTTCCAGGACTATCTGACGCGGAGTCAAACTTTCCACAGCTGAGTCCTCCCTCATCCGTTAATCTCCTCGACGCTGATTTGCTCATTAGTATATACGCAAATCTTAGCAGCAATTTTCATGGCTTCCATTACAATTTCTGCCGGCTGTAAATCAGTATGTGCGGTTAGGGCCCGGGCAGCTGCCAAAGCATAGTTGCCCCCTGAGCCGATGGCTGCAATCCCGTCGTCGGGCTCAATAACTTCGCCCCCTCCAGATATCACCAGCAGATTTTCTGCGTCTGCTACTATTAACAGAGCCTCCAGCTTCTGTAAAACTTTGTCACTGCGCCACTCTTTGGCTAATTCTACCGCTGCACGCTGCAGGTTTCCCCTGTACTCTTCCAGCTTTCCCTCGAACTTTTCAAACAGGGTAAAAGCATCCGCTACCGAACCGGCGAACCCAGATACAACCTTACCATGAAACAGGCGCCTCACCTTGCGAGCTGTATGTTTCATAATTGTGGATTCACCAAAGGTCACCTGACCGTCTCCAGCAATGGCTAACCTGTCACCCTTTTTTACAGCAACAATTGTTGTAGCATGAAACAAATGGTATCCCCTCCTATTCCCACTTACGCATTAGGCATGCATACTTTAGCCCTACCTCGATACAGAATATCCCGGGTTAATCACGCGGGTGAAAGCGGCTATAAACCTCTTTAAGCCGTGCCTTGGTCACATGGGTGTAGATTTGGGTGGAGGACAGCTTGACATGCCCTAAGAGCTCCTGTACCGACCTCAAATCCGCTCCGCCATCTAATAAGTGGGTAGCAAAGGTATGTCTTAGTGTATGAGGACTGATCTGCCCTTTCAACGCGGTCAGTTTAACGTATTTTTCCACCATCCGCCTTACACTGCGTGCAGTCAAACGGCTTCCATATCTATTGAGAAACAGAGCTCTTTCTCCTGAGCTGGGCTTAAAGCTTTCCCTGAGCGCCAAGTATTTTCCAAGGGCTGATAAGGCGCAAGAGCCAAACGGAAGCAAGCGTTCCTTCGCACCTTTTCCAAATACCTTGACGTACCCTGTTTCCAGATCAAGATCAAACAAATCCAAATTCGTAAGCTCACTGACCCTGAGACCGGAAGCGTAAAGGAGCTCGAGGATAGCCCTGTCCCTGGACCCCACCGGGCTTTCCTGCTCCGGAGCCTCTAACAGCAAAACGATCTGATTCGGATACAAAAAATGCGGCAGATATTTCCCGAGTTTTGGGGAAGAAACCCTGCGCAGAGGGTTTTGCAAAAGAATTTGCTCGCGGCAAAGGTATCTGCACAGGGTACGCAAGGCGGCAAGTTTTCTGGCCATGCTGGTGCGCTTGATTCCAGTTTTACTCAATACACTCAAATAATTGCGAACCTGCCTCGAATCAATGCTGGCAATCTTCACTTTCCCGCCATCCAAACCCTGTTCTTTAGCCAGAAATTCCTGAAACTGCACCAGATCGGTATGATAGGCGGCTATAGTCTGCGGGGAGGCGTTTTTCTCCACCTTCAGGTATACCAACAGCATCTCCAGCGCCTGATCATAATACATAGACATCTCCCCGCAGTCTTCCATGCCGGCTTCAGCACCAGCAGCGGATGAAAATCCCAAGTACTCCTTCACAGACCTTGTTCCTCTGAAAACCTCTCAAGAACCGTCAAAGCTCTCTCTGCCATCAATGCCCCACGTTCTCGTTTACCCTTGACTCTTTCCGTCAAAGGTGGAAACAGCCCCCAATTAACATTCATGGGCTGAAAGTCCTTTGTTTCAGAACAGCCAATGTGCCGACTGAGCGCTCCCAACGCTGTTTCTCCCGGAAACACCAACGGCACCTGTCCGTCCAACAGTCGGCAGGCATTAATACCCGCACATAACCCGCTGGCTGCGGACTCCAGATAACCCTCCACTCCGGTAATTTGACCGGCAAAAAAGATATTCTGGCAGCTCCTCATTTGATAGGTAGGGAGCAGAACCCGGGGACCATCCAGAAAAGAATTGCGATGCATTACTCCATAGCGGACAAACTCTGCCCGTTCAAGCCCCGGGATCAGACGAAACACCCGCTGTTGTTCGCTCCATTTGAGATTAGTTTGAAAACCGACCAGATTAAACAGGGTTCCAGCCATGTCTTCCTTGCGCAATTGTACAACCGCCCACGGCCGCTTACCGCTGCGGGGATCTTTTAGGCCCACCGGTTTTAAAGGGCCGAAGGTCAGGGTCTGAGGGCCTCGAGCTGCCATGACCTCCACGGGCATGCATCCCTCAAAAACCATTCCCTTTTCAAAGTCCCTGACTTCGTGTAGCTGAGCCTCAGTCAGGGCCTGATAAAACCTGTCATATTCCTCTTTATCCATAGGGCAGTTAAGATAATCCGGATCACCTTTGTCATAACGGGAAGCCCAGAAAGCCTTGCTGAAATCAATGGAATCCCGACTGACAATTGGAGCAGCAGCATCGAAAAAATGCAAATACTGACTGCCCGTCAAATTCCCGATAGAGTCTGCCAAGGCCCCCTCAGTCAACGGGCCGCTGGCAACTACTACAATCCCCTCTCTGGGAACCTCGGTAACTTCCTCGCGAACAACCTCAACATTAGACAGCTGCTCAAGCACGCGGGTTATTTCTTGAGAAAACAAATCCCGATTCACTGCCAAAGCGCCTCCTGCCGGTACCCTATGGCTATCCGCAGCACGCATGATAAGTGAATCCAGCTTGCGCATCTCCTCTTTCATCAAGCCTACCGCATTTTCCGGACCGGCCGCCCGCAGGGAGTTACTGCAAACAAGTTCCGCAAATGAGCCAGTCCGGTGAGCCGGAGTACCTTTTGCCGGGCGCATCTCCCAGAGCCTCACCTTCAGTCCCTTTCTTGCGACCTGCCAGGCCGCTTCCGCTCCCGCCAAGCCAGCTCCAATAACTGTTACCTCAGGATTCATCGCTGTCATCCTTCAAACAAAATAATTTATAACATACCACGTACAATTTCTACTTACCTTACTGAGTTCTGAAACGAACCACTCTCAAGCAATATTTCTTCCTTGGTAGCTGCGTCTGCTGTGGGAACTGCCTCCTCATACCTGCATTCCTTGTTCAGGCAGGCCAGTTTGTTCCCACCCCGCTTAGAGAATTTGATTACCAAGGGCTCAGAGCACTGTGGGCAATTTTTACCAGCCGGACGTTCCCAGGAAATATAATCGCATTCCGGATAGCGGCTGCACCCAAAAAACTTGCGTCCCTTTTTCGACCGACGGGCAACAATCGGAGCACTGCACTTGGGGCAAGGCACTCCAATCTCCTCCAACAGCGGCTTGGTGTTGCGGCATTCTGGAAAGCCCGGACAGGCAAGAAATTTACCAAATCTCCCAATCTTCTTCACCATCATCCGACCGCATACTTCGCAGGGTTGGTCCGTTACCTCATCTTCAATTTCAATTTCGCCGATTTCCTCTTCCGCCTTATCGAGCGTCTCTTTAAAACCCGAGTAAAAACCTTTAATGACCTGTTTCCACTCTAACTCCCCTTCTTCGATACCGTCAAGTTTCTCCTCCATGCCTGCAGTAAACTCGACGTCTATAACATCGCGGAAATGCTTTATCAACAGGTCAACTACAATTTCACCCAGTTCCGTGGGGAAGATGTGTTTGGCTTCCCTAGCCACATAACCCCTGGCCTGAATTGTTTCGATCGTCGGGGCATAGGTGCTGGGACGTCCTATTCCAGCCTCCTCCATCTTTTTCACCAAAGTAGCCTCCGTATAACGCGGAGGCGGTTCGGTAAAGTGCTGCTTGGGCTCCAATTTGTCTGGCGCAAGCATAATTCCTTCACTCAGATCAGGTAGAATACCGCTCACCTCATCTGGAGAGTCCTCATCCTTACCTTCAATATATACTTTCATAAAACCCGGAAAACGGATTAAGGAACCACTTGAGCGAAAGATAAAGTTGTCCACACCAAAATCCATGGTCGTGGTATCTAACACCGCCGAGCTCATTTGACTTGAGAGAAAGCGATCCCAAACTAATTTATAAAGCTTGTACTGATCCCTGCTTAACAGTTCTTTGACCCCTTCAGGCATAATTGTAACCGAGGTAGGTCTGATTGCTTCATGGGCGTTCTGAATCTTACCTTTAGCTTGGTACTTGCGCGCTTCCTTAGGGTAATACTCTGTACCGAATTTTTGCAGAATAAAATCCTTGGCCTCTTCCACTGCCACCTCAGCAATGCGGGTGGAGTCTGTGCGGATATATGTGACTAAACCAACTGTACCCAAATCCTTGCCAAGATCCAACCCCTCATATAACTGCTGGGCGACCAGCATCGTCTTGCGCGCTGTAAAATTGAGTTTTCGATACGCTTCCTGTTGTAGACTGCTGGTAGTGAAGGGAGGAGGAGGGTTGCGTTTTTTCTCTCGCTTGCGAACCTCCTGCAAACGAAAATCCTTCCCTTTCACAGCACTCAAAACACGTTCCATTTCCGCCTGGCCGTGTATCTCAATCTTCTCGGATCCCTCTTTAACCAACTTCGCTTCAAATTTACCCTGATTGAAGTTTAACAAGGCAGTCAAGGTCCAGTATTCCTCCGGGGTGAAGGCGCGTATCTCTTCTTCCCGCTCAACAATTAAGCGCACGGCTACGGACTGTACCCTTCCGGCACTTAGACCCTTACGCACCTTACGCCACAACAGCGGACTAAGGTTATAGCCAACCAGACGGTCCAGCACACGACGTGCCTGCTGGGCATCCACCCGTTCTTGTTCGATCTTCCTGGGATGCTTTACTGCGTTCTGAATTGCCAGCCTGGTTATCTCGTTAAACTCAATGCGGCAGGAGTCCTCCTGCTTTAGGCTCAGAAGGTGCAGCAAGTGCCAGGCTATGGCCTCCCCTTCCCGGTCCGGGTCGGAAGCCAGAAACACTTTTTCTGCGCCCTTTGCGGCACTGCGCAGCTCTTTGATGATATCTCCCTTACCCCGAATAGTGATATATTTGGGGTCAAAGTCATGTTCAATGTCAACACCAAATTGACTTTTCGGTAGATCCCGCACATGACCCATACAAGCTTTGACGGTATACTTTTTGCCAAGAAATTTGCCAATTGATTTGGCCTTTGCAGGGGACTCAACGATGACTAACACTTTGGACATCCATTCCACCTCATTAATTGACACTGGAATATACTGCTAAATATAAATCGCTTCTTATAATATTATGTTTATTCCCCTTTGTCCAGCGATTTATAAAAAATTTCTTACAAAGTAACCACCGCTAAGTTGACGAATCTGACCAGAAAGTTCAAGTTGGAGGAGCAAACCGGATATTCTTTCCGGTGAAGTTTCAAGTAATTGACAGATTTTATCTATATGTAAGGGCTCCAAATTTAATAATTGCATCAGTCCCTTGTATTCTTCAGGGTATTGAAATTCTGCAAACTTCACCTGTATCGGCTCGGAACCGAGATGAGCATATTCCTCCAGGATATCGTTAACCTCTTCCACCAACTTAGCCCCCTGTTTCAACAGCTTGTGGGGGCCACGGCTGAATTCAGAATTCACCGGACCGGGAACCGCAAAAACATCCCTTCCCTGCTCCAAAGCAAAATCCGCTGTTATCAAGGAACCGCTTTTTTCTTTGCCTTCAACCACTAATGTACCCAAACTAACTCCGGAAATAATCCTGTTGCGTGCAGGGAAATTCATGCTCAATGGTTGTGTGCCGAGAGGAAACTCGCTGACCACCGCGCCGTTCTCACAGATTTCTTCACACAGGATACGATGTTCCCGCGGATAAATCACATCTAGACCGCAGCCGAAAACAGCGATGGTCTTACCCTTCCCCGAGATTGCCCCCTGATGGGCCGCTGCGTCGATGCCCCGGGCAAATCCGCTTACCACTGCGAACCCTGCTCCGGCTAAATCCCTGGCCATGCTGGCAGCGACTGCACGACCATACGGCGTTCCCTTGCGGGAACCGACGACAGCCAGGGAGAGCTCCAGATCTGACAAATCCCCACGGTAATAGAGGATAAGCGGTGGTTGATGGATCTCGCCAAGATTAACCGGGTATTCTTCACATCCCGGCGCTGTTACTTTTATGCCGGCTCTTACAAGTTTATCCCATTCCACCGCCGGGTTCAGCGTTTTTTTGCAGAACTTCAGAGCTTCCAGCGTCTTTCCAAACCCGACAAACTGGGCCAACTGCTTTTCAGTGGCCTGCCATATCTGTTTGGGGCCGGGGAAAACGTTCAGCAGTTGGGTCATTTTGGCTGATCCCAATCCAGGAACCATCCTGAGCACATTTAAGTATATCAGTTCTTCCATTCTTCTAACCACCCATTACTAAAAACTCCCTTTCTTTTTCGCGAAAGCGCGTGCCATTCCTGCCAAAAATTACAAGCAAATTTCAGGAAAATTCGACTTTGCTCTGCGAACCTGAGTGGTTTCTTCGTATTTCTGGGTTTGTCATAGGAAAAGGGTTGCGGGAAAGATTAAACTAAAGGCCACAGACACCCAGTTTGGATATGCTGTGGCCCTCACTTTATTTATACCTTGAAACCATATTTTTCCACAAGTTTCTTTATAGGGAGGAGTAATTGTTCACTTACTTGCAAATCACCAGTACCCGAGCCCAAGCGGATTTCCGGTTTATTGTCACCATGAAAATCGCTTCCACCGGTTAAGCAAAGGCCATATTTGAGCCCAATTTCGCGATATAGCTTAGTCTCGTCAGGTGTATGGGAACTGTAGAACGCTTCGATTCCCCTAAGTCCCGCCAGTTCAAGTTCCCGCACAAGTTCCTCCAAGGCCTTCGGACTTAAATCCAAATATTTGGGATGGGCCAGGACCGGAATACCCCCCGCCTGGGAAATCACCTCAATTGCCTCCCGGGGAGAGAGTTTTTCCTTTTTGAAATAGGCGGGCTTCCCGACTGCCAGGTATTTCTCGAAGGCTTCTGCGATACTGCCCAAGTATCCTTTTTTGAGCAGCACTTTGGCAAAATGAGGTCTGCCTACCACCTTGCCGCCCGATTCCTGCTCAACTTCCCCCAGAGTAATGTTAAAACCCAATTCCTGTAGGCGGCTGACGATTCGAGGATTCCTCTCCTCCCGGTAACGGCGCAGTTCTGCCAGGCAGGAAGCCAGGGATGCTGAGGCGGGATCAAAGTAGTACCCGAGAATGTGCAGCTCTCCGTTAAAGTCGGCGCTAATTTCTACTCCGGGGATTACTTCAATTCCTTTTGCCGCTGCCATTGCTTCCTGGAGTCCGTCTATGGTGTCATGGTCAGTTACGGCGATAGCTGCGAGACCTAGAGCTTTGGCCTGGGCTACTAACTCCGCCGGGCTTAGGGTTCCGTCCGATGCGGTGGTGTGGGTATGCAGATCAATCAGCGGCATTGAAGGCCATCACTCCTTTAGACTAGGGCAGAATTTACTGTTTGCATTCTCCGTCGCTTGGTTATTTGGCAATGATCAGATTGAGAACTTCCTCAAGTTTCTTATTGACTGAGTTTGTGTCTTCCACGTTGACGGCGACAAAGTCGTTTTGGCCTATGATCAGCTGGGGGCTGTCGAGGTCCGCGTTGGCTAGGGGGGCTGCTATAACTATCAGGCCGTTGTCGACTAGGATTTTTGCGGCTTCAGCTGTCCTGCGGGTGTGTTCGTCTATGTCAGAGGGAGGAACGTCTGAACTTAACCCTCTGGTTAAAAGGGCACTGTCTAGATAATACACCCGCTTGCGCAAGTCGAAAAGTTCTTTTTCCAAGCGCACGGCCAGTTCGAAACGCGCTTGGTCCGTGCCAGTGAGCCATATTACTCTGCCACGCTGGTTGTCACGCTGTTCCCAGTCCGTTCTGGCGACTCTTTTTTCTACTCTGAGCACGGAATCCGGGTCGTCTTCTGCTAGATTAATATGTTCCAGGGCTCCCGAAATAATACCGCCCCCGCTGACATCATAGCCGTCCACCAGGACAAATCGACCTGTGCTTTGATTTTCTCCAAAGCTGTCAAAGCAAACGATCTGCTTGGTCTTGATGACCACTTCTGCTACGTCATTGGTACCTACCCGTTCTCCCGCTTCCAGGGTCTCCAGGCTTGAAGCGTCAATTACTTTATTGATCGAATACACTTCGCACTCGATTTCTTGGGTGGTCAATTTCAGTTTGTACTTTTTGCCCTTCAGCAAGTCTGCTTTGCCCATCCAGAACAGGCTGGCTTTAAACAGGTTGGTCGCCTCCGGGGGATCTTCCAAATGGGAAATAATCTCACCGCGTTTGTTAAAGAACTCATCCGCAACTGTTATCCCGACGGACATTCCTGCCTGTACCGTATCTTTGCGGTCCTTTTCTACCCAATGTTCAATAGATTTAACCGTGGTGGTTTTATTACCTGGGGAAATCAAAATTTTGTCCCCTACCTTGAGCTTCCCGGTTTCAATCCTCCCTGCAACAATCCTGCGGTCATCAAACTTGTATACGTCCTGAATGGGAAAGCGCAGAGGTTTTTCCTCCAGGCCCTTTTCCTTGTCAAACAAGTCGAGTGCTTCAAGCACCGATTCTCCCTGATACCAGGGCATCTCTTTCGATGCTTGCGTGATATTCTCCCCTCGAAACGCAGATACGGGGATGTATTTAGCCGGATAGACATCGAGGTTACTAAGAAAGTCGCTGAACTCAGCCTTAATCTGGTTGAACTTCTCTTGCGAATAGTCGATCAAATCCATTTTATTGACTATTACGTACACCTTCTTAATGCCAAGCAGGGAGAGAATATAGCCGTGACGTTTGGATTGTTCCTGGATCCCTTCCTGAGCGTCTACGATCAGCAAGGCTGCTTCGGCATTGGCGGCCCCCGAAATCATGTTCTTCAGAAACTCTTTATGACCGGGAGCGTCAATAATGATATAATCCCGATTTTGGGTGAAAAACTGGATTTGGGTGGTGTCAATGGTAATACCTTGCTTCTGTTCTTCCTCAAAGGCATCCAAAAGATAGGCATATTCGAAGAACTTGCCCTTCTCCTTGCAAATTCTCTTGACCTTTTCAATAGCGCCTTCCGGCAGGGACTCAGTGTCAAACAACAAACGTCCAATCAAAGTGGATTTTCCGTGGTCTACATGCCCCACAACAACTATCTTCAGGGTTTCCCGGGTATTTTCCCTGGAAATTTCTTTTGCGCTTTCCATATTGCCCACTCCATTTTACATCAATATTTTCTCGACTAACGGCCGGATAGAAAAGACCTACATATATCCGTCCTTGCGCAATTTTTGCATGGCGTAGGCATCCTCCTGATCCTGCATCCTGCCAGCCCGTTCGCTGACATTGGTATTTTTAAGTTCTTCAATGATCTCATCTATGTTTGCGGCATTGGATTCAATCGCACCCGTGCAGGGCCAGCAACCCAGGCTTCGATAGCGTTTACCATTTTTGGAGAAGTACAGATCTATCAGAGGAATGTTCTCCCTCTGGATGTATGCCCAAATATCAAGTTCATTCCAGGCAAGCAAGGGATGCACCCGAATATGATTGCCCTTGGGAAAATCCGTCTTGAACTGATCCCAAAATTCAGGGGGTTGATTAGTGTAGTCCCATTCCGAGTCCTTGTTTCTTTCGCTAAAAACTCTTTCTTTTGACCGAGAACCCTCCTCATCCCGGCGAATTCCCAGGATAAGACCTTCAAACTGGTACATAGTGACCACCTGCTGCAAGCCATCAGTTTTCAAGGCTCTGCAGCAAGCCAGACGGCCCTTTTCCGGTCCAATACCTTCATCAAGTGCTTCCTGGTTTTTATGCACTATGAGGTCCAGTCCCAATTCTTTGGCCAGTTTGTCCCGATATTCTATCATCGAGGGAATCTTAAAGGTGGTGTCCACATGAATCAGCGGAAAAGGACAGTGCCCGAAAAAGGCCTTCTTGGCAAGCCATAACAAAACCGTGGAGTCCTTGCCTATGGACCAGAGCATCCCCAGTTTACCAAATTTCTTGTAAGCTTCCCTTAAAATATAAATGCTTTGCGTTTCCAGTTGATCCAAATGATCCATTATTGTCTCCCCCTCGTTAGCCTTAGTATTTGTTCGCCTCTCGCTTTTGGATGGTAATGACTTTCTCCTGGCCCTGGCCCCGGACAAAATGCCAGTGTAGCATCTCCTTGTCCTCATGCGTATAAAGATAGCTGCCGGTACCCCCGATGTCCGGGCCAAGAAAATACTGAATCGCCCCGACCCCGCACTCCTTAAGACAGGCGGTGCAGCCCCAGCAATCCCTAGGATAACGAATGAAGCACTTTCGCTCATTATTGCGGGCCAGCAGATTGCCTGGACAAATCTGAACACACTTGCCGCACCCTATACATTTTTCCTTGTCAATTCTGATGCTCATATTCCTCGTCCCTTTGCACCAATGCCCGCAGAATAATCTCTACCCTTCCAGCTTGCTTGCGGGAATTAACGTACTTTAACCAGTGTTGATCATCCCGTTCCGGGAAATCGGCATTAGACTGATAACACGGCCATCTGGTCTCTTGCCTGGCCTTAAGGTGAGCTATCAGCACCTCACAGACCTCGAGCCTGTCCAATATCTCCAGGATCAGCATAATTTGATGTGGATTTCTTCCCCTTAGGTTCTGTGACATCTCCTTTAGCTCGGTGATCCTTTTGCCGGCAATCTCCAGCTTCTTGGTGTTATACAGATACCCAGTGGAAATCCCTCCGGCATACTGATCCATTACCTTCTGCATTCCCTCTTCCACAGCTTCAACGGAGTGCAGCCCTTCTTCCGGACCCAGAAAACGACTGATCTCCCTCACTCTTTTATCGATTTCCTCCCGGTCCACGGCTGACAGACCCAAGTCCTTGCCATATTCCAGGGCAGACAGCGCTGCTATTTCCCCTTCGGCAAAGCAGCCCGTAACATATTTCTTCGGACTCCCCCCAGCCACATCCCCTGCAGCAAACAGCCCCTTGAGGGTGGTGGCCCGCTTGCGGTCTATCCAATACCCGCTTCCAGTATGTCCCCCTACGACGTAGGGCTCGGTCCCCTCAATCTCCACATTTTCCTGCCGCGGACCCATTCCTTGTTCAACCCACTTCAGGGTCTGGGCGGGGGCCATATTCAAATATGCCTTATACAAATCATCTTCTTGCGCCTCAGATATACCCTCGGTCTTCAAGTAACAGGGACCGCGGCCTGCTTCATTTTCCCTGACCGTGGAAAACAGCCGCAAGGGGGTGGTGGGTTTTCCATACCTATTAACATACTCTTCCCCAGCGCCATTCACCTGGGGAGCCTTAACTCCCTGGGCAATCGTCCCGGTTGGGGCTATGGTATCTTTACACCTTAAAGCGATGAACCTCATTTCAAAGCCAGTCATTTCTGCCCCTGCCCTAATCCCCATGGCATAACCGGCTCCGGTATTAAAGGGACAGTACCACATCTTATGCCGGGAAAAGCCCGGATTATTAGGCTTATACAATCCTGCGGCCCCGCCCGCAGCGCAGATCGTAGCCTTGGCATATATCGCATAAAAGGTTCCCTCATTCAGTGAAAAAGCGTAGGCACCCACTACCCGGTCTTTATCCACGATATAATCGATCACGTTAACCCGGTTTAATACGGTCACATTAGGCAGGCTGCCCACCGCCCCGGCCAACAGCGGTTTAATGTTTTCTCCATTGATCTTGATGCTGCGCTTGCCCCGTGCCACGTAATTTCCGGCCTCGTCCTTCAAAATCGGCAAGCCCAATTCTTCGATCCTCCGGGTAACCTTATTCAGTCGTTGGGCAATTGTGTAAACCAAGTCCTCCCGGACTATCCCTTCCGAGTCCTTTTTCACATATTCCACATAGGACTCGGCACTCTCTCCCGGATTAATATAGGCATTAAGAGCATTCACCCCAGCAGCAAGACAGCCGCTTCGCTTAATGTTGGCCTTTTCCGCTATGATAACCCGGACCTCCGGGTCTTCAGAGGAGGCGGTAATCGCGGCATAGCACCCGGCAGCCCCCCCACCAATGATCAAGATATCAGCCTGCAAACTTTGCGGCTCAAACATTATTTCACCCCAACAATCCCGGCAGAATGTGCCTTCCCAGATACTCCAGCACCTTCTCCGCCGATTCGTCCACACTTTCCGTATGGGTGTGTACCACAATCTCGGGATTTTCAGGAACTTCATAAGGAGAAGTGATCCCGGTGAATTCAGGAATTTCCCCCTTGCGCGCCTTCTTGTACAGATTCTTTGGGTCCCGTTCCTCACAAACATCCAGCGAACAGTCCACAAAAACTTCGACGAAATCGCTCCCTAAAAGCACTCGCGCCTGCTCTCTATCTTCTCGCAAGGGAGAGATAAAGGCAGTAAGAGTAACGACACCCGCATCCACAAACAAACGGGCCACCTCGCCGATACGACGGATATTCTCCTTCCTGTCCTCCAGGGAGAAGCCCAATTCTTTATTTAACCCAAGCCGAATATTGTCCCCGTCGAGCAGATAAGTAAGCCTGCCCCGCTCATGCAGCTTCTGCGCCACCGCATTAGCCACCGTAGACTTACCAGACCCGGACAACCCAGTAAACCACAGCACAACACCCCTCTGCCCTAATAAAGCCTCCCGTCCCTCCCGGTCAACCTTACCCTCATGCCAAACCAAATTCAGCCCCTTCTGCTGGACCATTCCAATTCTCCTCCCCGCACAAGCCAGTTATCACCCCGGCCCCTAAGCTAAGCTAAAACTGTCAAACCATCACAAACAGAAAAAGTGTCTCCCCAAAGCGTCCCCGCTGCGTTAGGGAGGTGAAAGATTTCCGGAGCAAAATTTTCCCCGGCTCTGGACGTCCAAGTCGCCGTGCTGACCCAAATCGAAGTCCGAAGTCAGAAGCCCGAGGCCAGAAAGTTAGCAAAGAAATCTTGACTAGATATGATTCTAAATCTGGCATCTGGCATCGGACCTCTGGCCTCCGATTTGCCCGACTACCCCAGCAGACCCAAACAAAGACACTTTTTCCTCCCAAACGATCGACCCCAAAACTAGGCCCGGTCAAGCCCCCATTTATACCGAATACTAGCCTCCAACCGACTAAAAATCAGCTTATCGACAGTCAGTCCCAGCACCACAATGACCAGCATAACGGAGACAACCTGGCTTATCCCCCCCCATTCGCGCCCAGCCATCAACACTTGACCCAGCCCCTTGGTAGCCGAAAGCATCTCCCCCGCCATTAGGCCTCGCCAGGCAAAAGCCCAACCCTGTTTTAAACCCGAAACCAAAGAAGGCAAAGAAGCTGGAATCACTACATTGAAATAGGCCTTAATCCCTTTAGCCCCCATAGTTTTGGCAGCCCGAACATAAATAGGGTTCACATTCTTTATCCCACCCAGGGTGGCCAAAGTGATGGCGAAAGTGGATCCGATAGCAATAACAAAGATAATAGCGCTCTCGTTCGGTCCGTACCACAGTAAGGCAAAAGGAAGCCAAACAATGCTAGGCAGGGTCTGTAGACCTAGAATCATAGAACTGAAGTTTTCATCCAGGTATTTGTACCTAACCACAATCAGCCCGAGTAAAACACCAGACACCACAGAAATAGAATAGCCCAGAAGCAAGCGCTTCATGCTGGCAAGAACCGCAATGAGCAAGATATTGTCCCTTATAAGTTCCCACAAAGACCTAAACACGTCAAGTGGGGAAGGAAAATAGAAGGGTTTCCAGATCCCCAGATATGTCACGGTAAGACTATAAACCGATTGCCATATCATCACCAGAATTAGATAAAACAGAATCTTTTTCAATATTCCAATCACTGTCGAATTCGGCCTTGGCAACCTTCTCAACCTCCTCCCTCAACTCCCGCTTGATCTCCGCCGCCATATAAGTTAAATCCAGGTCCTGTCTGGGCCTTGCCAGCTGGATCTTGAATTCCCTTTTGATCCGTCCCGGATTGGAGGACATGACAATCACCCTGTCCGCCAGCAGCACAGCCTCCTCAACATCGTGGGTAACAAAGATAATGGTTTTCTTGGTCTCCCACCAGATTTGCTGCAGTTCGAGCTGCAGGATGTTTTTGGTCTGACTGTCCAAAGCGGCGAAGGGCTCATCCATCAGCAGCACCTCACAATCAAGGGTTAAGGCTCGGGCCAAGGCGACCCGCTGCCGCATCCCTCCGGAAAGTTCATGGATGTGAGCATCCTTGAACTTGGTAAGGTGAACCAGCCCCAAATACTTTAAAGCCTTTTCCCGCCGCTCCTGCTTAGGCACACCCGCCATCTTCATGCCAAACTCTACGTTGTCAATCACCTTTAGCCAGGGAAATAGCGCTGATTCCTGAAACATCACTGCCCGATCGGGTCCGGCGTCCTTAATTTCCCTGCCCATCAGAAAGACCTTTCCGTCCGTAGCCTGTTCCAGGCCTGCTATTACATTAAGCAAAGTAGATTTACCACATCCGGAAGGACCAACAAGACAGACAAACTCCCCTTCTCTGATCGTTAGATTGATACTATCCAGGGTGTCAGTTTGGCTATGCCTGGTGATAAACTTCTTGCTGACACTTTCTACTTTTAAACCCATTTCCCGCCCCTCCTGTTCTTGGCAAATCTCTGGGTATAGCCCGGCTGAAGCTTATTTGTGGTCTTCCTTGACAATTGTGTCCAGGACATCGGTGTTTACAAGATTGGTGATGTCAGGTTTCTCTTTTAAGTAACCGGCGTTAGCTATGAAGCCTGCAAAATCATTGATGGCTTCGACTCCAGGATCAACAGTAATGATCTGTCTGGAAAAAGCGCTGTCCAAAACATCTTTAGATAAACTCTTGCCAGTGATCTTTTTGAGCTCGTTATTGATCACACCCTTTTCTTGGTCAAGATTGCTATTGATATAGTCCGTTAACTCAACATGCGTTTTAACAAACTGCTTAACCAAATCAGGGTGGTCCCGCAAAAATTCCTTCCGCACTATAACCACCGCACTGGGATATTTGCCCTCGTTCAGCATCTGGTTGTAATCCAGAATCACGTTGGCCCCCACTTCCTTGATCAGGCGTGAGCCCCAAGGTTCAGCAACTATTGCCGCATCAACATAACCCCTGTCCAGATAGGTCTTGATGTCTGAGTTCTCTGCTTGCAGGACATCAACAGTTCCACCTTTGGTAGTGTCCTTTAGCCCGTTCTGCTGCAGCAAGTGTCTTAGGGTGAGATCCTGGGTGTTGCCAAATTGGGGCACTGCAACCTTTTTGCCGCTCAAATCCTTTAGATCACGAATAACCAACCCTTTTCTGGAAACAAAAACAGCCCCACCATCGGTCGCGCCGGCAATGATTTGAATATCCCCCTGTGACTTAAGATAACCACTGATTGCAGGTCCAGGTCCAATGTAGCCAATATCGACCGCCCCAGCCAATACCGCCTCCATTTCTGTAGAACCTGCAGTGAACTGCAGCCAACGAATCATAACCTGACTTCCAAAAGCCTGTTGAAACTGCCCTTCTGCCATACCGACCAGGGCTTGAGAGTGGGTGATATTGGGGAAATAAGCGATATTAACCTGGGTTTTTACAGGTGATGCTGATGCGGAACAACCCACTGTGCCCAACACCAAACCTATCATCGCCAGAACCAATCCCTTATGTTTGAGTCCAGTCATTGCACTCTGCTCCTTGAAATTTAGATAATTCTTATTTGAATAGTAGGTATTGATGCAAAAACAAAAGGGACCACATCCCTAAATCAATTCATACTTTTCTTATCGGAATTGTATGCTTGTTATATTCTTGATTTTAGTATTTTTTGGGCTGTACGTCAATACCTTCAAACAAAGTTTTATATCTGGTCCAGAAGGGCGGAAAGCTCCTGACCAGTACCGAGTAATGGTGCGTAAAGGTCACCCTGTTCCTTGATTCGTGTCAGGATGGTAAACATGTTGAATCTACCGGGCTCAATCCCCCTTTCTACTTCCTCCCAGGTAAGCGGTGTGGAAACTGGAGCGCCCGGCTGAGGACGTAAGCTGTATACACAGGCCATGGTTCTGGAGCGGCCGTTTTGCAAATAGTCTATGTAGACTTTTCCAGCCCGCTTAGCGACAACCCTTTCTACTGTGCAGCGCTGAGGGTAGACCTTTACCAAAAGGTTAGCCACAAATTCTACGGCTTTACGAACCTGGTCGAAGCTGTAATCAGGTTTTAAAGGTACATTGATGTGAAGTCCGGTTGCCCCTGATGTTTTAGGAAACCCTTTTAACCCAAATTCTTTCAGAACTTGCCGGATTAACAGCGCCACTTCCAAAACCTGACTGAAAGTAGCAGGGGGAGCGGGATCCAGGTCAAAGACAGCAAAATCGGGATTTTCCAGGTGTTCCACCCGGGAAGCCCAGGCATGAACTTCAATGCAGCCCAGGTTACTTAACCAGATCAGCGTTGGCAAATCGTTGCACAGCACAAAAGTTATGGATTTTTCTCCGGAATCCGCGGGTATTGTGATCCGTTCCACCCACTCCGGGGCATGGCTGGGGCATTCTTTCTGGTAAAAGAACTCACCATCAATGCCGTCTGGATAGCGCACAAGGGTAAACGGTCGGTTATGCAGGTAAGGCAGTAAATACGGGGCAATCGAGCGGTAATAATCAATGAGCTGGCCTTTTTGCAAACCCTCATGCGGCCAAAAGGGCTTGTCCAGATTACTCAGGGTTAAGTCCCTGCCGTTTATACTGGCAACTATCTTTTTCAAGCTAAAGCCTCCCTTGATCCAATATGCACTCGCGGGGACTAAGATCCTGTCGCAGACCGAGGAAGGTCGGGTGCCTTAACACCTCGCCCTTTTCCAGATAGCTAACCTCGCAAACAACACAAGGCTCGAGCCAAACCGCATCCTTGAGAGAAGGACTTCTGGAGAACGTGCACTTATGCCTTATCAACTGGGTAAACCGGTTAAGGAGATAATCAATTTCCGTACGGCCAAGACCACTGCCCACCTTGCCAATGTAGACCAATTCCTCGTTCTCATATACCCCAAGAATGAGCGAGCCGAGCCTGGTACGTACACCCCTGCCTGGAACATAGCCGCATATTATGCAGCTCATGCTTTTAACATTGCGGAACTTAAGCCAATAAGAGGAACGCTTTCCCGCCTGATAAGGGCTGTCTAAGCGTTTAGCCATAACCCCTTCCAAGCCCTTGGCTTTTGCCAGCTCAAATAACCCCTTGCCTGCTTCCAGAACGTGTTGGGAAATAACGAAATTACTCCCATCCAGCACCATGCCTTGCAGAAGCTCTTTACGCTTAATTAGCGGCAATCCGGTCAAGTCTTTTCCTTCAAGACTCAATATATCAAACACCATGTAGATAGCAGGAATGTTCCGTGCTGCAGCTCTGATCTTGTGTGGATCCTGCAGACAGTCGCGGGTTTGCAGGGTGCGAAAACTCGGCAACCCGTTTTGAACTACCACTATCTCTCCGTCCAATACTGCAGGAACACGCTTCAAATATGAAGTTAAGGCAAGTTCGGGGTAGCGCTGACTAATATCCTTGCCATTGCGGCTGTACAGGACAGTTCCCTCACTATCCACGCATGCCAAAGCTCGGATTCCATCCCACTTTACCTCATATAGGTAATCCGGACTGTCAAATGGAGCGGACGGCATCGCTAACATCGGAAGATAGCCACAGTTTGACATAGCTATTCAGCCTTGGCCCGGCGGCGGGGCTTAACAGCTCCCTCAGTGCGGGATGGCCGTACATTCGGGTTTTGCTCCAGCTGCCCTGGGCCTTGAACCTCCTTAGTTCCGGTAACGGCAGGTTGGCCCTTATCGCGTTGTGCAGCGTCTATGCTTGCTCTCAGGGCTTCCATCAGATCTATTACTTTTCCGCTCTCAGTCAGGGCGGGAGCAGTCGCAACTTCTTTTCCTGCAATCTTAGCCTCGATGAGTTCCCGCAAAGCTTTGCGGTAGTCGTCGGTGTATTTGGCCGCTTCGAAGTCTTCAGACAGGTTTTCTATTAAATCGTTGGCCATGTTCAGCTCTTTTGGGTTAATTTTAACCTCATAATCGAGTTCGGGCAGAGCTTGCGGACTGCGGATTTCGGCGGGGAAATACATGGTTTCCATCACCAGACAATCCTGATACACCCTAACAGCCGCCAAGTGCTGCTTGTTGCGTAATACCACTTTTGCAATGGCAATTTTTCCAGTGTCTTTCATCGCCTGCCTGAGCAGGGAATAGGCCTTTTGACCACCATCCCCGGGCGTAAGGAAATAGCTCTTGGCATAATAGATCGGATCAATTTCCGCTAAGTCAACAAAGTCCACTATATCCACCGTTCGGGTTTGTTCAATCGCAATTTCCTCAAAATCCTGCTCATTTATGATTACATACCTGCCCTTCTCATACTCGTACCCCCGCACAATTTCCTCCGCCGGCACAACCACATCACAGGTCGGGCAGTGCTTCTCATATTTTATCGGCGTTTTGCAGCTGGCATGCAGAAAGTTAAACTTGATATCATTGCTCTCCGTGGCCGTGTAGAGCTTTACCGGTACATTAACCAGGCCAAAACTGATGGCTCCTTTCCAGATAGTTCGCATTAATCTTCCTCCCTGGCCGTTTTTTCTATTGTGACCCCGGTGAGAAAAAAAATACCGCGCGAACACGCAAAAGGCAGGCCGCTGACGGCCTGCCCGAGAGATTACTTATTTGTTTTCCCAATATCAGTTTGCATCTGCCAATAGGTTCTTCAGCTTAAAAACCACCATACTGGCCAGAACCGCATAATCTTCCGTAGGCAGGTAATTGGGTGCGGAAATATCAAAAAGGATATTTCCCGAGGGTGGAAACTCATCATCCCCGCCCCACAACACAAGGGTTATGGGCACATGAGGAAACACCTTCAGCTCTATACTCACATCACCCAGTCCCGCCTGCTCCGCCCCCAAGCTTTGACCCACCCGTAACAGCTCGCCCGGGTTATTTCCAAACACATTTACCAACGGCCTGATTGCCCGGTTCGTGAAAGGTCCAATATAGATAGCCCCTCCAGGCAGTTCTTTAAAAGATATCAATTTATGCTGCACCGGGACGCCCGCTGCTGTTGCAAGGTAATGCAGGATCAGGATTTTTACAGTAAGCCCGACTTCATCAGCCCCTGCACTCTTCTCTACCTCTCCTTGACTTGTTACCAGGAACTTCTCACCCAGGAACATCAGTTCCAAGACTCCCTCAGTGTTAAGGGTTGCCCCGGTCAGAATAGCCAACCTGGTCAAATCCTTTTCGACAAAGCGCAGTTCAGCCTCTTTTAAGGTCAGTTCGTAGTTTAGGTTTGCGGACCCTGTTCCTCCCTTTGACACAAGCCACCTCCAAATAGTTAGAGTAAACGTGAAGAAATTCTGTAACCTGTTGCTGAATTCCTGCACGGAGTTAATAGGAAGTATACAAATCCTGTAATTTCAAGGCATCGGTCTCGATGTTTGGGCTCTCACAAATCACCAAACCCTTGAGGTCAAATTCTTTGAAAGCCTTAACCATGCTGCGGTAATCCAGGTCAGATTCCTCCAGCAGCAAATGATTCTTTTCCCCTTTTGCCCCATAATTAATGCCGGAAACATGAAAATGCACATTGTCCAGGGCCGCTCTGCCCAAACCCTTTTCAAGCTCGTTGAGAACTCCCCTAAACTCCTCAATCGTGTTGTACGCGCCTACGCTGCGGGCGTGGAGGTGTCCGAAGTCAATGCAAGGCAGAGCCCCTGGAACTCTCCGGCTCACCTCTATGACCTCCTCCAGGCTGCCAAACTGGGTTGCTTTTCCTGTCGTTTCCGGGCGCAGGGTGATTGCAACGCCGCGTTCATCCAGCTCTGATTTCACCAAAAGCAGGTTGTCGACCACCCTTTCCATTACGGTTTCCGGCGGATCATCATGATTAAAAGCAGCGTGAAACACGACGGAATGAACCCCGCAAAGAGCTGCGATCTCGCAGGCATTTACTATCCTATGCCTGCTGACCACAATCTTTTCCGGGTCCTTGGAATTAAGATTGATCCAGTAAGGACCATGGGCACTAAGTTCAACTTTAAACTCCCGTGCCCTCTCTCCGACCCTGCCGGCCGTTTTTTCACTCATTCTTACCCCATTGACAAACTCCAGTTCCATGCAGCCCAGTCCGAGTTCACGTACCCTGGCGATACCCTCCAGACTGGATTGTTCCTTGGCAGACAGGGGCACACCGGCAGTGCCGAAAATCAACTGATCCAAAAGCCTTACCCCTTTCGTAAATGAACTACCCATCAAAATCATTGACTTTAACATAAGCTTGGCAATTTTGGAGTAAATTAACCAGGATAAACAAGGCAGCATAATGCGAAACTAAATTTAGGTTCAATTCTATAGATAAGGGGGGACAAATATGCCCAGACGACGCAGTTCGCTAATGTCAGACTCCCTGAAACTTGAACTGGCCCGTGAACTAGGTTATGGCGATGTAGCCCAGCGTGAAGGTTTTGGCGCTCTTCCGTCCCGAATCAATGGTTCACTGGTAAAACAAGCAATCGAGCGCGCAGAAAAGCAGCTGCAAACACGTTAGCCGAAAACCGGGGAGATCCTTCTCCCCGGTTTTTTGAATTCTTTTGACCCCTGAAAAGATAATTAGTACGGAGGAAAGTACTCAGATATTCGACCCACACCCTGAATTCCCCTGCAAATCGAGGTTGTGAACTACCCCCGCCGGCTGGAAACTCCCCTGTCAAAGGCGCGATACTGAATAGCCTCAGCCAGGTGATCCAATTTAATTTGTGTTTCCCCCGCTAAATCCGCGATGGTTCTCGCGACTTTTAATATTCTGTCATGTGATCGGGCGCTAAGTCCTAGCTGCCTATACACTTTATGCAGCAGGTCCTTCCCCTCTAAATCCAACCGGCAAAAACTTCTTACCTGTTTTGAGCTCATCTCGGCGTTGGAAAGATTTGATTCTCTCAACCTTTCTCTTTGAATCGCTCGTGCAAGTTCCACCCTCTCTTTGATCACACAGGAAGGATCACTCTCTTTATTTCCAGCCAGGTCTTCGAAGGGCACCTTCGGAACCTCAACCTGGATATCCATTCGATCAAGCAGTGGCCCGGAAATTCTGGACTGGTAGCGGGCAATTTGCTGAGGGGTACAGGTGCAGGCCAATCCGCCATTATCTGTTGCAAGGCCGCAGGGACAAGGATTCAATGAGGCGACAACCATAATCCTGGCCGGATAAGTCAGAGTAGCTGCCACCCTAGAAACCGTAATTACCCGATCCTCAAGTGGCTGACGCAGGGCTTCCAGCACTTCCCTGCTGAACTCAGGCAGCTCGTCCAAAAACAAGACCCCATGGTTTGCCAAACTGATTTCTCCGGGCTTGGGAATTTTCCCCCCGCCTGCTAAACTTGCAGTCGATGCACTATGATGTGGAGAGCGGAAAGGCCGTTCCTGCACCAAAGGCTGATCTTTAGGGAGCAGACCGGCAATGCTGTAAATCTTAGTCACTTCAAGGGCTTCCTGAAAAGTCATTACTGGCATAATGCCCGGAATAGCCCGGGCCAACATAGTCTTCCCGGTCCCTGGCGGGCCGACCAGCATGATGTTATGATTCCCGGCAGCTGCCACCTCCAAAGCCCGTTTAACCGCAGCCTGCCCTCTGATATCCCGAAAGTCCACAGCGCAATTACCGGCTGATCCCAGCTTTAAATCACATTTCCCTGCGCTGAGTTGGTTCTCCCCTCTTAGGGAACTTGCAACTTCAACCAAACTTCCCGCGCTCAGGGAAGAAACCCCCTCAACCAAGGCGCCCTCCCCGGCGTTTTCTCCCGGCAGTACCAAGGTTGCCTTACCTAAAGCGCCGAGGGCGCAGGCCATTGGCAAAACTCCGGGAATACCTCGCAGGGTTCCGTCTAAGGAAAGCTCCCCGAGAAAAAACAAACCGTGGCTGGAGCCCTCGGGCAGTTGTCCGGTTGCCTCCAGGATTCCCACCGCTATTGCCAGATCCAAACCCGGACCTTCTTTTTTCAAATCCGCAGGTGCCAAGTTCACGGTTATCCGGCGCATAGGGAAATCAAATCCGGAGTTTTTAACCGCTGTGCGCACTCTTTCCTTGGCCTCACGCACCGTAGTCGCAGGAAGACCCACGATGTCAAAGGCCGGAAGTCCATTAGCCACATCAACTTCGACTTGTACTGGATAACCCTCCATCCCACTTAGGGTCAAAGAATTAACCATAGCCAGCATATCAAGCACCCCCGTCCCACTCTCTTCCTTAATGGTAAGAAACGCATGTTCTGGGGTCAAGCATTTGTTTGTGACAAATTCCGTTCAAATTCGCAGCTTAACACAAAGCGGATGCACTTGCCTGCACATACTTAGTCAACCGGGCATAGCAGTTCAACTCTGAATTCACTGCCTTTGCCTACCTCGCTCTTTACGGACACCGTGCCACCATGTGCTTCCACAATTCGCTTCACAATGGTAAGTCCCAACCCCATGTGACCTTTACTTGTTTGGTCGGCGCGGTAAAAACTCTCCCAGATATAAGTCAGGTAATCAGGTGAAATCCCCACGCCTGAATCCGTCACCTTAAGCAGTGCTCTGCCCTCCCCCGAAGCCACTGTAACGGAAACCTCTCCTCCCTTCGGGGTGTACCGCAGAGCATTATCGAGTAAATTTGTTATCACCTGGGTCAATCTGTCCCGGTCCCCGCGAATCAGGACAGAGTTTCCTTCGACTTTTAAATTAACCCCAAAGTGTTCCGCCCTCGAATGGAATTTTTCTACCACCTGGAGTGCTAAGCTTGCAAGGTCAAGAGAGTCCTGTACAATGGGGAACCCGTGTTCCAGCCGGCTTATTTCCTGGAGTTCTCCTACCAGCCTACCCAGGCGTTCTGCCTCCAGCAGGGACATCTCAAGATAGTTTCTTTGCTCCTGGGCTGGAACCAGTCCATCGGCGAGAGCTTCGAGCTGGCCCTGAATCAAATGGATCGGGGTTCGCAATTCGTGAGATACAGCGGCCATCAACTCCCGCCGCGCTTTTTCCTGCCTATGCGCCGCGGTTACATCCCTGATTACCGCCACCCCGCCCCCTTGTCCTTCCACTTCCCTAAGCGGCTGCATATGAACGTTTAAAACCTGAGTCCCGATAGTATAATCCCATTCAATGGGTATCCCATCCTGAGCAAGCTCTGCCAATCTCTCCTGCAGACTGCGAAGAATATTGTCCCTTCTCAGTGGCTCCGACTGCCAAAGTTCCTGCGCAGGGGAATTAGCTTGAACCAGATTTCCCTCAGCATCGAGGGTCACGACAGCGTCCCCCATACTGGCTATGATCCCGCCCAATTGTTCCTTTTCCCTGGAAAGAAGTTTGATATGTTTATCCAGGTCCTCCGCCAGTTTATTTAGCGAACTCCCCAATTCCCCTAACTCATCATTGGAAACAACATCTACACGATCGGAAAATTCACCTTGACTCATCCTGCGGGCAACTCTGTCCATTTCTATCAAGGGGGTGGCCAGAGTCCGCGACAGCCATAGGGCAAACAAGGTGGCCAGAATTACAGCTGCCCCAATTACGTAATAAAGCAAATGCCGAAAGGAACGGATACTTTCCTGCACCGGGTCCATCGGACTGCTGAGGATCAATGCGCCCATGGTTGAGCCGCCTTGCGATTTGATCGGGGTAGCAACGGCAACCACCGAAGACCCATCCGTCAACTTAACTGTCCTGTGAATAGTCTGCCCAGCCATCACCTGACTGAGGTCAAGACTGCTGAGGGCAGCATCATGAATACTCAAATTCATCATGCCACGGCCCATCCCCATCACCCCACGGGTTGAAGCCAGTATAGTTCCCTGGTTGTCCACAACCAGGGCAATCATTCCTTGGGTATAGCGGATTTTGCCCAATTCATTCGATAAATCCGCGGTGGTGTTTGCCGCAGCTAATAAGGAGGAAGCATCCCGAGCCGCCTGCTCCAGGTCAGTCACTCTTTGATTTATGTAAAAACTGTCAAACAGGAAGTTTAAGGTCAAGCTAAAGGAGCCGAGGACCAAGAGCACAAGCGTTACCATAGCCAGCCATAACTTATGCGAAATCTTTTTGAACTTCATGCTTTCGCCCCCTAGTGCTTCGCCCCTAAGTCAAATTTATACCCTACCCCCCAGACCGTGCCCACGTAATTACGCTCAGCCTGAAGTTTCTCGCGGATTTTTTTGATGTGGGTATCCACAGTGCGCAAATCCCCGTAAAAGTCATAACCCCAGACCGTTTCCATTAACTGCTCCCGGGAGAAAACCCTGCCCGGATTCTTGGCCAGAAAATAGAGCAAGTCGAATTCTTTAGGGGTCAAAATGACCTCTTGACCCTCGGCGCGTACTACCCTTGCAGTCCTGTCAATCTCCAAACCTGGGAAACTCAATAGGTCACTTGGGACCTCTGTCTTGCCAGATCTTTTTAACAGGGCCTTAACCCGTGCCACTAATTCCCGGGTACTGAAAGGCTTAACCAGATAATCATCGGTACCCAGCTCAAAGCCGAGCACCCGGTCGAACTCCTCGCCCCGGGCCGTCAGCATAATAATGGGAAGGTCTGACTCCTTGCGAATTTCACGGCAAACCTGCCAACCATCCACTCCAGGCATCATCAGGTCCAGAATCAGCAGGTCGAATTTCTGTTCTCTCAGCTTGTTCAGGGCCTCCTTGCCATCCACAGCCTCCTCCACTACATACCCTTCATTCTCCAGGTATAACCTTACAACTGCCCGGATTTGGGTTTCATCATCCACCACCAAAACCTTTGACGTACCCATGCTGTCCTCCTATTCGCTAAGCTTAAAACGCCCCTTCAACATGGTCAACCGTTGGCTGACCCCCTCGGGGGTGTAAAATCGAAACAACGTCAAACCTTAAGTCCGCACCCTGCAGTGAGTAACGCGCTAGGAACTGTTCGGCAACCCTTCTTAGCTTGGTTCGTTTTCTATATGTTATACTTTCCAGGCCTGTACCATAGGACAGGGTTGATTTGGTTCTGACCTCTACGAAAATCACCCGGCCCTGGTCCCGCATCACAAGATCCATTTCACCCAGGCGGCAGCGGTAATTTCGTGCCAGCAGTTCATAACCCTTGCACAGCAAGTACTCCAAGGCCGTATTCTCACCTTCCAGGCCCAAACTCCGCCTGTGGTCCACCAACAAACACCTTCTTAACTTGATTTTCTTATAGATTTGACTTTCCCATGCGCAAATCCTGCCTCCGAGTTGTGTTGTTTTTGTGAATCAACAGAGTAAAGCCGCCCTGACGGACGGCTTTACTCTCTTAATTGGCCCTGGCTGATCTGAAGGTCTTGTTATGGCAGTTGTTACAGCTGCTGGCATCATGACAGCTGAAACACCTTGACTGATTGTTCTTATCGATCTGCCTCGGATGCAGCTTCAGGAAGTCGGCCGGATGTTGATTGTAATGGCATTGAGCACAAGTTACGGAGGTTACTGCTTTTTCTGGCACCTTGCCCTTTTCATCCTGATTGTGACATGTTAGGCAGCGATTAGGATCCTGTTTAGCTGCAGGTCCGTGATTGACCGTAAACAAGTTTTGATGACCCTGGGGTCTGTTGCGGTGACATTCCAGGCAGAAATCCGTTTTACGGGCGAAACTTTGCACCTCAGTCCACCCCTTGTCTTTAGGCACGTACTGTAATTGCTGGGTTGCATCATATTGGTGACACTTATTGCACGCTGTGATGTCATCCATAGCTGCATACCCATGATTTACCTTGAAGTTTCCGCCTTTATGTGTGGCCGGTGGGTCTTTGTCTGCGTGACAGGCATTACAGGCTCTGGTAGCTTTAGCCCCGTTATGACACTTCATACAGCCCGACATTGGTATTCGATTTGGGTCAAACAGGTTTTCACCCTCGAGGAGTGGGCCTGCTTGACCTGGCGCCGTATTGGTGACCGTCTTGACCACGCTCCCATGAGTTACTGTCCTGTGGCACTGCGTGCAGGACAAACCCATCTGAACATGCAGATTGTGTGGTATCAATAGGTCCATGGGCGGGGTGATAACCCTTGCATCAGTGTGGCATTTAGAGCAGGCACTGTCATCAACCTCAACCTTTATTTCCTTGACCCGGTTGACTCCTAGCGCTTGTTTGTAGAGAAAACCGGCGATGGACACATTCTTGTGGCATTCAAGGCAGTCAATTTTACTGTGTGAAGTCGCTTCCCACGCTTTATAGGTTGGTTCCATCTCATGGCAGCTTAAACAAAACTTAGGGTCCTGGACTGCCTTTTGGTGGTTGTTATAAGCGAGTAAAATCAGCAGGCAGAAACTTCCCAGCATTAACCAAAGGCTAATTTTCCGCCAACGGTGCTTACCCCTTTTCATTTGGGGTTCACTGGAATCGTAGTTCCAGCCTCCCTGGTCGTTTTGACCCAACTTAACTCCCTCCCATTCCGGGAAATTTGACTTACTTCAGCCCCACTGGTAAAAAAGTATACAAGAACCAGACCAGGACTGCTGCGTAGGCTATTGCTTCAACAATCATCAGTTTCTTGCTATTCTCATACCTGTTGCTGCTCATGTTTACCCTCCTAACTGCGGTGACTAATTTTCTCACCCGGAATGTCCCCGGGAATAACGTCTGAGCTGTCAACTGCTGCGGTGGAGCCTCTATACCCCGCATCTTTCTTTGCTTGGGCTGCTCTTCCCTCTATCCGGTCCAACTCGGCAGGGTGCTCATGGAGCATCAATTCCCTGTGCATGGTTCCCTTATACCAAAGCTTGTTCATAGGGAAAAAAGTGGGACTGAAGTGAACATTATAGAAGTGCCAGAAAAAGATTACCACTATTGCCAAGACCGCTTCATCACTGTGGGCTGCCCGGGAAGCGTCTATAAACCAGCGTGGTACAAATGCTGTGGCCACATCCGGAAACCACATCATCAGACCGGAACCGCCGATCATGAATATCCCCCAAAAAACTGCCCAATAATCGAATTTCTCTTTGTAAGTGTACCTTTCCCAATAAGCCTGTTTTGGGTTCAGTCCCAGCAGATACCGCAAATTGTCACCCAGGTCTTTAAAATCCTTGGGAGAGGGCACTGCGGCCCAGGAACGCGTTTTCTTGTTGGCCAAAATTGCAACCAGATAAAACAAGTGATATACACAGCTGGCCAGCATTACGGTTGCCCCGGTAAGGTGAATCTTCAGCAGAAGGTCCCCCCCGCCCCAGAAGGCGGCCAGGCTCTGCCCCCAGCCGGTATAGGCATACTTAATGGGTAATCCGGTAAAGGTGGTGAGAATAAAACTGCTGAACATCATGACGTGTTGAATTCGTTGGTGGATGTCAAATCTTTCGTACTCACTTTTATGCTGTTCTGCCATTTCCCTACACCTCACCCTTTCCCCTTTTTAATATTTTGATAGCGGCGGAACAGTTCCATCTCGATGTGAATAATCAGTAGAGTGAAGACGATAATTGTAAGCCAGGTGAAAAACTTCAAAGTCCAATAGGTGGGTGCCCCGGGACCCTGGGCCTTTAACTCAGCGTGTTCAGTGCCTGCCGCAAAATTGGCCCTTGCTTTGAGATGGCACTGTGCGCAGGTTTTGGGGATATTGGCTTTATTCACTGTAGATTCCGGCTCAGAGGGCCCAAGTATGGCGTGTGAGCCGTGGCAGGATACACACGTTGCCGAAGTGACGCTTCCTAGATGAACTGCCCTGCCGTGGAAACTTTCTTCGTAGGTCTCCTTGTACTTATGAGCGTGACACTTTACACAGGTTTCCACAGAATTCTTGGCATATGTCTCGGATTCAGGATCCGAAGTTTTGCGGATATTGTGACTACCGTGGCAGTCACTGCACAGGGCCGTTTCCTTACCCTGCTCGAGCAGCTTGCCATGACTTGACTTTTCGTATACCTTGTCTATATCCTCGTGACATTTCTGGCAGGTGCGGTCAACCTTTTTCGCAAGTTCTCTTCCCCCGACTATTACGCTTGGTTTTGCTCCTTCTTTGACGTCATCATGACATTTGGTACAAGCAATCTGGCTGTGGCCAGAAGTGTGGAGCTTTTCCCGGTCAATGAAGGGTGCCTGCCCGGGTACCCTGCCCTTCGCAGTCGGTTTTTTCGCATGGCAGCTGAGACACCCGTTATTAATTTTCTCCACTTCTGCCAGCCTGCTCTTAGTCAACTCATCCAAATTGACCTTTGTGTCAGCCAGGACTGGGCTTGCGGGGCCCAGCAGCAGCGCAATTATCCAGGCCCCCAAAGCCAAATTCCTCCAGCTCAATTTTTCTCACCTCTTCCCTTCTCGGGTACACTATTAACGGTACTCAATCTTACCAAGTTCATCCAGGTGAATTAATACCAACCGTTTGCAGTGGCGGCACTTGATCACCAGCATGCGGTCCTTTTGTTGACTAACAATCTTGCCGCAAGCACATTTGATGTCCGCAGCCTTGGTTTCCTCCACAACCCACACCTCCAGTTACTCGAGGACTGACCACAGGTATGGCGGCCATACCAGAATAATGCTGATGGCGAAGGTAACCACGAAGACCACCAAACCAAGTACGAATGTCAATGCGGCTTTAGCGATGCTGCTGCCTATATGGGTTTTGAAGTAGATGAAGTAGCCTGCTACGCTTAAGCTGAATATGCAGATCAACGCTAAACCAAGAATAAATACTAATGTCATTTGGATTCACCTCCTTTCAATGATAGCCCCCATTTTCCTAGGGCCTTGGGCAAATAAACAGGAGCTGGCAGAAAATAAAATGCCAGCTCCTATAAAAGTTGCTGGCCTCTGGACTTAAAGTCTCCGGACTTTCTCAGTATTTAGTTTTAGAATAAAACGAGGCCAGCCCCCCACTTGGGGAACTGGCCTCTGGACTCTAAGGTCTCAGGACTCATGCGCTCTATTTAAATATTCACAACGCTGGGTTTGATCAGGAGAGACTTGGGATCGTCAATCTGCCCCACTCCCATGCGTGCCTGCTTAGAACTAATATGAAAACTGCGTTTGCAGTGGCGGCACTTGATTACGATAACATGTGCGTCTTGTTGGCACACTATTTTTCCACATTGACAACGAACGTTAACCATCGTCTCACCACCTTTACCTTGTGTTAAAAATCACAATCCTAAGAGTTTTTTTTAGCTTTGTTCTCTTCTCAGTTATAGTATATTACATCCGGACCGGATCGCTTAACTTTTCCGTTGTGCTTCGCGGTCATAAGGTTTGCTTTTTAGGTCAAATCTCTTGTCATTTGCTTGTCTGTTGGGCTAAACGGACATTTTCCAATTGTGATTTTCGGTATTCACTGGGGGACACCCCGACAAGCGCCTTAAATGTCTTGCAAAAGTGGGATTTGTCCGCCAACCCTACCAGCTCACCTACCTGACTGATCCCCATGGTAGGATTCAACAACAACTCCCTTGCTCTGGCTACCCTGTAGGAATTGATGTACTCCTTAATGTTTACTCCCGTATACCGTGTAAATAATCTTCTAAGCTGTCTTTCAGAGAGGGCAGCCACTTGGCATAGACTTGCAATATTGACATCTGAAGCGAACTGGCAGTGAATGAAATCAAGCACCAAACTAACCTCTTTGGGCAGACAGTGGGCGAGGACCACATGGCCACCTGCTGACCCCTTGTCCACGGAGGTGGTTTCGGTTTTAACCTCAATACCGAATTTAGTAAACATTACTTGTCTGCAGTGGACATCTACCAAGTCGGGCCACAACCTGCAGATTATTATGGCTTCACACATCATCCCATGTTCCTCACACTGTTTTAACAGCTCGCATACCCTCAGCCTGGCTTCCTCTTTCTTACCCTGAGTCAGCTCCAAAAGAGCTGCTGTGCGAGCAAGGTGAACACGATTGCGCGGGGTAGGAAAGCGGGACTGAACCTCAGACGCCTGGGATAAAAGATTAATACTTCGCTCAGTCTCCCCATGCATAGCGCTTAATCCGGCCATGCAGGCCAGGGCACTTACGCCAGAACCCGAGTTTGTTCTCCCTTCCCAAATAAGGCCAAGCTCTTCAGCCAGGTTCTTGCTATCACTCGAGCTTTCACCCAGCACGGTTAGCACTGTTTCAAGGTGGGAAATATTCGCCTTAAGGATAAAGGAGTAAGGATACACTTCCTGACACTTCACCCTCTCGATTACCTCCCGCGCTTTATAGAAGTCACCCTGTAACATGTGTAATTTTGCAAATAAATAACGCACTTGTCCAATCCGCACTGGATCGTGTATTTTTGCGGCCAGGTTCAGTCCTTGGGCTAACAGAGCTTCCGCTTCACTACAAGGACCGGTTTCCAGGGCCAACTGACCGAGAACAATCATGTTTGTAAGTCGTTTCAAGCTGTGTACTTCAGTAGCTGTACTTATTTTTAGTCCATACTCATGGGCCTTCTGCCCTTCTCCAAACTGCAGATGCAAATTAGACATAATGGCATATGTTTCCTGTAAGATTTCAAAGTCCCCCGCCTTTTCCGCCCTGTTTAACTCAAGCTCTGCCAAGGACTGGGCTTCTTCTAAACTGCCCATTTGCAGATAGGCCATGATAATCCCGCATGTGGCCATGTGTTTTTGCTCGTCTGTCCCTGACTCCAGGGCCAGGTTATAATGTTCCAGGCTTTGAGTGTAATTACCCATCCGGTAACACACCTGACCCACCTTTATTTGCACTGACGCGTACTCGCAGGAACCCTTCGGCACACATGTTCCCAACATTTGGCCCAAGCACTTCCATGCCTCGCTATAATAACCTAAAAAGGCCGAACTTTCTGCCAAGCCCTCCAATACAGGATACTCATATTGTTCCAGAGCAGACCTTTCTAACAGTGGGAATAGATCACGTGCTGAGCAGAAATATTGCCTGGCGCTATGAAAAGCATACAGGGACTTAGCTCGCTGTCCCGCCATAATCGCATACTTCACTGCCTTTTCCTTATCTTCCCCCCAGTGGAAGTGATAAGCAAACTCATCGGGTTGAACCCGGGGATCCATGGTCTTCTCCAATAGCAAACCGATTTGTTCATGCAGGATTGTTTTACGCTGGTAAGAAATATTTTCGTAGAGAACTTCCTGCAGCCTGGAGCTGCCAAAGGTAAAATAGTATCCATCCGGATCCTGGTGTTCCTCAATCAACTTATGTTTAATAGCCTCCTCAAGCTGGGGAAGCAGCTCCGCCATCGAGGTATTAAGCAGTTGAACCAAATAATCTAAAGAAAACCTTCTGCCAATTACCGCGGCCGTACCTAACACGCAGCGCAATTCCGGCTTAATCCCTTCCAGCCGGATTAGAAA
>Ga0255338_1002000_pt1 | contig 33517 bp, 33 predicted proteins | sample MeOH1_35cm_T4_19_FD_203715 | JGI IMG/M metagenome (GOLD analysis project Ga0255338, IMG submission 203715) | Sandy soil microbial communities from University of British Columbia, Vancouver, Canada - MeOH1_35cm_T4_195 | ecosystem: Engineered > Artificial ecosystem > Sand microcosm > Unclassified ... | reverse complement strand
GGACCGGGATGGACACACCTCTGGTGGACCTGTCGTGGCGCCAGCCGCGCAGCAGGGTAGCTAAGTGTGGAATAGATAACCGCTGAAAGCATCTAAGCGGGAAACTAACCTCAAAACAAGGCTTCGCTGAGAGCCGTGGTAGACCACCACGTTGATAGGCCAGATGTGGAAGTGCGGCGACGCATGGAGCTTACTGGTACTAATCGCTCGATCGGCTTGATCGTTCTTATCAAAACTCATGAGAGCTTCGTCTTTGCTCTCCCATCACGATGATGGCGTCATCTCGACAACGCATCCGCTTCGTTGACCTGGTGGCTATGCCGAGAGGTCCCCACCCGATCCCATTCCGAACTCGGTCGTTAAGCCTCTCAGGGCCGATGGTACTTCGTCTTAAGGCGCGGGAGAGTAGGTCGCCGCCAGGTCTACCAAGCGGATGCAATGATCCAGAACCCTTCAAAACACGATCACTAACACCGGCTTTGCCGCGGGGTGGAGCAGCCCGGTAGCTCGTCAGGCTCATAACCTGAAGGTCACAGGTTCAAATCCTGTCCCCGCACCCAAGATCGATCGGCCCTCGCGCATCCCGCGGGGGCCGTTTTCGTATGTGCGTTTCGGACGCTTCGCCGCGGCGGATTACGGCGAATTATCTTGGCCTTAGGCTCCGTGCGCGACAGAAGAGGCCGACGCTGGGGGGCGTCGTCTTGCGCTCGAGGAGCTGACGCGTGATCGGCCTTGCCCTAGCCGCCAACCTGGTCGTGGCCCAGGCGCCCGAACTGCCGCGCCTGCCGGAGATCCGGCGCGATCCCCAGATCACCTATGTGGACCGGTCGGGCGCCGTGATCGGCGTGCGCGGCGGTCGCTACGGCCCGCCGGTGGACCTGGGCAGGATTCCCGCCTATGTGCCGGCCGCCTTCGTGGCCATCGAGGACCGCCGCTTCTACGAGCACAACGGGGTCGACCCCCGCGGCATCGCCCGCGCCGTGGTGGTGGCCGTGGGCGAGGGCCGGGCGACCCAGGGCGCCTCGACCATCACCCAGCAGCTCGCCCGCAACCTGTTCCTCAGCCAGGACCGCACCCTGGAGCGCAAGGCGACCGAGATCGCCTACGCCCTGCAGCTGGAGCGCGCCTACACGAAGAAGCAGATCCTGGCCCTGTACCTGAGCCGGGTCTATTTCGGCTCGGGCGCCTACGGCCTGGAGGCCGCGTCCCAGCGCTACTTCAACAAGCCCGCGTCGCGCCTGACGGTCCGGGAGGCCGCCATCCTGGCCGGGGTGCTGCGCTCGCCCACCAACTACAATCCCGCCGAGGAGACCGAGGCCGCCCTGCAGCGCTCGAAGCTGGTGCTGGAGGCCATGGTCGAGACCGGCGCCCTTACGCCCGCCGCCAAGGCCAAGGCGTTGGCCCAGACGCCGCGCATCTACAAGAACCCGCCGGCGGAGCCGGCCGAGTACTTCATCGACTGGATCGACGGGAACGTCCGCCAGACCGTCGGCAAGGTGAAGACCGACATGGTGGTCGAGACCACGCTCGATCTCCAGATGGAGACGGCCGCGGCCGACGCGGCCAGGAGCACGGTCGCCCGCCACAAGGCCGCCCGCGCCGAACAGGCGGCGGTCGTGGCTGTCGACGGCCTGGGCCGGGTGCGGGCCATGGTGGGCGGCCTGGACCACAGCGCCGCGCCTTACAACCGCGCCGCCAGCGCGAGGCGCCAGGCGGGCTCGGCCTGGAAGCCGTTCGTCTATCTGACGGCCCTGGAGGCGGGCTGGACGCCCGACGCGCCCGTGGTCGACGAGCCGGTCACCATCGGCGCGTGGTCGCCCGCCAATTACAGCCAGACCTTCCTCGGCCCCATCACCCTGGAACAGGCGGTGGCGCAGTCGGTGAACACCGTGGCCGCCCGGGTCGCCGACGAGGTGGGCCGACCGGCGGTGGCCGCCACGGCGCGCCGGCTGGGGATCGCCTCCACCGTCAACACCGACCCGGCGATGGCGCTGGGCACCACGCTCGTCTCGCCGCTCGAGATGACGACGGCCTATGCGGTGCTGGGCAACGGCGGCTACCGGGTCCAGCCCTACGGCATCGAACGCATCCGCACCCGGGCGGGCGTGACGCTCTACCAGCGCAAGGCGCCGGCGCCCGTGTCGATCGTGGGCAACCCGCCGCTCAGCGACCTCAATCGGATGCTGCGCACGGCGATCACCTCGGGCACGGGGGCGCGGGCGAAGATTCCGGGCTACGACCTGGCGGGCAAGACGGGCACCACGTCCGACTACAAGGACGCCTGGTTCTGCGGCTACACGGGCGGGCTCGCCGCGTGCGCCTGGATGGGCCGGGACGACAACGCGCCCATGGGCAGGATCACCGGCGGCGGCGCGCCAGCCGAGATTTGGCGCGGCTTCATGACCACGGCGCTGAAGCGGATTCCGGTGATCCCGATTCCCGCCGGGCGGGCCGTGCCGCCGCCCCCGCCGCCGCCTGAGGAAGTCGGCCCAGAACTCGGCCCAGAACTCGGCCCGGAGCTCACGCCCACCGCCGAAACCCCCGCCCAGGACTTGCCTCGCGAGCCCACCGGGGGCTAGCCCTAGGACAGGGGGAGAGCCGATGCGCCTGAGGACATGGACGATCGCCGCCCTCGCGGCCGGCCTCGCGGGCGCCGCGGCGGCTCAAGGGGCGAACCTGGCCGGCCAGATGAAACACGTGGTGAACCCCGCCGCGCTCGCCTTCTGGGCGGCGGGCAACGAGCCGCCCGAGCGCGAGACGACCCAGGCCGCCGAGGCGCGCTGGCGCGCAGCCCAGGCGGCCGCGAAGGTGCTGGAGGCCGAGGGGCGCAAGCTCGCGCAGGCGCCGTATGCCCGCCCCGGACGCTGGACGGAGTTCGCCGAGGCCATGGCGCAGGCGGGCGCCTCGGCTGGTCCGGCGCTTCAGGCGCGCGACGCGGAGGGCGCGTTCGAGGCGGGCGGCCGGCTCTACGATTCCTGCGACGGTTGCCACAAGGTCTACGCGCCGGTCCTGCGCTGAGGGCGCCATACGGCCGCCGTGATGCTCGGCCAATCCGGCGGGCGTCGAGTCATCCGGAGTTGCGCATGCGCCGCCTACTTCCTGCCCTGGTCCTCCTCGCCTTGCCCGGCCTGGCCCGTGGGGAGCCGGTCTCGGAGGCGCGCTCGGCCGTAGGCGCCTGCCTGGCGGCGATCATCGACGGCGCGCCGGTGCCCGACCAGATCAAGGGCGACAACGCCGAGATCCGCCGCGAGGCCCAGCCCGCCACCTGCACGGTGACGGTCACCGGCGGCGAGCCGGCGGCGGTGCGGGCGGGCGTGATGGACGCCCTGGCCAAGCGTCCCGAGCGCTTCTCGCCCGCCAAGACCCGGTGGGACGCGGGCGCCTTCGCCAGCCGCGAGACCTTCTGCAGCCTGCCGGCCCGACGCTCGTTCAACGTCCTGGTGAGCACGGCCAAGCCCGGCGAACCGCTGACGCTCACCGCCACGGTGCTCGAGGCCAAGGAGCGCGACGCCCGCTGCGATCGCGACGAGGGCGTCCAGAAGCCCGTCCTGCAGGATTAGGCGTTCCGCGCCATCAGGCCGCCATCCACGGGGATCGTTGCGCCGGTGATGTAGGAGGCGGCCGGCAGACAGAGGCTGAGCGTCATGTGCGCGACCTCCTCGGGCGTGCCGTACCGGCGCAGCGCCGTGCGCCGCCGGGCGAAGGTCTCGCGGTCCACCTCGGACAGGTTCTCGGTCATGCCGGTCAGGATCGGGCCGGGGCAGATGCAGTTTACGGTGATCCCCTCGGGACCCAGCTCGACGGCGAGGGCGCGGGTGAGGCCGGTGACGCCGGCCTTGGCCGCCGCATAGGGGCTGTCGCGCGACGTGGCGCCCAGGGCCTCGGTGGAGGCGATATTGACGATCCGCGGAGCCTTGGACTTGCGCAGGTGGGGCAGGGCGGCGCGGATCAGGCGCTGGTGGGCGGTCAGCAGGACGCCCATCGCGTGTGTCCAGACATCCTCGTAATCCTCAGAATCTATGGGTGAAAAGGCTGATATGCCGGCATTGTTCACCAGGATGTCGATGCGGCCGAAACGCTGGGCGACCTCGTCCACCACGCGTCGGATGGCGGCCGGATCGGAGACGTCCAGCGCCCAGGCCTCGGCGCTGAGGCGGTGGGCCTTCAGGGCCTCGGCCACGGCGGCGGCGCCGTTCGCCGAGACGTCGGTGACGGCCACGTGGGCCCCTTCGGCGGCGAAGAGTTCGGCCGTCGCCTTGCCCATGCCGCCGGCGGCGCCGGTGACGAGGACCACGGAATTGCGGACCGAACGGCTGGTCATGACAGCGAGAGGCCTCCGTCCACGATGAGGGTCTGGCCGACGACATACCCCGCAAGCGGCGAGGCGAGCAGCAGGGCCGCGCCCGCCATGTCCCCCGGCGTGCCCATGCGGCCCAGCGGGATGGCGCGGATCGCCGCTTCGCGGCGTTCGGGATGCCCGGTCGTGACCTTGGTGAGCTTGGTGTCCACAAGGCCAGGGGCGAGCCCCACGACGCGGATGCCCTCGGGCGCCCAGGCCTCGCCCAGCGTCTTGGTCAGGCTGACCGCGCCGGCCTTGGACGCGGCGTAGGCGGGATTGCCCCGGTTCGACTGGAAGCCCGAGACGGAGCTGACGATGACGATCACGCCCCGGCGGGCGGCGAGCGCGGCCCTGAACTTGCGTGCGCAGTCCATGAGGCTGTCGAGGTTGACCGCCATCACCCGGTCCCAGCCCTCGGGCTCGAACTCGGCTCTACGGTACTGCACCGTCCCCTGGCAGAGGATGAGGACATCCAGAGGCGCGATGGCCGGGGCGGCGTCGATCTGGGCGCGGTCGCCCACGTCCACCTGGGCGTAGGTGAGGCCCGAGAGGTCCGAGCCCTCGACGCCGGCGTAGTCGGCGGCCCTGGGCCGCGTGCCCCAGACGTGGACGCTCGCGCCATGCTCCCGGAAGCCATGGGCGATCCCGTTGCCGATGCCGCTGGAGCCGCCCACCACCAGCACCGTCTTCCCGCTGAAATCGAGCGCGTCCATCGGCGTCCTCCCGCCGTCATGCTCCGCGCGCGGACCCGCCCGGTCAACGCTGACGCCGGGTCAGGCTTGCCAGGCCGCGCGGGCGGGAGAAGCATGCCCGTCAAACCGCGGGGGAAGCATATGCCCGAACTGCGCACGGTAGACGCCGGCGAGGTCCGGATCAGGGTGGCGACCAAGGGCGAGGGCCCCCTGGTGCTGATGGTGCATGGCTTCCCCGAGAGCTGGTTCTCGTGGCGCCACCAGATCGACCCCATCGCCGACGCCGGCTTCACGGCCGCCGCCATCGACGTGCGGGGCTACGGCGGCTCGGACAAGCCGTATCCGGTCGAAGCCTACGCCATGGAGAAGCTGACGGCGGACGTGGCCGGCGTCGCCCGGGCGCTGCAGCCGGACAGGCCCGCGATCCTGATCGGCCACGACTGGGGCGCGCCCATCGTCTGGAACACGGCGCTGACGCGGCCCGAGGCGGTGAACGCGGTGGCGGGCCTGTCGGTGCCCTACCTGGGCGTTCCCTCGCGGCCGTTCACCGAGGTGTTCGACGCGCTGTTCACGAAGAAGGGCCGGTTCTTCTACCAGGCCTGGTTCCAGAAGGTGGGACCGCCGGAGGCCGAGGCCGAAGCCGACGTGCGCGGCTTCCTGCGCAAGTTCTACTACGCTATCTCGGGCGACGCGCCGGAGGGCGCCTGGCCGCAAAAGGCTGCCGACGCCACCCTGCTGGAGGGTCTGATCGACCCCGATCCCTTCCCGGCGTGGCTGACCGAGAACGAACTCGACTACTACGTCGCGGAGTTCCGGGAGTCGGGCTTCCGCGGGCCCATCAACCGCTACCGCAACCACGAGCGCGACTTCGCCTGGCTGCAGGGCTTCAAGGACCGGGTGATCGAACAGCCGGCGCTGTTCATCGGAGGGACCAAGGACCCGGCCAGCACCGCCTTCGGCGGCATCGCCGATCCCGTCACGGCCATGCGCCCGTTCGTCCCGAACCTGCGGGGCGGACACATGCTGGAGGGCTGCGGCCACTGGACCCAGCAGGAGCGGCCGGACGAGGTGACGGCGCTGCTGCTCGACTGGCTGAAGGGACTCTGACGATGATCGAACTGTGGCACTGCCCCGACGCCCGCTCGTTCCGTCCGCTGTGGGCGCTGGAGGAGCTGGGGCTGCCCTACGAGCTGCACCTGCTGGCGTTCCCGCCGCGGGTGCGGCAGCCCGAGTACCTGGAGGTCAATCCGCTCGGGACCATCCCGGCCATGCGGGACGGGGCGACGTTCATGACGGAGTCGGCGGCCATCGTGCAGTACCTCGTGACCCGGTACGGGCCGAGCGAGCTGGCGGTCCCGGTGGACGATCCGGCCTACGGCGCCTGGCTGAACTGGCTGCACTTCGGCGAGGCGACGCTGACCTTCCCGCAGACGCTCGTGCTCCGCTACCGCACCTTCGAGCCGGGCCGGGCGGACCAGGCCGCGGAGGATTACGCCCGCTGGTTCGCCAGCCGCCTGCGCCATGTGAACCGGGCGCTGGCCGAGGGGGAATGGCTGTGCGCCGGCCGCTTCACGGCCGCAGATATTTCAGTGGGTTACGCGCTTCTCCTAGCAAGCCACCTGAAGCTGTCCGACGCCTTCACCCCGGCCATCTCCGCCTACTGGGAGCGGCTCAAGGCCCGCCCCGGCTTCCAGGCCGCCAAGCGCGCCCAGAAGATGGACCTCGCTGAGGCGCTGTCCTCCTGACCATGACGCGACGTCAGCTTACGTGGGGGCGCGCTTGCCCGCGCTCCGCTTTGGCCTAGGCTTTCCCCAACACCCGGACAAAGGGGGAGGAAAGCCATGAGCCCTGCCGACGACGTGGGCGCGGCCGCCGCGACCAAGCCGCCCTTCAAGCCGCTGCCCCAGAAGGCGCCGGACGTGAGCGTCGAGCGCCGGGCGGACGGCTCCATCCTGATCCGCTCCAATCATCCCCCGGGCGAGGGACCGCGCTCCATCGCCCACCTGCTGGCCGAGCGGGCGGCCCAGCATCCGGACCGACCCTACATCCGGCAGCGCGCGCCGGGTCACGGACCGTGGGTGGGCGTGACCTACGGCGAGGCGTTGGCGGCGGCGGAAGGCATCGCCCAGTCGCTGCTGGACCTGGGCCTGACCCCCGCCGACAGCGTGATGGTGCTGTCCGCCAATTCGGTCGAGCACGCCCTGGTCATGCTGGGCTGCTACACGGCCGGGATCCCGGTGGCGCCGATCAGCCCGGCCTATTCGCTGATGTCCACGGACCACGCGAAGCTGAAGCACTGCTTCGCCACCGTGAAGCCCAAGGTGGTCTTCGCCCAGTCGAGCGAGATGTTCGCCCGCGCCTTCGAGACCCTGCGGGCGCTGGACCCGACGCTGGTGTTCGTCACCGTGGACGGCGGGAACGGCACGGTCCCGCTCTCGGAGCTGACCGGCGCGCGGGCCGGCTCGGCCGTCCACGGGGCGCGCGAGGGGCTGCACCACGGCACGGTCGCCAAGTACCTCTTCACCTCGGGCTCCACGGGGATGCCCAAGGGCGTGCCTCAGACGCACGGCATGTTCGCGGGCGTCATCGCCGGCCAGGAGGGCCTGCGCGACGAGGACCCCGATCCGGACAACCCGCCCCAGGCCCTGGACTGGATGCCCTGGAGCCACATCTCGGCGGGCAACATCGCCTTCAACGGCAACCTGTGGGCCGGAGGCACGCTGCACCTGGACGAGGGCAAGCCCATCCCGGGCATGTTCGAGACCACGATCAGGAACCTCTACGAGGTCTCCCCGGTGGTGTTCGGCTCGGCGCCCGTGGCCTTCGGCATGCTGGCCGAGGCGATGGAGCGCGATCCCGTCCTGCGGGCGAGCTTCTTCAAGAACCTGCGCTACATGGGCTACGGCGGCGCCACGCTGTCGAACGACATCTACGAGCGGATGCAGGCCCTGGCGATCGCCGAGACCGGCCATCGCATCCCGCTCACCACCATGTACGGCGCGACGGAGACGCAAGGCATCACCGTGGTCCACTGGATCACCGAGCGGGTGGGCCTGATCGGCCTGCCGCTGCCGGGGATCACGCTCAAGCTCGTCCCCAACGGCTCGAAGCTGGAAGTCCGCGTGAAGGGGCCGACCGTCACAAGCGGCTACCACAACGATCCCGAGAAGACCGCCGCGGCCTTCGACGAGGAAGGCTTCTACAAGCTGGGCGACGCCTGCCGCTTCCTCGATCCCGACGACCCGAAGCAGGGCCTGGTGTTCGACGGGCGGGTGACCGAGGACTTCAAGCTGGACAGCGGCACCTGGGTCTCGGTGGGAACGCTGCGGCCCGACCTGGTGGCCGCGTGCAGTCCCTATGTCTTCGACATGGTGCTGTCGGGCCAGGACAAGCCGTTCGTCGGCGCGCTGGTGTGGCCGGCGCCTGCGGCCCTGGCGGGCCTGGGCGAGGACCCGCTGGGCAAGCTGACGGCCATCCTCAAGGAACGCTTCCAGGCGTTCAACGCCACGGCCGGCGGCTCGTCGCGCCAGATCGGGCGCTTCGTGATCCTGACGGAGCCGCCGTCGATCGATGCGGGCGAGATCACCGACAAGGGCTATGTGAACCAGCGCGCCACGCTCGAACGGCGCCAGGCGCTGGTGGACGCGATCTACGCCGACCCGCCCGGGCCGGGCGTGGTCGTCGTGAAGGACTGAACGGAGTTTATGAGATGAACGATCGGGTGAGCGTGGACATCCAGGGCGGCGTCGCTGACGTGCGCCTGGTGCGGGCCGACAAGATGAACGCCCTCGACAACGCCATGTTCGGCGCCCTGATCGAGGCGGGCGAGCGGCTGAAGGGCGAGGCGGGCGTCCGCGCGGTGGTGATCTCGGGCGAGGGGCGCGCGTTCTGCGCCGGCCTCGACATGGGCAACTTCCAGTCCATGGCCTCGGGCGAGCGGACCGGGGGCGGCAAGGGCTCGGCCGGGCCGCTGCTGACGCCGGATCGGACGCCGGGCGGCTCGAACCGAGCCCAGCACGCCTGCATGGTCTGGCGCGAGATCCCCGTGCCGGTGGTGGCGGCGGTCCACGGCGTGGCCTTCGGGGGCGGGCTTCAACTCGCCCTGGGCGCCGACCTGCGGTTCGTGACGGCCGATGCGCGGATGTCGGTCATGGAGATCAAGTGGGGCCTGGTGCCCGACATGGCCGGCATGGTGCTGACCCGCGGCCTGGTGCGCGACGACGTCATGCGCGAGCTGACGTGGAGCGGGCGGATGTTCAACGGCGAGGAGGCAGTCCAGTTGGGCTTCGCCACCCGCGTCTGCGCCGACCCGAGGGCCGAGGCCCTGGCCTTCGCACGCGACGTGGCGGGGAAGAGCCCCGACGCCATCCGGGCGGGCAAGCGGCTGCTGAACCTGATGGGCCGCGCCGACCAGCACGAGATCCTGCTGGAGGAGAGCCGCGAGCAGGCGGCCCTGATCGGCTCCCCCAACCAGGTGGAGGCGGTGATGGCCAACCTCCAGAAGCGGGAGCCCGCCTTCAAGGACGCCGCGACATCCAAGGTGGAGGCCTGAGAGGCTCCGGCCTAAGAACTCCGGACGGGCGTGTCGCCGCCCGCCCGGAGCGCGCTCCCCCAGAAGGTCCTAGCGCGAGGCGACCTGCGTCGGCATGGCCGCCAGTTCCGGGTTGCGCGACTGGCTGAGCGCGGCGGCGATCGTGGCCTCCATGCACGAGGCCCGCATCTCGCGCGGGAAGGCCGAGCTCATGGTGGCCCGCGCGCAGACCGACTTGGCGGCCTTCACGATCTCGGCGTGGAGCTGTTCGGGGCTCTTGCCCGCGGTCGAGATGCGCATGGTCTGGGCGCTGGCCGGGGCGGCGATCATCGTGGCGGCGGCCGCGGCGGCGGCGACGAAGAAGAGACGGTTCATGGGTTTGGTTTCCGGGTCAAAGGGTTGCGACAACCCCCTTTCCGGCGTTCCTCTCGGGCGGCGGCCGGCGACTGACGTCCGGCTGGCGCGCCCTTGAGTCGAAGAATTCCCGTCATCGCCGTTGTTCGCAATTGCGATGGTGCGGCGCAGCATGAAGTTTTGGCGGCTGCCTGCCCGGTGGGCGCCGGCCGCCCGCGAATGCGTCAGCCGCGCCCGATGAACGGCATCTTGGTGGCCATCACGGTCATGAACTGCACATTGGCCTCCAGCGGCAGCCCGGCCATGTAGAGCACCGCATCGGCCACCGCCTTCAGATCCATCACCGGCTCAGGCTTGAGCGCGCCGTCCGCCTGGGGGACCCCGCGGGCGATGACACGGGTCATCTCGGTGGCGGCGTTGCCGATGTCGATCTGGCCGCAGGCGATGTCGTAGGCCCGGCCGTCGAGCGAGGTCGCGCGGGTGAGGCCGGTGATCGCGTGCTTGGTGGCGGTGTAGGCGACCGAGCGGGGCCGGGGGACGTGGGCCGAGATCGAGCCGTTGTTGATGATGCGGCCGCCGCGGGGATCCTGGTCCTTCATCAGCCGGAAGGCGGCCCGCGTGCAGAGGAAGGCGCCGGTGAGGTTCACGTCCACCACCCGCTTCCAGGCGTCCAGCGCATGGTCCTCCAGGGGGACGGGCGGCGCGCCGGTCCCGGCGTTGTTGAACAGGAGGTCGAGACGGCCGAAGCGGTCCTTCGTGGCGGCGAACAGGGCGTCCACCTGGGCCTCGTCGGCGACGTCGGCGGGAATGACCAGCGACTCTCCCACGGAGAGGGCGGCGGTCTCCTCCAGCGCCTCGCGTCGGCGGCCGGCCAGGGCCACCTTCCAGCCCGCGTCCAGTAGCGCCAGGGACACAGCCCGGCCGATCCCGCTGCCGGCGCCCGTCACGATCGCCACCTTGCCCATTGCGCCGTCCTTCTCCGGTGGTTAGCCAAGCCTCGCCATACCAGAATTACGAGGGAACATGCCCGACCTTCCGCCGCCGCCCGCCGCCGACGTCGAAGTCGTCGTGGTCCATGCCCCCAGGCTGGCGCCGCTGGGCGGGGAGGCCGCCTTCAGCGCGGTGCGGGTCGGCCCCGAGATCCTGAAGGAAACCCCGCGCCTGGACGAGGCCCTGAAGAGCGCCCCGGGCGTGTCGCTGTTCCGCCGGACGGGCAGCGAGGCGGCCAATCCCACGACCCAGGGCCTGTCGCTGCGCTCGATCGCGCCGTCGGGGGCCGGCCGCGCGCTGGTCACCCTGGACGGCGCGCCGCAGAACGACCCCTTCGGCGGCTGGGTCATCTGGAGCGCCCTGCCGCCCGAGGGGCTGGACGGGGCGACGGTGGTGCGTGGGGCGGGTGCGGGGCCCTACGGCGCCGGCGCGCTGACGGGCGTCGTGGCCCTGCAGGAGCGCGGCGCGCGCGAGGGGCTGGCGGCGCTCGACGTCTCGGTCGGCGAGCGGGATAGCTACCGGGCGGCGGTCTCGGGCGGGACCGAGCACGTGCTGCTGACGGCGGCGGCGTCCAAGACCGACGGCTACTACGCCGTGCGCGGCCCCCGGCGCGGCGCGGCCGACGAGCGCGTCTCGCTGGAGGACGCCTCGGGCGCCCTGCGGCTCCAGCACGATTTCGACGGCGTGCAGGCGGCGGCGCGGGTGTCCGCGTTCCGGGAAATCCGCGGCGCGGGGCTGGTGGGCGCCCGCTCGATCGCTTCGGGCCAGTCGGCCACGGTGACGCTGGCGCGGCCCGCCGAGGAAGGCGTCGGGGGCTGGCGGCTGCAGGCCTGGGTCCGCGAAAGCGATCTGAAGAACAGTTCGGCCGCCGTGGCCGCGGGCCGCACGGGCACGACCCTCGCCAACGACCAGTACAAGACGCCGGCCACGAGCTATGGCGTGAACGCGGCCCTCCAGGGACGGCTGGACGAGATCGCCTGGGAGGTCGGGACCGACGTCCGTTGGACCGACGGCAAGGTGCATGAGCGCTTCCGGTTCATGAACGGCGCCTTCACTCGCGACCGCGAGGCGGGCGGCAAGACGGTGGTGGGCGGGGTTTACCTGGAGGCGGCCTACGATCGGGGGCCGTGGCTGCTGACTGGCGGGGCGCGGATCGACCGGTCGAAGTCCAGCGACGCCGTCCGCCGCGAGCGCGACATCGCCACCGGCGCGCTCACCCTGGACCAGAGTTCCGAGGGCTCGACCGACACCACGCCCACGGGACGGCTGGGCGTGCGCTACGACCTTTCCGACGGCCGCTATGTGCGGGGCGCGGCCTATGCGGCGTTCCGGCCGCCGACGCTGAACGAGCTGCACCGGCCGTTCCGGGTCGGCAACGACATCACCGAGGCCAATCCAGCCCTGAAACCCGAGACCCTGCAGGGGATCGAGGCAGGCGTCGGCGGCGAAGGCGCCGTGGCCTGGAGCGCCACGCTGTTCTGGAACCGGCTGAAGGACCCGATCACCAACGTCACCATCGGCTTCGGGCCGGGGACCTTCCCCACGGCGGGCTTCGTGCCGGCGGGCGGGGTGCTGCGCCAGCGCCGCAACGCCGGCGAGATCGAGGCCTGGGGCGTCGAGGCCGAGGCTTCGGGCGATCTCTCGGCCGCGCTCTCCTGGCGGGTCGCGGGCGCCTTCACCGACGCCGAGGTGGACGGCGGAACCGCCGCTCCACAGCTCACGGGCCTGAGGCCCGCCCAGACGCCGAAGTACACCGTCACCGGCGGGCTGGAATGGCGCCTCCTGGGGGCGCTGAACCTGTCGCTGGACGCCCGTTACGAGAGCGCCCGCTGGGAGGACGACCTCAACAGCCGCCGCCTGAACGCCGGCGTGCTGGTGGACGCCCGCGCCGGCTGGCGGCTGTCGGAGACCTCGGAAGTCTATCTCGCCGCCGAGAACCTGACCGACGAGGACCTAGAGGTGGGCGAAACCGCCGATGGCGTGGAGAGCTATTCGGCGCCCCGCACGATCCGCGTGGGCTTCGCCATCCGCCGCTAGTCCTTCTTCGGCGGCTGGGCCGCGCCGACCAGGGCCGCCAGCTCGGGCCGAATGTCCTCGGCGCCCTTCTCGGCGATGTGCTGGGCGATGCGCGCGCCCATGGCGGCCATGGTCTGGCCGGTGAATTCGGCCTTGTTCCTGCCCACCCAGGCGATCGAGGCGTCGCGGTTGTCGTTGAGCTGCTGGAACTTCGGGAAGACGTAGCGCGCCATCAGTTCGTAGGACCGCTTCTTGGCCTCCCACGGCGCCCAGTTGTGGTCCATCAGCAGGAAGCAGCCGAAGCCGCCGCTCTGGTCGACGAGCTGCTGGATGCGCGCGGCCGCATCGTCCGGCGTGCCGATCACCGCCGTGCCGCTGTCGATCAGCGCCTTCACCGGGTCGGGCCCCTCGGGGACGACGGGCAGGTTGGCGATCTCCTTGAAGTAGTAGATCCACTTCTCCAGGCCGAAGCGGCAGTCCTCCATGGCCTGCTCGCGGGTCTCGGCGATGTGCATGGGACCCACCAGGCGCCAGGCGCTGCGGTCCATGGTCTGGCCGTGCTCGGCGGCCTGTTCGCAGGCGATGTGCCAGTTCGACGCCAGGGCGTTGAAGGCGGCCGTGCCCGTGGCGCCCAGCGACAGCAGGCCCGCGCCGTGCCGGCCCGCGGCCCGGGCGCCGGTCGGAGAGACCTGGCTCGCCACCGCGATCTCGACCGAGGGGCGGGAGTAGGGCGTCATCTGCAGCCGGGCCTGCCACAGCTCGAACCAGTCGGACTTGTGCGTGACTTCCTCGCCGCGCATCAGCCGGACCAGCACCTCCAGGGCCTCGTCCATGCGGTCGCGCTGCTTGGCGACCGGGATGCCCATCATGAAGGCGTCCGAGACGAGGGCGCCGGGACCCACGCCGAACATCACCCGGCCACGGGTCATGTGGTCGAGCTGGTTGATGCGGTCGGCCAGCATCAGGGGGTGGTGGTAGGGCAGGGACGAGACGCCGGTGCCCAGCTTGATGCGGCTCGTCCGCTGGGCGGCGGCGGCGATGAACAGCTCGGGGCTGGCGATCAGCTCGTAGCCGGCGGAGTGGTGTTCCCCGAACCAGGCCTCGTCATAGTCCAGCCTTTCCATGTGCTCGACGAGCTCGAGGTCGCGCTCGAGCGCGAGGGTGGGGTTCTCGTCCACCGGGTGGAAAGGCGCGATGAAGGCGCCGAAGCGCAGGCGCTGGCCGAACATTGGGGTCCCTCCGAGGCGCGTGTCTCCGCGCTTATCGGCGATCACCATAGCGGCGGTTGGCGAGGGCGCGCCAGGGCGCCGCCACGTCAGGCGGTCCGGGCCATCCGCCGCGCGGCGGCGGCTTCCTTGCCCGGGTCCTCGTCGCGGGCGGCCTCCAGGAAACGCAGGACGGCCAGTTCGAAGGCGCGGTCCTCTCCCGAGGTCTTGATGTCGAGGGCGCCGTCCTCGTAGGCGCGCAGGACGGCCGGGTGGATGTAGGCGCCGCGGGCCACGGCGGCGGTGTTGCCCAGCAGGCCCGCCACGGCCTTCACGCAGGTCACGACATTGCGGCGGGCCTCGGCGGCGGTGGCGCAGGCCGGCGTCTGCATCAGGGCCTGGGCGGCCATCACCGTACCGGCCCAGGTGCGGAAGTCCTTGGCCGAGAAGTCCTCGCCCAGCACGTCGCGCAGGTAGGCGTTCACGTCGGCCGACTCCACCGCGTGCTGCAGGCCGTCGTCGCCCACGTACTGGAACAGGCGCTGGCCCGGCAGGTCCTGGCAGGCCTTGACGATGCGGGCGAGGCGGCGGTCGTTGAGGCCGGTCTTGTGGACCTTGCCGCTTTTGCCGCGGAACTCGAAGACCGCGCCGGTGCGGCCCACCTTCACGTGCCGGTCTCGAAGGGTGGTGAGGCCGAAGCTGCGGTTCGCCCGGGCGTACTCCTCGTTGCCGACCCGGATCAGGGTCAGCTCCATCACCCGGATGACGGCGGCCAGCACCTTCTCGCGCGGCAGGCCGAGACGCTTCAGGTCCTCCTCCACCCGGCGGCGCAGCCTGGGCAGCGCCCGGCCGAAGGCGATCAGCCGGTCGTACTTGTGCTCGTCGCGGACCTGCCGCCAGCGCGCGTGATAGCGGTACTGCTTGCGGCCCTTCTGGTCGCGGCCGGTCGCCTGGATGTGGCCATCGGCGCGCGGGCAGATCCAGACGTCGGTCCAGGCCGGCGGGATGGCCAGCTTGCGGATGCGGTCCAGGGTCTTCTCGTCGGTGACCGGCGAGCCGTCCGGCCGGAGGTAGTTGAAGCCGTGGCCGCGCGCGGCCTTGCGCGTGATCCCGGGGTCGGCGTCGCTCACATAGCGCAGGCCGGCTTCCTCGATGGCCTCGCCGCCCACGTCGTTCGCCATGCGCCCCTGGTCCTTCGGGCTCTCGGCCCTCCACGCGCCCCTCTACGCGCTGGGCGGCAACGTGGTATGCGCGGGGGCGGTTCCAGCCCCAGCCCACGGATTCCCTTGAACTATCGCCACGCCTTCCACGCCGGGAACTTCGCCGACCTCGTGAAGCACGCGACCCTGTTGCGGCTTCTGGCGCGGCTGACGGCCGGCGGTGCGCCGCTGACGGTGATCGACACCCATGCGGGGCGAGGCGTCTACGACCTGGCGGGGCCCGAGGCGCGCAAGTCCGGCGAGGCCGAGGCCGGCATCGCGCGCCTGATGGCTGCGAAGGACGCGCCCGAGGTGTTCCGGCCGCTGGCCCGCGCCGTGGCGGCGCTGAACGCGGGCGGGGCCGTGCGGCGATATCCGGGCTCTCCGTGGCTGGTCGCCCAGGCCCTTCGTCCCGGCGACAGCTATCTGGCCTGCGAGCTTCGCAAGGAGGAGCACGACGCGCTTCGCAGCGCCTTGAAGGGCCACGCCAACGTGCGGACCCTCTGCGCCGACGGCTACGCGGCGGCGGTCGAGCGCTGTCCGCCGCGCGACCGCGTCCTGCTGGTCATCGATCCGCCGTTCGAGAAGGCCGACGACTACGGCCGGATTGTCGATGCGCTGGCGGCCGCGCGGGAGAAGAACCCGCAGGTCCAGGCGCTGGTCTGGCTGCCCCTGAAGGACCTCGAGACCTTCGACGCCTTCCTGCGCGACCTGGAGGACGGCGTGGATGGCGAGATCGAGATCGCCGAGGCCCGCATCCGGCCGCTGTCGGACCCCATGAAGATGAACGGCTGCGCCCTGGCGCTGGTCGGCGCCGCCGGCCTGACGGCCGATCTTGAGGCGATCTGCGGCTGGGTCGCCCAAGCCTTGGGCGAAGGGGGCGGCTCGCGCGTCTATCGGCTCGCGTCATTGTAAATTCGCAAACCGCCGGTCACCCGCCGTGGTATGCTGCAGCGCAGCAATCGCAGGAGGCGATGATGGCGATCCTTTCCGAGACTCCTGAACTTCCCAAGGCCGCGGTGAGCCCCGAGGCGCTGGTCGGCGCGGCCTCGCCGCTCTGGGCCTATTTCGGCGGCGCGGCGGCCACCGGCCTGGCCTGGTGGTGGATGACCCGCTTCACCCCGCAGAACCTGGAAGCGATGTTCCAAACCGCGGCCGTCGCGCCGTTCAAGGCCGTGGAAGCGGTGGAAGAGGCCGTGGTCGAGGAGATCGCCGCCCCGCTCCAGGCGGCGGTCGACCTGGTCCCGGCGGTCACATCCGAGACCATCGAGGCGGCCGAGACGATCGAACCCGTCATGGGCGGGGAGGCCGCGCCGCTGGGCCCGGTCGCCGCCGAGCTGATCCGCGAGGAGGAGGCCGCCGTCCAGGCGGCGCCCAAGCCCCGGCGCATGCCGCCGGTTCCGCCGACGAACGACGCCTGACTTGGCGTCCTGCGGCGGCGCGCCTTAAGAACGGGGCGTGCTGAAGCGCGCCGTCGACATCGCCGCATCGCTGGCGGGACTGCTGGTCCTGTGGCCGTTCCTGCTCGCCATCGGGCTGGCGGTGCGGATCGACAGCCCGGGACCGGCGATCCACTGGTCGAGCCGGGTGGGGCGCAACAACCGCCTCTTCCGGATGCCGAAGTTCCGCACCATGCGGACCGATGCGCCCGACGTGGCCACCCACCTGCTGGAGAATCCGGAGCGGTGGGTGACGCCGCTGGGCCGATTCCTGCGGCGCACCAGCCTGGACGAGTTGCCCCAGCTCTGGAGCGTGCTCGTGGGCGACATGAGCCTCGTGGGACCCCGGCCGGCGCTCTACAACCAGGACGACCTCGTGGCCCTGCGCACCGAGGCCGGCGTCGAGCGCCTGCGTCCCGGCGTCACGGGCTGGGCCCAGATCAACGGCCGCGACGAGCTGCCCATTCCCGAGAAGGTGCGGCTCGATCGCGAGTACATGGATCGCATGTCGCTGGCCCTCGATCTGCGGATCATCCTGCGGACGGCGGCCGCCGCCTTCAGCGGTCGCGGTGTAAGCCACTAGCTCTTCAAGGGAACTCATCCCGGCAGGCCGCACGTTGAAGGGGGTCCCGGAGCGAGACCCCGTGAGCAACGAAGCCTTCCAGACCCCGCCCGGCCGTCGCCGGTCTCCCGAGCGCCCGCAAGCCCGGAGGCGTCCGGTCCAGCGGGCGCGGACCTGGGCGCGGGAACGCTGGGACCGCCTCAGCCACGCCCGGCTGCCACGTCCCACGCTGAAGAAGCCCAGCCGCAAGGCGATGTGGTGGACGGGCGGCGTCCTGGCGGTCCTGGCGGTGGTTATCGCCGTGCTGATCGCCGTCTGGGACTGGAACTGGTTCCGGGGCCCGCTCGCCCGCTACGCCTCGGCGCGGATGCACCGCGAGGTGACCATCGCGGGCGACCTGAACGTCCACCTCTGGTCCTGGCAGCCCTGGGCCACGGTGGAAGGCGTGCGCATCGCCAACGCGCCCTGGGGCGGCCCCGAGCCCATGGGGACCTTCGACAGCATCGCCGTGCGGATTCGGCTGATCCCGCTGCTCTGGGGCGACGTGGACCTGCGGCTCCTGCGCTTCGATCGCCCGACGCTTCGCCTCTACGCCGACGCCGAGGGGCGGAAGAACTGGGACTTCTCGGACGGTCACAGGCGCCAGGCCCCCATGCGCCTGCCGCCGATCCGCAGCTTCATCGTCAACGAGGGGCGGATGTCGTACGTCGACGCCCGTCGCGACCTGCGCTTCCAGGGAACCATCAACGCCCGCGAGGACCTGGGCGCCCGCAACCGCGGCTTCGAACTGATCGGGCAGGGGACGATCAACCGCCAGCCCTTCCGCATGGAGGTCACCGGCGGTCCACTGGTGAATATCGACCGCGACAAGCCCTATCCGTTCAATGCCGACATCCGCGCCGGCCAGACCTACGTCACCGCGACGGGGGCGGTGCCGAAGCCCTTCGACCTTGGCCGCTTCCACATGTTCACCACGGCGCGGGGCCCCGACCTGTCGGACCTCTATCCGCTGACCGGCGTGGCCCTGCCGAACACCCCGCCCTACCGCCTGCGCGGGCGCCTCTCGCGGGACGAACTGGTCTGGCGGATCGACAACCTGGGCGGCCGGGTGGGCGACAGCGACCTCGCCGGAGACCTGAAGGTGGAGACCGGCCGCGCCCGGCCGCTGCTGACGGCCGACCTGAGCTCCCGCAGCCTGGATTTCGACGACCTGGGCGCGGTTTTCGGCGGCGCCCCCGCGACGGGCCCGGGCGAAACGGCCTCGCCAGAACAGGTGGCGGTGGCCCGCGCCCTGGGCGCCCAGCAGCGGATCTTCCCGGACTCGACCCTCGACGTCAGCCGCATCCGGGCCATGGACGCCGACGTCAGCTATCGGGCCGCCAGCATCCGCGACGCGCCGGTGAGCCTGCGGGCGGGCTCGGTGAAGGTGAAGCTCGACAACGGCCTGCTGCGCGCCGACCCGCTGCGGTTCGACCTGCCGCAGGGCGAGGTGACCGGCTTCGTGACCCTGAACGCCCGCAAGGCGGTCCCGGTGACCAGCCTGGACCTGCGGCTCGCCAACGCCCGGATCGAGCAGCTCATCCCGATCACCTACGGCGGCGGCCATCCCCTGACCGGCGCCATGGCCGGCCGCGCGCGCCTGACCGGCGAGGGGAACAGCATCCACAAGGCCTTCGCCAACGCCGACGGGGAGGTGATGGTCGTGGCGCCCGGCGGCGAGATCCGGAAGGCCTTCGCCGAGCTGATGGGCGTCAATGTGGTGAAGGGCCTGGGCCTGCTGCTCAAGAAGGACGCCGACACCACGCCGCTGCGCTGCGGCGTCGCCCACTTCCGCACCACGGACGGCGTGATGCGGGCCGACAACATCGTGGTGGACACCGGCCCCGTACTGATCACCGGCTCGGGGACCGTGAACCTCGACAGCGAGCGGATGGCCTTCAATATCCGGGGGCACAACAAGAAGTTCCGCCTCGTGCGGGTCCTTCTGCCGGTGACGGCGGAAGGGCCGATCCGCCGGCCCAAGCTGGGGGTCGAGCCGGGCGCGGCCCTGGCCCAGGGGGCCGGCGCGGTGGGGCTGGGCGCGCTCATCTCGCCCCTGGCGGCGCTCCTGCCCTTCGTTGATCCAGGCCTTGCCAAGGACGCCAACTGCGGCGCCGTCCTGGCGAGCGCCGGCCGGGAAGGCGCCCCCGTGAAGGGCGACGGCCGTTGACGGGTGAGGCCGGGCCCCGGCAATCTCCGCGCAACGTGAGATTTGGAAGGGTAAGGCCATGGGCTTCGGCATCAGCAAGGGCGCGGCGCTGGCGATCGCGTTGGGCGTGGGCTCGGCGACGGCGGCTGGCGGGGCGCTGGCCCACAACGAGCCGATGCCCAAGGGGCCCCTCAGCCCGGGGGCCAAGGCCGCCCATCAACGCCACGCCAACTTCGAGAAGCTGGGCGGCGCCTTCAAGGCGCTGAACGACGAACTGAAGAAGGACGAGCCGAACAAGACCGTGGTTCAGACCCAGACCAAGACCATGTCCGCCCTGGCCAACGCCCTGCCCACTTGGTTCCCGCGCGGCAGTGGGGTCGAGGCGCGGCCGAAGAGCGAGGCCAAGGCCAATATCTGGACCGACGCGGCGGGCTTCAGCGCCGCGGCGTCGAACATGCAGGTGCAGGTCTCCAAGCTGAACCAATTCGCCATGGCCGGCGACATGGCCGCGGTGAAGGGCCAGGTGCGGGCGACGGGCGGCTCCTGCAAGGGCTGCCACGACAAGTACCGCCAGCAGAAGGACTAGGGCGTTGGCCGCAGGCGACGCCGGCGTCCGCGCCCGGCTCTGGGACACGCCGGTCCGCATCGTCCACTGGACGCTGGTCGGCCTGATCCTGTTCTCGTGGTGGGCGTCCGAGGACCACCTGAACTGGCACCGCTGGAGCGGCTACACGATCCTGGGGCTGGTGGTGTTCCGCATCCTGTGGGGCTTCGCCGGCGGCGGCGCCGCGCGGTTCGCGAGTTTCGTGAGGGGGCCGGGCCCGGTCATGGCCTACGCCCGCACCCTCTTTGACCGCGCGCCGTCGAACGTCCCGGGCCACAATCCCATGGGCGGCTGGAGCGTGCTGGCGATCCTCGCCGTGCTGCTGGCCCAGGTGGGCACGGGACTGTTCACGGTCGACATCGACGCCTTCGAGGGCGGGCCGCTGTCGGACCGGGTCAGCTTCGAAACCGGCCGGGCGATGGCCGAGGTCCACGAACTGGTCTTCCGCGTGCTGCAGGGCCTGGTGGTCCTGCACGTGGCGGCGGTGGTCTTCTACCTGGTCTACAAGCGCACGAACCTGATCCGGCCGATGGTCACCGGCTGGCGGACCTTCCCGTCGGACCCGGGGTTGGCGGGCGCGCCGGCGTGGCGGTTCGTGCTGTGCGTCGCCGTGGCCGCCGCGCTCGCGTGGTTCGTCTCGAAGGGCCTGCGCCTCTAGCTGCGGTCGGCGTACTCGCGCAGGCAGGTGAGCCAGGCGTCCTCGCGCGCCTTCTCGGCCTCGCGCAGCTTGGCTTCGGCTTCGCGGACCCCGGCGTCGTGCTTGCGCCATTCGGCGACGGCGCCCTCGCGGGCGGCGCGGGCGGATTCCATGGTCGGGAAGCGGGCGAGGACGGCGCGCACCGAATAGCTCACCGGCGGGCCCACGGTCTCGCGGTCGGGATAGAAGCCGGTGATGGAATCCCCGGTCTCGCTGTCGATGTGGAACACGTCCGCCCAGCCGGCGTGATGGCGCATGAGGGCCCAAGGACGTTCGATCCGTTCGCTCACCGATATCTCCTCATCGAATCCGCTTCTCGATGGTGCGGGCTAAGCCTTAGCGCGCCCGCTCCCCGCCTCCAACGCCGCAGCGGCGATTTCGGCTTCCATTCCCCGGCGTCCGCATGGAAAAGCCGGGCCATTGCTTCGATCGCATTCCGTCAAGAGCGTCGCTTTGTCGAAAGTCATGATCGGCCGCCAGTTCTGCGGCCCGCCGAATTCCGGCAACGGGGGATATGTCTGCGGCGTGCTGGCCGACGGCCTTGAGGGGCCGGTGACGGCGGTGCTGCGCGCCCCGATCCCGCTGGACGTGGACCTCGACCTGCAGCGCGAGGACGCCGGCGCGGTCCTCAGCGGCGAGGGCGGCCTGATCGGAACCGCCGGCGCGGCCAAGACGGAGCTGCCCGATCCGCCGCCGTCGCCGGGGCTGGAAGCCGCCCGCGCGGCCGGCGCCCGCCACATCGGCCACACCCAGCGCACCCACCCGATCTGCTTCACCTGCGGCACGGCGCGTGAGGAGGGCGACGGCCTGCGGGTGTTCGCCGGTCCTCTGGAGGGAGCGGAGCCCGGCGTCGTCGCCTGCGCCTGGACCGCGCACGCCAACTTCGCCGCCGAGGACGGGACGGTCGCGCCCGCGGTGGTCTGGGCCGCCCTGGACTGCCCGGGCTATTTCGCCTGGGTCGAGAAGGAGGGCCGCCACGGCGCGCTGCTCGGCACCATGACCGGCGAGATCCTGCGCCGGCCGAACGCCGGAGAGGAATGCGTGCTGGTCGCCTGGCCGATCGCCAAGGACGGCCGCAAGGAAGTGGCGGGCGTGGCGATGTATGACTCGGACAATAGATTGATGGCCCGGGCCCACCAGGTCTGGATCGTCATCGGGCCGCCGCCCGGTCCGACGGCCTGACTTGCGCCGGAGGCGGCCGGCCTTCACCTTCGCGGTCTGGCGGGAGGGACGGCATGCGCGCGGCTTCGGTATCGGACTATCGTGAACTCGCCCGGCGCCGGCTCCCCAGGATTTTCTTCGAATACATCGACGGCGGCTCCTACGCCGAGGTGACGCTCAGCCGGAACGTCGCCGACCTCGAGGCCATCGCGCTGCGCCAGCGGGTCATGCGCGACATGACCGACCTGAAGATGTCGGTCGAGACGCTCGGCCAGACCCTGTCCATGCCGGTGGGCCTGTCGCCGGTGGGCATGGCGGGCATGTACGGCCGGCGCGGCGAGACCCAGGCGGCGCGGGCCGCCGCTGCCGCGGGCGTGCCGTTCTGCCTGTCGACGGTCGGCGTCTGCTCGGTGGAGGAGGTGGCCGCGACCGGAACCGCGCCCTGGTTCCAGCTCTACATGCTGAAGGATCGCGGCTACATGCGCGAACTCCTGGCCCGGGCGCGCGAGCTGGGATCGCCGGTGCTGGTGTTCACCGTGGACCTGCCGATCCCCGGCGCCCGCTACCGCGACATCCGCTCGGGCTTCACCGGCGCCTCCAAGCTGGAGTCGGCCCTGACCCAGGCCTGGGACGGGATCACCCATCCGGGCTGGACCTGGGACGTCTTCGTCCACGGCCGGCCGCACACGCTGGGCTCGGTGGCCGCGGCGGTGAAGCAGGGCGGCCGGGTGACGGACTTCCTGGCCTGGATCGCGCGGAACTTCGACCGGTCGGTCACCTGGAAGGACCTGGATTGGGTGCGCGAGAACTGGGACCGGCCCATCGTGGTCAAGGGCGTGCTGGACCCCGAGGACGCGCGAGACGCGGTGCGCGCCGGCGCCCAGGGGCTGGTGGTGTCGAACCACGGCGGCCGCCAGCTCGACGGCGTGCGCTCGTCCATCTCGGCCCTGCCGAAGATCGCCGACGCCGTGGGGAACGACCTGGAACTCTTCATGGACGGCGGGGTGCGCTCGGGCCTCGACGTGCTGAAGGGCCTCGCGCTCGGGGCCAAGGCCTGCTTCATGGGCCGGCCCTGGGCCTACGCGCTCGGCGCCGGCGGGGAGCCCGCCATCAGGAAGATGCTGGACACCGTCCGGGCCGAGCTGGCGGTGGCCATGATCCTCACGGGCTGCAACGACGTGAAGGCCGCCGGGCGCGAACTGCTGGACCTCGACTAGGATCACGATTTCGCAACTGCGAAGGCGAAGCGAAACCCCAGCGCCTCGGGGGTGTTAAGCCTCTGGGACGGAGGACGGGACATGCATGAGCCGCGGACGTTCGCCTACTCGCTGAGCCGCAGCGAGACGGGCTGGACCTGGAGCGTCTACGACGAGGACGGGATCACGGTCGCCCGAGGCGCCGACGCCACCCGGGCGGCGGCGGAGTCGGCCCTGCAATCCCTGCTCCGGACGGCGCCGTCGGTCCCGGCCTCCGAAGGGAGCTGCGTCTCCTGAAGCCCACGCCCGCCGCCGCCTGGCGGTTCCTGAGACGGTTCGAGACCCGGGCCCTGATGCTGATCATCGGGGCCGTGGGCGCCCTGTGGGCCTTCTTCGCCATCGCCGACGAGGTGGCCGAGGGCGAGACCCTGGCGCTCGACCGCCGGCTCATCCTCCTGATGCGGACGCCGGGCGATCTGCACGATCCCATCGGCTCGCGCTCGGTCGAGGAGGCGGTGCGCGACGTCACCGCCCTGGGCGGCTTCACGGTGGTCACCCTGGTGACCGTGGTGGGCGTGCTGGCCTTCGTGTTCCACCGGCGCTGGCGACACGCCCTGGTGCTGGCGGCGACGGTGATCCTGGCCGTGCTCTCCAGCGAGGCGATGAAGGCGCTCTACGGCCGGCCCCGGCCCGACATCGTGCCCCACGGCTCGTATGTCTATTCGGCCAGCTTCCCGAGCGGCCACTCGACCATGGCGGCGGCGACCTTCCTGACGCTGGCCATGCTGATCTCCAGCCTGGAGCCCCGGCGACGGACCAAGGCCCTGGTCTATGGGCTGGCGCTGACGGTGCTGGCCGCCGTGGGCCTCAGCCGGGTCTATCTGGGCGTCCACTGGCCCAGCGACGTGCTGGGCGGCTGGTGCCTGGGGGCGGTCTGGGCCCTGCTGGCCTGGGCCGTGCTGCGCGCGATCGGCGGCCAGGCGCGGGGTTAGGCGAACCCCGAGAGGTCCGGCGAGCGGCCGTTCCAGTCCGACACCCGCTCGAAGGCCGCGCCGAGGGCCACGACGCCGGCCTCGTCCCCGGGGCGCCCAAGAATCTGGAGGCCGGCCGGAAGCCCGCCCGCGCACAGGCCGCAGGGGACGGTGATGGCCGGCAGGTCGAGGTAGTTGGCGGCCCGGGTCAGACGGCTGAGCGGGGAGGTGGTCTCGTCCACATCGTCGATCGGTGGGGCGGGGATGGGGCAGGTGGGCGACAGGAAGCCGTCGTATTCCGCCAGCCAGGCGTGGAACGCCCTCTGGTCGGCGGCGCGGCGGGCGTGGGCGTCCGCGAGCTGCTCGTCGGTGATGTCGCGGCCGGCCTCGAAGCGGCGCACGATCCAGGGGTCCATCTCGTCCCGCCAGCGTAGGATGCGCTCGCGCCAGATGCGCCAGCCTTCCCCCGCCATCAACAGGCCGTTGGCCGCGAAGGACTGTTCCAGCACCGCCGGCGGCTCCTCCGTCTCGACCGAGAGGCCCAGGCCGCGCAGGCGGCCGATCGCCTCGCCGTAGAGCCGGGCCACGTCGGGATCGACCTCGCCCAGGGCGTCAAGGGGCAGTGCGGCCAGCCGGCGGCCCCGAACCTCGGCCGAAAGCGCCGTCTCGGCGTCGAGGGGCTCGCGCACGGCCGCCGCGCCGTCGGGGCCGGAAATGGCCGCCAGCATCCGCGCGGCGGTCGCGACGTCGCGGGCCAGGGTCCCCACCGTGTCGAGGGCGGGGCAGAGCGGATGGACGCCCTTCAGGCTGACGAGCCCGCGGCCGGGCTTCAGGCCGACGACCCCGCAGATGGCCGCCGGAATCCGCACCGAGCCGCCGGTGTCGGAGCCCAGGGCGCCGTCGCACAGGCCGGCGGCCACGGCCACGGCCGAGCCGGAGGACGAGCCGCCTGGGACGCGGTGGACCTCCGCGTCCCAGGGATTCCACGGCGCGCCGACCGCCCGGTTCGTGCCCCAGCCGCCATAGGCCAGTTCCACCGTGTGGGTCTTGCCGACCGCGCTCCAGCCGGCCTGCAGCAGGCGCTGGACGGCGAGGGCGTGGCGCGCGGGGTTCGCATCGAGGGGGACGCGCGCGCCGCCGCCGGTCGGGACGCCCGCCACGTCGAACAGGTCCTTGATGGCGAAGACGGGCCCGTCGAGGTCCTCGCCCAGCAGCGGCGGGTCGAAGACCGTCACGAAGGCCTTGAGGCGGCCGTCATAGCGTCGGATGCGGGCGAGCGCCTCGTCGGGAGTCATGGGGCGACTATCGCCGAGCGGCCGCGGCGAAACCAGATGACGCGCACGCTGCGGGCGGCTTTAACGTAACGTCATGGCGCAATCGCTTCCCGTCCAGCTCCGGGCCACCGTCCGGTTCCTCGGCCGCGTCCTGGGCGACGTGATCCGGGCCCAGGACGGGCAGGCGGTATTCAACCAGATCGAGGAGATCCGCCAGGCCTCGGTAGGCTTCCACCGGGAGGGCACGCCGGAGGCCGCGCGCCTGATGGCCGAGCGCCTGGGCGCGCTCAGCCTGGAGGACACCGTCCGCTTCGCCCATTCGTTCGCCTGCTTCCTGCAGATCACCAACATCGCCGAGGACCAGATCCAGCGCGGCCGTATCCGGGCCGGCGACGAACGGCCCGACACCCTGGCCGGCGCCCTCAGGACCCTGGCGGCCGAGGGCGTGGAGCGCGACGCGGTGGTGGCGCTGCTGCGCGGCGCCCTGATCGCGCCGGTGATAACGGCGCATCCCAGCGAGGTCCGCCGCAAGAGCGTGCTGGATCGCCAGAGCGCCATCGCCCAGGGCCTCGACGACTACGAACGGGCCGAAAGCGACGCCGGCCGGGCCGCCGCCGAGCGCGAGCTGCTGCGCGAGGTCTCGATCTTCTGGCGCACGCGGCTGCTGCGGCAGGTGCGGATCGCGGTCAGCGACGAGATCGAGAACGCCATCTCCTACTTCGAGCGCAGCTTCCTGGAGGCGCTGCCGGCGCTCTACGCCCATTGGCGCAGCGTGCTGGGCGAGGCCGCGGCGCTGCCGAGCTTCCTGCGCGTGGGCTCGTGGGTCGGCGGCGACCGCGACGGCAACCCCTATGTGACGCCGCAGGTGATGCGCCAGGCCCTGGCCCGGCAATCGCGCGCGGCGCTGCGGCTGTACCTCGACCGGGTCCACGCCCTGGGCGCGGAACTGTCCATCTCGGCCGAACTGGCGGAGGTGACGCCGCAGCTCCAGGCCCTGGCCGACCGGGCGCATGACCCTTCGCAGCATCGGGCCGACGAGCCCTACCGCCGGGCGCTGACGGGGATCTACGCCCGGCTGGCGGCCACCTATCCGCTGCTGACCGGCGAGGCGCCGCCCCGGCCCGCCAGCACGCCGGGGGAGCCCTACGCCTCCCCCGCGGAGTTCCGGGCCGACCTCCAGACCGTGCTGGATTCGCTGCTGGAGAAGCACGGCGCGGCCTTCGCCGAGGGGCCGCTGCCCGACCTGCTGCGGGCGGTGGACACCTTCGGCTTCCACCTGGCGACCCTGGACATGCGCCAGAACTCGGCCGTGCACGCCCGCGTCTGCGCCGAGCTGCTGGAGAGCGCGGGCGTCATCGACGACTACGAGGCCCTGGACGAGGCCAGCCGCTGCCAGCTCCTGCTGTCCGAACTGCGCCACGGCCGGCTGCTCGCCTCGCCGTTCGCGACCTATGGCGAGGAGACCACGCGCGAGCTAGAGGTCCTGGCCGCCGCGGCCGAGATCAAGCGGCGCTACGGGCCGGACGCGATCCGCGCCTACATCGTCTCCAACACCACCTCGGTCTCGGACCTGCTGGAGGTCTATCTGCTGCTCAAGGAGGTGGGCCTGTTCCGGCCCGGCGCGCCGCCGAGCGCCGACATCCTCGCCGAGCCCCTGTTCGAGACCATCGAGGACCTGCGCGCCGCGCCCAAGACCATGGCGCGCTACCTGGAGCTGCCGCTGATCCGCGACCTGCTGGCCCAGGCGGGGCTGCAGGAGGTGATGATCGGCTACTCGGACTCCAACAAGGACGGCAGCTACCTCACCTCGACCTGGGAGCTGCACAAGACCTCGCGGGCCCTGGCCTCGGTGGTGGGCGGGTGCGGCCTGCGGCTACAGCTTTTCCACGGCCGGGGCGGCGCCGTGGGCCGGGGCGGCGGCTCCAGCTTCGAGGCCCTGCTGGCCCAGCCGCAGGGGACGGTGGGCGGCCGCATCCGCATCACCGAGCAGGGCGAGGTGGTGGCCAACAAGTACGCCGATCCCGAGCTCGCCCGCCGCAGCCTGGAGACGCTCACCGCCGGCGTGGTGCTGGCCTCGCTCCGGCCTCACGCGGCGGCCGACCTGACGGCGCCTCACACCAAGGCGCTGGATGCGCTGGCCCGGACCGCCATGGGGGCCTACCGGGGCCTCGTCTACGAGACCCCGGGCTTCGTGGACTACTTCTTCGCCGCCACCCCGATCGCCGAGATCGCCGACCTGAACATCGGCAGCCGCCCGACCTCGCGGCAGGCGAGCCGCAGCATCCAGGGACTTCGGGCCATCCCGTGGGTGTTCTCGTGGTCGCAGTCGCGGGCCATGCTGCCCGGCTGGTACGGCTTCGGCTCGGCGGTGGCCAACGGCGGCGTGCCCATGAGCCAGCTGCGCGAACTGTGGGAGTCCTGGCCGTTCTTCGCCACCACCCTCGCCAACATGGAGATGGTGCTGGCCAAGGGGGACCTGGGGATAGCCGGGCGCTACGCGGGCCTCGTGGAGGACCGGGCCCTGGCCGAGCGGGTGTTCGGGGAGATCCGCGCCGAGTGGGACCGCACCCTGGGCGCGCTCCTGGAGATCACCGGCCAGACCGCGCTGCTCGAGCACAATCCGGACCTCGCCGCCGTCATCCGCTCGCGGCTGCCCTACATCGACCCGCTGAACCATCTGCAAATCGAGTTGATCCGGCGCCGCCGGGCGGGCGATGACCAGGAAGCGGTGCGCCAGGGCATCCACCTGACCATCAACGGCGTCGCCGCGGGGCTGCGGAACACGGGATAGAATGTCGAACCACCTCTACGACCTGCTGGCGGACGGCTTCCCGGCCGACCGGGCCAGGCCCTGCTTCCTGTTGAGCGATGGAAGCGCCATAAGCTACGGCGACCTCGAAGCCGGCGCGGGTCGCGTGGCCGCCCGCCTGATCGCCGAGGGCGTGCGGCCCGGGGACCGCGTGGCGCTGCAGGCCGAGAAGAGCCCCGAGGTCATCATGATCTACCTGGGGGTCCTGAAGGCCGGGGCGGTCTTCCTGCCGCTCAACTCGGCCTACACGGCGGCCGAGGTGGACTACTTCCTCACGAACGCCGAGCCGAAGGTCTTCGTCACCGACCCCCCGGCCTGGGTGCGGGAGGCGGCGTCCCACGCGCCCCTGGAGCGGGCGGTCCCGCGCGCGGCCGGCGACCTGGCGTCGCTGATCTACACCTCGGGCACCACGGGCCGCTCCAAGGGGGCGATGCTGAGCCACGGGAACCTGGCGGCCAATGCGCTCGCCCTGCACGCCGCCTGGGGCTTTTCGCCGGACGACGTGCTGCTGCACGCCCTGCCGGTCTTCCACGTGCACGGCCTGTTCGTGGCGCTGCACTGCGCGCTGCTCTCGGGCTGCCCCATGGTCTGGCTGCCGAAGTTCACGGACGCCGAGGTGCTGGCGGGCCTGGAGACGGCCACCGTCATGATGGGCGTGCCGACGTTCTACACGCGCCTGCTGGCCAACCCCGACTTCACGCGCGAGCGGGCGGCGGGCGTGCGGGTGTTCATTTCGGGCTCGGCGCCCCTGCTGCCCTCGACGTTCGAGGACTTCGAGGCCCGCACCGGCCAGCGCATCCTGGAGCGCTACGGCATGAGCGAGGCGGTGATCATCACCACCAACCCGCTGGAGGGCGAGCGGATCGCGGGCTCGGTGGGCTACCCGCTGCCGGGCGTGGAGCTGCGCATCGGCGGCGGGCCCAATGGGGGGGAGGAGACAGGCGTCATCCAGATCCGGGGGCCCAGCGTGTTCGGCGGCTACTGGCGGATGCCGGAGAAGACCGCCGAGGAGTTCACCGCCGACGGCTTCTTCATCACCGGCGACGTGGGCCGCCAGGACCCGGACGGCCGCGTCTGGATCTCGGGGCGGGCCAAGGACCTGATCATCTCGGGCGGCTACAACGTCTATCCCAAGGAAGTGGAGCTGGTGATCGACGAGCTGCCCGGCGTCGTCGAAAGCGCCGTGATCGGCGCGCCGCATCCGGACTTCGGCGAGGGCGTGGTGGCGGTGGTGATCGGAGAGGGCGACGAAACGGCGATCATCGCCGAGGCGCGCCGCCAGCTCGCCGCCTACAAGGCGCCCAAGCGGGTGGTGTTCGTCGACGACCTGCCCCGCAACACCATGGGCAAGGTGCAGAAGAACCTGCTGCGCGAGCGTTACGCCGGGGTGTTCGCGACCTGACCTTTGGCCGCGGCGCCGAACCGCGGCGCCAGCGCGTGCTCGCAGCTGGCGATGTCGTGCAGGGTCCCGGGCTCCAGCAGGATGGCCACGCGCGACCGCAGCTCGATCAGCCCCTCGCGCCGGAGCTGCTGGAGCGTGCGGTTGACGTGCACGATGGAGAGGCCCAGCGCGTCGGCGAGGATTTCCTGGGTCAAGGGCAGGGGGAAGCGCCGGCTGTCGCCCAGGCCCGCGACCTGGAGGCGCCGCTGGAGTTCGAGCAGGAAGTGGGCGACGCGCTCGTAGGCGGTCTGCTGGCCCAGCCGCACCAGATGGTCGAGCAGGAGCTGCTCCTCGCTCAGCGCAGCGCCGACCAGGGCCTGCGAGAGGGCCGTCGATCGACCGGCCTCGGCCGCCTCGACCAGGGCCTGCGCATCCACCGTCTCGAGGGCGGTCAGCGCCACGACCGTCCAAGGGACGGCGGGCGAGCCCCGCTCGTGCAGGCCAAGGCCGTCGCCGGGCAGGATCAGGCGGAAGATCTGGCGGCGACCGTCGGGCAGGACCCGCTGGCAGGCCGCCCAGCCGGCGACCACGAACCGCGCCCGCCGCGCGGGCTGGCCCTCGCCGATGAGTTCCTCTCCGGGCGCATGCCGTTCGCGCCGGTCGCCCAGCGCGCGGACCAGCGCCTCGTCAGCTTCCGACAGCGTGGCGTACGCCGTCAGCCGGCGGACAACCGGATCGATCGGCCAGGCGGCCAGGCGAGGCGTGAACCGGCCCGTCATCCGGTTCCTCCTTCTTCTCAGAACAGTGTGCGGCTGGCGACCAGCCCCTCGACGCCAGGGGAGCGAACGCCCTGGGACGCAACCCCCAGCCGCATTCATACGCGCAGAACGCGTATTCGTTCCAAGGTCGAGGACCCGACACTAGGTGTCCGCGCTGGTTCGGCAGGTGCAGGCTTGGACCGGGGCGGGCGTTGGGCGGCCGGGCGTTGGAGCTAGCGGTGAAACGCCGGGAGAAACAATAGCCAAGCCGCGAAATCTATTCCTGCCTGTCGGAACCCGGGGCGCTCGCGCCCGTTCGATGCGGCCCCTGAACAGCTATCCTGGAGTGAAGCGATGCTTGGGTCCGACGGCGCGGGGTTCGGCTATCGGATCGAGCGCGAGCCCACCGGCTGGCGTTGGGTCGCCTTCGGACTTGAGGGCGCTATCCTCGCCCAGGGCGACGCGCCGAGCCGCGCCGCCGCCGCGGCCTGCGTGATCCGAGTGCTCGCGGGCGCCCATACGGCCGCGCCGGCGGCTCAGGGCGAGACGGCGTCGAACCGGCCGGCCTGGTAGTCGCGGACCGCCGCGTAGATCTCCTCGGGCGTATTCATCACGAAGGGGCCGTGGGCGACGACCGGCTCGTTCAGCGGCTCGGCGTGGCCGAAGAGCACGCAGGCGTCGGAGGGGGCCTCGATCTCGACCGTGTCGCCCGCGAGGTCGAGCTCGGCCAGGTGGAAGGCCGCGACCGCCACGCCGTTCACGGCCGCCTCGCCCCGGACCACGTAGAGGAAGACGTTGCGGCCGGCGAGCGAGCCGAAGCCGACCTTGGCGCCGGCCTTCAGGTCGATCACGGCCATGGACACGCCGGTGAGGGAATCGAAGGGCCCCGTCTCGCCGCCCCAGCGGCCGGAGACCAGGCGCACGGTCGCGCCGCCGGCGTCGAGCGCCGGGATCGCGGGCGCCTGGAGGCCCACGTAGCGCGGCTTCGTCATCTTCAGGCGCGAGGGCAGGTTCACCCAGAGCTGCAGGATCTCGAGCGGGCCGCCGCCGCGCTTGAAGTCCTCGGGCGAGACCTCGGCGTGGATCAGGCCCGAGCCGGCGGTCATCCACTGCACGCCGCCGGCGCGGATCACGCTCTCATGGCCGGCGGAATCGCGGTGGGCGAGCTCGCCCTGGAGGATGAAGGTCACCGTCTCGAAGCCGCGATGCGGGTGCGGGCCGAAGGGCAGGCCGCGGTTGCCCGGCGGGTAGACCTGCGGGCCGTGGTGGTTGAGGAACAGGAACGGGTCCACCTGCTGCAGGCGAGGGCCGGGCAGGGGGCGGCGGGTCACCAGGTCGCCGATGTCGTCGCGCTGGGCGGGGTGCTGGGCCAGGACGGTCTTGGCGTGCAACGGCGGATTCCTTCCGGGCTTACGTCGCGCGAGGGCTTGCGGAGCCGCGCCGTGCGCGCTCTTGAGGGACGGAATGGACAAGCTCTTCTTCGATCTGCGCCCGACGCACAACCCGCACCGGTGGTACATGCCGCTCACCGACGCCGTTTGCGTGGGCCCGCCGGGCAAGATGTTCATGTTCGGCGGCGTGGGCCTGGGCTCGGCGGTCGCGGCCATGGAGCGGACCTGCCAGCGGCCGGTCGTGTGGGCCACGGCCCAGTACCTCTCCTACGCCAACCCGCCCAGCGTGGTGGACCTCGACGTGTGGACCCCGGTCTCGGGCAAGTACAACACCCAGGCCCGGGTCGTGGGTCATGTGGACGACCGGGAAATCTTCACCGTCAACGCCGCCCTGGGCGAACGGCCGAGCGACCTGTCGCGCCAGTGGGTCGAGGCGCCCGATGCGCCCAAGCCGCAGGATTGCGAGCCGGCCGAGCACTGGCGCGGGTCGGGCCAGGGGCTGCACAGCCGCATCGAGGTCCGGGTGGCGAAGGGGCGCTACGGCATGGACCGCCAGGGCCAGGCCGAGCCCGACGGCCGCTCGCTCCTGTGGATCCGGCCGCGGGAGGGCTTCGTAGTGGACGCCCCGATGCTGGCGATCATGGCCGACTTCGTGCCCTCGGGCGTCGGCAATGCGCTCGGCAAGAACGCCGGCGGCAACAGCCTGGACAACACCATCCGCATCCGCCGGATCGTGCCGACGGAGTGGGTGTTGTGCGACATCCGCATCCACGGCGTGCACGGCGGCTTCGCCCACGGGGACATGCACCTGTTCGCCGAGGACGGGGAGCTGATGGCCATGGCCAGCCAGTCGCTGATCGTGCGGGTCCGCGAGACCGCCGACGAGCGCTAGAAGGGCTCGGCGCTGACGCCCGGCCGCTCGTTGTCCCAGATCATCGAGATGATCCGCCAGCCGAGGTCGGGGTCCTTGTAGAGCTGGATGGAATTGATCCCGCGTCGCTCGGGCGTCGTGTCGTCGGGCGCGCGGCGGGCCTCGTAGAGGCTCCAGGCGTGGGCCATGTTCCCCAGCACGTCGATGCGCCGGGCGATCTCCACCTCGTAGAACGGGTTGGCCATGAAGAACGGCGTCACGTCGGCCTCGTAGGCGTCCTGGGACATGATCTTGATCCAGCCGCGGCCGGCCTCGTCCACGCCGGTGCGCATCTGGCGCGAGTCCGGATGGAAGGTCGCCCGCTGGCGCGACCAGTCGCGGGGCCCGGCGGGACCCGAGATCATGGCGTACATCTCGTCGATCACGGCGCCGATCGCCGCCCGCTCGTCCATTGCAGGATCCCTCCGTTACGCCCCTGCGGTCACATGCGCCGCCGGGCCGCCGCAAATGACAAAGCTGTAAGGCGCGCGCCTCGCCCGGCGGTGTAGAACCGCCCCAAACGCGCGCGGCGGCACGCCGCGCCCCGGAGAGAGACGTTCGAGATGACCATCCGCCTTCACGGGCTCGCGGCGGCTTCCGTCGCGGCCCTTCTGTCCGCCTGCGCCACGGCCGCCCCGCCGCCGCCCGCCGAGACCGCCGCCGCGCCCGCGCCCCAGCCCACCCCCCAGCCCGCCCCTCGGCCTAAGCCCCAGGTCGGGACCTTCGGCTTCGACGTGTCGGGCATGGACACGTCGGTCGCGCCCGGCGACGACTTCTTCCGCTATTCCGCCGGCAAGTGGGCCGACCGCACCGAGATCCCGGCCGACCGCTCCAACATCACGGCCTTCTC
>Ga0255338_1001999_pt1 | contig 33525 bp, 24 predicted proteins | sample MeOH1_35cm_T4_19_FD_203715 | JGI IMG/M metagenome (GOLD analysis project Ga0255338, IMG submission 203715) | Sandy soil microbial communities from University of British Columbia, Vancouver, Canada - MeOH1_35cm_T4_195 | ecosystem: Engineered > Artificial ecosystem > Sand microcosm > Unclassified ... | reverse complement strand
AACCCTGCCCGGGCGAAATACACGGACAGCTACCAGACCACGGCGGCGTTCCTCGCATATGTCGCCAACACCTATGACCCCCGGATTCCAATGCGCTTTAACCAGGTGATGCGCGACGGACAGTACCAGCCCGAGCTCTGGCAGAAGTACACCGGCAAGAGTGTGGACGACCTCTGGGCCGATTACATCCAGACATTGCGCGCACCGGCCCGCAGCCGATAGCGCACCCCCCGTTTTGCTGTAACGCCCACGGCTTATTGCTTGTTGTCGTAGAGGCAGTCCGGCGAGCCGCGCAGCGGGTTGACCAGCTTGGACGTAAGGAGCCATTTCACGTGCCCGTCCACAAAGACCACATTCGTACCGCCCTGGTGGATGGGTGCGGGGCGGAAGCGGTCTCCACTATTGCCCTGTCCGTAGCAGCAGCTGATGTAACCCTGGTCGGGCGGATCTTGCGGGTAGCGGGTGTAGCCGCTGGGGTTCCAGCTACCCAACCGCAGGCTCCACTTGGTGGGGTCTTCACGATGAACCACCTGTCCGTTATCGTTCTCCATGTAGACGTTGTCGTTCACGTAGATCGTGCTCGCCGGTGCGTCGATCGAGGCCATACCGGTGGTGGCGAACCACAGCGACGGCGCGTCGTCCAGCACGGTGGTACTGGCCTGGGTCAGGCGGTAGTTCATCCCGTAAGTAAGCGGCCAACCCCAGTCCGCCGGGGCGTTCGCGGGGCTGTAGCTGGGACACGTGAAGATCTTGCTGTTCTTCACATAGGGCTGAATGAGGTAGTCCCACACGCCCTGTCTCCAGGCCACGTGCGTGATCCGGTCCGGACACAACTTCTCGTCAAAGTCCTGGGTGTACATCATCAGGCCTTTGCCGATCTGATTGAGTTGGCTCGCGCAGGATGTCTTGCGGGCCGCCTCCCGCGCTTGCGCGAACACGGGGAAGAGAATCGCTGCAAGGATCGCAATAATCGCAATTACCACGAGAAGCTCGATCAACGTGAATCCCCGCCTGCAGTAGTTCATAGAATTGCTCCGTTCTGGAAGAGCACGTCCGCGGCATCCTTCAACGCTCTGGATCGGCCCCCCGGCTATCCTAAGATTGACTTCTATTGCCGGGCTTCCTGCCGGTAGGAAGCTCGGCAATGGAAAATTACTTTCATTTTCTCAACAGAGCCGTATTAGGATGCAAGCCCGATATCCCGCGAGGACTGTTTGCTCCCCGCGGGGAAGGGGTAAAGCCGGGCGAGTGTGGCAATCAACGGTACGGCCGCATGCAGGGACACCGGCTTGCAATACCTCGCTTCCCCGGAGACTTCCAAAACGGCCGCCTTTGCCGCGGCACTGCTCTGCGTTTGGCTGGTCGTATTCGGCGCCGGGAGAATTCCGCGCAAGACCTCCCGCCTCTTTCTGGCGGTGGCGCTTTTCGGGCTGCACTGGGGGCTACTGCTCCTCTACTACATCCCCGGCCCGCCGCAGAACGAAATCCTGACCTCCTTCAGCGGATTCCTCCTGATCTACATCGGGATCTTGCTCTTGCGAGAAAACCGCTGGCTCCGCAGCGGCTCCGAGGTCGAGGTGAGCTGGCCGGACAAATTACCGCTCACGCTGTTCCGGGCTACCATCGGCGGCTTCGGGACCTACCTCATCATCCGGCGGCAGTTCCATATCGAGTATGGCTTTAGCACGCTGGCCCTGGCGCTTTGGGGCACGCTGCTTACGGTGCTCGGTTACCTGTCCGTGTGGGTTGGAGTGGCCGCGCTCTACCGGGGAAGCCCGTCATCCCGGCGGGTGGGAGCAGGACTCGGGCTACTCCTGGCGATCTACTCGGGTTGGGAGGTCGGCTACTCAGTGTGGTATGCGCGAGACTATTGGCCGCCGTACCACCGGTTTCTAAGCATCGGGATGCACCGCGGCTCGCCGGACCCAGAGCGGCTGCATCCATTCGAGCCGCAGCCGAGCTGGCCGGACTATGCCCGCTGGCAGGCCCTGAGAAATCGCCCGGACTGGCCGGCGCTCGACGGCGTGCTGCGCTTGAAGGTCGAGCCGGAGTTACCGGAGGTTCCGTTGGCGCTGGAATACGGATTCGCGGTGCTCAAGGTCCTGTTCGCCGTCACCTTCCTGGCGCTGCTTTACCGGCGGCCGATCATGCAAAACGAACTGGAGCCTGCCATCGATGCGGACGGGATCAATCCTGGCCGGACATTACAGGAGCTCGGGTGACCCCCGCGCCCAGGAACAACCCGAGCAGCGCGCCCACCAGCACGTCAGTGGGATAATGCAGCCCGCAATAGACGCGGGAATAGCTGGCCAGCAGCGCCACGGCGATGAAGGCAGGAGCAAACCGTGGACAGTACTGGGAAAGTACCACTGCCGAGAGCCAGACGCTTTTCGTATGTCCCGAGGGAAATGAAGAGATGTCAATGGGAAAGCTCAGCGGCGTGATCTCCGGGAACGCCTGGAATGGCCGTTTCCGTGGAAACAGGTACATCAGAGGAATCACGATGCCGAACGTGGATAAGGGGATTGCCAGGAGCATGCGCTTCCCCAGTCGCTTCCCGCGCTCGTCGCCCAGGAACGCGAGACCAGTGTAGAGCCCGTACCAGAGGACTTCCCAATCCGTCACCACGGAAATCGGCACCAGCACGCAATCCTGTGCCGGGCAGCGCTGTTCGATTACACGGCAGAGCAACTGGCGCTCCGGCTCGGACACCCAGGCGTGACGTCCGGCCGGGCGGTACTTCTCCCACAACTCCTTCAGACTGGCCATCGCAGCACTCCGGCGTATCGTCGGAGCAGCGTCCCTGCCCCTAGCCACTTGTTGCCGGAGCGTGGGGCGACGAAACCCGCCCTCCACCCCACTCGGCTCACGCCGGACATGGCGCCTGTAATGCCGCTGCCCCAGGCAACGGCCGCGCCCGTTCTCACGGCACTACCGTCAAGTCCCCCTCGCTCAGCGTGCCGGTAATCGGCGCAGACCGATTGGACAGTTGCAGACGGAAGGTATCGACGCCCGCTCCCGGGTCGCCCAGGTCTTCCACCGTCAACAGGAAGGCTATAGCCTGGCGCCCTCCGCCTTTGAGTTGACCGAACACCGCAGCGCGGTTCCCCTCCGTGACCACGGACGAGAGGGAACTCGATCGCAAACGAGTGCCGTCCGGAAGGGTGTAGCTTAACGAACCGGCCGCACGGCCGTTACGAGCGGCACGGGCGTCGACGGAGAAGCGCGCTACACCACCTGGTGTATCAATGGCGCCTGACCCGGTTACCCGTGCTCCAGTGGTGCTCGCTGGCGCCACAATGCTAATCTGCGTCAGATCTCGACCGACTGCACCGAAGCCATCCGTTGCCTCTAACGTTATGACGTGGGTCCCCAGCGAGAGCTCAGCGGTAACCGATTCCCCGATACCCAATAGGGTACTGTCTTCCAGCCAGCGAAAAGTAAGCGGGTCACCGTCCAGATCGCGCGACGCCGAGGCGTCGAGCGCCACGCTCGTCGAAAGGTCCGACGTCGTGATCGACTGCTTGGCTCCTGCGTCTGCTACGGGCACTCCATTCGAACTGCCGTATTTAAGCGCGGCAAACCCATACTTATCATTCGCGCCATATTGGCCGCACACCACCACGTTCCGTTCACCATCGACTGCGACGGTGATCCCGGCGTCGGCACTCGGCGAGGAACCGGCATAGCGAGCGCTCCAACTGAGTGCGCCGGTGCTGGAGTATTTCAGCGTCAGGGTGTCTGCCTGGCCGTGAATCCGAGTCACCCCAGTTAAATAGGCGCTTCCATCGCGGTCCAGGGCCAGGCTGTAGGCCCAGTTCTCAGTGCTGCCGGGGTACTGGTAACGGGTGGTCCAGTCCAGAGTTCCATCCGGCGAATACTTCAAGACCGCGATTGCCGGGTCTCCCGGATGATACGTCACGTAAGCGCCTACATAGATGCTCCCGTCCGAATGCACCGCGACGTTACTGGCGCCATCAGATAGGTGGGCCTCACCATCCACAATTGCCGACCAGAGCAACTCGCCGTCAGGAGAATACTTAAGGGTGGCAATGTCCGAGCCATCTCCGCTGGGAGTGCTTTCCACCACACCGGTCACGATCACGTTGTCCAAGGCATCAATTACCACATCGGCGGAGGCATCCTTGTGGTTCGCCGGCCCATCGAACTCACGATACCAGGCCTCACTGCCGTCCGGTTCGTACCGCGCCGTAAAGAAATCCGGCTCCCCAGCATTCAGATTAGCGGTGCCGGTCACAAAAACCGCTCCACTCTTACCGATGGCGATTGCCCCGGTAACATCCCCTCCACTCAAGGAGCCGTTGCGGCCGACGTTCCAGAGCAGGTTGCCGGCCGAATCATATTTGAGCAGCAACGCGTTGGTCCGCTCAGTCGTGTCAACGTATTCCCATCCACCCACGTACACCGAGCCGTCGGGGCCGAGGGCGATTGCCGAACCGCCGGCGCCGGTGTTCGCCGCCCTAAAGTAGCGTGAATTCCATACCTCGTTCCCCTCCTGATCGTACTTGATGGTGGTGCAGGTGTCCCGGCAAAAACCGGTGACATACACGTTATTCTCATTGTCAACCACGAGCGCGGATGGGTCGTCGGCCTCGAAGGTGCCACCGTCAAAAACGGTACTCCAGAGCAGCTTGCCGGTCTTGGAGAATCGGGCCGTCACCCAATCGTCCGGATGTTCACGCCCACGGGTCCAGCCCGTAAAGTAGATGCTATCGTCCGGACCTATCGCTGAAGCGACCGGAGTAGTCCGCGCTGCGCGAGGCACTGCAAATCGCTTGGTCCATTGAATCGACGGCGCGGTGGGCGCCGCTTGAATCCCAGTACCTGCGGCAGCCAGGGCAAGGAGCATGTTGACTAGAATGACAATGAGTAAACGCATGTTGAAATGGTCGCCTTAGGGTGGAAGTGCCAATTCGTTGTTCGCCAACCGCTCTAGCTCCTGCCTGTACGCATCCTTCCGACCCGCCCCCAAAGTCGTGGCTTCGCTGGAATGTTTGTTACTTGGGGAATAGTCCGGTGCCGACGCGCGTCGGCAGCTTCAACAATCCACGGTCAGAAGGTCCTGCGCCTACGCAACGAACTCTCAAAAGGAAGAATAGCCCGCGACGGACAAAGGCAATTGGGAGAATACTCTTCAATGCCTGCCCCCCGCCCCTATTCCCATAGTCGCCAACCGCTCGTCCTGTTCGCGCTGGGAGTGCTCTGTGCGCTCGGAGCCGCCGCGTCCGGGCGCGCAGCCGATTGGCCGCAGTGGCGGGGACCCGCGCGGACCGGCATCTCCACGGAAGCGGACTGGGGCTTCAAGTGGCCGGCGTCGGGACCGCCACAAGCCTGGACCCGCCAGGTAGGGGAGGGGTTCTCGTCCGTTGCGGTAGCCGGCGGGCGCCTGTACACGATGGGGAACACGGGCGGCAAGGACGTGATCCACTGCGTGAATGCGGTGACCGGGAAGCCCGTGTGGAGCTACGGTTACCCGGCTGCGGCGGGCGATTACGGTGGCCCCCGGGCGACGCCCGTGGTCGACGGCTCCGCGGTCTATACCCTCAGCCGGGACGGGGTGGCACACTGCTTAAACGCTGTAACGGGCAAGGTGACCTGGAGCCGTGACCTGCGTAAGGAGACCGGAGGCGAGACGCCGAAGTGGGGATTTGCCGGATCGCCGTTGGTGCTTGGCGGGCGGATCTACTACAACGTCGGCGGCGGCGGAATCGCGCTGGACGGCGGTGGGCGCGTGCTCTGGAAGAGCCGCGGGGGTACTGCCGGCTATTCTTCCCCTGTAGCCTACGGCACGGGGAAAACCATGTCCATCCTCTTGTTTACGGAGCCCGGGCTGGTGGCCGTGGACGCCCAGAGCGGGCGTCAGCAGTGGCTGTTCCCTTGGACGACAAACTACGGGGTGAACGCCGCGGATCCGCTCCTGATCAATGGAAACATCTTCATCTCGTCCAACTACGGCACGGGATGCGCACTACTAAGTGTTAACGGGGGCCGCCCCACGGCACTGTGGCAAAATCGCAATATGAAGAATCACTTCAATACTTGCGTATTAGTCAACGGTAGCCTGTACGGAAACGATGAAAACACGCTCAAATGCCTCGACGCAGCCACCGGACAGGAGCGCTGGCGCTCGCGAGGTATCGGTAAGGGCGGACTGATCGCAGCGAACGGAAAGTTGATCGTGCTTACGGAGCGGGGCGAGCTCCTCGCCGTGAGTGCGGAACCGGGCGCCTATAAAGAGTTGGCGCGGGCGCGCGTGATCGACGGAACGAATTGGACGCACCCGGTTTTGGCAAATCGACGGATCTATTGTCGCAGTCACGAGGGCAAGCTGGTCTGCCTGGACGTGAGCGCCAAAGGTTAATGATCCCGTCTGACTGAACGTACGTATGGAATTCTGCCCCCGGGCGGGCCGAGGCTACTGGCGCCGCAGTAACCCCGACCGGTGGCTTGTGAGGATGTGGAAGATGCGAGTATCACCCCTCCCGGTCGTGGCCGGGTTGGTTCTCTCTGCCGCGGTGGCCACTGCCGTGGCCTCTGCTCCCGCCCCGAAGAAGGCTGCGGCGAACGGCTGGCTAAGCTGGCGCGGTCCGCTCCAGAACGGCACGTCACTGGAGAAGGGCCTGCCGGACACGTGGGCACTGGGTGGCGCCAATGACCTCTGGAACATCAAGTTCCAGGGCGCCGGCACGCCCGTCATCGCTAATGGCAAGTTATACGCGCTGGGCTACGAAGGCACCGGGCCAGACCTCCAGGAGATCCTGCTCTGCGCGGATGCCGAGACGGGCAAAAAGCTCTGGGAGCGCCGGTTCAACGACTTCATCAGCGACATCGTCTATGATCGCTACGCCATCGGCAGCCCGGCTATCGATCCGGAAACCGGGAACGTGTATGTGCTGACATCACCGGGACTGTTTGCATGCTTTACGGCAGACGGAAAACCGGTGTGGCAGCACTCCCTGATGGAAGAGATCGGACGCCTTACCTTTACCAACGGCCGCACCGGAGCCCCGCTGATCCTGGACGACCTGGTCATCACCCGCGGCATCACCAGCAACTGGGGTGCGGACGGCCCGGCCATGGACCGCCTTTACGCCTACGACAAGAAGAGTGGCGCCCTGGTCTGGTCGTCTTCTGCTGGAGATCGGCCGAAGGACAACTCCTTCGCCTTGCCGGTAGTCGCCCGCGTCGGGGAGAAGCAGGTGCTCCTTACGGGTGAAGGCAGCGGCGGGATCGTCTGCGTCAACGCCCGCACGGGCCAGCCGCTGTGGCGCTTCCCGCTCTCCGCTGGGGGCCTCAACTCCTCGGTCGTAACTTACAAGAACACGGTTGTCGCCATTCACGCGGACGAGAACCTGGACAGCTCGCAGATCGGCCGGCAGATCGCAATCCGGTTCGACGGCGAAGGGAAGCCGGCCGAGACGGGTTCCCCGGTGCTGCCGGCGTCGGCCGAGGTGTGGCGAAACGACCTCGACGTCATCTCTAGCTCCCCGGTACTCGTCGGCGAGCGCATTTACCAGGTGGTCAAGACGGGCTATCTGGACTGCGTAGACGCCAATACCGGCAAGGTGCTCTGGAAGTACAAGCTGGGCCCGGACCAGTTGCACGCGTCTCCAACCTTTGGGGATGGCAAGCTGTACATCCCGATGACGAACGGCTCCTTCCACATCATCCAGCCCTCAGACGCGGGAGCCAAGGAGCTGGCTACGGTCCAATTGGGCGGGCATGGGCTGGGAGCGCCGGCCATCTATGGCGGCAAAGTCTACGTGCTGACCACGGACCGCCTCTACTGCTTCGGCAAAAAAGGCTCCCATCCGGTTCCGGCTCCACCCGTAATGGAGACACCCAAGGCCGGAAAGACGGTCGCCCTCCAGGTGATCCCGAGTGAAGTGCTGCTCCGACCGGGCCAGAAAGCCAACTTCTCGATCCGCGGCATCGATGCGAACGGCTATCCGACCACGAACTACGACAGTACGAAGGCCAGTTGGGCCAAGTTCGTGCCGGCCACCGCAAAAGTCCGCGCGGAGATGAACGGCACCTTCAACGCGAAGGGAGAGTTGGTTGCGGACAGCGCCAACCAGCCCTCCGCCGGCGCCTACGAAGTAACCATCGACGGTTTGAAGGGCCATATGCGTGGGAGAGTGCTGCCCGACCTTCCGTTCAAGGAAGACTTCGAACACTACGACCTCTCGGTGCCGCACGCCACGGAGAGCGGCGTCAAGTTCGCTTACCCGCCGCTGCCCTGGATCGGGGCGCGCTTCAAATGGGAAGTCCGCGACCTGGACGGCAACAAGGTGCTGGCCAAGACGCTGGATAACATCTTCTTCCAGCGCGCCACCGTGTTCTTTGGCCATCCGGACATGAAGAACTACACGGTGGAGGCGGACGTAATGTCGGACGGCAACCGCCGGTCGATCTCTTCCGTCGGGCTGATCAATCAGCACTACCTGATCCGGATCATGGGCAACGCGCAGCAGCTCGAGATCAGCTCCAATGAAGAGCGGATCAAGGTCGGCGTGCCGTTCGAGTTCAAGCCGAAGCAGTGGTACCGCATGAAGACACGGGTCGACCTAGCGGCGGACGGCTCCGGGGTAGTGCGCGCCAAGGCCTGGAAGCGCGGCGAAGCCGAGCCGGCCGCCTGGACGGTGGAAGCTCCACACAAACACGCTCACACGATGGGCGCGCCGGGCTTCTTCGGCTTCGCGCCGCAGAGCATGTTCCGCTGCTACATCGATAACATCTCGGTCACCCAGAACTAGAGCAAGGGAAGCTTACGATGCAACGAATCTTACGCAACTTGTGCGTTGCCTCCATCGTTTCGCTGGCGGCACTGCCGGCGCTGGCAGGCGACTGGCCGTTCTGGGGTCACGACGCTTCCCGGAACATGGTCTCCGACGAGAAGAACGTGCCGGACGACTTCGGTCCCGGTGAGTTCAAGGGCAATACGGAAGAGATCGACGCCGCCACCGGCAAGAACGTGAAGTGGGTGGTCAAGCTCGGCTCGCAGGCCTACGGCAACCCCACCGTCTCCGGCGGCAAGGTGTTCGTCGGCACGAACAATGAGACGCCCCGCAACCCGGCGCTCAAGGGTGATCGCGGTGTGCTGATGTGCTTCGACGAAGCGACGGGCAAGCTCAACTGGCAGCTCGCCGCGCCGAAGCTGGGCACGGGCAAAGTGAGCGACTGGGAGTTCCTCGGCATCTGCTCCTCGCCGGCCGTGGTGGGGGACCGCGTCTACATCGTGACCAATCGCTGCGAGGCAATGTGTCTCGACGTGAACGGCATGGCCAACGGCAACGATGGGCCGTATAAGGATGAAGCCAAATACCTGACGGCGGCAGGCGCGCCGGCGTACACCCCGGGCCCCCAGGACGCGGACATCATCTGGCGCTTCGACATGCGCGAAGAGCTGGGGGTGTTCCCGCACAACATCACCAACTGTGCCCCGCTCATCTTCGGCGATCGCGTGGTGGTGACGACCTCCAACGGCGTCGACTGGGGCCATACCGCCATTCCGAACCCGAAGGCGCCCGCACTCTGCATGCTGGACCGGAACACCGGCGAGTTGCTGGGTGAAGAATCTTCCGGCGTCTCCTCCCGTACGCTGCACTCGAATTGGTCATCCGCGGCGTTCGGGAAGGCGAACGGGCAGGACATGATCATCTTCGGCGGCGGCGACGGGATCTGCTACGGCTACGACACCAAACCTGTTAAAGCTGACGACGGCATCAACGTCTTCCGCGAACTCTGGAAGTACGATTGCAACCCCGCCCAGTATCGCGTGAAGAACGGTAAGCCCCAGAAGTACGCCACCTTCGACGGTCCCAGCGAGGTCATCGCCACGCCTGTGTTCTACAAGAACCGTGTCTACGTGGAGATCGGGCAGGACCCGGAGCACGGCGAAGGGCTGGGCAACATGGTGTGCATCGACGCCTCCAAGACCGGCGACATCACCAAGACGGGTGCCATCTGGTCCTACGATAAGATCCACCGCTCGCTCTGTACTCCGGCCATCGCCGACGGGCTACTCTACGTGGGCGACTTCAGCGGCTTCGTACACTGCCTCGATGCGGAGACCGGCAAAGTCCAGTGGGTATTCGACACCAAGAGCCACATCTGGGGATCGACCCTGGTGGCGGATGGGAAGGTCTACCTCGGCACGGAGGATGGTGACATCATTATCCTGCAGGCCGGTAGGACGATGAAGGAGCTGAAGCGGATCGACATGCGCGCTCCGGTCTACGCCTCCCCCGTGGTGGCTAACGGCACGCTCTACATCCAGACCCCCACTCACCTCTACGCGATGGGCAAGAAGTAGTTATCCCGCAACGGCCGCCGCGGAGATCTCGAGCAGGTTCAGGTCCTCGCGGCGGTCTTCCTTTCGTTTCCGCTCCGCCTTTCCATAGACTTCCGCAATGAAATGGCTGCTGACCGCGGTGGTGTTCGCGGTATTCCTTCTCCATCAGGACACCTGGTTCTGGACGGATAAGACCCTCGTCTTCGGCGTGCTGCCGATGGGGCTGGCGTATCACGCCGCCTACTCGGTGCTAGCCTCGCTGACGCTGGCGCTGCTGGTGCGCTTCGCCTGGCCCAGCCACCTGGAAGAGCTAGCGGCCGCAAGCGACGGGACACCTTCCGGAGGGCACGACGCGTGATCCCCCTGATCGTGATCCTGATCTACCTCGCCGCGGTAGCGTACATCGGCAGCGCCGCCTTCCGCCGGGGGAAGCAGAGCACGGAAGACTTCTTCCTCGCCAGCCGGACCATCGGCCCGATGGTCTTCTTCCTGTCCCTCTTCGCCACGAACATGACAGCATTCGCGATCCTGGGAAGCTCCGGGGTCGCTTATCGCCGCGGGATCGGGATCTTCGGGCTGATGGCGTCATCGTCCGGCCTGATCATCCCGCTGAGCATCTTCCTCATCGGCACCCGGATCTGGTCGCTCGGGCGCCGGTTCGGCCACCAGACGCAGGTCCAGTTCTTCCGGGATCGCTGGGAGTGCTCCGGCATCGGCACGGCGATCTTCGTCCTGAGCACCGCGATGCTGATCCCCTACATGATCATCAGCATCATCGGGGGCGGGACGGTGCTGGCAGAGATTTCCCGCGGCACGGACGGCGTAACGATCATCCCGTACTGGCTGGGATGCTTCATCGTGACGCTGGTCGTAACGCTCAACGTTTTCCTGGGAGGCATGCGCGGCGTGGTCTGGGTGAACGTCTTCCAGACGATCCTGTTCCTGATCTTCGGTGCGGTGGCGCTCCTGGTCATCAACGCCCACCTCCCGAACGGCATTCCGTTCAACATCCAGCAGATGAGCCGTGGGCCGCTGGCCCCGCTCCTCGCTCGAGAGCGCATCCCGCCCCTCGAGTTCTGGAGCTACATGTTCATCCCGCTGTCGTCCATCATGTTCCCGCACATGTCGATCATGTGCCTCTCCGCGCAGAAGATGTCGGCGTTCAAGCGCACCGTCATCCTCTACCCGCTGGCGATCATGGTGCTCTGGCTCCCGTGCGTATTCCTGGGCGCCCTGGGGGCGATGCTGGTTCCAGGGCTGGAGAAGCCGGACAGCGTGCTGCTCCACCTGCTCGGGCAATACGCCCCCGCCTGGCTGGCCGGCGTGCTCGGCGCTGGGATCATCTCGGCCGTAATGGGTTCCGACTGCCATCAAGTACTGGCGCTGAGCACGATGTTCACCAAGGACATCTTCGAGCACTACGGCGGCAAAGAAAAGTACGGCGAGCGTGGGAGCATCTTCTTCGCCCGCATGTTCATCCTCACGGTGACGGTGCTGGCCTACGTGGTGGCACTCAGCTCGCGCGAAAACATCTTCGAGATCGCCATCCGCTACGCGTTCTCCGGCTTCTCGGCACTCGCGCCGGTGATGGTCGCGGCGCTGTTCTGGAAGCGAAGCACCAAATGGGGCGCGCTGGCCTCCACCGTTTTCGTGGCAGCGTCGATCGCCGGCTCGGCCTACCTGACCAGTAACTACAAGCCCGGCGACGTGCTTATCGGCACGGAGATCGCCGGCGAGAAGGCGCTGTACCTCACCAAGCCGCCCGTGCCGAAGCGTCCTCCGGCTGGTGGACCCGCGACCGCTCCAGGCGCCGCTTTACCATCCGCGGCCACGCCGGGAGCCCCCGCGGCCGGAGCGCCGCCGACCGCCGTCGTGAAAAGGCCACCTTTCAATCCGGACCTTCGCTTCTTCGGTTTGATGAGCGTAGTGCCGATGGTGTTCGGCTCCGCGCTGCTGATGATCGTATTCTCCTTGCTTACGGCCCCGCCCAGCCGGAAGACGATTGACCGCTATTTCCCGCCGCGAGGCGGCGCCTCGCCGGAAGCCAGTCCTTCGGCGACTTGACCTGAAACAAACGAGAGATACGCTATGGCATCCGAGGAAATCCCTTCCGCCGACGCGACCCAGGCCGCGCGAGAGAAATTGGACGCGCACGTTCGCGAAATCGTGCAGTGGCACTTTTCGCCCGAGACGGGCAGCCCCTTCTGGCTCAACTGGGCCAAGGAAGCCGGCTGGGACCCGGCGAAGGACGTACACGGCTACCAGGATCTCCTGAAGTTCCCGCACTTCCAGGACGAATGGCTGCGTGACCTGCCCAACGAGGTCTGGGTTCCGAAACAGTACCAGGGCCGGCCGTTCTACGTGTTCGAGACCGGTGGCACCACCGGCATGCCCAAGCAGCGCATCGGCTGGGAAGACCACTTCCGCGACTACGAAGAGTTCTCCGAGACGCTGGATGACGCAGCCTTCCCCCGGGGCGGCAACTGGCTAATGCTCGGTCCCACGGGGCCGCGCCGCCTCCGCCTCTGCATCGAGCACCTGGCCCACGTGCGGGGCGGCAGCTGCTACCACGTGGACCTGGACCCACGCTGGGTGAAGCGCCTCATTGCGGATCGCGACGCAGCAGCGGCGAACAAGTACAAGGAGCACGTGGCCGAACAGGGCGCCACGATCCTGAAGGGCCGGAAGATCTCCTGCCTGTTTACCACGCCCAAGCTCCTGGAAGCGCTGGACGAGAAGGTGAACGTTCCGGATGCCGGCGTGAAGGGTGTCTTCTGCGGCGGCACTTCCATGACCCCGCAGAACGTGCGCTTTCTGGTGGAAGAAGTCCTCGATAACCGGACCCGGTTCGTTCCCACCTACGGCAACACCCTCATGGGCCTGGCCGTCAGCAAGCCGCTCTCGGCCGAAGACAACTTCAGCATCACCTACTACGCGCCACAGCCCCGCGCCGTGCTCCGCATCGTCGATCCGAACGATACCCAGCAGACGGTGGACTATGGCTCCTGGGGCCGGGTGGAATTGACCACGCTGACGAAGGAGTTCTTTATGCCGCGCTTCCTGGAGCGCGACGAGGCCGAGCGCCGGCAGCCGTGGGGCCGCTACGCCTGGGACGGCGTCGGCGACGTGAGGCCTTTTGGCGCGCTCGAGAAAAAGACTATAGAAGGCGTGTACTAGGAGTAGTCTCGCCCCCCGATTTCGGCACTCGAATTCGGGGGGCCGGGAGTCCCGGAGACATCCGGGGCGGCTTCACGCCAAAGTACCGGTAGTCGATTGATCCGGTCCGAATGACTTCGGGACTCCGGGCAATCTCACGGTCGAGAAGCGCTCAACTGCTGTTTTTGTTCGGTCTCCAGTAATCGCCGCCGGTAGTGGGCACCTGTTTCCGCCTGGGAGGTCACGATGTTGGGTCAACGATTACGCCACCTTTCGGTGATGGCGCTCAGCTCGGTGCTCCTGCTCGCGTCCTCCGCGCGGGCGCAGGAGTGGACGCGGTTCCGCGGCCCGAACGGCACGGGGATCAGCAACGCGACCACGGTACCCGTGGAGTGTAACGACGCAACCCGGAACTGGAAGACGGATCTGCCGGGAACGGGCCATTCTTCGCCCGTGGTCTGGGGCGATCACATCTTCGTCACCAGCGCGGAAGAAGATGCCGGCAAGCGGTACCTCCTGTGCATCCGGTCGACCGACGGCCGCGTCCTCTGGAAGCACACTTACGACTTCTCCAAGTACCCGCACCACCAGTTCAACAGCTCGGCCTCCTCTACTGCCGCCGTAGATAAGGACCGCGTCTACATCAGTTGGTGCTCCCCAGACGGGCTGACCGTTTACGCGCTAACCCACGACGGCAAAGACGTTTGGAGCCGGGACCTGGGGAAGTGGAACGGCCAGCACGGCGGCGGCTGCTCACCCGTGGTGGTTGATGACCTGGTCGTGATGCGCAGCGACAGCGACGAGATGGGGCCGGACAGCTTCATCACCGGATTGGACGCGAAGACCGGAGCGGTGCGCTGGAAGACGCCGCGCACCAGCAAAACCGCGTCCTATTCCACCCCCATCCTCTATCAGCCCAAGGATGGCTCCGCGCAACTGATCTTCACCAGCAACGGGCACGGTATTACGAGCATCGATCCAAAGACCGGCTCGGTGAACTGGGAGATCGGCGGCCTGTTCCAGCAGCGCTGCGTGAGCGGCCCCGTGTTGGTGAACGGGCTGCTGTTCGGCACGGCCGGTGACGGCGGCGGGAGGCGGCAGGCGGTAGCGATCCGGCCGGGAGCCAAGGGGGTGAACGGAGGCGGCGAAATCGTTTACCAGGTCACCCGGGTCGCCCCGTACGTCCCGACCCCCATCGTCCTCGGTGACCGCATGTATCTCTGGGGAGACAGCGGCATCGTCACGTGCGTCAAAGCAGCCACCGGAGAAGTGGTCTGGACCGAGCGGGTGGGCGGTAACTACTTCGGCTCGCCGGTCTGCGTCAACGGCAAGATCTACGCACTGAGCGCCAAGGGTGAGCTCGTGGTGGTTGAAGCAAGTGACCAATTCAAGATCCTCGGCCGCAGCGACCTCGGCGAAGCGTCCCACTCCACTCCGGCGGTCGCCAACGGCGCAATGTTCGTCCGCACCGAGAGCCACCTGATCTCATTCGGCGGCAAGAAATAGCTCGCTATGAAGTCGTGAAGCGAGATCTTGTACAGCTGAACATCGCTCTCGTACCCCGTCACCCTGAAGGATCTCGCTGCCGTGAGTAATGCCATCTAGAATCCCTCGTGCGGTGCCGAGATCCTCGCTTCGCTCCAGGATGACGAGAAACGGCTGCGGGGTTGACGTTCCGACTCTTGAGTGCCTGCCGAGTAAGATTACGATTGCGAGTAAGATTAAGAGCCTGACTGCGACGTACCGGTGTCAGCAACGCCTGAACACCCAACACTTGAACACCTAATAAGATGTCTGTTCCTCACATTCCTGTACTTCGTGCCGGTAAGCCGTACGAGAGCCTGGACAAGGCCGAGATCAAGAGCGTGCGCACCGGCGAAACCGTGGCGGTGATCAGCCAGGTCAACGCCGGGGCGATCCGGCGCGACCTCCGCAAGCAGTCCCGCGACGCGCTGAAGGCGCTCACCGTTCAGCAGTTGATCGACATCAGCCGCGAGGCCGGCCGCCTATTTATGGAAGGCGATCTGCCGTTGGGTGATGGCGCCACCCAGAGCCCGCAGCAATACATCGACTCGCTGTGCCACACCAGTGGGCTGCCGCACGCCCTGATCCGCCGCAACATGGCGAAGATCAACCAGGTCTTCACCGAAATGGGCACGATCCTGGCCGGACTAACCCGCGGGATGGACCCGTCCATCATCGATCGCGGCTTCGGTGAGCAGGCGGGCGTACCGGTCAGTTTCTTCGCGGCCACTAACTTCCTCGGCGTCGTGCTTCCCAGCAACTCACCGGGGGTGAACTCGCTGTGGATGCCCTCCATCGCGCTCAAGATTCCCGTAGTCCTGAAGCCAGGACGCGAGGAGCCCTGGACGCCGTTCCGCATCATCCAGGCATTCATCGCCGCCGGTTGTCCCGCCGAGGCGTTCAGCTTCTACCCCACCGACCACGAAGGCAGCGGCGCGGTTATGGACAACTGCGGCCGCGCGCTGATCTTCGGCGACGTGGGGACCGTGCAGAAGTACGCCGGCAATCCGGGCGTCCAGGTGCACGGGCCGGGCTGGAGCAAGATCCTGATCGGTGAGGATGAGATCGAGAACTGGCGCGACTACGTCGACCTGATCGTGAGCTCCATCTCCGACAACGGCGGCCGGAGCTGTGTCAACGCCTCGGCCGTGCTGGTGCCGCGCTACGGCGATGAGATCGCAGACGCGGTGGCGCGCAAGCTGGCCGCGATCCAGCCGCGCGGCGCTACCGACGAGGCCGCGGTGCTCTCCGGCTTCGCCAACCCCAAGATGGCGGAGTTCATCAACGACGCGATTGAGCAGGACATTACGGTACCGGGCGCCGAGGAGGTCACTGCCAAATACCGCCAGGGTGAGCGCAAAGTGCTTCTGGACGGCGGCACCTTCCTCCAACCCACCCTCGTCCGCTGCGACAGTTGGAGCCACCCGCTCGCTAACCGCGAGTTCCTGTTCCCGTACGCGAGTCTTGTGGAAGTCCCGCAAGACAAGATGCTGGACCTAATCGGCCCCTCACTGGTGGTCACGGCGATCACCAAGGACCCGAAATTCGCCGACCAGTGCGTGGAATCGCCACACATCGATCGCTTGAACCTGGGCGCATTGCCGACCACCCGCGTCCAATGGGACCAGCCGCACGAGGGCAACCTGTTCGAGTTCCTTTATCGACGCCGCGCTATCCAGAGAGCCTAAGCTGGGCGCTCCATTTCAAGGTTATTTCAGCATGAGTGCGGCAGGTAAACGGTCGGGACTGATCCTAGACTTCGTTAACGAATCAAAGACGGAGGGCATTCGCCGTGTCGCGCTCTAGATGCTCTCTTCGTGAGTCTCGCGTTCCTTCTTTTCTTTGTGCCCTTCGTGTGGCAGTCGCGGCCGCGATCCTGGTCGCGGCTGCGGCTCACGCGGAAAACTGGCCGCAATGGAGGGGGCCGCTCGGAACGGGGCAGTCGGCCGAGAAGAACCTGCCGCTCAAGTGGTCCGCCGAAACCGGAGAGAACGTCCGGTGGAAGACGGCCTTGCCCGGACCTGGGATGTCCAGTCCGATTGTGTGGCGCGATCGCGTGTTCCTGACCCAGGCGTTGGATCCGGCGGGAAAGCAGCGCGCCGTCATGTGCTTCAACCGCAAGGACGGGCAGCTCCTGTGGCAGAAGGTGACCGAGTACGCGGAGAAGGAGAGCACCTATGCGGGCGAGCCGCACTACTGCTCCGCGTCACCTGCCACCGATGGCGAACGGGTGGTGGCGTCCTTCGGTTCAGCGGGTCTGGTCTGCTACGACCTACAGGGAAAGCTGCTGTGGCAGCGTGACCTCGGAAAGGCGGAGCAGCTCTGGGGTAACGCCTCGTCTCCGATCATCTTTCAGGACCTGGTGATCCAGAACTTCGGCCCCGGCGAGCGGACGTTTCTGATCGCGCTGGACAAGAAAACCGGCCGGGAAGTGTGGAAGGTGGACGTGCCCGGCGGCAAGTACGGGACTGCGCCCTCCGAGTGGACCGGCTCCTGGAGCACGCCCGTGGTGCACCGCACGGGCGGCCGGGACGAGCTGCTACTCTCGTGGCCCGAAGTTCTGAAGGCGTACGATCCGCGTACCGGCAAAGAGCTGTGGTCCTGCCGTGGACTCGGCAAGCTGGTTTACAGCTCACCGCTCACAAGCCCGGATGCCGTTGTGGCGATGTCCGGTTTTGGTGGGCCGTTCCTGGCGGTGAAGACCGGCGGCGCGGGTGACATTACCCAGTCTCACCGGCTCTGGCAGGACCCCAAGCAGCAGCCGCAGCGCGTCGGCTCGGGCGTCATCGTGGGTGATCACGTCTATATTCTCAACGCCACGGGTATCGCTCAGTGCATCGACCTCAAGAGCGGTCAGGTCGTGTGGGCCGAGCGGGCGGGAACTGGGGCGTGGGGAAGTATGGTTCATGCTGACGGTCGGCTTTACGTCACCAACCAGCGCGGCGAGACCGTAGTGCTGGCGGCCAAGCCCACCTTTGAGTTGCTCGCTACCAATCCATTGGGGGAGCGCTCGCAATCGTCGCCCGCATTCTCGGACGGAGACATCTTCATCCGGACGTACGGACATCTCTGGTGCGTGAGTACTCGGAAGTAGGACCCGGGAAAGAGGACGTTCTGAACCACGTGGCAACTGTAGTAACTGGCCCGGCGACAGCCAATCAGATTATTGGATTCGACTCCACTCCCCGTACCCGAATCGTCTTCGGCGCTGGTGTCATCGAACGCTTGGGAGAGTTGGGACGTGAACTGGGCGGCCGGAAGGCGCTGGTCGTGACGGATGCAGGAATTGCGGCAGCCGGACACCTCGACCACGCGCTCCGCGCACTCGATGCGGCGAAATTGGAATACGCCGTCTTCGATCAGGTGCGCATGAACCCCACGACCCGGGACGTGGATGAGTGCGTCCTGGCGGCCCGCAGTGCCGGGATCGATCTCCTCATCGGCCTCGGAGGCGGGAGCAGCATCGACACCGCACGCGGCTGCAATTTCCTGCTCACCAACGGCGGCCGCATGCAGGACTACTGGGGCGTGGGCAAGGCCACCCAGCCGATGCTGCCACTGATCGCGGTACCCACTACGGCGGGTACCGGCAGCGAGTGCCAGTCGTTCGCCCTCATTGCGGACGAAGTGACGCACCTGAAGATGGCGTGCGGCGACCCCAAAGCCGCGGCCCGGGTCGCGTTGCTGGACCCGCTGCTAACGCTTTCTCAGCCGCGCCGGGTTACTGCGTGCACCGGCATCGACGCGCTCGTTCACGCGGTGGAAACCGCGGTCACCCGGAAGCGGAATGAGCTTTCGTCGCTCTATTCCCGCGAATCGTTCCGCCTCGGTATCCACAGCCTTCCGCGCGTGCTCGCCGTGCCGGACGACCTCGAAGCACGTTCCCGCATGCAATTGGCGGCCGCGTACGCCGGGCTCGCGATTGAGAACAGCATGCTCGGGGCCGCGCACTCCGCCGCCAACCCGCTGACCGCGCATTTCGACGTGGTCCACGGGCACGCGGTCGGGATGATGCTGCCGCACGTGGTTCGCTTCAACGCCGAGGATCCTGCGTGCCGGGCCATCTACCGCGACCTGGCGACCGGCGCCGGTCTGCTTTCCGAAAGTGACGAACAGGACGCGATCGGAGTTCTCACGTCCCGCCTTACGGACCTACTCCAGTTGGCAGGTCTCCCCGTCACTTTGGGGGACGCCGGAGTTACCGAAAGCGCAATCCCGCAACTGGCTGTCGAGGCCGCGGGCCAGTGGACCGCGCGCATGAACCCGCGCGAGATCGGCGCTGCGGACTTCGAAGCGCTCTATGCAACCGCAATCGCGCGCACTGCGTAAAACGTAGTGCGGGCACTTCCGCACACGAAGTCAACAAGAACGCAGGCATCGTCGGTCGGCCTGGGGGTAACTCACATGCCAGTGAAACTTGCGCGAATTGCGGTAGTATCCGCACTCCTGGCCCTTGCACCGCTCGCTGCCCATGCAGCGTGGCCGCTTTATCGCGGCACGGCGCAGCAACTCGGCACGGCTTCCGGAACGCTTCCGGCAAAGCTCAAAGTGGCCTGGAAGTTCAAAACGGGTACGCAGCCCGCCACTTCGGCGGTGGTCAACGGTGGGCGCGTCTACGTCGCGTCTGGGAAGGGCGTCCTGTTCGCGCTGGATCAGAAGACCGGCCACAAGCTGTGGGCGTTCAAGACCAAGGGCAAAATCGAAGCCGCCCCATGCGTCGCCGGGAGCGCCGTCGTCATCGGAGCGGACGACGGTTACCTCTACGCCGTGAACGCATCGAACGGGATCCCGCTGTGGAAGTACCGCACCGACGACAAGATCCTGGGGGCGGCGAACACGACTCCGGCGCCTACCGGTGGCGGGCAGTGGATTGTCGTCGGCAGCTACGATAACAAAGTCCACTGCGTGAACCTGGGCACCGGAAAGGCCGTCTGGACCTACGAGACCGAAAACTACGTCAACGGCACCCCCGGCATCGCCAATGGACGCGTGGTCTTCGGCGGCTGCGACGGCTCGCTCTATTCAGTGCGCCTCACCGATGGGAAGCTGATCAAGTCGATCCAGATCGGCGACTACATCGCCGGTTCGGCCGCGGTAGACGGCGATCACGCCTACGTGGGCCATTACGGCAACGAGGTGGTGAGCGCGGACCTCGACTCCGGCAAGGTTGAGTGGACCTACCGGGATCGGCAGTTTCCTTACTTCTCCTCGCCCGCGGTGACGGCCGATCGGGTTGTGCTGGGCGGCCGGGACAAACAGGTGCATTGCATCAACCGGAGCACCGGGAAGAAGATCTGGCAGTACCGTACCCGCGGAAAAGTCGATAGTTCGCCCGTAATCTGCGATGGCAAAGTGGTTGTCGGCTCCGAAGACGGCCGGCTATACATGCTTGACCTGGCTGACGGCAAGGAACTCTGGACGTATGTAATCGGGGCCGCGGTCATGAGTTCTCCGGCGGTGACGGATGGCCTGGTAGTAATCGGCGCGAACGACGGAACCGTCTACGCATTCAGTGGATAGCAAGGTGGTAACCCGTGTCTGAAACGGTTGAATTGATACAACTCGAGAAGGAAAAGGACAAGGAGACGCGGGTCGGCAACTACTTCGTCTCCAACTATCCTCCCTTCTCCACGTGGCGGCCGGACTACGTGCCGGACGCCCTCGCGGCGCTGGAGCGCGCGCCCGCCCCGGACACCGTGCTCGGGCTGTACCTCCACGTGCCGTTCTGCCGCAAGCGCTGCCACTTCTGCTACTTCCGCGTCTACACGGACAAGAACTCATCGGACATCCAGGGCTACCTGGACGCGGCACTCCAGGAGCTGAAGCTATACAGCGAGAAGCCGTTCATCAACGGCCGGAAGCCGAAGTTCGTCTACTTCGGCGGCGGCACGCCCTCCTATCTTTCCACGCGCCAGCTCACCCACCTGACCGACGGGATGAAAGCGCTGCTGCCGTGGGACGAGGCGGAAGAGGTCACCTTCGAGTGCGAGCCGGGCACGCTCAATGAGGTGAAGCTCCAGTTCCTCCGGGACATGGGCGTGACCCGTCTCAGCCTGGGCGTTGAGCACTTCGTGGAGCGCATCCTGAAGTTGAACGGCCGCGCCCACGGCGAGAAGGAGATCCCGCGCGCCTACGACTTCGCGCGCTCGGTGGGCTTCCCGCAGATCAACATCGACCTGATCGCCGGCATGATGGGTGACACGGACGAGATGTGGCAGCTCTGCATCGACCGCACCATCGAGATGCAGCCGGACAGCGTGACCATCTACCAGATGGAAGTGCCCTACAACACCACCATCTACAAGGAGATGAAGGAGCAGGGGCACGAGGTGGCGCCGGTCGCGGAATGGGCCACGAAGCGACAGTGGGTCCGTACCGCCTTCGAACAACTCGAAGCGGCGGGCTATACCATTACGAGCGCTTATACGGCGGTGAAGAACCCCAGCAAGACCCGCTTCCTCTACCGCGACCACCTATGGCGCGGAGCAGACCTGGTGGGCCTGGGTGTAGCCTCCTTCTCGCATGTAGGTGGCACCCACTACCAGAACGAGCACAACTGGGGACCGTACCTGGAGCGGCTTCAAGCGGGCGAGCTCCCGATCACCCGCGCGCTGACGCCGACCGACGACGAGCGGCTCATCCGGGAATTCGTCCTCCAGTTCAAGCTGGGACACCTGAACGCGAGCTACTTCCAGAAGAAGTTCGGCGTGGACGTGCGGCAGCGGTTCGCTGAGCCGCTGGCCCGCATCCAGGAGTGGGGCTTCCTGACCATCGACGGCGATGAGCTCCGGATGAGCCGCGAAGGCCTGTTGCAGGTGGATCGCCTCCTGCACGAGTTCTTCCTCCCGCAGCATCGGGACGCGCGATACGCCTAGGAGTGCAGCATGCCGGACGGAGGCGCCATGTACCTAACTGAACGGGACGAACCGAGAGGTGGGGGATTACCCCCGCTGGCGTCACCGGCGCCCGCCACCGCGAATGTGGGGACACCCCCGTCCGGATTGCTGTATCCGCTCGACGAATTCTACCGCCGGGCGGGCCTGGTAGTGCCGGTGGCCACTCTGGTGGACGGCGCCGAAATGCCGGAGCCTTACCGGACACTGCTGGTGCACGACCGCGATATGACCCCCACGCTGGAGGCCTATCACGGCGACCGCATTCACCTGCGGACCATCGGCCGGCGCCTGGATGGCGATGCCCTCTCTCGCCTGGTGGTACTCACCACGAATGAGGCCCTGAAGCCCGTAGAGTTCGGCGCCATCGTCATTCACCTGGAGCAGTTTCCCGCCGCGGCCCGCGAAGTACTGCTGGGCTGCCGGGTTCCGCTCGGCACGGTACTGGCGGAGTTCGGAATCGAGCACTACTCCCGACCGTCTGCGTTCTTGAGCGTGCACGCCGACCCGCTGATCAACGGCTCTCTCGATACAACGGGTACGGATGTGCGTTACGGTCGCCGGAACGTGCTGCGCACACTCGCGGGCCAGTCACTGGCGGACGTGATCGAGATCCTGCCCCCGGCGACTGCGGAGTAGTACCGGACGCCAGGGGTTCCGGTGCGAGAACATTGCGAAGCAGCCGGTATCGCTCCGGGATGTAAAAGATGCGCATCGTTCAGCTCACAGCCGGAACCGGAAGCTATCACTGCGGCACGTGCATCCGCGACAACGCCCTCGTCACCGAACTACGGCGGCAGGGCCATGACGCGCTCCTGGTGCCCATGTATCTGCCGCCCACGCTCGACGAGCCGCTCGCTACTGCGGAGACGCCGCTCTTCTACGGCGGCATCAACGTCTACCTCCAGCAGAAGCTGCCCTTCTTCCGCAACTCGCCACGCTGGCTAGACCGCCTGCTGGACGCCCCGAAGTTGCTTAAGGCGGCGGGCAGTCGCGCGGGGATGACCAGCCCCCGGGAGTTGGGCGAGCTGACCCTTTCCATGCTGCGGGGGGAAGAGGGAGCGCAGACTAAGGAACTGGACCGCCTGGTGGACTGGCTGGTGTCGGACATCAAGCCGGAAGTGGTCTGCCTCTCCAACGTGCTGCTCATCGGCCTCGCGCGGCGTATCCGGGAAGCGACCGGCGCGGCGGTGGCGTGCATGCTCCAGGGAGAGGACACCTTCCTCGACAGCCTTCCGGAACCCGAGCGCACTCGCTCCTGGAACGAGATCAGCAAGCGGGCCGCCGATGTGGACGCACTACTCGCGGTGAGCCAGTACTACGCCGACCTGATGCGGGAGCGAGCGAACCTGCCGGCCGACAAGCTGCACATCGTGCACGCGGCGGTGTCGCTGAACGGATACACTCCCGCGGCCGCGCCGCCCGACCCGCCCGTGCTGGGCTACCTGGCGCGAATGTGCCACACTAAGGGCCTGTCGACGCTGATCGAGGCGTTCATCCTGATCCGCGCCGGGGGTCGTGTTCCGAACCTGAAGCTGCACGTCGCCGGAAGCCAGACGGCGGGAGATGAGCGCTACGTGGCCGGCCTTCAGAAGCGTTTGGCCGAGAAGGGGCTGGCGGATGCAGTTCAGTTCTCCCCGAACGTGGAGCGCGACGAGAAGATCCGCATCCTGCAGGGCTTCACCGTGATGTCCGTGCCGGCCACCTACGGAGAATCGTTCGGGCTCTACGTGATCGAGGCGCTGGCAGCGGGTGTTCCGGTAGTCCAACCTCGCCACGCGGCGTTCCCGGAGTTGATCGAGGCCACGGGCGGAGGCGTGCTGTGCGAACCGGACGACCCGCGCGCGCTGGCCTCTGCGATCGAGGCGCTGCTTTTGGACCCGGCCAGGGCTCGTGAGCTCGGGAAGACCGGACGGCGCGCCGTGATGGAGCGCTTCGGAATCGAGCAGATCACCGCCGACACGTTGGCGATTTTCGAGCGGATCTCCGGGCGCAGGACCGGCACGCCCTCGCTGGTGGGATAATAGCCGGGCAGATTTGAACTGGCGACGATGCCCTGGGAGGGCTAGGCTCCCGCCGAGCCGCGTGCCTCGTACCGACTCGGCTTGATCCTTCAATGAACAGTGGATTGGAAGTGGATTGATGCCGTACGAGTTCCGGATGACGCACCGGGTCCATTTTTCGGAGACGGACATGGCGGGCATCGTCCATTTCGCGAACTTCTTCCGCTACATGGAGGCCACGGAGCATGCATTCTTCCGGTCTCTCGGCTTCTCGATCCACACGGTGGAAGAGGGGAAGACCTACGGCTGGCCGCGGGTCCATGTAGATTGCGATTATAAGCAGCCGCTCCGGTTCGAGGATCTGGTGGAGGTGGAGCTCCGGGTACGAGAGAAGAAGAGCAAGTCGCTCTCCTACTCGTTTCTCTTCCGCAAGCTCACCGATGGCGAGCCGGTGGAGGTAGCCAGTGGTCACATCACGGCCGTCTGCGTAGCGATGGACGGGGAGAGCGGCCGGATGCGGGCGGTCGACATCCCGGAGCGCCTGGCCGCCGCCATTGAGGTCGCGCCTGACGTTGACGCGCCATGAACTCCGATCGTGAATTGTTTCTCGATTCTGAAGCACTGCTTCCCCTTGAAGCCCGTGAGCTTCCCGTGAGCCCTTTAGTATGAAAGCGACCCCTTCCGGGCACCCGAGCCCCGGCCCCGCATCTGGGGCAGCCCCGTCTGCCCGCGAAGAGGCGCCCACCGGAAAGAACGGGACTCCGCCGGAGCGTGACCCCAACAACCGGTGGTGGGTGCTGACCGCGATTGGTATCGGCACGTTCATGTCCGCGCTGGACGGCAGCGTGGTCAATACCATCCAGCCGCTCGTCCGCACGGCGCTGCACAGCCAGGTCGACCAGATCGAGTGGGTGCTCACCGTTTACCTGCTCGTCGTCAGCGGCTTACTGCTGGGGATGGGGCGCTGGGGGGACATGCGGGGGCACAAGCCGGTGTACCTCGGCGGCTTCGTGGTGTTCCTCGTCGCCTCCGCGCTGTGTGGTCTCTCAACTACCGCGGAGCTACTCATCGGAGCGCGGGTGCTTCAAGCAATCGGCGCGGCGATGCTCTTTGCCAGCGGGCCCGCGATCATCACCCAGAACTTCCCCCCGGAGATGCGTGGAAAAGCGCTGGGCATCCAGCTCACCATGACCTATCTGGGCCTCACGATGGGTCCGCTGTTCGGCGGCTGGCTCGCCCAGCATTATGGCTGGGCGTCGGTCTTCTACATCAACATCCCGGTGGGCTTGCCGGCGCTCTACATCAGCAAGCGGTTCATCCCGGTGGATCGGCCGCCGGAGTTCCACAAGCGGTTCGACATCGCGGGCGCCGTGCTCTTCCTGGTGGGGCTGGTGATGCTCCTCCTGGCCCTCAACAAGGCGCACGATTGGGGCTGGACCAGCCCGCTCACGCTCGGCGTGCTCGCGCTTGCAGTCGCGATCCTCGTGTTCTTCTTCTGGATGGAAGGCCGCATCCAGGACCCAATGCTGGACCTGGGCCTCCTCCGCAACCGCCTCTTCTCCTTCGCGGCTGTCAGCGCCTTATTGTGCTACATCGGCCTGTACAGCACGCTGTTCCTGCTGCCCTACTACCTGATCGACGGACGGGGTTACAAAGCCTCTTTCACCGGACTGGTCCTGGCAGCACAGCCGCTGGCCATGGCTGCCATCGCCTCTTTCAGCGGCACCCTGTCAGACCGGGTAGGCACCCGCATCCCCACCACCATCGGCATGGCCATCCTGTCCGCAGGACTGTTCCTACTGTCGCGCCTGCAGCCGGATAGCCCGATGAGCTACGTGGTGCTGGGGCTGGCGCTGGCGGGGCTGGGCACCGGAATGTTCGTCTCCCCGAACAACAGCGCCATGCTGGGGGTGGCTCCGCGAGAGCGCCGCGGCATCGCCTCCGGGATTATGGCGACCGCACGGAACGTGGGAATGGTGCTCGGTATCGGAATGGCGGGCGCCATTTTTACCAGTGTGCTGGCGCAACACTCCGGCACACACGCCGAAGCGGTCTTTGCTGGAGTCCGCTCCGGCTTCCTGGGAGCCTGCATCGTGGCGGCCCTGGGCATCGTGACCTCTTTCGTCCGCGAGCGGTGATCGGCTACTCATGAGCGAGACGTCCCATCCGGATCGAGAAACCCTCGGCGCGCAACAGCTTTTGAAGCTGCGGGCCATGCTGGATGTGCTGGCTCGGGACAACCGGTTTTATGCGAACAAATGGGCTGACGCCGGCTTTAGCGCCTCACCGGAAAGCCTGGAGCAGTTCTTTGCGGCGGCACCGTTTACGCGGAAGCATGAGCTCGCACTGGACCAGCAGGCGCACCCCCCGTACGGCACGAACCTGACTTTCCCGCTGGCGCAGTACACGCGCTTCAGCCAGACCAGTGGGACCACCGGAACCCCGATCCGGTGGCTGGACACCACCGAAAGCTGGAGCTGGATGGTGGATAATTGGGTCCGTGTTTTTCGCGAATCCGGCGTCGGACCGCAGGACCGGATCTTCTACGCGTTCTCATTCGGACCGTTCCTCGGGTTCTGGACCGCCTACGAAGCCGGCATCCGGCTGGGCGCGCTCTGTCTGCCCGGCGGCGGTATGGGCAGTGCCCCGCGGCTTCGCACCATCATTGATAACGGTGTCACCGTACTGTGCTGCACTCCCACCTATGCGCTGCGATTGGGAGAAGCGGCGACTGAGCTTGGTGTAGATTTGTCGCTGGGCAGCGTGCGGCGGATCGTGGCGGCCGGGGAACCCGGCGCGAGCATCCCCGCCACCCGCGAGCAGATCGAGCGGCTCTGGCCGGGCGCCCAGTTGCGCGATCACCACGGGATGACGGAAGTCGGCCCGGTGAGCTACGAGTGCCCCATGCGACCGCGCGTGCTCCACATCATCGAGGACGGCTACCTCCCGGAAGTGATCGATCCGGTGACCGGCGCTCACGTGGGACCCGGCGAACAAGGGGAGTTGATCCTCACCAACCTGGGCCGCTGGGCCTCGCCCCTCGTACGCTACCGCACCGGCGATCTGGTACTGCGCGCCGCCAACCCCGTCTGCGCTTGCGGCAGCGCCGATCTCGCTCTCGAAGGCGGCATCCTCGGGCGGACCGACGACATGGTGCTGGTTCGCGGCGTGAACGTGTTTCCTAGCGCAGTGGAAGATACGGTCCGCCGGTTCTCGTCCGTGGCGGAATACCGCGTGAAGGTGCGCACCAGCGCCGCGATGACGGAGTTGGAGCTGCAGCTCGAGCCGGCCGTGGAGTGCGCTGACCCGTCGGTTCTCGCGCGCGATGTTGAGGCGGCCCTGCGCTCCTCGTTCAACCTGAGAATTCCTGTGTCCCTGGTCGCCCCCGGCGCGCTGCCTCGCTTCGAGTTGAAATCGAAACGCTGGGTGAGAGTCGAGGCGGGAGAAAGTCGTGCCTGAAGCAAACGGAAGCGTGCTCCTGGATCTGAAGGGCGTGAGCAAGAGCTTCGCGGCCACCACCGACTCACCGGAGACGGTCGTGCTGCGCGGTGTCGACCTCCGCGTGGGCCGCGGCGAGTCGCTCGCCATCGTCGGTCCATCCGGCTCCGGTAAGAGCACGCTGCTCAACATCATCGGTACGCTCGACCGGCCCACCGCGGGCACCGTGCGGTTGGATGGCCGCGACCTCTCGACCTTGAGCGAGGGGGCGCTGGCGGACCTGCGTGCCCAGGAGATCGGCTTCATCTTCCAGCTACACCACCTCTTGCCGCAGTGCACGGTGCTGGAAAACGTGCTGGTGCCCACGCTGGCCGCGGCAAGTCTGGAACGCAGAGAGCCCGCGGAAGCCCGCGCGCGGAGGCTACTCCAGCGGGTTGGTCTCGAGAAACGATTGGCGCACCGGCCGGGCCAGCTTTCCGGGGGAGAACGACAGCGTGTGGCTGTCGTGCGCGCCCTCATCAACGAGCCAAAGCTGCTCTTAGCGGATGAGCCGACCGGTGCGCTGGACCGCGCCTCCGCGGAAACCCTCGCTCTGCTGCTGCGCGAGCTGAACCGCGAAGAAGGCGTGGCGTTGATCGTGGTAACGCACGCGATGAACCTCGCCCAGGAGATGGGACGCTCACTGGAGATGCAGGATGGCGCACTCGTCCCCCAGGGTGTAGGTCGATGACCGGCTGGACCCTGGTCTCGCGCAGTCTCCGGTTTTACTGGCGCTCCCACCTGGGAATGCTTCTCGGCGCGATCCTAGCGACGGCCATCCTGGTGGGAGCGCTGGCGGTAGGGGACTCCGTGCGCTACAGCCTGCATGAGCTGGCGCTTGCCCGGCTGCAGGGCATCCACTTGGCGCTGCACGCGCCCGACCGCTTCTTCCGCACGCAACTCGCGGATGATCTCAAGGCGGACCTGGATGCACCGGTGGCGCCGGTGATCCTGCTGCGCGGCACTGCGGCCGGTGACGAGGCCCGGGTCGGCGGCGTGCAGGTGATTGGAATCGATGAGCGCTTCTGGCAATTCGCGAAGTCCGGCGCGGCGCCTGCTGGCGGCGAACCCTCCATTGCGATCAATCAGCGGCTCGCGACCAAGCTCAACCTGAAGCCGGGCGCCGACCTGCTGCTGCGCGTCGAGAACCCCAGCCTCCTCTCCCGCGACGCGCCCCTCTCAAAGACGGACGAGGCGACGGTCGCCATCCGCTTGCCTGTGAGCCGGATCGTGGGAGACGGTGAGTTGGGCCGCTTCAGCCTTCAGGCCAGCCAGGTCCCGCCATACAACGTCTTCCTGCCCCTGAAGTACCTTCAAGAGCAGATCAAGCGCCCGGACCGGATCAACGCGCTGCTGGTGGGAACCGGTGCTGGGGCAGCTCCATCCGCACCAGCGGCAGCCGAGGCGCTCCGAAAGCGCTGGCAGGTGGCCGATGCCGGCCTGGAGGTGCGGAAGCTGGCGCCGCCGCCGGCGGTCGAAGTCCGCACGGACCGCATCTTCCTGGACGACCCGACGGCAAAATCAGCGCTGTCAGCGGCTCCCGGCGCGCGCGGAGTGCTCTCCTACTTCGTGAACGAGCTGCGGGCCGGCACGCGCGCAACCCCGTACTCCATCGTCTCCGCGGTAGCGACTGACCCCGTACCACCCGGGATGGCGGACGACGAGGTGGTGATCAATCAATGGCTCGCCACGGACCTCCAGGCCAAGCCGGGGGACTCCGTCACGATTCGCTACTTCATCGCTGGGCCACAGCGAAAGCTCGTGGAGCAGACCGCCACCTTTCGCGTACGCAGTGTGGTGCCGATTGCTGGTGCCGCCGCCGACCGCAACCTGATGCCGCAGTTCCCCGGCGTGGCGGACAGCGAAAACTGCCGCGACTGGGAGCCGGGTATCCCGATCAACCTGAAGAAGATCCGCGATACGGATGAGAAGTACTGGGACGCCTACAAGGGAACGCCCAAAGCGTTCATTACCCTGACGGCGGGGCAGAAGATCTGGCAGAGCCGATGGGGGAACCTCACCGCCGTCCGCTATCCGGCCAGCGTCGACCCGGAGGCGGTGGCGGCCAGCATCCGCACCTCCCTCGATCCGGCGTCGATCGGACTCTTCTTCCAACCGGTTCGCCAACAGGCCCTGGCCGCCAGCTCCCAGGCGATGGACTTCGGGCAGCTCTTCCTCGGCTTCAGCTTCTTCCTGATCGTGGCCGCCCTGCTGCTGATGGCGCTGCTCTTCGCGTTCGAGGTCGAGCGACGAGCTGGAGAGGTCGGGCTGCTCCTGGCGCTGGGGATCCCGCCCAGGCGCGTCCGCGGCTTCCTGCTGTTGGAAGGCGGTGCCATAGCGCTGGTGGCCGCGCTCATCGGTGGGTTTGCGGGTGTGTTTTACACGCAGGCCGTGGTCCATGGCCTCTCCACCATCTGGAGCGGAGCGGTGGCCAGTTCGCCACTCCAATACCACTCAAACCCCGCTACACTGGCCGGCGGTGCGGCGATTGGCTTCCTGGTCGCGCTATTCACGATCTGGCTCGTGGCTCGCCAGCAGGGAAAGGCGCCTGCCCGCGAGCTGCTCTCCGCGGAGAGCGGTTCGGAGCGACTACCCGCCGCAACCCGAACGCAGCGCTGGCTCCCCGGCATTCCGACCGCCGTCATCTGCGCGATCGGAGCGGCGGCAATGGGCGCGGGCGCCGCTGCCGCGAGCCACGAGGCTGCCGCGGAGTACTTCTTCACGGGAGGCGCGCTGCTCCTCATCGCCGGGATTGCCGCCTGTCGGGCACTGCTGGCGTACCTGGCCAAGGGAGTGTCGCTCCGTAGTCTCACCCTCGGCTCGCTGGGGGCTCGCAATAGCGTCCGGCGCGCGGGTCGCAGCGTCGCCGTGATCGCACTGCTGGCGTGCGGCTCGTTCCTGGTGGTCTCCATCGGCGCCAGTCGCCATGACCCGCACGAGGGCGCCGAGCGGCGGGCCTCCGGCACCGGCGGCTTCGCCCTCTACGGTGAAGCGACCCTTCCCGTCTACCACGACCTGAACAGCCAGGCGGGCCGCGATGAGTGGGGCCTTGACCCGGAGGAGCTGAAAGACGTACGCATCCTCCCACTGCGGCTGCGGGAAGGCGAGGAGGCGAGCTGCCTCAACCTGAACCGCGCGCAGGTACCGCGGGTGCTGGGCGTCGATCCGCAGCGACTGCGCGAACTGAAGGCGTTCTCGTTTTCCAGCACCGCTAAAGGCGTTGACGCAAAGGACCCGTGGTCCGCGCTCCAACAACCGCAGCCGGATGGGGCGGTTCCGGTTATCGGTGACGTCAATACAGTGACGTGGTCGCTCGGGAAGTCGTTGGGCGACACTCTGCCGTACGTAGACGATCGCGGCCAGCCGATACGCCTGCGCATCGTGGGTATCCTGGCGAACTCCGTGCTGCAAGGGAGCCTCCTCACTTCCGAAGAACAGTTCATGCGCCAGTTCCCAGGCCAGAGCGGCTATCAAGTCTTCCTGATTGACGCACCGAAAGAGCGCGTTGCGGAGGTAAGCAAATCCCTCTCCCGCGCACTGGAAGATGCGGGACTGGATCTCACCCCGACGCCGGAACGGATGGCCGACTTCAATTCCGTGGAAAACACCTACCTTTCCATCTTTGCGGTTCTCGGCGGGTTGGGGCTGCTGCTGGGCAGCGCGGGTCTCGGAGTGGTCGTGCTTCGGAACGTGCTGGAGCGACGCGGTGAGCTGGGCCTCCTGCGCGCTGTAGGATTCCGTACGGGTGCGCTGCAGTGGATGGTCTTCAGCGAGCACTCCCTGCTGCTGGGGCTGGGACTGCTGGTCGGCGTGGCGGCGGCGTTGCTTGCCGTGCTGCCTGCGCTCAGCTCACCGGGCGCGGAAGTACCCTATGGCACGCTGGCCGGCACACTATTAGCCGTGCTCATCAGCGGGGTGCTCTGGACCTGGGGAGCCACGGTGCTGGCTCTGCGTGGGCCCCTCATGTCAGCGCTGCGAAACGAATAGGGCTTCCGGGGTGTCGCACACGCTGGTCGACTCGCCACTTCGCGCGTAGGTTTTGTACGAGCGCGATGATGGTGACGCCACCGCGCTGGTACCCGTATTTGGGTTCGAGGCCGAACTCATCCGGTAAGGCGCCTTCGCGACGAACTGAACCGGTTTCGATTTTCTACGTCAGAATCAGGGCTGCATCCGGTGATGTCGGCTCACAACCAACGGAGTGTCTCTGCACATGGTGCTGCGTTCAATTGCGATCCTCGGCGTCTCGCTCGCGGTAGCGGGATTTGCCACGGCCCAGACCCCACTCGAGCCGGTCGGCGGCACGATCAAGGCGAAGGTTGGCGACTGGCCGCAATGGCGCGGCGCGGCCCGGACGGGCCTGTCTCAAGAGAAGGGCCTGCTGAAAAGCTGGGGGCCGGAGGGACCACGCCTCGCGTGGAAGATCACCGGTGTCGGGGGCGGATACTCGACGCCCACCATTGCCGGCGGGCGCATCTTCGGCATGGGGTACGTCAACGAGAACGAAGTGATCTGGGCGCTGGAAGAGCGTACCGGGAAAACGTTGTGGACTACGCCGCCGATTGCGCCGGCCAATCGCAAGATCGGCTACCCGGAAGGCTCCCGGTGCAGCCCGACCATCGACGGCAACAAGCTCTACGCCCTGGGCGTGAGCGGTGATCTGGTTTGCCTGGACGTGGTGAGCGGCAAAGAGCTCTGGCGCAAGAACCTGGTCGCCGACTTCGGCGGCACGGTGCCGAACTGGGGCTACTGCGAGTCCCCGCTGGTCGATGGCGAGAAGCTGATCGTCACTCCGGGCGGCAAAGCGGCGACGATGGTGGCGCTGAACAAGGCGACCGGCGAGGTGCTCTGGAAGGGTCAGGTCCCCGAAGGAGACGCGGCGGCCTACTCCTCGGCGATCGCGGTGGACGTAGACGGCCAGCGCCAGTACATCCAGTACGTGACCGGCGGCGTCGTCGGCGTCGCGGCGAAGGACGGCAAGTTCCTGTGGCGCTACAATCATCCCGCCAACGGCATCGTGATCGCCACCCCGGTCTATCACGACCACCTGGTGTTCGCCAGCACCGCCTACAACAAGGGCGGGGGAGTCGTGAAGCTCGCCACGAACCCGGATAAGACGGTCACCGCGACCGAGGTCTACTTCGATCCGGTAATGCAGAACCACCACGGCGGCGTGCTGCTCCTGGGGGACTACATCTACTACGCGGAAGGCCACAATGTCGCCCGGCTGGTCTGCCGGGAGTTCAAGACCGGCAAGCTGATGTGGGAAGACGCCCAGAAGCGGAAGTGCTCCCTCACCTACGCCGGCGGCAACCTCTACGCCCGCAGCGAACGCGGCACGATGATGCTGATCGAGGCGAATCCCAAACAACTGGTGGAAAAGGGCAACTTCGAGCAGCCGGACCGCAGCGGTAAGGCGGCGTGGGCGCACCCGGTGGTCGCTAACGGTAAGCTCTACCTGCGGGACCAGGACGTCCTGCTCTGCTACGACATCAAAGACCCGGCCACCGCGCAGTAAGCGGAACCCGGAGTTTTTCACGAACAAGTCAGATTGCAATATGCGCGGTACGCTGGCGGAGTAAGGAAGCATTGGGTTAGCACTCGATCACATGGTCGATCTGAGGTGAGACGGAAATGGGGGGGGCGAGGCCCGGCGGGTGCCTCTCCCCCCACACCGACCGTGACCAGCTACTATCCCAACGCCCTTACCGCCCGGTGACTGCGCTACTGGAGAAAGCATCGATGATCACTCGACGAGCCGCATTGGCGTTGAGCGTTTTGACCCTGGCAGGCCTAACCACGGCTGCGGCGGTCGCCCAGACCCCGCGCGCCGGAAACTGGCCGCAGTGGCAGGGACCCAACCGGGATGGGCTCTCCACCGAGAAGGGCCTGCTGAAGAGCTGGCCGGCGGAAGGGCCCAAAATGCTCTGGCGCTCCACCGGGTTGGGCGGCGGCAACTCGACGCCTTCGGTGGCCGGTGGCCGGATCTACGGCATGAGCTACGCCGGTCAGGACGAGACGATCTGGGCCGTGTCCGAGCAAGACGGCAAGCCGATCTGGAAGATCAAAATCGCATCGGCCAACTTCAACATTGGCAAACAGGCGCATGATGGCTCGGGCGGCACGCCTACCGTCAGCGGGAATCGCGTCTACGCCC